>SPJK01056569.1_pt1 | contig 17669 bp, 23 predicted proteins | sample 3741771 | NCBI WGS metagenome assembly SPJK01 (sample SAMN10925997, study PRJNA522277) | cold seep metagenome | isolation source: Elba SIP-enriched marine methane seep metagenome, extraction at timepoint T2 | place: Italy: coast of Elba, Mediterranean Sea
ACGGTGTCGCCTTGAACCGTACCTTCGGGACCCAGATCCACGGGCGCCAAAAACTGCAGCCATACTGCCTGGGATCGAGAGGGATCGTCCCGAACGGTGCCCATGGGACAAGGCGCAGTTCCATCTGGCAGGCAAAGGGCATTTTATCGATGTATAGGCCGCGACGCGGTTGGATGCCCAGGAACAGCATGAAGGGCGTCAGCCTTCCGTGATCGGGCCCGGCATAAAACCAGAAGGCGCGTGTCAGAATTTTCATGATTTCCGCTCTAGCCTTTCTATATGGAAGGTATGCAGCCTTTCCCGTCCCCGCCGTTCCGCTCCGTTGACTCTCGATTGAATGTGGTGCGATGCTCCCACCCTAGGGGGAAAGCACCATGACCAATGAAGAACTGCATCACTACCTCATGATCACAACAGCCGCCCAATCGATGATTCAAGCGGCGATCCTAAGGGCCTTGATGGACGAAGGTGCTGTCAGCGAATCCCGTCTTTCTGAAATACTGGACGCGGTGGAGAGCACGGCACTTCAGCGGAAGACGCCTGAAACGCCAGCCGTGACCGGATTAATCGCTCTGCTTCGTCGGGACCTAGGATGGCCCGAAGATACCGGTCGCGCCCCGCAATGACCTCTTCCAAACTCATCGTACCCGTCTTCATCCTTTTCTCCCTTCTGAGCCCCACCCACGCCGACGAACAGCATCCCGGCCCCGGGTATCTTCCTTTGGGCCTTCAATACATGATGACAATGGATGAATCCGACGCCCAACTCTCAGCAGTTCGCCAGTACAGAATTCAAACTGCCCATCCCGAATCTGTTTCATATCTCGTTCCCGACCCAGCGACAGGGACAAGTACAGGGCTGCATCTGACCTTCCATCAAGGTGCCTTAGTCGAGGTCACCTCGGGCCGATATAAGATGAACCGCCAAATGTTCGACAGTTACATGAGGCAACTTCTCAGCATCACGCAGCAGTGGAAGTCCCAAGGTGTTCGCATCATCACGGAAGTCCCGCCAGATCATTTCTATGGCTACGCCGACGACTACTCCTACCTAATCGTTTCCGGTGGGGAGTTCGAATCCGGATATAAAGCGGAAGTCAGTTTCCAACTCATCCAATGGGCAGACAGTAGGTAAAACGATGCATTACATCTTCGCTTTGCTTTTCCTCCTCCTTGCCTCCGGCGCCATTGCCGCAAATCCCGACCATCCGCAGCAGTGGCAGTTCTCACCAGACCGCGAGATACATGGTCCTATCGACCCAAACCAATGTGTCCGCGCGCTCTATGGCCCCGAGCTAGAGGAAGAGCGTGGCGGGTTTGCCGGGCAATGGCATCCGCCAGTCGATGATCAGACGATCCGATGGCTAGAACACAATCGCCGCTTAGGTAAATTGACGCTCGAATTGTGCGATTCAGGTCTAGACACTTAACGGACAATTAGGTTGTCCTCGGGCCTACCCGGCCCATCCGGCACCCCCGGCCCCTCCGGCGGCACGGCCTGCAAGTTCCGTTCAGCCTCGCTTTGAACCCGCGCGCTCAGACCAAGCCGCACCAATTCCTGCACCGGCACCATGATCGGCTTCCCGTCTTCGCCCAGGATCTCGACCGGCAAGCCGTTGCGCTCCTGCACCAAGACGGCATGGGTCCCATCCTCCGACAGTTGGAATGACCCATGACCGGCAATCACGTCCCGGGCGAATTCCTGCAGCACCTCCGGCGTCACCCCTTCGTCCGCGATGAAATCCGACAGCATTACGGGATGGACCCGAAGGATTTCCGCCGTGACAGTCGATCCGGCCAGGGAGGCGGCGGCCTCCGACTCACTGTCAAAACGCGGCAGCGGTTCACGCGACAATGGGTCTCGGAAGCCGTATCGTTGCGCCAGAGACAGGGAGGTTTCCGCAGAGACATCGCTGTCGCCGATGCGTGTCGGCACCGTCGTAAACCCGCCGCCCGGCAGAGGGATCACCGCTCGGTCTTCCACTGGCGCGACATTCCGTCCAGACCGGGCCTCCAGCCATAGCCCCGCCCCGACATCCAACGCGTCCTGATCGATCTGTAAGCCCGGATCCACCAGGCCCCGAACGTTCCCGCCGCTGATCACCCGGAAGTTCGCATCCAATACCTGGGCCGTGGCCAGGCGCGCAGCTTCGGATTCCGACGTCCCGCGCGCGACCATGTCATAGGCCAGCAAGCGCGCCGCCTCATAGGCACCGTTGAAGAAGCCCATATTCTCCGCTCCGGCACCACGCCGTGCCTCTTCCATCGAAGTCGCCAGGGCCTCATCCACGGTGCGCCGCTCGCTGGCAGGCACCAGATCTTCCAGCGCCTTCATCCCGCCATTCTGGGACAGGGCGACAACCCGTTGCTGCAGGGCCGGGCTGTGCTGCAGCCATCCCACCGACGCCACTTCACCGTTCAGACCTTCGGCCTGTAATTCGGCAAAACCGCGAGACCAATCGACCCCCATGGAATCGGCCAATGCGCCCAATTGTGCCGCCGCCGTTTCCGGATCGCTGATCCACTGATTGTTCGTAAGCGATGCCATGTTGGCAGCAAACGCCTTCGGCAGGATCCGCCCACCGGGGTCATAGCCTTGCGTATCATAGACGCTCTGCAGCGCCCCACGATAATCCTGATAGGCCTCAGACGCCTGCTCCGGTGTGGCACCGCTGCCGGCTTGTGAGAGCCCCTGGAAGGCCGCCCAAGCCTCCGCCACGTCGTCGTTATGCCGCATCGCTTCGGCGACAGGGTTTTCCATGCGGGCGGTCAGCGTCTGGCTTGCGACCTGCTGCACGGCGGCAACTTGGTTCTGCCACATCTGCCATGCGGCGATATCGGCGTCGGATGATAGGTTCTGCGGCTCGCTCTCAATCAAGCTCTGCAGGTGCAAGGACATCTCTTCCGGCGACATTTGCGGCACCGTCTCCGTAGAGCGCCGGATACCCCGGGCGGCCTCGGCCTGGCTCCGCAAGACCTGGCGTTGCTCCGGATCGGCAATGTTGCCCGCTATTGCCTCTGGAGAAATCTGATCCATCATGGTCGGGCTTAACGGTGCCCCCATGACCAGCGCTTCCACGGTCCTGTCGAACCGGTCGATGTAGGCTGCTTCCGCCTTCACCCTTTCGCGTTCGACCACGGCCTGTTCCTGCTCGATCGCGCCACGCAGACGATCCCGGTCGTCTTCGTCCAAGAAACCCTGATACCGCGTGTCATTCAGCAGGGCGTCCGCCGCAGCAAAATCGCGTCCCTCCACCCGGGCATTGAACGCCCCTTCAAAGACGGAGCGTCGACCAGACCGTGCGCTGTCGCGCTCCTGATCCGGTAGAAGGATACCCGATACGGCATCAACCTCCCGATCCACCCGGCCCAACAGATCGTCCAGTATATCCGGGTTCTCATAGGCAAGAGCGGATATCCCGCTGATCTGGCCGGTAAAGGCATCCACCGCAGCGTTCTGCGATTCCCGCAATTGCAGCGTCCCAGCCTGATCATACCAGGCGGTTGTCTTGGCCTCTAGGTCCAGGCGAAGCTGGTCCCGTGCGTCCGACGACACCCCATCCGGCAGCGTGCCAAGTGTCTGCTCCATTCGGCTTTGGGCAACGGCTTCGAATTCGCTGGCAAAAGTCGCCGACGTCGGATCGCCTTCGGTACGGAACCGGTTCCATTCATCCAGCAGGGATCGGTTGAACTCATTCGCCGCCCCACGGGTTGAATTGTAATCATGGATTTTCTGCTGCCGTTCCACCTCGGCGGAGATGTAATCTGCGGCCTGGGCCAACTCTCCGGCAGCGCCGGCCATATCGACCCCAAAGGCCCCACTTGGCGCATTTAGCCCTGGGTCGCGGGCCGGCTGCACTCTGGGCACATCCTCCGGTCCGATGGCCGCTGCACGGCCGCCCCGGCGACGAGATCCCTCTGAGATTTTGTTACGACTTGGAAGGTCCATGGCCATGTGTCACTCCCTCTAGCGGAACCCGGGGGCGCCATCGTTGACGCTGGTAAAACTCGTAGAAGACCCGACCCCGGCAAAACTGGGTCCGGCAACCTTTGCGGCCCCCGATAGCAAGGAAGCCCCAGCCCGGAACATCGCCCCGCGCTTCGCGTTTTTCCCCGCCAACCGGAACAGTTGCGCCGCCTGCTCCAGCCGCGTTGCCTGAGCCTCGCCACCTTGGCGAATGCGCAGAGCGTTCAACTCGACCTCCGCTGCCAGATCGGTTGTCACGAACAATGGCGATCCGGTTCCAGCCTCGACCCCGGCTCCACCAAGCGCCGCCCGACGCTGTGCCATCAAACGGCTTTGATCGTGACGGAAGTCGTCTTCCTGTGCGGCGGCAAGCTTGCGTGCATGGGCTGCCTGTTGCTGGGCCACCTGTGCCTGGAACTTGGCCTGCTTCGAAGCGGCCTGACCTTGCGAGATCGCGCCGACAACCCCCATACCTGCCGATGCGACAGCGGCAATAGTGGCTATGGACGCGCTTGAAAATGCAGCCATCACACCCTCACAAAGGTTGTCTCAATCGATTGCATGCCGGCTTTCCTGTACAAACGCTCAACCCCCTTGGGGCTGTTGGAAAGCGAGCGAAAGACCGGTCGGGCCCCTCTCTCCTCAGCCCGGGCGATTGCGGTATCGAACAGCTTCCGCGCCGCCTTGAAGGGGGCATCCGGCGCGGCCCACCAGAACAACTCATCGGCAATGGTAATCGCCGGGTTCCATAGGAACGGCGTATAGAGGAAACCAATCCCCGCGACGATGACGCCTTCATGGTCGGCCACCAGGATTTCTATCCCATCCAGGGTGACAATCCGCCCGACCGCTTCTCCGATGTCCTCCGCATCCGGCATCATGCCCGGGAACGGCACCCGCGCCATAAAATCCGTCGCGCCTTCAACGATTGCCAGGGCGTCTTCATAGGGATCCGCGAGACGAATGATCATGCCAGCGCGTTAACCTGCAGTTCCGGGGCAATGGACAGTGCTGTAAAGGGTGCCGGCGTGTCGGATTCAAGGATGATGCGCGGGTCTGTGGACCAGTCGCTCGGCAGCTCCACCGTCCGCTCGCCCCTGTACAGCGGTGCCGGGGAATCCATGGCATCCGCGACCGTCCTGAAATCAGCGACCTTCATATTGTCGGCCTTGGTCCCGTAACGGATCGTATGGCTGTCCAACAAGACGAAGGACAATGAATAGGCCCGCTTCGTCTTGGCAACTGCCGTGCCCGCCGGGTTCCCGGAATCGAATTTCAGCATTCTGACTCGATGGGTATAGCCCAATCCGACCTGAACCACGCTTGCAGCTTGATCAAGGGTGATGGCACCGGACGCGACGGTTTTATCCGCCTGTACCGACCCATCGGCCCAAACCTTCACCGTTTCCCCTTCCAGATGATCAAGGCCGGATATTGCCGTCGTCGCGGCACCGTCATAGGTAATCAAGCTGTCCGAGTAATAGGCATCGGCCTGATCGTGCCCATCCTCATAGTTCCGCTCCAACACCTCTACATACCGCTTGGTCTGGCCGTTGATCGTGCGCTTGACGATCAGCCAGACCTCATCCCGAGACGTGGAATCCTGAACCTGTCCGCTGCCATTGTTGCCGGGGATCACCGCCACGGATTCTACGACCGGTGCGCTGGTCATATGGATCTGATCCAGCACCGGGTTCGTTGAGTAGGCCCCTGTGACCTTTGCCCGGACGTAATAGAGCGCGGGCCCTGCATTGATCTGGCGTTTGTTCCAATCGCTGGGCTGGTTCCAGGTGACTTTCAGGTCGTCTGCCGCCGCCAGTGTGAAGCCGACAGTCGCATCCGCTACACCGGTCAGAGCGGCCCAGGCTTTCCCGTTCCAGTATTCCCAGGCAACCGCGCCGCCGACCCCTGCCGTTCCATTGGCATAATCGATAATAAGTGTCGTGAAGGCGTCCTTTGCCCCGAAGGCAACATAGTCCCCGACCTCCTCAGATGCTGGGAACAGCGACACATCGCCGTCTCCCGTGCTGGCCGCATCAGATGTCTCATCCGTGAAGCTCTCGGTGCTGTCATTCACCCGCCATACCTTCGCCAAATCCTTATAGAGGACGCCGCCCAGGATATGCCGTGCCCAGCCCACCACATCTTCGTCGCGGCGATAGGTCAGGGTCAGCAATTGCCCATCCTCCCGCACCGCATAGATCAGGCTCTCCGGTTCCTCGGCATAATCCATCTCGACCAAGCCACCATAGGAAATATGCTGCGCCAAACGCGTCATATCCGGTGCCTGGAAACCATCCACCTCGAAGGAGAAGGCGAACTCCCGCAGCTTCCGCTTCGCCCGCTGGACGAACAGAACCACATTCCCTACTCGGACGGGCTGGATTTGGGCGGACCCATGGGTGGTTTGACGCCGGACAGTAAGATCGAGCGGGTTCAGGACCGCACTGCTGTCCGCCGTCGGCACCCATTCCCCACCGGTCGTGCCGATCACCAGCGTGTCGGCGCCTGCGGACAGCCAGCGGATCGAATTGACATCATCGGCAGACAGGGTGAAATCCAACGCATCATCGTCTTCCACCGTGTCTTCATTATCATCGGGTTTAAAGTTCTCGAAATCCGCCGTCTGCGATGCCCAGAAGGTCTGCGGTTGCTCCGCTGTTGTGGCGACGTAGGTTCTCTGCTCAAAGAATGCACCCGTCTGCGGATACCCCGTCGTCTCCGACCAGGACCCCAGGCGGAACGTCTTGACCGCCGTTGGCGTCGCCTCGAAATCCTTCTTCACTTCCGCCACCGCCACCGTGGTTGAGGTAATGGACCGGATGATGGCCCATCCCCATTCGCTGGACTTCTTATATCGAACAAGCCGCCCTACGTCGGTTGCCTGCCACCCCTGCCCGTCGTTCACGCCTGCGGTGGATGAAAGGGTAAGGTTGATGCTCACGCCGGTATTGGCGGACGGCAGCAACGTCGTCTCTGTCGCATTCTCTGCCAGATACGGCCCGTCCTGCCAGGCGACTTCGACCGCCGACCAACTTGTGTGACCGAACCGCAGCAGCTTGTGAGTCGCCCGGCCGCCGTGAAACATGTAGAGGACATCGGCGGATTGCGGCCCTTCAACCTCAAACAGATCCGCTTCCAGCCAGGGCGTATCGATTTCCACGGGCCCGTCGTCGATCAACGATACATCATCGATGGATAGGGTCTTATTCGCATTGCTGCCCAGGTTCCGGAACTGGATATAAAACGGCGATGCGCCAGGCGTGAAGGCAACACAGTGATAGCCAACCTCCCGTTCGACCGCCGCCAGGACTTCGGTCCCGGTGCTCGTTGTCCCGACCTGGAACTCGATCTTATCGCCCGGGTCCCCCTTCACCCGAAACTTAAGCACATGTTCGACACCGGTATCCGTGGTGGTGACCGACTGCTCGGCCCAGCCGATATCGCTCGCCGTCGCCCCGCCCGGGACCAGATCCATGTCGGCATTTGTCGCATCATGGGCAATGGACCCGCTGCCGGTGGACCGGTCGTCCCATCCGCTGATATCGCTCGCGAAGGCACCATTGCTGATCGCCGCATCCGTGTCGGCCACGCTGATCTGACCTTGGTGCCGGTAGAACCGCAGAACACCATCCCCCTGCTCCAGTATGTAGGCCTGGGTGGTGGAAAACAGGAAACGCTTCAGGCGGCCTTTCACCGTGGAGGATTTCAGTTCCGCGACGAACCGTGTTCCAGAACGACGCATAACCCCACCTTCGGAAAGCGGGATCAGGTTTTCGCAGATCTCGACCGCACTGCGGTACTTTGCAAAATCTGTTCTGGCGTGCAGCCGCGGCGATATCTCCCCGGCGTTGAAGCTGGGTTTGTATTCATGGACCCGTGGCATCGATCAGCCCCCCTCGACACCGATGCGGATCACACCCCGACCTCGAGAACGAGCCCAGGAGCCCCGAGGCCGCTGCTCTGGCGTAGCCCCCATCCCATCGGTGGAACGCGCCTGAGCAAGCGTCTGAGAGGCGGTTCGGGAGGTATCCGAGCGTAAGGTGTTGGATCCGGCAATAGGCACCGCCATTGCAGCGGCAAGCGAGTATTCCAACGCTCTGCGAAAATCCGGCGTCATGCGATTCGGATCCGTGATCCTGGCGACATAGCGCAGATAGACATGGTCGACGCTGGTCACGATTGCCGTGCCGTCGTTCACTTGCTCCACCGTATGCTGGATCGTGGAGACCCCGGCGTCATCCGCATGAACGGAAATCGTCCGCAGCCAATCCGCCGGCATCCGGTAGGCATGATCATAGCCAAACACCGGGGCCGTCGCCGATTGGGCTAGTTTCACCCGCTTGGTCGCGAAGTTCCACGGATGGGCCCGCAACAACTGATCCCGGATTTCCTCATAGAAAACACCGGCCACATTGGCGTTGTGAGACCCATCGTCCAGGGCCGATATTGTGTCCGCCCCGATAAGACGAAGCGCGACGTTGATGATATCCGTTTCAGCGGGCATCGAAGGCCTACTTCACAGACGCGCGCATATCAGCCACGGCTTTGGCGCGATCCTTAGTCTTCTTCTTGTCCGACAGTGTGAAATAGCCCGCGTCGCTTGGATTAAGCTGCGGTTCGGCAGTGATGGAAACGGTGATGGTGTCCCCGTCGATCGCGCCGTGCTCATGCCAGATAGGAAGTGCAGCCGACACGATGGGATCTGTGTTCAACGAATCTCCGTTGATGTCCTTATCCCGATAGACCGCGCGAATGGCCCGGCCACCGCTTCCGTAGATGTTGACCTTAATTTTGCTCATTTGCTTCTCCTTAGTGCTCAGGGTTGTTCTGAGAAGTTCGAAAGGTCGGAGACCTCGACCCGCGTTTTGTAGCTGGTCCTGGTCGATGCCAGATCCGGCGAAATCCCGACATCTCCAAACCGGCTGGCCATTGTGAGCCGTACGCGCTTGCCGTCGTGATCAGCAAAACACTTCGGCGCGTCGTGGACTGTTTCGATGATCGCGCGATCCACTGCCGGCATCCGATGCACCAAGAGGAAGTACCGGAGACAAGCCGGACGCGCGTCGTTATGGATTTCTTTATCGCAGTGCATGGCCTTAACCCCTACGCCGCCGTGTCGAACTGTTCATTGAAGAACGCCTGCGCGGCATCCTTGCCGCCGTTTTCCTTCGAAAAGCTGGCCAAGACCGAACCTTCACCGTCCAGAACCTCATGGGTCCGCTTGCCGAGGTTATATTTGACGCATGGCTGCGCATCCCCGCTCTCGACGGGATCTTCCGCCGCCGGCGTCGAAACCCATTCAGTGATGCGCATCAGGCGGTAATGCGTTTCATTCAGTTGGCGTTCGGTACGCTCATCGATATCGACGCGCCGTATATCCTCGGCCCTGGAATAGATCATGAAATCCGTGAAATGCAGGACCGTGCTGTAATCATGGCTTGTGCACATGACCCGCACCGTGTCCCCGGCATGCAGGTTGTCGGTCTTCACCCGCTTCAGGAGCATCTCCTTGGTCACCTTATCCCAGGGGCATCGGGTTCGGATCTCGAAGCGGTCTACCAGGACATGGAATTCCTGCGGGTGAATCTGGTGAATCGGCATGCTGCCTCCTTGTCGAAAAAGAAACAGGCGACCCCCTCCCGTCTTTGCATCGGGGAAAGAAGCCGCCTGTCGGTTCGGGTTAATCCGTATCGGTCTCGGCGATGGCCGTACCGTCGGACACATCGACCGTGCTGCCGTCATTCGACAGAACACTGACGAAACTGGTCGTCGGCGTATCGCTGTCACAGACGATCACGACATCGCGAACCGCCATCATGTTCGCGGCATCATTGAAGTAGCCGGACGTGTTGACGGTCGCGATAGCGTCCGTGCTCGTATAGTGCCACAGCGTGAAACCGTTGCCGTAGCACAGCGCGGTCAGATTTGCGGAATTGAAAGCCATTGTTCAGCCCTCCTTAGGACGTTGCGATCGCGGTGGTATCGTCGAGGTTGCCCTCAATCACACCGGTATCGTCGATCATGCAGGCCTGGCCGCTCATCATGTGGTTCACGAAGTACGCCGCGCGGTCACCGTGCCAGGTGATATCCGCCGCAACGGCATCGCTCCCGGCATGGTTTTTCGGATGCGCCGCGATGGCGTAACCGATGGCCGACTTGTGCCAGATGAAACACTTGGCCGTGGCCGTACCCGCCCCGGGAAGACCGGTCTGCATCTTCCACTTGACGCCGTTCCAGTCCTTCCATCGACCCACACCGACTGCGGGACCCTGGGTGAAGGTCTGACCGTTTGCACCGACCCAATCCGAGTTGCTGAATTGCTCCAGCAGCATCAGTTGCGACCAGTAACGCGGCGTCACCACGGCATAGACTTCCCCGTCATTGGGAATGTCATTGGCCCAGGCAGCCTCCGCGAAGCCGACCGCCGTGGCCAGGATCGCGGCCTTCGACGTCACGGTCAGGGTCACCGTGCTCTGGGTCGTCGTATCCAGAACCGTGGTGATCTGATCGTCGCATTTCCGGCCCAGCGCCATGGCACCACCGGACGCGATCGCATCGCGCTCGTGGATGTTGGTCTTGGCCTCGTCAAGGGCATCGACCCAATCCCCGGCGTAGAAATCCGCAAGAGTGCAGGACGGCGCCGTGTGGGTCTGGTTCATCGGCGTGATGGTGCCGTGACGCGCTTTCGTCGTCGCGGTGCCCTTACCGACTTTCTGGAAGGTCGTGGTGGAACCAACAACCCCGGTTTTCAGGCGCACGGCCGGTTTGAGATAAGAGCCCTTCCGCTGGAAGACCTCATGGACTTTCGCCTCATAATCCGTGATGAAGGCGGCATTGATACTTGTGGACATCGGTCTGTCCTCCTCGATTGTTGAAGAGTGGTCAGACACGTCCTCCGGTGAGCCGATGACGGGGGAAGCGGGTGAGCCTTAAAAGGGGCCGCCCTCCCGGGACCGGGGCTTCGGTTGTGCGTAAATTGGCTGGGTGACGGGGCTGCTTATGCAGGTGAGCCGTCAAAAGTGCCTAAGCCGGGGCGAACCCCGGTGAATGAATTTTCTGAATAATTTAGGACGCGGCGCGGGTTCCATCCCGCTTCTCGATCAGGCTGAGTTTTTCCTGATAGAAATTGTTGGCTTCCCGATCCTTGCCCTCGGACTGGGCTTTTTGAATGTTCTTTTCGACCTGCTCGATCTTGGCGCTCAAGGCATCCCGTTCACTGTCACTGGTGACGCCGCCCAGGCCCGCTTCGCCCATTTCCCGCCCGATGGTCGCAAAGATCCGCAGCAACCGCGCATCATCCATCAGGAAGGTACCGGCCTTGGTCTCGATCTGGTTCAACGCCTCAGCGGAAACCCCGGCCCGCTCGGCCATTGCGTCGAACCCGCGTTTGGCCAGGGTTTTGTTCTTGTCGGCCTCATTGCCCCATTCTTTTTCAAGTTCGGCGTTCTGATCCTCGGCGTATTTGGCGTCGGCCTTCTGCATCGCCTCCATCTTCGCCGCTTCGCCTTCATAGAAGCGTGCAATAAGCGTCTTCGCCAGATCGCCCGGCACGGCGTTTTCATGCAGGAATTTGGCCCATTCCTTGCGCTCAGCATCGGCTTCCTCGGATTGGAACGCCTCCGGGATTTCCGGGAACTCATACTTTTCGGCGGTTTCCGGCACGCCGATCGCCTTGCGATAAGACGCGGTTTCCTCTTCCGTCGCATCCTTGCCCGGAACGCGCACCTGACTTTCCCGCTTTCGCATGGAGAGGATGGCGCGCAGCGCATCATCCTTGGAGGAGAACCGCTCGGCTGTCTTCTTCAACTCGTCAGAGACCCCGTCATACCAGGGCTTCTCGGCTCCAGAATCGTCTGCCTGATCCTTACCGCCATCCTTACCGGCCGCATCGCCGCCATCCTTGCCGCCATCGTCTCCGCCGGCATCTCCATCGCTTCCAGCGTCATCGCCTCCTTCATCCATCCCTTCATCCCCTGCCGCTCCCACAGAGCGCACAAGGGTCGGGTTGGCCGCATAGAAAGCCTGCCAGGCGTCGACGTCGTAATCATTCGACGGGCGTTCAATCGTGTCAGTCATTGTTTGTCTTTCGTGTGGTTGATTTTCACAGGCTGTGCCACCGGCTCCTGGGTGATGATGCCGATCAGCATCAAACCGATATTGCGCATACCATCGTTGAAACAGACGCGGTGCGAATCCACCGGTCCAGGGGCCGTCGCCACTTTGTTCACGCCGCATTGCCGCAGGATCTCATGCAGCACCCGGCGGCCTTCTTCGCTCTCCAGGAACAGGCGTCGGAATTCCCGATAGCGCTGCATCCGATCGGTCCCATAGCTTCCCGGATCCCCGGCCAGCGTATCGAACAGGGTGCGCGGGTCGATCCCCTCACTCATGCGCTCAGACGCATCCGGGGTTTTTCACCAGCAGCACCGCTGATGTTGTGGACCTCATCGATGGCCTTGCGCAGTTCCAGTGCAGTCTCCGGCCCGAGCTTCTGAACGAAGGCGTCGAAGTCGATAACGAAGCTGCCGTCGCTCTTCTTGCGCGCCGCGAAGGTGTCCAGCACCGAGCGTGCATCCTCCTTCAGCCGATCGATCTGATCCTTGTAGGTATCCCGTTGGGCGCAGGCGGAGGTATACATATCCTGGTAATTGACATCGCTCACCGGCTATTCCTTTCGATTAGGCGCTGACTTTTTGAAGGGCGGAAGCAGCCTTGTCTGCGGCGGCAGCACCGTCTTGAACCATGCTTGCCTGCTGGGCTGCGGCCATCTGCTCTTCGCGTTGCTTGCGTTTGGCGGCCACGGCATCGGCAGTGGCAACCACCTCAAACGGCAGGCGCCGGGCCTTGGCTTCGACACGGGCCAGCGCTTCGGCATCCACGATGTCGGCGGCCTCCGGCCAGATCTGCGCGCGCTGCGCTTGAAGCTGTGCCCATTCCGCCGCGGCGAAAGCATCGGCTTCCTCTCGCATCCGTTTCACCGGGCTGTCGTATTCGAAAGCGATGCGTTTCCCCTCCAGCGATTCCGGGATCGGCGGCAGAGCCCCGTTCCGCAGCTGGATCTTGAAGGCCCGTTCCATCTTGGGGGCGGTATAGTCGGTCTTCAGCCGGCCATAGACCGCACCGATCTCCCGACTGTATTCTTCCTTGCGCTGAATGATCTCCGTCGCCGTCATCTGCGGCCCTTCAGTCGGCAGGTTCATAACGTTGCGATAGAAGGCGGATCGAACCAGTTCGCGCATGTCTTCTTGCATCTCACGGGTCAGCGGCATATTCGCCCCCGTTTCCAGCGGAAAGAACGGGTTTCTACCCCGCAAGGAGACAGCGGTTTCCACATCGTAATAGGACAGACCGCCGGGGAAGGTGTTCACTTCGGAGAAGGATCCATCGTTCGGGGCCATCAACGGGGGATCAGCGGCCCGTTCACCGGCAACCAGCATAGTCTCCCCCATGGCCTGCAGTGTCTGGGCATCCGGCAGTGCGATCATCGCCGGCGAGCGACCATAGGTCTCTCCGCTCGACGTATCCCACCGGGGCACGACGAAGGGGAATTCATGGAACCCACCCTCTTCGACGTCTGCCTTGGCCTGGATCTCGATCCACTTCGCAGCGAACGGCAGGTTACGGGCCAGCAGAGCATCCTCTCGCCCTTCTTCACGCGGCAGCACCGCATGCAAGAAATCGACTTTCTCGTCCAGCTTCCCTTCTTCGTACTTCTTTCGGGTCTCCTCGCTCAGCGCTTCCTTACCAAACCGGCTCACGGCCTGGCGGATGGTGTAACGACGCTTGCGGAACATGCCCTCGGCATTGCCGTCCTCATCGAACAGCGGCGTAGCGTCCCCCAAATGGATCGACTGAAACAGCAAATCGCCGGGGGACCGTCCCTCTCCGACGAACAATACACCTGTGCCCAGCACCACAAGGTCCAGATCCACCTCACCGGTCGCCTGATCGAAGCGTGCGCTGGGTGCTTCCACCGCATCGCGCAGATTTTCTGCCGCCATCGACAGCCACTCCTGGGCAGCGCCATCGGCCTCGGCACGGTCGTCATCGACCCGCAGCTTATACCAATCCCGGCCTTCCGGACGCAGCAGGCCGCCGATACCATTTGCCAACCCACGGGCCGCCTGTAGCGGTGTGCCGTCGAAAAGATCTTCGGCGCGGTTTGCGCCTTCCATTTGATCGGATGTGAACCCCAGCCGCCGCACCGACATCAGGCGGGACAGATCCTCCCAATGGGCATTCCACGGTTGTTTTTGAGCTTCCGCGTCTTTCCAACGGGTGAGGATTTCCGATGTCATCATGGAGTGATTACCCCAGCACCTGGGCGGAACGCGCCTCGGGACGGCTCACTGACCCGCCAAGATCATCGTCCAGACCGGATCCGCCGCCACTGTTGATGATGGCGGACCGCCGGCCCCGGCGTTGCAGTTCGGCCTGCTTTGCCTTTTTCCGGGCTTCAGCGATGGCAGGATCCTCGCGCGTGACCGGCTCCGGCAATGGTGGCGGTGTCGGCGACGGTGAAGAGAAGAGACCACCCATGATTCAGGCTCCTTCCAAGTCGGTGAAAAGCAAATGCTTGTAGAGTTGATAGGGCGTCACCGCCCAGGCTCGAATGCCCAGAACCGCCTTCAGCAGTCCGACACAGCTGTGGACCATGATCCCGGCGAAGGGCGCCCCCTTCTGCTGCTGGGTCTCCACGACGGTCAGGCCTTGCTCCCGATAGAACTCCGCCAGATCGATCGAACCGTCATCATTCGTCACGAAGCGCAGATCCAGGCTGCTGCCCTGCGGGTTGATCTCAATCCACAGGCCTTCGATGCTGACGACGCAGAAGCAATGCTGGAACCCGTCTTTCAGGAACCAACGCAAACTTGGATTTTCGCTGTTGGCAAAGACGACAAGAGCCTTCCTCATCAGTGAAGAGTACCGCCATCGACAGCACTGCGCAGAGTGGACAGCGCCGCCTCCGGCCCCAGTTCTTCGATCATCCCATCTACTTCCGGCGTGGATAGGGATTGTCCGTGTTTGACCGCTGCCCGGCGGGTAATCTCCCGCAAGCGTCCCAAGTCCTTTGGGTCCAGATCGTTCAGGAAGCTCTTCAGGCGCAGGTCCGGCTTCCGGCCCAACACCAGGGCTTCACCGCCAATCAACCGCACGTCCTGGCCCTGGATGTGGTCCGGCACTTCTGGGACACGGTCTTCTCCGGGCTTGCGCTCTATGAATTGAACCGGCCCATGCATCATTCCGTGCTCCGCACATAACGCATCGATTGCCTCTTCGACCCGCGTTTTGTACTTCGCAATCTGCTCCGGCGTTTCTTCGCCCGTCACCCAGGCGGCGCTCTCGATTGTCTGTCCGGGTTTCATAGCGCCAACCCCAGTAGGAAGGCAGCGGCCACGAGCAGCCCATCCCCGTCGTCTCGCTTCACTGTCTCTTCCGGTCGCTCCAGCGGTTTCAGGCCATGGTCAAAGCAATACTTCAGATACCGCGCTTGCGCTTTTGCCTGTTTCTGGATGGAGCGAACATGATCGAATTTAAAATGCACCCGCTTGATCACCCAGGCCACGACGACCAACGTGACAGCACTCAGAAGAAAGAAATCAATCATCCTCGCCACCTCTTCGGTGAGTATTTGCTATTGGCTACACGGGGCCGTTCTTCGGTTCGGCGGTGCAAACTGTTCGGATCAATGGCCAGAGACTGCGCCGCCCGCCGCGTCGCCAGATAGTCCCTCAGGCCTTCCGCCGTCCAACCATTGCGCTTCTCATCTTCCGTCGGCTGGACCAAGGTCTGGTCGCCCTCCGCCGCGTCCTGCGCTTCATGCAGCTCATCGGCCAGCGCGTCTCGAAAGCGGCTCACCGCGCCGCCCGTCGATGAGGGTTGAAGCGATGGCTGTTGGTGCGTGTCGGCAGCGGACTTGTGCGGGTCGGTTTGTTCTTGGACGGGAAGATCGCCCCCAGATCCCCATCCAGGATCCGCGCAGCCCCGTCGATCAGATCGTCATGACCGCCGACCGGGAAAGCATCCAACTCGTTTCGGAACTCATCGACGACATCGATCACCGTTTCTTCGGTCGTCTTATGCTGGCACTTGGGCGGCATGTAGAACCGTCCTTCCTCCATGACCGGCACCAGCCGCCGGATCCGATCCGCCTTGGAAATCGGGCCTTTCAATTCCTTGATCTCGAAACGGTAGTTCTGATCTTCCTGCAGGGTTTTGATGTATTCGATATCGGCCTGCATGCCGTATTGCTCATAGCCCACCGCCTTGGGCCGGTATTCCCGGTGCAGCCGCATCAGGGCCGCCCCCCGCTGGGTCAGGTTCATCCGGTCGCGCAGCCCGTCGATCCAATAGTAGTTTTCATCCTCGCCCAGGCCGATAACCTGCATCGTCGTATAATCCCGGTCGCCCTCCTTCTTGCCGGACGACGGATCGACCAGGATATAGAGGTTCATGCCGGTCCAATCGCGGCCGGACCAGGGCCGCAGCCATTCCAGATCGAAACCCTGTGCTCGGTCGGACTTAGGATTCTGCAGCATCTGACACCCGAAAATATAGGGACCTTGGTCCCGGCGTTTGGTCCGGATCTGCTCCTTGGTCAGGAACACCGGATCACCGTCCTCCTTGCCATCGGCGGTGGCCGGATAGACCCGAGGCACCGCAGCACCCCGCTCCAAGACCGTCTTGTAGGTATCGTTGAAATGATACCGCGTGCCGATGATCCGCCGCGCCCCGCCATGGGCCCCCAGGTTCAGGGACAAAGACCAGGCGTCTGTCGTCTTCTTGATCATATCCGGATTGGTGACCGACTTTTCGGTGACCACATCGTCATAGACCAGCACATTGAAGTGCTTGCCCGTCGGCATCCCATCGACCAGCCCCCAGGCCTCGACCGTCGCTTCCTTCGGGTTCTGGGACCGCTGCACGATCAGCCCGTCGTCTTCGGACCATTTCGGCGCCTGTGCCTGGGGTTTTTCCCAGACCACATCGTCGAACAGGCTGCGCAGCATCTCATTGTCCTCGAACTCTCGTTTGATCTGGCGCAGGAACCCTTTCGCAATGGGCCGTGTGTGGCTGAAGACCCCGATGGTGACATTGGGATTGATCAGGATGTCCTGGATCGTCTTGCCATAGGTGATGATCGTCGATTTGTAGTGTTCCCGGGCCCAGAGGTCCAAGAACCCATCCGGCCCGGCATGCACCTCAATACAGCGCTCGAACAGCCAGTCGCGGTTGATGTCGCGCCGCCCCAGGACGAAGACCAGCAGGTAGAACAGATCAACCCGTGCCAGATGCCGTTTGGCTTCCCGGTGATGCTGCGCGCTCTTTCCCGCCGCCGCCGCCAGATACCCGGCGATGCGCTCAAGATGATTCCGGCGGGGCGTACTCATCGTAAAGCTCGCTGACCTCCTCACGGGCCTGCTCCGGCGTCACCGTCTGAGTCTGGATCGGCCCGCCATTGGGGCCGGTATGTTCCAGCTTGGTCAGGTCGCCGTATTTCTTCGGGGCCAGTTTCCCCAGCAACCATCGCCTGGAATCAACCCGCAATCTTGAACGCCCAATCGCCTCCCCGTTCAGCTGATAGCCCAGGCTCTCGCCATCCTTGCCGGTGCGCTCCATCCAATCGTTGGACCCGTCGTCCGCGATCTCCAGGATTTCTTCCGCCAAGGCCTCAGCGCCGGCTTCCTTGGCTCGCGCG
>SPJK01074082.1_pt1 | contig 17660 bp, 14 predicted proteins | sample 3741771 | NCBI WGS metagenome assembly SPJK01 (sample SAMN10925997, study PRJNA522277) | cold seep metagenome | isolation source: Elba SIP-enriched marine methane seep metagenome, extraction at timepoint T2 | place: Italy: coast of Elba, Mediterranean Sea
GATTGCCCCTCTTGGTCGAGGAACAGCCGCAGCGCGAGGGGCACGGTGTAAGATTGGATGTCGTTGAGATAGATCAGCGGGGCGAGGAAATCCTCCCAGACCCAGATCAATGAAAAGATCGCGGCGGTGCCCATTGCAGGCAGCGACAGGGGCAAAATGATGACCCAGAATATCTTATAGGGTGAGCAGCCGTCGATCATCGCAGCCTCATCAAGCTCGCGCGGCAACTGGCGGAAGAACTGCACCATCAAGAAGATAAAGAAGGCGTCCGAGGCCAAGAAGCGCGGCACGATAAGCGGCAGATAAGTGTCGACCCAGCCGAGCTTTAGGAACAGCACGTATTGCGGGATGAGGACGACGTGATACGGGATCATCAGAGTCATCATCATCAACCCGAAAAATAGGTTCTTTCCGGTGAAGCGCAGCCGCGCAAAGGCGTAGGCTGCGAAGGAACACGAGAGCAGATTTCCGATCACGGAAAGCAGCGTCACGATGGTCGAATTTTTGTAAAACACGGTGAACGAGAGCGGCAGCGCGTTCCAGCCTTCGGTGTAGTTGTCCCACTTAAATTCGCTCGGCCAGAGGCCAATGGAGTTGAAAATCTCGTTCTCGGGCTTGAGCGACGCGGCGAAAAGCCAGGCCAGAGGATAGAGCATGATCACCGAAACCAGAGCCAGGAAAATATGCTTGTAGATGCGGCTGCGCGCTTCGCGTTTTTTACGGGCGGCTTTGAGGGCGTGCGTGGTATTTTGATCCGGCATATCAGTCGCGTTCGTTTTCATAGTGCACCCAATATTTGGAGGTTAGGAACGTGATCGCGGTGAAAAATCCGATGATCAGCAAAAGCACCCAAGCCAGCGCAGAGGCGTAGCCCATTCGGAAGAATTTGAAGGCTTCGTTGAACAAGAACACGGTGTAAAAGAGCAGGCTGTCCGCAGGGGCGCCTGTCCCGTCCGAGATGATGAAGGCGGAAGAAAACGTTTTGAACGCTTCGATGGTTTGCAGCACCAGATTGAAGAAAATCACGGGCGCGAGAAGCGGCATGGTGATGCGGAAAAATTGACGCCGTTTGGATGTGCCATCGATTTCCGCGGCTTCATAAAGGTCTTTTGGGATACCCCTAAGGCCCGCGAGGAAAATCAACATTGGCGAGCCGAACTGCCACATGGCAAGCACGACGAGCGTGTAAAGAGAGGTGTCTGGGTTCGAAATCCAAGCCGCACCCTGAATGCCAAAGAGCGCGAGAACGTCATTCACGACACCATCGAGTTCAAAGAGCTGGCGCCACAAAATTGCAATCGCAATGGAGGCGCCAAGCAAGGAAGGAAGATAGAAAATCGCGCGGTAAAAGCTGATGCTGCGCAGCCCTTTGTCGAGCAGCATGGCCACGCCCAACGCCATAATAAGACGGGCGGGCACCGCGAGGGCGACGTAGCTAAACGTCACGGTGAGCGCTTTCCAAAAGCGGCGGTCACGGGTGAACATATATTCATAATTGCCAAGCCCATCCCAACGCGGGGCACCGATCATGTCGTAGCGCGTGAATGAGAGGTAAAGCGAGGCGAGGATGGGACCAAGCGCAAGCAAGAAAAAGCCGAGGAACCAGGGCGTCAGGAAAACATAGCCCGCAGCATTGCGCCTCAAAAATCGTTTCATGTTCGACAATCCGAATTCAAAAGGGTGCCACCAGCGACCCCGCTAAATCGCGGAGCCGCTGGCAGCCTTCTGGGATTTTTTGATATCGCCTTAGCGGGCGCGATCAACGATGGATTGCGCATCGTCAACGAAGCGTTCCGCGGCTTCCATGATGTCCATAGAACCAAGGACAACTTCCGTACCCGTGCGCGCAAATGCGTCACGAACTTCGCCAGCACCTTTGGGCGCAGGCAATGGAAGCGGGCTAACCTTGTCTTGAACCGCTGCGAAGAACTCAACCGAGAGCTTCTCAGCTTCGTTGAGGTTTGGCGCAAGCGCCTCACGCACAACACTGCTTGCAGGAATGCCGCGCTCGAGACCGAGAACAGCAGTCGCTTCTGGATCGTTCACCCAGTCGTTCATGTAGGCCACGGCGGCTTCCACATCCGTGGAGTCGCGTGTCAAAGCAAGGAACTGCGATGGCTTGATGTACTGGCCAAACACACCGCCCGCTTTGTGCGGCAACATCGCCGCGCCGATTGTGTCTTGGGTCAGGCTTTGTACCGCAACCAACTGGTTCGACCAACAAGATGAGATCGCGCTGTCGCCCGTCACAATGCCCCAATCGGACATGGACGCGTCGACCATGACTGTCTTGTTCTTGTCAGCCACAATACCCGCGTCGCGTAGGTCAGCCCAGAACTGCCAGAAGGCCGCAACATCTTCGGCCTTCGCCGCAACATTGCCCTCAGCATCATAGAATTCGTACCCTTCTTGGCGGATCCATGCTTCCATGTTTTCCGTTGTCAAAGAGTAGTCATCAGAGCCGCGTGCACCTGTCTTGGATGTGATTTGCTCACATGCCGCGCCAAATTCTTCGCGGGTCCAGTTGATCACATCCGCATCAACGCCAGCCTCATCAAGGAGCCGGATATTGTATGGCATCACCTGCGTATTGGAGCCGATGTTAAGAGCATAAAGCTTCCCGTCGACCATGCCGCCTTCAACCGGGCCTGCATCAAGGTTCGAGAGATCGAGACCATTGCCGATATGCTCATCGAGCGATTGCAGAGCGCCGCGACGGACATATTCGAACAAGAAACGGTAATCCATCTGAACGAGGTCGGCCATATTGCCGCCTGCCGTCTGGGTTGCCATTTTTGTCCAGTAATCGCCCCAGCCGATGGTCTCGCCCGAAACCTCAATGCCAGGATGATGTGCTTTATAAAGATCGATCACTTCGAATGTGCGTCGATCGCGCTCTGGGTTGCCCCACCAAAAGTGGCGAATGCGGCGCTCGGCCGCAAAAGCAGGCATAGCAGCCATCGCGGTCGCAGCACCGATTGTTCCCAGCGCGGCGCGCCGTGTAAGTTTAACCATTGTTGTGTCCTCCCTTGGACTGTCGGCCCGGCCGACAATTTAGTTTCTCACGCATCAAACGGGCTGAGCATGGCCCCCATCATTCGCCTCCATGCTCAGGTCTCTCCTCAAACCAGCGAGCATTTGGCGCGGCGTGCCAATGAGTCGTAGCACTCAATTTTATATAGATAAAATACAATAATTCGCTATTAGTATAGAGGAATTTTATATCAATACCGGAACACGCGGAGGGGAAATGGACAAGAATCTCGAACAATTTATGGCGATTGCGGATGCGGGCTCTTATTTAGCTGCCTCTGAGCGGTTGAGCATTTCGCAGCCCGCGCTGAGCTACAATTTGAAAAAGCTCGAGACAAAACTGGGCGTGCAGCTCTTTGAACGTTCCTCGCGCGGCGTCCGCCTCACCACTTCTGGTGAGACCCTTTATGAGAGCGCCGTGATGATGCAGAGGCTCTATAACAATGCAATCGACACGATTGGCCGGCAGGTTGCAGAGCAACAAGAAGGCATCCGTATCGGCACTGGCTATTCGACCTGGCATCTGCTGCTCAACGACTTAGTTGTCGACCATTTTCGCGAACATCCAAACGCCCCGATAAACGTCTGCCTTGGCAATGCCCTGCGCTGCATGGATCAGCTTTTGGCCGGGGATATCTCGCTCTTTCTAGGGCACCGGATTGAAAACCTGTCGCAAGAGAGTTCGGTGCATTTCATTCCCATCGGCGAGACGAGCGATTCCTACTACGTGCGCGCGGATCATCCACTACTCGAGAAACCGCGCAGCCGCGCTGAGGTTCAAAAATACCCTAGCGTGCAAGCCACACCACGTGAGGCCCGGCAAATGCGGCTGGTCAATGGTGAACCCGTACCTCACAGCGTCGCCTCGCTCGAAAACATGACTCACGCGTTCACCTCAAATTCGCTCTATGTGTGCTTGGATTTCCTACGGGAAACCGATGGCGTTTTGATCCACAGTCAACTGCTCGGGAGCCTTCTTGATGGCCGCGGAATTCAGCGGGTGGAGATGCTGGAACACGAGGTTTTCCCGACCTCGATTATGGGGATTTATGTGCACAAGGAAAAACACGGCGACCCGAAAATTCGCAGCTTGATCGACATGCTACTCGCCAACCGGGAGCGTATATTAGGGAGGGAAAAGAGCCAGTAGACGCTACAGTAAACTTGTCCCATCTCAACGACCATAGAAAGCTAAATGCGGAGCGAATGTCCGGTCAGGTGGGCCGCACTGCAGCAACATGATCGCGTGCCCAATGACCGCAAGGAGCCCAGACCTACCGCCAAAACTTACGGGGTTTCGAGGTAGATCAAATCGTAAACGTAAGACTTTGGACCCTTGCGACTGACCCAAACATCCTCAGGAGGAGAAACATTGGATTGCTCTGCTAGCTGATCCCATGGCTGTCCAAAAACTTCTGCGTCGTCCCATGAACCAGCAATTCAGCCAAACCTGTCATGCCAGATGATCCAATAATCACCATCACTTCGTTTGAAACCAACTCTGCCTGCCGCGTCTGTAGTTCTCTCGAAGCAATGAACGAGATTATCAATCTGCCACCTAAATTCGAACGCCACGGTTTGTGTGTCTTCAGCCATAAGAACAACTCTGAGGTCTTGAATAGGACAATGAAAGCCCCAAAAGGCAGAAAAGTCCCTCCGATTCAGACAACTGGACGCCCTGAAATACTGCAACATCAACCAAGGTCCGTTATGCAGATTGCGACTGCAGCATTTAGACAGTGGGTCAAATGTCCGGTTTGGGCCGTTCGCTACGCTCGACATCAATGGCGGAAAGTGTGAATTCGCCGCACCTGCGAAATCGCCATTCCATCACAACGAAAGCTGACGTTCGTTACCATGTAGTTGGGCCGCCGGTGTAGACGGCTCTTGGTCTCAGATCTCAACCACTTCAGCGATAGCCAACGCATCTTCAAGCTCGACACCCAGATATCGAACGGTGCTGTCCATTTTCGTGTGGCCGAGCAAAAGCTGGACTGCGCGCAAATTGCCGGTCTTGCGATAGATATGCGCTACCTTTGTGCGCCTCATCGAATGTGTCCCATAGGATGTCGGATCGAGCCCGATGGATTTGTCCCATTCACGAACTAGCCGGGCATATTGCCTCGTTGAAATATGCAGCCGCTCGTGAAAACGCCCTGGCCAAAGAAATTCCGAGCCTACCATCAGTGGCTCCTCCATCCATCGCGAAATTGACTTGCGAGTGCCTTCGGTGATCTCGAATCACACCGGTCTTTGCGTCTTGCTCTGGATAATCGACGCCCGTTCCTTGACTTGGCCAGATGCATAGATGTCGGCAACTTTCAGCCTCACGAGGTCGCAACCGCAAAGTTTACTGTCGATGGCCAAATTAAACATTGCCAAGTCCCGGTGGTTTTCTGCGATTTCGAGACGTACTCGGATCGCCCAGACATGTTTTGGCATCAGAGGGCACTTTTGCCCAACGACACGCCCTTTATTCCATGCGGGGCGGCAGGCGTGAATGGCAGGTAAATTTGCAATGGTCATGATCGTTTCTCCCATCCGCCACGATCCACCACAGCGCCAACCAGACGTTGGCAAAGTAAGATAACATACTCATGTGCACGCGCGGAGAAGGTCGGGAAGGAGCCCAAATGATCGTCATCGACCTGGTCACTAATGAGATCAAGGCGCGTCCGTAACCCAAAATGGCCACGGCCCGCGAGCCGATAAACAGGCCGGATACATATCAGCGACTACCGCTAGCCACGCCAATATCTCACTTGCGAACAGCAGCCGGTACACACAGAATGTAACCGATGCATAGCAAAGTGGCACCTTGCGCATTTCCAGATGAAGTCGGCCTCAATTCTGGGGTGAAACCGTCAGCATAGACTATATTGCACATGATTAATTCTACGCCGTTCGCAATGACGAAAGAGACACATATTCCGGCGCGGCTTTCCGAGCGGTTCGGCCGCGGGAGTCAAAACCGCGGCTGGCCATTTTCGATAATCAGCGTGCCATCCAAAAATACAGTGGGGTCGGTGATGACCATATCAATATGCACGGCGCTTTGTGTTGACCCACCGTAATAGAGGTTGTCACCCAGGGCGATATGAACCTGACCCCTGCGTTTTTTGACCTCTTGGAAAATGCCCTCTGGTCTGGAGTTCGGATTAAGGCCGATACCGAATTCGGCGATGTTATCCGCATTTTCAACTGTCTCAAGGATGCGACGCAACTCGTCCGCCTGGGGGCTTTCACCTTCGATCCCAACAACGCGGCCCGCTTCCACCAGGATCTTGATCGGTACATCTGGTGTGCCAATGATCGCTGCGGGTCCGTCAACGACAAAAACGCCTGTTGCCTTGCCTTCGATGGGGCGCGATGACACTTCGCCATCCGGCAAGCCTGCCATATAGCCGGCCTCATGCACAAATCCGCATTCAACGATCACATCGTCAAAAGCGATCGGAGCAGAGATATCGGTGCCGGCTTGTGAGGTGATCCGCATCTCACGGCTGCGCCGCCAGCTGCTGGCCAAACGATCCCCATCGGCCTTGACCGAGACATAATCCGCAGTAGCGCCGCCGCGTGTTAGTGTGTCGAGGTCGCGCATGGCGAGTGACATGACGCGCAGGCGTTTCTCTTTCAGCAAGGCCTTGACCTTGGCAGCATAAACGGGCGCACCGCTGGATTTGGTCAGGCCAATCAGAACATCGGCCCGTTCCAGGCCCAATTCGATCATTGGGTTCATAAAGTTCTTGTTTTGCGCCGTGCGTGCGGGTTGGACCATAATGGCATATTCGGCCCCCAAATCCCCGACCGTCTTTTGCAGCGCCGCGACCATTTCCGGCGGGCTGTCTTCGTCACACATAATGGCGACTAACTCATCCGCCCGGATTGCCATAAGATCATGCACAATCTTGTGGGCCGAGGCCTCAGGGCTCAGTTCTGCTACACTCATTCTACGGCTCCAACAGGAAGGAGGTGTTTGGCAGGCAAGATATCATTCACCGAAAGTTTTGGCATATACATGACCAAGATATTGACTCCATCCGGTGACAAAATCTCGACACGATGCTCCTGACCTTTGGGAATAAAGATGAACTGCCCGGGTGCCATTGTCACCTCGTCTTCGATACCGGTGATCCGCATGGAACCCGATAACAGATAAACCATTTGATCTGAAAGAGCATGGAAATGCGGGTCGGCACCACCACCATACCCCAGAAATCCATGGATGACCTCGATGGGCGCGTCGCAGCCTTCTTGCGGCCAAAGACGGTGGTTGATGGTCTCAGAGTGTTTCGGCGGACTGTAGGTTGCGAGTTTGGCGGGATCCACGAGGAATTCGGCGAGTTTCATATCTGTCTTTTGCCCCAGCTAATGTGCCACAGGGCCTTGGTGGTCCCAGGGCCGTCATCAGATTAGTGCGAGATGGGCGGCAAACTAAATCAATATAATCGGCACACTCATTCGGAAAAATTAAACAGTAGGCGTTTTGATCTAACTGGAATGCGCCTCATGCAGGGCGGTGCAAAACATCTCGGCCGCCGGTGACAAAGATCGCCCCCTTGCGGTAATGACGCCCAAACTGCGGGTCAGCTGAGGATTGATCAGCGGCAAAATCTTGTGTGTCGGATGGCCTGGGCAGGCAGAACGCGGCAGAACGGAAGTCCCAAACCCTTTTTCGACCAGCCCCCACACCGTGCCAAGCTGCGAAACTTCATGGGCCGGGATCGGCATTGCTTCAGAAAGCTCGTGGGTGCCACGAAGTTGCTGCCAGATGTGGGTTTCGGAGCTCAGCGATATATAGTCATGGTGGGCCAGTTCCTCCCATGGCACGCCGGTTTCCCAAGAGGCCAAGGGATGATCTTCGGGGCATAACAGGCAATAAGGTTCTTCAAAAAGCGGTGTGATGGTCAGATCCGGGTTGCGCATCGGCCCCCCCGCGATCCCGAAATCGGCGTCTTGTCGAAGGACACTGTCCTCGACAAACGTACCTGTGCCGTCGCTGATGGACACTTTAACGCCTGGATGGGATTCACGGAACTGAATCAGTACCGATGGTAAAACACTGATTGCAGCCGATGCGAGGCAGGCAATCTTGACATGGCCTTTGCTGAGTTGGCCCTTGGCCGAGACCTCCTCAAAGGTGCTTTCCATTTCGGTCAGCCAGCGCAACACTCTGGGATAAAGCTGTTCTCCCAAATCGGTCAGCTGCATATGGCGTGTTGTCCGGTCGATCAGCTTTGCCGTTAGAATATCCTCAAACTGACTGATATTCTGGCTTAGCGCCGAGGGCGAAATGCACAATTCCTCTGCCGCATGAGCAAAACTGCCAAGACGTGACACGCTTTCAAAGGCTCGGAGATGGCGGATTGTGGGATATATCATTATTTCTGCACAATGCGCCTGAAACTTTAATTTTTCAAGGCTTGGTTTTTGGGGCTGTATGGCGCCATGAAACTTATCAAGAATGCCAATCTTTACGCGCCAGAGCCGCTCGGGATGTCCGATTTACTGATATCGGGCGAGCAAATCCTGCATGTGTCAGAGCCCGGGTTTACCCTGCCAGGGCTAGAGGTCGAGGTGATCGACGCCGAAGGGCGTGCGGTGTCTCCGGGCTTTATCGACAATCATGTCCATGTCTTGGGCGGTGGCGGTGGCCTTGGGTTTCGCTCTCGTGTGCCGGAATTGCAGACCAGCCAACTGACCCGGGTCGGCACCACGACTGTCATCGGCATGCTGGGCTTCGATCAATCGACCAAGGACATGCGTGGCCTGGTGGGGAAAACCAAAGGTTTTGTTGGGGACGGCATAACGGCCTATGCCCTGACCGGTGCCACGCTGCGCCACCCGGTGCCAACCCTAACGGGAGATATTATCGACGACATCGCCTTTATCGATTCGATCATCGGGGTGGGGGAGATTTCGATCTCAGAACTCGGCTATGGCTATGACAGCCTGGGGCCCGGAGCCCAATACATCGCCGAGGCGTTGGTGCAGGCCTTGCTTGTCGGGCGGCTGGCTGGGAAGGGCGGGTTTCTATGCCTGCAAGTTCCGCCCTATTTCGAACAATGTTTGAAGCCGCTGTTTACCATGCTCGATACCAGTCATGTGCCGATCAACCAGATGATCCCCAGCCATGTGAACCAAACCGAAGGTTATATGCTGGACGCGATCCAGTGGGGCCAGCGGGGCGGATGGGTGGATGTCGGGGCAAATTACCGGCCCGACAATTTCTATGAACGGTCCATTCAACCTGCCGAAGCCGTGACACGCTTTGTCGAGGCGGGCATTTCAGTGGATCAGATCCTGATCAGTTCGGATGGAAATGGCGCGCCGCCTAAGGAAGAAAAGGGCGAGGCCGTGCCAAGCCGCGCCAATTACGGGCATGTCGGCAGCCTACACATGGTCTGGAGACAGTTGATCGAGCAGAATCGATTGCCCCCCGAAGACGCCTTGCGTCTGGTGACGTCAAATGTCGCAAAGGCGTGCCATCTGCCGCAGAAAGGCCAGATCCGGGCGGGTATGGATGCAGATTTGATTTTCTTCGATAAGGATTGGCAGGTAGATACCGTCATCGCGCGCGGCCAAGAAATGGTGCGCAACAAAGAGATCCTGGTGCGCGGGATGTTCGAAGAAACGGTGCTTGAAGGTTTGAAATGATTTTGAAAGGGCAGAGGTGGTCCTGAAAACGCTTGCTGGCCGACTGGCGCGGTCGGAAATAACGTCGCTGGACCTGATCAATCAGTGCCTGGCGCGGATCGATACCTATGATGGCCAACTGCAAGCCTTTACGCAGGTTTTTCACGACAAGGCACGTGCCGAGGCACAGGCGTCAGATCGTCGACGCGCAAGCGGGCTCTGCCTGGGGCCGATGGACGGGCTGCCCTTTGCCGTCAAAGATCTGTTTCACATAAAAGGGTCTTCTACCCATGCTGGGACGCACGCCTATTCCCAGCCTATTGAAGGCGAAACCGCCCCCTCCGTGGCGCGGCTGGAAAGCGCGGGAATGATTGCGCTTGGCAAAACCCGGATGGACGAATTCGCTTATGGCGCCTGGGGTGTGAACGCGTTGACAGGCACGCCCTGGAACCCGTGGGATATGCAGGTTCACCGTGTTGCCGGTGGGTCCAGCAGCGGTTCTGCCGTTGCCGTCAGCGCGGGCTTGGCCCCGGTGGCGCTGGGCTCGGACACTGGCGGCTCGTCGCGCGTTCCGGCGGCGTTTTGCGGCTGCGTCGGACTGCGCCCGTCCTTTGACGCGATTGACACGGTCGGCACGGTTCCCCTGAGTCCCAGCTTGGATGCGGTGGGCCTATTCACACTGACGGTCGCGGATGCGGGCCTCGTATTCGCAGCTTTGACGGATCATACCGCGCAAAAAGTCGTCGAAAGTGACCAGATCTCGGGGATGTGCATCGGACATTTGCCGCCCCCCCTGCTAGACGGTATCGCTCCGGAAGTTCAGGTACAGTACCAAGACACCGTTGAAACGCTCCAACGCCTTGGCGCGCGCGTCGTCGAATTTGCGCCGCCGCGCCCGTTCAGCGATTATCTGACGGACACCGTTCAACTGGTCAGTGCTGAAATTTACCGCAATTTCGGGCACCTTGCGGGCCAACCAGAGTTAGCGATGCAACCCTTTGTTAGAGCGCGCATTTTGGACGGCAAAACCGTTTCTGATCATCAATATTCTGAAATCCTCGCGCGCCGGGATCAGGCCAAGGCCGAGATGAAGGCCGCTATGGCAGGGCTCGACGCGCTTGTCACGCCGACTTGCCCCGCCCCTGCTATCCCGGTTTCAGAGGTCGACCTTATGGCCCCTGCGACGCCATTTGCGCGGTTCGTGAATTATTTGGATTTGGCTGCGCTGTCTGTCCCAAGCGGCCTCAGCCAGGCTAACTTGCCGATTGGTATGCAGATTGTCGCGCCGAAACACCAGGAACACCTCTTGTTCCAAATTGGAGCCGCGCTGGAGACAAAGCGCGTGCCCTTGAGGTCACCTTTGCCCAATCAGCCCTGGTAATTTTTCCCTATTGCGACCCACGGGAAGCCAAGGTGTCTTCCAGCCATCCCTGCCGCATCTCAGGAACAGAACTAATCAGCAGCTGCGTATAGCTGTGTTGTGGATCACTCAGGATCTGCTTGGTCGGCCCTCTCTCAACAATCTTTCCTTGGTTCATCACGACAATCTCATCCGCGAAAGAGGCGACGGTCGACAGATCATGGCTGATGAAAACAATCGATACGCCGATGTCCTTTTGCAACCGCTGCAAAAGCTCAATCACATTTCCCGCGACAATCGTATCAAGCGCCGAAGTGACTTCATCACACAGCAATACCTCCGGCTCTGCCGCCAGTGATCGTGCCAGGTTCACCCTCTGTTTTTGCCCCCCGGACAAAGCATCAGGATGACGGGACGCAAACTCTGGGCTGAGATCGACCAGAGTCAGCAACTCGTCCACACGCGCACGTTTTTCTTTGCCTTTGAGCCCCAGGTAAAATTCGAGAGGGCGGCCAATGATATCCCCCACGGTTTGCCTTGGGTTCAACGCCGTATCGGCCATCTGATAGACAAACTGAATCCGCTGTAATTCATGCCGTGTACGGCGGCGATAAGAGGGTTCCAATTGGCGGCCGTCTAAAAGCAGGTCGCCATCAAAAGGCGGCAGCAGGCCAGCGACCACCCGTGCCAACGTAGATTTCCCACTGCCGGATTCGCCGATCACCCCAACCGTCGATCCCTTGCGGATAGTCATGTCGATGCTTTCCAAGGCCTTGAAACGTGGCGCGCCATTCCAGGTTATTCCGTATCCCGCCGACACGTTTACTGCTTCGGCGACGGTGGTGCGATGCGTGACATCTTCGGTGTCAATTCTGCTCAACGTTTCTGCCGACCAAGGGCTCGCTGCTGCCATCAACCGTTTGGTATAGGGGTGACGCGGGTGATTGATGATTGCAGCGGTAGGGCCGCGCTCTTTCACTTCGCCGTCCCGCAGCACGACAACGTAATCGGCGATCTGGGCCACGACGGCCAAGTCATGGCTAACATAGATTGCAGCAGTGCCTTCTTCGCGGATAACCTTTTTGAAGGCCATCAAGACTTCGATCTGTGTCGTCACGTCAAGTGCGGTTGTAGGTTCATCCAACACCAACAGGGCGGGTTTGCCGCACAGCGCCATGGCCGCCATCAATCGTTGGAGCTGACCGCCGGATACCTGATGGGGATATCGCGCACCGATGCTGTCAGGGTTTGGTAGATCAAGTGCTTGGTAAAGCTCCAACGCGCGCGCATCTGCGCTTTCGCGGGTCATAAGGCCGCGCGAGACGACGGACTCAATCACCTGTTCGTTGATCGTCATCGCCGGGTTGAATGTGGCTGCCGCGCTTTGCGCCAAGTAGGCTACCTTGTTGCCACGAATAGACCGCAGATCTTCGTTAGTTTGGGAACATAAATCCTCGCCCAGCAGTCGCGCCTGACCGCCAGAAAACGCCAATCCCGGCTTGCAATAGCCCAGTGATGACAGAGAGATGGTCGTTTTGCCCGAGCCGGATTCCCCGATTAAGGCCACAACCTTACCCCGGGGCACCTGGAAATCAACACCTTTGACAATCGGGATTACGCTGCCGTCTTGCTGAGGGGCGCTAACGTGTAGATCTTGAGTCTCAAAGACGATGTCAGTTGTCATGGTTCAAATCCGTCCCGACAGTTTTCCGCCGGAAAAGGCCGAAATGTCATCCACGATCAGATTGATTGCAATTGTCAGCGTCGCGATCGCAACGGCGGGTGCGACGACAGGAATGACCGACCCGCCATAAGATTGAAAGGCGCCCAGATTTTCACGCACCATTGAGCCCCAATCAGCGCGAGGCGGCTGCACACCGAGACCCAGAAAGCTGAGACTGGAAATAAACAGGATCACATAGATCAACCTGAGCCCGAAATCCGAAATCAGAGGCATCGCGGCATTTGGCCAGATCTCGCGCCAGACCAGCCAAAAGGTATTTTCTCCCCGCAGCCGCGCTGCTTCGACGAAGTCCATCACCATAATTTCGACCCCAATGGCCCGCGCCAACCGGTAGACAACCGTGGCGTAGACAAGCCCGGCCGTGACGATAAGGATGGGGATCGAAGACCCGACAGCGGCCACCACGACCAGCCCCAGCATGATTGTGGGCAGGCTCAGAAACGCATCGTTGATCCTGCTCAGTACCATATCCACCCGGGGCCCTGATACAGCCGCCCCGATGCCCAAAGCCACGCCAACCATATATGCCAATAATGTCGCGAATATCGAAATACCAATCGTGCGGCTGGCACCAAACATCAGCCGGCTCAGGATGTCGCGATCGCTAAAATCGGTGCCCAGCCAGGCGCCAGGCCGGGGTGCCTGGAATTCGCTGTAGTCATCCGGGAATGGCAAATCGTTTTCGCCGTAAGGCGCGAGGAACGGCCCTAACAAGGCGATGAGTAGCCAGAATGCCACAATGCTCACCCCGATCTTGCCTGCTGGCGAGAGACGGAATTTTCGTTTTGGCGGTGAATCCTGCAGCTCTTCGAAAAGCTCGTCTTCTGCCGCAGGCGCAACGAAATGTTCATCCATATAGGAAGCGGGCTGATGCGGGGTGCTGTTCATTTTGGATGCCTCAGGCGGGGATTGGAGAGAATGGCGGCAATATCGGCGATAAGCATCAGCACGACATAGGCGGCGCAGAACAGCATGCCCACGGCCTGAACGACCACGAAATCGCGAGTCTGCACACCTTGCACAATCAAGGTCGCAAGGCCTGAATAGGCAAAGAATATCTCGACCACGATGACGCCCGTGACCAGATAGGCCAGGTTCAGCGCAATGATATTCACGATCGGGCCAACGGCGTTTGGAACGGCATGTCGCAGGATGATCCGCTGCCGTGACAGACCTTTCAAAATGGCCATTTCGATATAGGGCGAGCTCATGACGTTCAACACAGCGGCGCGGGTCATTCGGATAAGTTGCGAGGCAACAATCAGACACATAACACCAATAGGCAGGGCGAAATGCTGAATGAGTTCCCAGAACGATTTGCCATCAATACTTCCGATTACGACCGCATTGCCGATACCAAGCCAAAAGACGAATATCAGCACCAACAGGGTTGCGGTGAAAAATTCCGGAGCGGCGACCAGGCTGACGGTCACCAAAGTCAGAACACGGTCATAGGAACTGCCCGGGAACATCGCAGCGGTGATCCCCAGGATAAGCGAGATCGGCACGCCAACGGCTGCGGTCAGGACGCTTACGATCAAAGTGTTCTTATAGCGATCCGCGATCAGCTCATTGACGGGGGCGTCCCCAGCCAGTGACTTGCCAAGATCGCCATGCACAAAGGCGTTCAGCCAATTCCAGTATTGTTGCCACATGGGCAGATCCAGACCCAGACGCTCCCGCAAGGCGGCTAAATTTTCCGGCGTCGCCTCCTGGCCCAAACGTATTTGCGCAGCGTCGCCAGGCAAGACCTTGGTGCCCAAAAAGATGATTATTGACACCGCGCAGATCGTTACGAAGCCAATCGCCATTCGCTTTAGGATCAGGGTGAACATGGCAAGGTCCTCGTGTTATCGCTGAAAGGAGCTGGCTCGTTTCCAGCCAGCTCCGTCTTGCAGTCGACTAAGCGTCGTCGCGCCACAGGGATCGCGGGCTTTCGCAACCACCAAAGTTGTTGAGCGGCACGTGCGTGCGGCCTTTGACGTGATCGGCTGCACCATCGACATAGTTCATATGCGCTGGGAAGATGCTGCCGCCTGTATTGTGAATCATCGTTTGCATATCACAATACATCTGCTTGCGCACAACCGGGTCGGTCACGGACAGAACATCCCCCAAAAGCTGGTCGAACTGCTCATTCTTCCAATAGGATTCGTTCCATTTCGCGGCCGAGGCAAAGGCAACGGACATCATTTGGTTGGCCGTTGGGCGCATGTTCCATTGCGTCGCGCAGAACGGTGCCACTTTCCAGACCGAGCTCCAATACCCGTCGGTTGAGACCTTCTGAACGTCGATGTTCATACCGATTTTCTCGGCCTCGCGCTGAAGGAATAGGGCCTGCTCGACCGCCCCAGGCGTGACTTCGGCTACGACAATAGGGATCGGTGTGCTGCCGACGCCAGAGCGCTCAAAGTGGTATTTGGCTTTCTCTGGATCGAGCATGCGCTGTGGGATGTCGGCGCAGTGATCTGGATAAGCCGGGCCGATGGGTTGGTCGTTGCCAAGCGTGCCCTGCCCTTTCAACACGCCCTTTACGATCCGCTCGCGGTCCATCAGAAACTGCATGGAGCGGATCAAGTCGGTGTTGTCCGAGACCGGCAAATCGCGACGTGCGGCGATGCCAAAGAAGGCACCCGATTCCATCGCCCAGAGGCCGACACCGTCAGTAGATTCAATAGTGCCGATCGTTTTGGGGTCGACATTGGCCATTGCGTCAATCTCGCCGGCCAGGAACGCGTTCAGGCGTGCAACCGGGTCAGGGATGGCGAAATGCTCGAGCTCTTCAAGATATCCACCTTCTTCCCAATAATTGTCGAAATGCGAACCAATTGCGCGCACACCGGGTTTGAACTCTTTGACCTTGTAAGGTCCAGTCCCGACCGGATTAGCGAAGTCGGTCCATCCGTCGGGGAGGATTTTGAACTGGAACGTGCCCAGAGCGATGGCGAAATCCGCGTTGGGCGAATTCAAGATCGCCCTGACTTCGTATTCATTCACCTTTTCCCAGCGGTCGACCATGCTAAACAAGGTCGCCCCAGTCGAAGCTGAATCAGGCCCCACGTGCCGGTTCATCGAATACAGAACATCGTCTGCGTTCATAGTCTTGCCGTTGTGGAATTCCACGCCTCTGCGCAGTTTGAAAGTCCATTCTGTGGCGTCGTCGTTGGTCAGCACTTCCTCGGCCAATTCCGGCGCATAGGTAAGATCGTCTTGCAAACGCACCAGCGAGCCATAGAACATCCGTCCACGGAAGTAGTCGATGTTGGATTTGAAGGCAGCCGGGTCAAGCGTATCGCCTGGGCTGTGGGCCTCGATGGCCATCACCAGGCGCCCTCCTCTTTTCGGCGTCTCCGCAAAGGCTTTCGTGGCCGATCCGAATACAGTTCCTGCCGCTGTGGCCGTCGCCCCGGCAGCGACCATCCAATGAATAAACTGGCGCCGCGTCGCGCCACGTTTTATCATTTCACGCACGGTCGCGTCGTCTGCTTGAGTGAGGTTCAGACGATTAACCCCATTATAGTCACTACCCATTGGTGTGTTCTCCTTGGCTGAACGATTTATGATTGCCAGCAGGAAACCTCAGATCCGTAAATAAAAAAAATTAAATTTTCAGAGGCATTGTCCTGATTTTCTGAAGTGTTTTCACGGCGCTAAAAAACCGGGCGAAAAGCGCAAATGGCTGGCTCTTCACTGACCTCAGCATAAATGTACTCACAATTTGCATGGTTTTATCCCAGTGCCGCCCTGTAGCAAGGGCCGCCAAAGGGCCTCGTATGTTGATTGAGCAGAGTCTTGATCCGAAACAACTCCCCAATTTGATCCTCCCCCGCTGAAGCGGTCCGCCCTTAGTGTTAGGACACGGAGGATCAAAGATGGGAATCAAGCGACACAAGCCGGAAGAGAGTGTCACAAAGCTAAGGCAGGTCGAGGTGCTGTGAGGGCAGGGGATGCCGCGGATCGACGCGATCAGGTAGGTGCAGATAACGGAACAGACGTTCTATCGCTGGCGCTACAAATAGCTGGTAAGGGCCGGAAGCCGTCCTAGTTGGTGATTACATCGACGACGGCTTGGTCCGCACTTCGGTCGTCTAGACATCCTGAAATGCTGCGGTCGCAGCATCACGTAGGTAGGGCCAATGTCGGGTAAGGGCCGTTGGCAACTATATGTTGTTGAACCTTATCGTGCAGTGCCTTGGGAGTTTAAGAAGGGGGCCATGGCGAATGGTCCCCTCGGGGCGGGTCCTAGGGGCCAATCTGTCCCAGCGGGCCGACATCCCGCACGTAAGACGCACCGAGCGAAGAGAGGGTAGGTGCGGTCTGCTTTTTCGCTGAAGGTGTATTCACGCAGAACTGCTGAGCGTTGCAGTGAACACACAGTCACTAAGTCGATCCGCGTGCTTCCTTATTGCTTCCACGCCTTCACACACAAAAATACCGCCCCAGGGGACGGCGATTAAGTATCTGGTATTTATCAGAGATCTTGGTTGCGGGAGTAGGATTTGAACCTACGACCTTCAGGTTATGAGCCTGACGAGCTACCGGGCTGCTCCATCCCGCGCCAAGGTTTGGTTTGTTTATGTGTTTGTCTTGTTGGGTGCAACGGGGAAGTGGTTGGATTGGTGATTTTGTTGGGTTTTTTGTGTTTGTGGTCGGGGGTTTTAGAGACGACAAAGCCGCCCGTTGGGCGGCTTGTTGTTATGATCATCGTCAGAGAGATACGTCTTGATGTTGCTGGCTAGGTTTGGCGGCGACCTACTCTCCCACACCTTAAGATGCAGTACCATTGGCGCAACGGTGCTTAACGACCGAGTTCGGGAAGGGATCGGGTGTTTCACTCGTGCTATGACCACCAAACCAAGTCAACAACATCAAGTCCAAGTCAATTAC
>SPJK01078058.1_pt1 | contig 17648 bp, 16 predicted proteins | sample 3741771 | NCBI WGS metagenome assembly SPJK01 (sample SAMN10925997, study PRJNA522277) | cold seep metagenome | isolation source: Elba SIP-enriched marine methane seep metagenome, extraction at timepoint T2 | place: Italy: coast of Elba, Mediterranean Sea
ATGGATCATCATCCCTGGCTGACCGATAAATAATACGCCGACCATCAGACTCTACGGTTACGGTGCCTGTTTCACAGGATAATACAACATCCATCCCTGTTGCTTTACCAATCAAACCTGTGACACCATCATTAAAAAACATCGTCGCCGACTCAATAAATGGATCAGAGTCAACAAACTCAGAACTCTCTCCTAAATGAAAATTGCTTAGTGTCGCCTGGGTTGACACAAGCTTTCTCTCCCCAGAAAAAAAAAGAATAAGATCTACAGAATGGGGGTGGGTCCAGAATAATTGGCTACGGCCAAAATTAACCTGAATCTGTTGTAATGCCCCAAACTCACCCGAGTCCACCATTTTCTTTGCTTGTTTATAGACAGAAAAATATCGCCTCAATGCACCATAGCTTAAAAGTATATTCTTCTGCTCAACAAGCTGTTGGAGACTATCCAATTGTTTAAGCGAATTACAAATGGGTTTTTCCAAGTGGATCGCCTTTACTCCCATGTCTATTGCTGCAGTCAATATATCTGCTCGCTCAACTGTGCGTGTAGCAACACATAAGAGTTCAGGTCTAACTTCTTCTAATAACTGGTTAAAATCCTTATAATGCTTCTCAATCCCATATACCGACTGGACCTTAGTTAGCAATTTATCACTGACGTCACAAACTGCTTCGATTTCAACCTTATTACTAAGCTGCAAAGCCTCTATATGGCTAAGAGGAAACCAACAGAAAGGCGAAAACTTCTTAACACTCTCACTGGTAAATGCGCCCATTCGCCCACAACCAATTACTGCAGCACTAATTTTATTCATTTCATTCATCTTTCCACCTAAGTGTATAGGTGATGGGGGAGTTTATTCTTGAATTTAATGAATCATATGCCTGCTCAAGATCATTCCATGAATACTCACCAGAAATTATATAATTTGGATCAAGCACCCTGGATTGAATTTGCTGTAATAAAAATTTTAAATTATTTTTCTCATTAAATTTTAGAAACTGCCTGGAATCGTTATTTTCAGGAGCCATGCCAACCGCCTGAATCCTAAGTTGTTTCATATAGAAGAATTGGCTATCTAACGGATTGAACGGAATTTGGTCAATATCCCTACCGGGAAAGCCGAGGACTGAAATCTGAGCATTGACTCCCGCTAATTCCAGACTGCTACGCCAATCACTCCAGCTATTAGTCGTGGTTATGACAACATCGGCTAAGCGGTCTCCCAGCAAGGCTTTCAATTCATCAATCTGATCTCGTTTAAAGACCTGTTTTGCCCCTGAATGCATGGCAATTTCAGCCAGATGAGAATGGTCTGATATTGCATAAACGTCTGCGCCCGCCAGAGCTGCAACCTTAACGGCTCCCAATCCAATAGCCCCCAAGCCAATCACAACGGTTGGGCTGCCGTATCGAAGTTCTGACTTTAATATCGCATCATAACCAAGGTGATAAAGATAAACTGTTGCGGCTAAATTATTGGGGATTTCATCGGGAATAACGGCCAATATTTCAGACTCAGATACAATAAAATGACTTCTATGTGAAGAAAAAGTTAAAACCTTATCGCCTTTTTTTATACCGCTTACCGCAGTACCGCACTCCATAACCATGGCCACATTACAATAACCAACCAGTCTCGGATATACTTTACCCGGCCTTAATGGCGCACTCCCTGTATAAGCCGCCAATTCCGTTCCTGGGGAAATTGCCGACACTAATGTTTCACATAAAATAGAACCGTCAGCAATCTCTTTGTCATTTAAAATTTCATCTTTATAAACCAAATCAAATGGCGCTTCCAAATAAGCAATTTTTGCTTTCAACATTTTATAAAACAATCTAATATAATTTTAAAATAAACAATATTGTGAATAGGACAAATTCAAATATTATAATCTTTATAGCCTTGTTTAACGCCATAATATGCAGTCAGAGCATAACGCTGGCCTTTTAAACAAGGTCTTGCTCGATGTATAAGATATGAAGGATTGACGACCATCAGTGTTCCCGCTTTAACTAAAACAGGTGTTGTATGATAACCGTTGCTGATCAAAGCCTTGATTCTATCTTCATCGATACTTTGATAAGGGCGCGGCACATTCTTTTTCAAAAGACTTTGAAAATCAAAGAAAAAACCGGGCGTCAAAGCTTTTCTCATACGAAAGCAGGTCTTATGCGTATTGGGTATAAACTCGAAAGGCCCCGATTCTTCAGTCGTATCATTCAAAAATAAAAAAACTTTTTCTTGAGAACGCCAAGAATCAATATGCCATCGTCCTTGCTGATTAAGCTCATCACTTTGTTCTAAAGCATTATTTTTAATAGCAAGTACAGTTCCAGCCTGACAATCGGTATTATTGATAGCTGACATCAGTTTATTCGAATCAGTATAAAACTGATTTATTTTTTGACTACGTTTTTGTGAAGACCAGGCTCGCATTTCCGTGCCGCCATAATTAAATTCCACCCCAACACCTTCCTCAATCTGATCCATTTGAGTACGTATGGCTTCGCAAAAACTTTCAGAATAAGCATTAGGTATCAGAAAATATTTATCCCTATCCATTGCCCATTTGACATCTTTGATGATTTCCGGTGTTACAAATGATGATTCAGTACTCATAAACAGACAGCCCCTTAACAAATTATAATAATCTTTTACAGCTTAATCGACGTGCCCTCTCCCCAGCAACATATATTCCTTGTCAATAGGATTTGGGTCTCTGGTTTTGGTTAAAGAAAATTCGCAGGTTTCCTTTTTTTCGAGTCTGACTTTATCAATTTGCTCATCATAATCCGCATTCAATACCGTATTAACCAGCTCATACTCACCATTTGACAGGCGATTCCAAAAATATTCCGACCGATACTGATTAATTGAATCCCAAAATTGATTTTTATCCATCTTCAACCAATCTAACAATAAAGCAAGTTCTCTTGGTTCAACTTGTAGGTATTTCTTAACCAAATCGCACCCCTCTCCACGTGTCAATCTTTTTAACCGTATTTCCCTGCAGGCATGATCGACTACTTTGCTATATCCGTGTTTTATTAGTTTTATATAATCATGTATGCCCGAGTAATGAAATGAATCAACGTCGTTATAGGTGTCAAATGTTCTTTGTTGCTGCAGCGCCTCATAACCATACAGCTCAATCATTTTTTCGTGTTGAGCCTTACTGTCCCACCTTATATAGTTATTCAAATACAAGCCTCGAACACCAACTGTTTCAAGTTCCTTATCATGCGGATAAAAAAACTGTTCCAAAGTCGAGCGCTCAAGTCCATTATCCATTTCCAACAAATCTTCCGCTTCCAGGCCCATTAAATCGTGTTCCTTACGATACTTACGAGTCATTTCGACTTCATCCAGGTGCGAAAACATACCCACTTGATCTACACCTTGATGAGCCCCCCATATAATCAATGGAATTTTAAACTTAACCGCCACCTGTACCGGAAAGACTGTTTGCCCCGCCAGGCAGTGCCAATACATACTGCCTCTCAATTTTAAAGTTTCACGGGTAATTTCTTTAACACGCTGAGGACTTACTGTTGACTGGATAAAATCTGCCCCCATTAAAGTTCTCAAATATGCGAGATTTCGTATACCCATCTTGGTATTGTAGTGATGGTTATAATTCACCAGCAATGGAGTCATACCCAATATATTTTTGACCACATGAAGTATAAAATAGGAATCACGCGCACCGGTCACTGGAACAATACAATCATGAATAGTTCGGCTTTTGTTTTTATATTGATTACAAATGCTTCGCAGTTTTTCTAAACGTACGTTCCAATCCAGCTGGTCTTTTTCTTCATGAACTCTACAACCACTGCAGACGCCTTGCTCATCAAATGTAATTCCGAGAGGGTGAGTTTCAGGATATAAACAACGAGAACAATATTTCATATGACTTCTTCCGGCACATATTCAAATCGCATATCATCAAGTGTCTTTTCTTCCAGCCTGGTCACTCTATTGGATTCACCATCGAATAATGCATCCTGATACGATGCATAACTGTCTAAACGCACATTCACTCCTAATCTTTTCAACATCTGTTTTACCGATATCACGCTAAGCTCGGTAAAATGAAAAAAATTCCCTGCGGCAACAGCTTGCACACCTTTTTGAGCCGCTTCCAACATATGTTCAGCTTTACCGACACCGCCGCACACAATAACCGGTATTTCGACGAGTTCATTGATCTGATGATAAATATCAAGATCATAGCCGGTCTTCGCACCATCTTTAACCACTGAATTCAGAAATATTTCGCCCGCCCCACTATCTTGTGCGTAGCGTACGGCATCGATCAAATTCATCTTTATGTTCGGAATGTGCCGATTAACCAGATCTCCATCTTCATCTACATCCAATGAAACAATCATACATTGACTGCCGTACTGTTTAGCGCCGAGTTCCACTATCCTTCGATCTTGTAAGAAAGCAGTATTCACAACGACTTTATCGGCACCGGCCGTAATTAAATTCTGAATATCATCAACATTTTTAATACCGCCACCGACACTTAGAGGGGTTTGAGAATACACCGAAATTTCAGATATTTTATCGATGTTTGGCCCCGCACCAGCATAAGCATCGATATCCAAAATCACAATTTCGTCTATTCCCCAATTATTCAAATATTCAACAGCTATACTCAGTCTGCCAACAGGCAAGTATTTTCTAAAACCAATACTTTGAACAACCCAACCGTTTTTTACGATTAAAACACCTAACACACGAACTTTAAGCATCTTGCCCTCCTGAACGACGGTTTTCATCTACAAAATTAAGAAAATTACGCAACAGTTTTAAGCCACTTCTTTGACTCTTTTCCGGATGAAATTGAGTTGCAAAAATATTTTGCTTGCGGAGAATTGATACAATATCAACGCCATAGTCACAACTTGCCATGACAGTGTTCTGGTCATAACACTCAAACCGATAGCTATGATCAAAAAAGAAGTGGGAGTCCCTCCCTATACGAGTCAAAAACAAATCTTCTTTTTTCAGGGTAAGATTATTCCAGCCTACATGTGGAACACTGGGCACGTGTTCCGCCTCTATCGGCACAACATCACCATCAATCCACGCCAAGCCTTCGGTTTTTCCCTGTTCTAACGAACTTTTAGCCAACAATTGCACCCCCAAACAAATCCCTAAAAAAGGAATTTTCTGTTCCAAGACACCCTCTTCCAAACATTCTTGAATACCCAAACGATGTATATTCTCCATCGCACTGGGGAATGCCCCAACACCGGGTAAAATGATGGCGTCTGCTGATTTAAAATCAGTTTTCTGACTGACAACAAACGGCTCCGCACCTAAATAAACTAATGAATTGACCACTGAGCCTATATTACCCATACCATAATTGATTACCGCGATCCGATTATGTTTCATCTATTGATTCCATTAGCATAGTTTTAATATTCAACAATCAATTCCCATTCGCCATTCTCATTTTGCTTCCAAATGTCACGATCTCTAGCTGCATTGACTACACGCCAAAATTCCGCTTCAGGCAAATCCAGATAATCACAAAGTTTTTTTACAAACTTAGGATGGCATTTTCCATCATACTTTCTTACCAGTTCCAGCCCTTCTTCTCGTGACAATGAACCGTCATGAATTTTTTCCATCACTTGATCCGTAACGTGACCAAAACCAAATTTTGCATATTTAATCTGTTGATTAACTAAGCGAAAGTCTTCATCGAGGCCAGTAAACCCCCAAAGATCACCAGTAAATTCAGGCGGATCATTTCTTACACGCAGACCACGGTCGATAGAAAATTCAGCATTATTCCAGCCAGACCAATCCTGAATATAATATCCCAAATAGACTAAACGAAGATTAGCAAACTCCACATCCTCATGCGGTGGATAATTATAAAAATGTAAGTCTTGAGGGCTAAAACCGGCATCAAGAAATATATCGGCTTTTCCACCCAATAATGTATTTGAATTTCTCATCTGAGAAGCATCGCCATCTAACTTGCCATGCTTCTCTCCAATCGTATGGGCTGGATTCTCGCCCAAAAAAACCAGCGGAATATGATAGGCAATAGCAGTATGAATTGGAATCGCATATAACGCCATCTCCGAGGCATTAAAAATATTCGAATATCTTTGAAAACAAAGCTGCATCAGTTTTTTAAAGATCTGTGGATTTAAACTGATAGATATACAATCAAAGCCATGATCAATCAGATTGGCCAAATTTTCAGCTCCCCGATCATGCAACTCTTCTGGTGGATAAACAGCACTAACTAACAACGGGTTTAAACCTAATTCATCGCGCGCAAAAAAGGCTTGCCTCATCGAATCTTTACCCCCACTAACAGTGACAATACAGTCATAAGAATTTCGAGTATTATCTATTCCCCATTGAGCTATTTCATTAATCTCATGCTGTCGCGCTTGCCAATCAATATTCCCGCTTTGATTTTGCTCCATTAAACGACAAACACCGCATACGCCCTCATCATCAATATAGACATTTGGGCGAGTCGATGGATTAGCACATCGTTTACACAGTTTCATCTTAGCCATAAGCTAGCCCCCATTCCGTTTGTCAAAAAGCGCCATATAAATTACATCCACAGCAATACCTTCATTGATATAATGACTCTTACGCACACCATCACCGATCATGCCTGATTTTTTCATTATTGCGATCATAGCCTTATTGACGGCTAGAGTTCCTGCCGTTACTTTTCTAATACCTAAGTCATTCAACAACCATTGTTGAACCGTACACCATGCTTCAAAAGCCATCCCGCTTCTCCTTCTACGCTTGCTCCCTAACATAATTCCAATATCAGCAATATTATTGTTTTCATCGATATAGGCAGTCATACTCCCTATTAATGCGCCCGAATTTTGCCTATCGAGCAAAGCCCAAAAATAATTAGGAGAACCAGAAAAGCTGCTCAAATAATTTTCTGAAGAAGCCTTAGTATGCAGGTAATACCTTTGCTCACTATACTTCATTAACGATTTATCATTTAACCAGGAAAGATAACTCTCAGTGATATGATTATTAGAAAAAGGAACAATATCGATTCGTTCTGTTTGTAAACTAACTTCTGCCATCATGATAACCTAGGCAACTCGGTTCTATGCTCCCATACTTTATAAAAAGCGTTAATAACATCGTCGATATCTTTGAGCTGCATGCTGGGTAAGATAAACTCATGACAAAAGAGCTCTTCAAAATGCATGCTTTCGCATACCGGACAACTGCCCTCAGAATAATCGACATTGGTATCGTTAAAAGGATAACCTTTACTGCCATAGGCAATCTTCTTTTGGAACATTGGCATTAAATACAAGGGCTTAACGTAACCAGAAGCCAACTTAACACCCTCTTCCTCTCTTAATTCATGATGAGGCAATTCCGCCCGAACCGCATTAATATATGCATTCCTATCGAGTCCCGCCTGTTTTTTATCAAATCGACATGCATGAACATAATAGGCATGACTCGCACCGTCTCGAACTTTAGGTATTTGTATAAACGGTAATTGTGCGATTTTGTCTTCAAAGTAAGCAACATTTTTAAAGCGCTTTTCGTTTAATTTAGCCAATTTTTTTAATTGAACTCGTGCAATAGCTGCTTCAATTTCTGGCATTCTAAAATTAAATCCAATCATGTTTCTCAGATCGGTGACACCCTTTGCTTCAACAACCGCCTCTGCATGATTACGAATAAGTCTACACTTATCGGCCAGCTCGTCATTATCGGTCACAATAACTCCGCCTTCTCCGGAATGAATATGTTTATGATAGTTTAAGGAGAAAACTCCCATATCCCCCAAAGTACCGGCTGACCTACCTTTATAGTATGCACCTGGTGCCTGAGCAGTATCCTCTATAACGTAAAGACCGTGTTTTTTAGCAAGACTATTGATCCCATCAGCATCGTAAGGCTGACCAAAAAGATCCACTACCATAATCGCTTTGGTTTTTGGGGTAATCTTCCTTTCTATATCTTTAACATCCAGGCAAAAATAGTCTTCTTCAATATCAACAAACACGGGTACGGCACCAAATACTACAGGAGCTGTTGCTGTTGCACTCATAGTATAGGGTGTCACAATTACTTCATCGCCCGGTTCAATGCCTATTGCCCCAACCGCACAATATAGCCCCGATGTACATGAATTTACCGCTATTGCATGTTTAACATTAAAATAATCCGCCCATTCATCTTCCAGCGCTCTAACTTCTACCCCTCCATTAAACTGTGGATGCCATGCTCCTAAATATTTCGACAAGCAACCGGAATCAATCACTTCACAAACGGCTTTTTTCTCCTCTTCTCCAACTGTAATATACGCGGGAAAAGGTTCCGTTCTAACCGGCTTTCCACCATTAATTGCTAATTGCGCCATTTTTAATCCTCTTTCTGCAAACCCAATGCCTTATACATATACTCGGCCCGTGTCCAATCTTCAAGTGTGTCGATATCTTGCACTAAGTGTCTAGGTAACAAAATAGGTCTTGAGTCATCCGCATAGAGTTTCGGTTGTTTTGCAAATTTTTCACAATTCACCCAATAAAACTGACCCGCATCATGATACGCCTCGGGTAAATCTTGCGAGCGCTTCATTTCATTCTCTGGCCAAATCATTTCCAAACAACCAACGCTATTAATTTTTAAACCTCTGAACACGGGAAAGGGAAATGTGGTGACAGTATATGTGGTATTACAACTGTATTGATTAATTTTCTCCAGTCCTTGTCGAATATACTCCTTTTGAATAAAAGGCGCTGTGGCATAAAGACAACAGGCATATTCAGGACTATATCCAGACTCCGTCAACCATTTAATAGCGTGCATTAAGACCGGTGCGGTCGGAGTATGATCATCTGAAAGCTCTTTGGGTCTTAAGAAAGGCGTTTCAGCGCCATATTGTCTTGCAACCTCGGCAATGTCTTCCGAGTCCGTTGTCACGATAACTTTATCAAATACCCCGGAATCAATTGCCGCGAGTATTGAATAGGCAATGATCGGTTTACCGACAAATGGTTTAATATTTTTACCTTGGATTCTTTTACTGCCACCGCGGGCAGGAATAATAGCAACATTCAATTCGCATCCACCTTTTTAACATTTTGAATTTCATCATTATTTAGGCAACTATTCACCAGATGAAAAATATTCTCTGGCGCATTTTGATGCCTACAAGCATCTTTTCCTGCCCCAAGCTCAATACTTGGGGCTAAATTTTCCAACCATGCCCTAGTCTTTTCCACAGCAGATCCATACTCGTCAATAAAGCTCACGTTCTCTTTCCCTTCCATCATGCGCAACGAATTATTAAGTAAACCAGGTTGAATTGAAATCACCGGCATTCCAAGCATCCAAGATTCATATAACAATGTAGATGCCATCCCAGCGACACCATTTACAAAAGGCAATAAATCACGCCCTCTAATACCGGAAATTATATGTCCAAGTTGTTCACCGCCTAAATCATGCCAAAGATTATTTAATTTATTCAAATCCTGCCGGGGATGGGCCAATACACAAACAGCATAAAGATGTTTAAACTCTCTAAGGGCTGTAAGTAAAATAGATAAAGCCTGCTCTTCGGTATAACCTCTAAAATTTGGATTTTCTGACAACGAGGCTCCTTGATCGGATGACACTGGCTCAGAAACGAAAACAATCCATTTCTTATTAAAATCGAGCTTGGACTTTTGGGCCAAAGGACATTTAGTTTGCTTCTTAACTTCATTTAAGCAATCAAGAGCATCAAAAAAAGCTGGCTGACCGGTAATTTGAATGGTTTTACTCTCTATGCCCTCTTGAGCAGCCTTGATCGCTGCATATTCATCCGGTACCGCGTAATAGGTAGGGGAAAAAAGCGATAAGCCATCCAGCTTCATCCTCTCTGAATAAGCATTCCAATAATCTAATACATGGAAAGTCGGCAGCCCTAAGGAATCGGCAGCTCTAGCAACCGTTAAAGGATGCTGATCTTTAACATTAACCGAAAAAATGACTATGGCCGCCTGCAAACGGATCAAGCATTTTTTTATATCATCAACACCCTCGCATTCGACAATACTGTAATTTTCAAAACATGCCTGAGCCGATGCAAAGTAACCCCGCCTGATGACATGAACAGACATTTCTTGTTGTAAAAAAACATCAATGACCGGTATTAATGCACGTGCACTGCCAACTTCACTCGCTGCAAATATCACACTCATATCAACATCCTACTTTGAACACCCTCTAACAAAGCCATTCCCTGACTAGCAGTCGACAAAGAACTATAAGGGCTACGTTTTGCTTGATAAGAATCTATCAGATCTGAAAGCGCCTTATCGAAAGCAAAATCAAAACCGCCCACACCGAGCCGTTCGGCAGGTTTCTCTTGTAAACGGTAATAACCCGGGAATAACTCATGTTCAACAACTTCTTCAATTTTCGGGGTCATCCCTCCATGATTAATTGATAGACGAGCTTTTTCACAGGTAACACTCACATCAACACAATGATAAGGAGCATCAATACCGCAAATATGAATTAAAAAAAAACGTTCCTTAGAAAATCGAATGACAGCACTTGGGTTCTCACCACCCAGCTTATCCACCCATTCAATTTGATAATTTTTTTCACCAAAAAGAAAAAAGATTAAATCAACTACATGAGAACCATTCGTCACAAAACCACGGGAATATCTGATTTCAGCAACCAATATTCCACCATATTCTTCAGTATCAAGTAATTTCTTAAGGTTCTGATATGACTGCGTATACCTGCGCTGATAATTAACCAAAACACAGCCACCTGGATTATGCTGAATTCTCATCTGCTCCAATAGACGACATTGTTCAGCTTTTTCCGCAGGCGGTTTTTCCAACCAAATCATTGGTACTTGTTGTTGCAAACAAATTTGTGTTTGCTCAAAATGATATTCGTTCGGGGAACAAATTGAAACAATATCCGGCTTAAGTTGACGCAACATTTCGGTCAATGAATCAAAACCTTCGACGCCATACTCAGCTGAAAAAGACGCTATGTCTTCTGCATCGCAGCTATATCCGCCTACTATTTCAGTACAATGATGAGCATCATAGGCCGCAGCATGAGATAAACTCGCACCCGAATTTTCATCTTTAGCTAACTTCCAGGCAATATTGCCTAACCCGACCAAAGCCGCACGATATTTAACTTTCATTAACCTAATTCAAGCATAATTCGTTTACATAAAGTTAAACTAATTCTGGTTGGCGATATGTGACCACTGCAACGCTGTTCCATACTCAATATCACAAGCCGCTTTTTTACCAATAATCTCATTTATATGTTTCGGAGGCAATCCAAATCCGGGTCGAATACGTCGAACATTATCTTCACTAAACACCTCACCTTTTTTAACATTTTTAACGACGTAAATTGAACGCCTGAATCGAATATTTTTCTCCTCAACTGGTTTACGTTCATAGCCCGCCTGACCTAAAGCGGCCCAAGCATCTTTTGTCTGTAGGCATAATTGCTTTAGCTCATCTGGTTCTAATGAAAACTCACTGTCAGCACCTTTTTCAGCCCGACTTAAGGTCACATGCTTTTCAATTACCGCCGCACCTAACGCTATACTCGCAACTGAAACAGTCGTTCCCAAGGTGTGATCAGAAAGACCGGGAACAACATCAAAGCGATTTGCCAGATCAGGAATTGTTCTTAAATTTGTCTGGTCAGCAGGCACTGGATAACCACTTACACAATGAAGTAATGCAATTTGCTGGCATCCTGCGTCTCTTGCCGCATTCAGTGCTTCCGAAATTTCTTCCAGGTTGGCCATCCCTGTTGAAATAATCATCGGCTTACCCGTTTGTGCAACATAACGAATCAACGGTAGATCCACCGCCTCAAAAGAAGCTATTTTATAGGCAGGTGCATTTAAATCTTCCAACAAATCAACCGCACTCTCATCAAAAGGGGTACTAAAACAGGTAATTCCAACTTTGCGGGCATAATCAAACATTTCCTTATGCCATTCGTAAGGTGTGTGAGCCCATTCATACAGCTTGTATAAATTATAACCATCCCACAAACCACCATGAATTTGAAAGTCTTCTTTATCACAATCGATCGTTAATGAATCCGGGGTATAAGTCTGCAGTTTTATCGCATCAGCTCCCATTTCTTTAGCCATTTTAATCGTTTGCAAAGCACGATTTAAATCCCCATTGTGATTGGCTGAAAGCTCTGCAACGATATAAGGGGACTCCAATTCACCTATTCTACGACCATCAATATCAATTGTTTTCATTTTTTTCTCTTTAACAATAGTTCTTATTCCATAGCAGTTGCATGTTTCATATAACACCCAGGAATATCATTTGAAATAAAACCGGCCTTTGAAAATAGTTTTAACGATGCAATATTCTCTGAATGAATTTCAGCTTTTATATCACAGTTTCGATATACATAACTCACCCATTTTAAGGCCAAATTTCCCAAACCTCGTTGATAATGTGAGGGAGATAAATAAATCGATATTAACAAACAAGGGATACCACAACCCGAAACAGAAACTTGATCAAGACGAACAACTCCCGCCGCCTGCCCCTTAAACTCAATCATATAGATAGAACATCTAACATCAGACAACTTCATCGCCAACCACTTTTTATGCTCTGTAAAAACAGGCATTTCAGTGTTATGCGAATATTTTCGTGTTAATGGATCGCTTTGCCATTCATACATCAGTTCAGCATCTGTTATATAGGCATCACGAATATCAAAATACTGATTATCATTAAAAGGTTTTACATATGCTGCTAGCCGTCTTGCACCTAACCCATCGGCTACATGCATTGACGTCAATGATAGATGCATCAACCTACTTGGTTGATTAACAATCTGACTCACAATATCGGACAAATTTCCATCAATATCAGATTTATCTATACCAGCTATGATGACATTTGCATTTTCAAGATTTTTTACAACAGACGCCTGATTTTCCGCTGTCTTTAAAACAACAGAAGGCAAGCCTAATGAACACCTTTCCCATGATGTCGTTCCTCCTGCCCCTATTGACAGGTCAGCCTGCAACATTAATTCAGCCATATTATCGACATAGGATAATAGGTTGACCTTAAACCTCATATGACGAATTTGTTCCAGTACAAGCTTATAACTTGGGGATTTGCGATTCAAAACCACATCAATAATTGGGGGGTGTTGCCAGGATATTTTAGCAAGCTCTTGAAGTACCGCACTTGTAATATTCTCAGCATCAACACCACCCACTGAAATGAGAATCCGTTTTACACTTGAAGCATGTTTTCTTTTTTCAATTGCCTTATAACGATTTAAGGCAAATTCACTGCGTAATAGTGCATACTGCGAGCCTAAAAATAATCTGCAGTTTTTAGACACCCATGGTAAATAGGCTTCCGCTTCTCGACGATATGTTTGATCCAAAAGAAAATCGCAATCCAAACGCCTATCCGCCAAATCATCAATCACAAAAATCTTGTTTACCCGCTGCCTAAGCCGCTTATGCCATCGATAATCAATCGCATAATGGTCTACGACTAAACAGTCGACAAAATGGCCTTCTATTGCTGAAATTGTTTCTTGCGCATCTTGCTCCCAAGACACACCTAACCATGAAGCCAGCGGCAAATCAGATTCTCGTATTAACAAGGGCTGCTCCGAGGCCGTCAGAAAATATAATTGATAGCCACTCTGCCTAATCAAATCACCTAAATGCCCGATATGATCACGACAAACAAATGCCACCTCGGCCCCTCGTTGCTTTAATTCTTCGGCCAATGATAGACAACGCCTGACATGCCCATGTCCCATGACTAATGATGCATCAACACGAAAAATAACCCGCACGTAACTTCTCACTCCATCATTAAACGGCTAACACAATCAAAACGTGTGTGCGCAATAGTTTTAAGAATTCAGAACAGACTGCAGGGTATTAACTACAAGTTCAACCTGCGCATTTTCTAAATCTGGATACATAGGAAGACTGATGGCTTCAGCATAATATTGTTCCGCAGCCGGGAAATCTCCTTTGGAAAATCCAATATCTTGATACCAGGGCTGCGTATGTACAGGTATATAGTGTACATTGACCCCAATATCCGAAGCTCGTAACTCTTCAAAAACTTGTCGATGACTCTTTGTCAATAAGGCCAAATTTAATCTAATAACATAAAGATGCAACCCCGAATATGAGCCTTGATAACGGTGTTGTGGCGTTACGGGTAAAGAAGATAATAATTTATCGTAATAGTTTGCAATTTCATGTCGGCGTTTGACGAACTTATCGAGCCGTTTTAGTTGGCTGACACCTAATCCAGCCTGAATATCAGTCATCCGATAATTAAACCCTAATCCAATTTGCTGATAGTACCATGGTCCATCAGAATCATGCCTCATCAAAGAAGTATCTCGTGTAATACCGTGGCTTCTATACAAAACCATAGCATCCGCAAGTGCCTTATCATTGGTAACAGCCATACCACCTTCACCAGTCGTTATTGTTTTAACCGGATGAAAACTAAAAACGGTTACATCAGAATAACGACAACAGCCTATCGCTTCATCCTGATAACGTCCGCCTATCGCGTGACAAGCATCTTCTAACACACGAAAACCGTATTTCTTTGCAAGCCGACCTATAGCAGCCATATCGCAAGACAAACCACAAAGATGAACTGCAACCAAGACTTTCGGTAAACATCCGTCCTTTCGAGCCTGCACTAATTTTTGCTCCAAAGCCGTGACGCTAATATTAAAAGTGTCGGCGTCAATATCAACAAAATCTACAGAAGCACCGCAATATAGTCCACAATTTGCAGATGCGACAAAGGTGATCGGTGAGGTCCATAAATAATCCCCTTCTTTTAACCCGAACGCTAAACATGCGATATGTAAGGCCGATGTCCCACTATTAACAGCAACTCCATAATTTGCTCCGGTAATCTGACATACTTCAGATTCAAATTCAGGGACCAGGCTACCCTGTGTTAGAAAATCTGAGCGCAAAACATCAACAACCGCTTGAATATCTTCTTCTGATATTGATTGGCGTCCGTAAGGAATCATAGCACCGCCAACTTATTATATTCTGATAACTCTTCAATAGTTAAGAAATGGGTGTTAGTTCCCGAATTATATTCAAAACCCTGCTCAACCGGTTTTCCAATCTCACCAATTGCATTTTCCGTATATTTAAATTCATCATCATGAAAGTTTATGGATGGAGTCAATACAAAATGATCATCAAATTCAATTGTTAAATGCGAATCATCCTTAGGACACATGATTTCATGAAGTTTTTCACCGGGGCGAATACCTATCTCATGAGTTGGTATATCCGGAGCCATGGCTGTTGCCAAGTCAATAACCCGCATCGACGGAATTCTAGGCACAAATATTTCACCGCCAAACATACGCTCAAAGTTTTTCAACACGAAATCAACCCCCTCTCGAAGCGTGATCCAAAAGCGAGTCATCTCAGGATGGGTAATAGGGATCTCCTTAGCGTCCTCTTCAATGAGTTTTTGAAAGAAAGGAACAACAGAACCACGTGACCCTACAACATTGCCATAACGCACGACCGAAAAGCGAGTGGGATGCCCTCCGGCCATATTATTTGCCGCAACAAATAATTTATCTGAAGCCAGCTTAGTAGCCCCATATAAATTAATCGGATTCGCTGCTTTATCCGTAGATAAAGCAATTACTTTTAATACATTATTTGCTATTGCTGCACGTATCACATTTTCTGCCCCATGGATATTCGTTTTAATACATTCCATAGGGTTATATTCTGCAGCCGGAACTTGTTTTAACGCCGCTGCATGAATAACAAAATTAACTCCTCTCATTGCTTGCACCAGGCGTTCTGAATCTCTTACATCGCCTATAAAATATCGCATACATGAGGAATTAAAGATTTGTTGCATTTCAAACTGCTTAAGTTCATCACGCGAAAAAATAATAATTTTTTTTGGGGTATACCTTTCCAAAATTAATTGGGTATATTTTTTGCCAAAAGACCCCGTACCACCGGTTATTAATATTGTTTTATTGTTAAACATTTCTCACTTTTTCCATTTACTTATCGATATGGAGCCTATACTTTGAAACATACCATTCAAAGTTAATCAAGCCAAGTCTTACCCAAAATTCTTCTTTACTCCCCCACTTCCTACTTATTTGTCAAAAAAAGTATTTAGTGATGAAATTAATCACAAATTATCAGTGTTCACATTTATTATAGTTCTATGAACTACAACTCACCAAATTAGATTCACAGTACAACAACTCATGGAACCATCGTATGACCAACAGCCCTAATCTTTTACATCCCATATACTGTTCATTTACTGGTTAGCCAGTCACGGCTCATAAAAGATATGGGGTCCCCACACCACTAAAATTGATCCACAACAATGCGAATCATTAGCCCAAACATCCCAAAAAAAGCGGTCAAACTCTATTAAACCCTTTAAAATTCAGTTATTTATATAAACTTAGACAAGTCATTCCCTATCCCAAATTGTACCGTAACTAGAATTTAATTACCTGTTTTAAAATACATTAGAATTGAAGCATATTTGTGGGGAGTCATAGCCAATAAAAGTAGTCTCATGCTACCAAGAACCTTGTAACAATAATTTACCAACACTTTTAGATCACAAGTCTTCTCAGCTTGTTGCTGAATTTCGCATTCTATTTGTGTCAAATAGCCATTTGCAGAATGGATTTTTTATCAGTTATAAAATTTCTCAAAATACTTAAAAATTTCCAGGTTAGCTTCATTTTTAGTTTTGAATTGATGGACTAATTCATTATTTTAGTCAGCCCTGAAAAACAAGAAAAACTCGGTTTTCGTGATGGTGAATATTACTGAAAATTCTGTCCATATTTCTTAATGGCATAGAATTGCTTTTTATTGCCGTTCTACGTCGTATTTTTGGGCCGAATTTAAGCCAAAAAAGAAACAAAATAAAGGCTCGCATCCATTTTGCCATATTCCAGGCACAAGCAACCATGAGTAGATTAATGCTGTCACCCACGGTGCCTTTCAAAAAGTTTCTCGTTAATCTAAAGTCCGATTTTAGGTGACCAATGATCGGTTCTATTGCGGCGCGTCTTCGGCAACGTTTTCTCTTCTTATCACGTTGATAACGATTATCCTTTTTCAGGGACGGAGCAGGCAAAATAATCTCGGTTTCACCAAACTTTTTCTTTCCTCGATAGCCTCTATCACATACAGCTTGTTTTACAGTTTTACCCCGACTGCTTTCAAGATTCGTAAGGACTTCCGGTAAGGTATGGTTGTCATGAATGTTTCGCTCATGACTCGCAACTCCAACAATCATATTGCTTTTTGCTGTGCTGGCGATAGAGACTTTATTGCCGTATTCATACGGCGTGTGGTCCAATTCAATAAACATCCGGTTCATGCAGAGAATAAATTTTGTTTTTGTCTTTGGGTTGTTGAGCCAAGACTCTTTCGTAAAAAAGAAACTCTTTTTGGTGGATGTCAAATAAGCGGTGTTTAGGCAAGGTTCTTCGCAATTCGCGTATCAATATTCCCGCAATTGTGCGAAGACGTTTGAGGGCC
>SPJK01015189.1_pt1 | contig 17618 bp, 12 predicted proteins | sample 3741771 | NCBI WGS metagenome assembly SPJK01 (sample SAMN10925997, study PRJNA522277) | cold seep metagenome | isolation source: Elba SIP-enriched marine methane seep metagenome, extraction at timepoint T2 | place: Italy: coast of Elba, Mediterranean Sea
CCATACAAGGAAGTGTTGATTGCATGGCTGACCGCCGCACTTTCTCCGAAAAATTCATGCTCGAGCGCAAAGGAGATGAGTGTAATGGGCCTATAATCGTAGAAACTGCCGCTAGGATGAATTACGAAAGGCACTTCAAAAATTTGAGGTATCGCACTACTTCCCAAACTTGTCAGGTAGTGACCTGCCGTGACAAATTGGTCGTCAAAATTATAGCCATTTAATATGGTATTACCATATAAGGCGAATGTCAGTATCAACAACGCAATCGCCCAGAGTATAGGGAGTGAGGCAGCTGTTCTCCAATTACTGTAAAAACGAGTATTTTTCGCCATCTTATTAGGAGGATCGGAATATTGCATTCAAAGATAGAATTTTCCATTCGCCAGTGCTTTGCTCATTCGCCAAACCTTTGCTTACATGGAAACCCCAGTCCATATAGTAAGACTAACTCTCCTTCTCCTCGCCTCTATCGCTCTGATGTGGCTTCGCACTTGGCTAATAATAATTCTCATGGGTAAAAGTATCGGCCCTGGAGGGCAATTGACCGTTACCTTAAGTGTCGCTTTTAGCTCGGTTTTTGCTTATACTTTACTTGGGCTATGGCGGCAACATCAATGGACCAGTAATAGTTATTTCTGGGGAGGGCTACCGCTGGTGGTCTGTCTAATCATCGCCCTAGCCAATCTGTGGAGATTCCATTGGGGGGTTTATCCCATACTTTTGGCAGAGCTATATCTAGTACTCTGGACCATGGTCTCATTAGCTCGTGTTCCCAAAAATTATTGGATCGCACCAACAAAAGGGTGGCGTTCTATTTTTCGCGGAGATCGAATAAGCTTGGTGGTCGTGCTACTTGCTTGCTTGGAATTGGGCCTCTTTATCCAAGGTTTTCGTCCCGGCAAAATCGATTTCAATCCCTATTTTAAAGAAGTCTCCGAGTTAATCATCTGGGAAGACTATACGGCCGATCAATATAGTCTTACCCACTTAAGTACAGCTGGCGCTGAGCTAGCCCGTACTGGAACCTGGGCAGGAGAATATTTTGATGAGCGCCCAATTGATGCTCCTTTTTCCTTCTCCACCCATTCCATATTTGAAGACTGGACCCTGCTTCGGCAAGGTGCTTCCAACCTTCCTTTTGCACTCCATTTACAAGAATTGTTGGCTCGACCCGATAGTGTACTCGAAGATATTGACCAGGCCCATCTCACTTATCTCGAAGAACCAATTAATGCCGATGGGTACCGAAGTATCCCTTTCAAACAATACAAAAGTGGCCGACCAAGTGTGCTTCTATTGGGTGATTCCTTCACTTTTGGCTGGTCGGCACGCCCATGGTTCGGCGCTTTTGCCGATCATTTACGAACTATGGGTTACGTGGTGTACAATGCCGGCATCACAGCCACCGGTCCAGATCAATACGCAGGTGCTGCAGAGCGTTTTATTCCGGAGCTTCTCCCCGACCATGTTATCGTTAATTTTTATATGGGTAATGACATTATGGACTTCCCTATCGAGCCCAAACCTTTCGAAATGGTTTACTATCCAACTAACGCGGGAATAATGATGGCGTATCCGGGCCCTGAACGTTTGAGGAGTCCTGAAGAGGCCTATCAGTATCTTATAAACCAAACTTATATTGTATCGGAGGATTGGATCAGTAGGCTATGCAAGACCACTATTATTGGAACACTTGCCTGGAAGGCAGCGCAAAAATCAGGATTGCTTTACTGGATTGGCATTCACCCTAATAGTGATTATAGAAACCGGAATCAGGTCTTCGATTCACCTAGGTCGATTTCTGAAGACTACTTATTGGACATACAAGCCTTAGCACATAAATATGGGGCCGGATTCCACTGCGTTATTATTCCGGATTTGTCTAATACAGATCTGCGACTTGAACGGGATCATCCTAAGCTTTTCAATCAGATTGATCCGTTCGTAGCGCCTGTTAGTCCAGCAGACTATCACCAGAAAGAGGCCCATCTAAATCTGCAAGGGCACCAGCGCTATGCAGAGCTATTGGATAGCCTGATGAATCATCAATAAAGCAGTGTTAACACCTTGTAATGTCGACCTCGATCGCGCATATCATCAATCCCGTAAGGCTTCCGGCAGAGCACGAATTAATGATCGCTCAACCGATTACCTTCGCCAGCATGCTTCGGGCTCAAGAAGAAGCCATCGATGATGGGCTGGAAGTTGAACTATGCACGACACAATTTCCTGAAGACAGATCCATCATTCCTCGAGGATTTAGGATTCTCAACAACCTGGATCGTTCTGTTTTGGATATCAGGTCGTTCCAACGTCCTAGAAAATTACCGCTTATTGCCGATCTACTGGAACGTCTTTACGAGCACTCCTCTGCTGAGTATCTCATCTTTACGAATGTCGACATTGGCCTATTACCTGATTTCTACAAAAGAGTGGCGGCCTTACTCGAACTCGGTCATGATGCACTAATCATAAATCGCCGGCGATTGGCTCCCATTTACCACTCGCCAGATGATCTACCGGCTATTTATGCCGATCCCGGACGTCCCCATCCTGGCTTTGATTGTTTTGTTTTTCACCGCTCACTCTATGCGAACTTTCAGCTGAATGACATCTGCGTAGGTGTCCCCTTTATTGGTGTCACTCTTGTTCATCACCTTTTCGCTTTCGCCGAGCATCCTCTTCTGGTCGACGAAGAACACCTCACCTTTCACATTGGCCTCAACATCATGCCCCCGCGAGATCGAGAATACTATTGGCACAACCGAAGGGCTTTTCGTAGCATCCGCGACCAACATCTATGGCCGCACTTTGATATCCGTCGTTTCCCCTACGCCGAATTGCCTTTTTGGCAGCGCTACTGGCGTTGGGTTTGCAACCCATCCTTGTTCATTCGAATGAATCTCCTGCTCGAATGGCGCGCCTTCGTTGGAGGTCTTTTTCGATAAGCGGATCCCTTGGTTGGTCTAGTTCGAAAATGAGTTGAAATCGACGGGAATAGGAAGCGGTGGCTGCTCTAATCAATGGTTGAGCTACTTGGACAAAGGACCTGGCTGTCAGCTCCATCCAGATAAAATCCGGATGCTCGGCGTCCCGTTGGTATACAAATCCTAAAGACTGATTGTAGCGTCGAGCTTCCCAATTATCGCGTTTCACTTTGGCTTGGACCACTTGCAATCGGAGTTCCTCAAAAGCAAAGTGCAGGATACACAGGGATGCCCGAGCAGGTACTGATGTTCCCCAATAATCTGCTTCGCCGATGAAGAGACCTGCTTCGGCCGATCGATCGTCTACTTGAGCTAAATGGATAAGGCCAATCGGTTGACTATCAGTGCGAATAATAAAATAGTAATAGGCAGTAGTCTGGACACGCTCAAACCAGGCGTGTTGCATTGCCGGGGAGATCTCCTCCTGGTATTCCATGTGCTGACGAATAGCTGCATTGTTACGCCATTGGCGCAGGCGTTCCAATTCGCTTTCTCGCAAACCTTCCAGTACCAGTCCGAATTGTTCGAGCTTCACTCCAGAACTTCTTTGACCGTAAAAACGGGCCGTGATAGTTGCACGAAGTAAAGACGACGAATATAGTCACCGATTATACCCAGGCAAAACAGGATCAAGCCCAAGCCAAAGGTAATAATCACGATGGTCGCGGTGAAGCCTAGTGGTACATTGTAAATGATCTTATTGATGATGAAATAAACACCTAAGCCGAAACAAATGACAGCCACCGACAAGCCAGTGTAGGTCATAATCCGTAACGGCAGTGCAGTATAATTGATAACAATGCGCAGCGCCATTTCCAACAATCCCCAAAGATTATAACTCGATTCACCCTCCGGACGCTCTGCTCTGGCTACCTCTACGTGCCCAATATCGCCGCTATACCAATTAATCATGGCATCAAGAAAAATATACTCAAAACCAGCCCGGGCAAGGCGATCTACCAAAGGCTTCGTGATCAGCTTAAATGAAGAGGCTACTGGTGCCAATGCTCCAGTACTTTGGAGTATACTCCCTAGCATCCTACTCCCCCATTGGCGCCAACCTGCTTGCGCCCGATCAGCAGACAGTCCGTAAATCACTTCATGTTTCCTTTGCTCAAATGCGCGAATTAAAGTTGCTACTTCTTCAGGTGGTGTCTGCAAGTCACTATCCATTAGGACAACTGCCTCCGTTGCTCGGGCATATTGCATACCACACAGGAGTGCCTTGTGCTGACCAAAGTTTCGAGATAATCGAATCAAACGAATTGGTGCATCAATTTCTGCCTGAATGGTCTTTAGCGTAGACCAGCTATCATCGGGACTATCATCTTCCACAAATATGATCTCATAAGGCTGACCGATCTCTTCCATTGTTCGAACTAAGCGCTCTGTCAGCTCAGCGAGGAAGGTCCCTGTCAAGTAGATCGGACTAATAATAGAATATGCACAAGGATTCGCCATACTTAGAGTTCCAGAAGAGGAATATAGGGGAGATCATTGACTTCCACTAAGACATTGCCCCAAGATAAGCCTACCCCAAAACCAGAGAGTAACAGTCGATGGCGGCCACGCTGGAGCTGTTCACCCAGGCGGTTTACGATGGTAAAAGGAATACTGGCGGAGCTCGGGTTGCCAAATTGGTGCAATACGCTAGGGCATTTCTCTTCCGGAAAGCCTACCATTTTACGCATGGAATCATTGATAATCTTATTGGCTTGATGCAGGATGAGATAATCAATTTCTTCTGGCCCTACCGCTCGCTCCTGGAGGAATTGCTTCAGCGAAGGAGCCACCTGCCGTAGGGCAAAATTGAAGATATCGATACCGTTCATCTGTAAGTTTAGATCATGGCGTTCGATCCCATCACTCACCGTTTGCACCACCAGGGATTCCGGTTTCGCCGGTTGTCGCCCACCTCCACCAGGTACCATTAGCGACTGAAAGCCACTGCCATCCGAATAGAGGGCAAAGTGCATGGGTGATGTAGAACCATCATTTTCCATAGCGATTGCTGCACCGGCGTCCGAGAACAAAAGCGCAGTGCTTTTATCCGTTGGTGAAACCAGTTGACTGGACTTATCCCCAATCAATAGCAGACCTTTCCCGCCAGGCATGGCTTGCAGGAAATTAGCCACCGTAGCCAGGCCATAAGGAAAAGCCGAGCAACCGAGATTGATATCAAAGCATAAACATTCCTTTGAAAGCCCTAGTCTATCTTGAAGTATCGTCGCCGTACAGGGCGTTAGATAATCCGGCGTTTGGGTGACCAGGCACAATACCTTCACCTCATCTCTTCCCCATTCCAAACGGTCCAATAAGCAAACTGCCGCTTGCTCACACAGGTCGGCAGCAGTCATCTCAAGTGGAGCGATACGGCGCTTACCAATGCCAACCCGCTTGATGAAGCTTCGTTTTTCCGCTTCACTCAGCAGCACCGAGTTTTCCGTCAACACTTCTTGCTGAGGGACGGCGGCCGCCAGGCCTCGAATAGTTGGTCCGGAGAGTGAAAACTTAGCCAATTGATGCTGATTTATATTGTTGGACTAAGTTGAATAAATCTTGGATGGTTCGACTTTTACGTAGATCTTCTTCACTTAACAACACACCATAGTCTTCATTTATTCGGGCAATAACGATTAGTGCTTGCATAGAACTCCAAGAGTCAAGCGCCCGAAATTCGCTGTGTGCTTCTACTACCTTCGATTCCATTTCCGAATCGAATTCCTCTCGCAAACTATTGACAAATTGCTGAATATCCATAAGGTCGATTCGTAAGAATTAATGTGAATCAGCAGGGGTCGCTTGTATTTGGTGACTATTGCTCTTTGCTTGCTGAAGTTGCCATTGTTCTTCAATCCAGCGGTAGGTCTTGTCCATACCTTCTCGCAGAGAATAATGGGGCGACCATCCAACTCTTTCCTTTACCAGGCGATTATCAGAGTTACGACCACGTACCCCGATAGGGCCTTCCACATGCTGAATAGAAAGGGATTTACCCGAAATATCAATCAGCATTTGCGTAAAATCATTGATGCTGATCATTTCCTCTGATCCGATATTGACCGGCCCCATAAAGTCACTTTCCATTAGTTGACGTACACCATCTAGGCAATCATCGATATAAAGAAAAGAGCGGGTTTGCAGGCCATCACCCCACACTTCTACCGTACCATCTTCTTCCGCAGCGATCACTTTTCTGCATATAGCAGCTGGTGCCTTTTCCTTGCCGCCTTGCCAAGTCCCTTCAGGGCCGTAGACATTATGAAAACGCGCCATGCGAACGTCCAAATCATAATTCCGTTGATAGGAGGCATACAAACGCTCGCTAAACAGTTTCTCCCATCCATACTCACTATCTGGATCGGCGGGATAAGCGGAAGCTTCACTGCAGCGAGGGTCATTCGGATCCATCTGATTATACTTTGGATAGATACAGGCAGAAGAAGAATAGAAGACCTTGCTTACGCCGAGTTGAACAGCAAGTGAAGCCGTATGCAGGTTAATCAGAGCCGAATTATGCATCACATCTGCATCGTGTGCTCCAGTGAACAGGTAACCGGCCCCACCCATATCGGCCGCTAATTGATAAACCTCATCTAATCCACCGGCTAGTGCTTGTTCACAGATAGCAAGCTGTCGAAGATCTCCGATCAAGAATTCGTCTGCTACTGTTGGTGCAAATTCAGGGTGTTTCAAATCGACACCGCGCACCCAAAAACCTTCTTCCTTTAAACGCTTGACTAAGTGACTACCTATGAACCCTCCGGCACCAAACACGGCTGCTTTTCTCATGAGTATGGATTTACGTATTCTTTCCTTTCACCAACACAAGGTTGCTAGTTGCACTTCTTTGTACAACCAATTTGGGGGATGTCGTTTGTTCATTTACGGGGAACCAAAGAGGCTATGAGGAGCCTCGAAACAAAGGTAAAAGCTTTTCCTGAGTTCACCTAAACGAACCCTTTAGAAGTCTAGCTTAACGCATTTGCAGAATGAATGGTTGGGCTAAATCTGTGCGTCCACTTTGCTCATAGCAATATATAATCTTTTGTAATAACTGCTGATCGCCTGGTAGGATCACTAGAGCGCGCTCAAATAGGGCGGCTGCTTCCATGAAACGTCCAGTTGTGGCTAGTGCGTTCCCCGTATTATTCAACAAATCTATTTGGTTTGGCCATTGGTTTAGAGCCGTTTCACTTAATTCCAGTCCAACAGCAAAGCGCTCCTGGGTAAAATACATGGTCGACAGATTAATGTACGCACTAAGCAAGGTGCTGTCGGCACTTAATGCAGCCTGGTAGTTTTGTTCTGCTTCTGCAAACCGTGTCTGGCGCTCCTGTAAACCAGCCATTTGGTACAAAGCCATGGCGGGTTGAAGGTCTGTCTCAGCGGCTTGGCGAAAGGATGCTTCCGCTTCTTCCAGGCGATTTTGCTGAAGATAGATCATTCCAAGATCATAATAGCCGTATGGGATTTTGTCATAGATCGCCAAGCAAGCCAATTGATGCGATTCCGCCTCTGCTAAAAGGCTCGCTTGCGCAGCTGCCGGTGCACTTACCACTTTCTCCATCAAAGCTGCCGCCAGTAACTGTTGTAATTTTGCTGAGCTAGGCGCTGCCGCAACGTCTTGCCGATATAGGGTCTCCGCATCCTGCCAGTCCTGGTTTCGTTGATTTACCTGCCACCAACTTAATCCTGCCAATATCAGCACTAGGAGTAAAAACGATCGCCGTTGGATTCTTGTCGCAACGAGGCGATGTAGTACACCTTGCAGGCCGATTCCCACGACCAGTACAAACCCCAGTGACCCCACATAGAGAAATCGTTCCGCCACCATACCTGGGGCTGGAACGATAAGATTGGAGAACTGTAACAAACTGACCAGCAACAGCAATGCTCCCCAACTCAAGGCCGCATTGCGTAACAAATAGTAGAAAAATATGCTGATCAGACCTAGCAAGATCAATAAACCGACGAAGACTCGCCAGTGCAACCAGTTGACTATCGGAACGGTATCGAAACCGTAATAGCTCTGCAAGCGCGAAGGCCACAGCAACAGGCGACCATATTCCACCATTACCGACATTGCGGAGGCTGACTTGTCGGATTGATCACCCAAGTAGAAGATTGGATTCTCCGTATAGGTTAGTAGCCGGGTACCAGCTTCATCAAGCTCGCTCGTTTCAAGCACAGGAATGCTTGCTTCCTGATGCGGTGCGGCTTTCGATAAGCTCAATTGGATAACTATACCAAGCAGTACTGCACTAAGAAATACTATACTTCGCTTATGGCTATCTGCCGGTCGCAGGTAAGTCCACCACAAGCAAATCGCAGCTGCCGTGATTACAAGGCTCAAGCCAATGACTCCATGATTAGCCGTAAAACCAATGACAGCTAATAGCGGTACAGTGAGTGCCAATCGCAACCACCGCTTTATCTCTAGTCGATTTACCATTAGCGCTACGCCTACAAGTATGGCTGGTAAGAAAGTTAGCAGGGATTCTACTTGCCCCAGCATCCAATAGCACACAAACGGGATCGCGATTGAGAGGAGGTACCACGGCTTTAAGTCAACATCCCTGCGCAGTAATAAAGCCAAAGGGATCATTAAGCCTAGATGAACAATATGCTGTCCAAAACCAAGGTAAGCTACGACACCCAATAGCACTGCCTGGCTCATCAAGATCACCCAAGCATGGGCATTTTCCAGCCACCAGAGGACCAATACGCTGATCGTTAACCAACTGACCAGGATCAGGCCATAGCTGTAAGGAACAAAACCTAGGCAAACCAGGGACAAGAACAGTAGTGGTAATAAGCCCGCTAAACTCACCCGAAGCCGGAAGGACTCACTTCGCCAAAGATCCAACATCCCGGTCCGCGTACTGGCGTAAGCTCCTCTTATTTCACTAAGTACCAGCGGAGCGATCAAAATCACCCCACCGAACAGCACGTAACGGTCAAAGGATAAGGGCGGTAATAGGGCAAGACTAATTCCAGCCAGAAAGATACTCGCCACCACTATTTGCTTGATCGTAGCGCTCCGGAATAACAGGATCCCCGTTGGAATTAGAACGGCCAGGGGCAAAGCACTGAGTTTTGACAAAAGTCCCAAACTAAACAAGCTAGCGCCACCCAAATACCACCAAAGGTAGTGCCGCTTGTCTGTCCCGTGTAGGAAGCAACCCAACGCACCCAAACCAAAGAACATCGCCAGTAATTCATCCCGGCACTTAATGCTATTGACCACTTCGCTATGGATAGGATGCACCAAGAAAAGAATACTGATCCCTACCACCAACCAAAAACGCCTCGGTAAGAGATAGCGATACACCAACCAAAAGATCAATACCACACTAAAGGCGTAGATCACTACATTGATCGCATGACCAATGGCCGGCGATGCCCCAAAAAGCTCATGCTCCAGGGCAAAAGAACTCAGCGTAATCGGACGGTAATCAAAAGCATTACCGGCTCCATCCTCATAATAGTATGACTGAAATATGGTGGGAATTGCTGAAACCCCTTGACTTGTTAAAACATGGCCATTCGTCACCAATTCATCGTCCAGGTTATAGTCATTGCCAATGGTAGCACCATAAAAGGCCCAACTCAAAATAAACAGTGTCGTTGCGGCCAACCAGGCATTTTGCCACCACCACTTTTTCCGAACTTTGGATTTCTTCTTTTTCAAGTCAAATGCGTTGCTGACTAGTACTGGTAAAGTACAATGATTCCCCTGATATCCCAAACCTCCTCAAATAAACCAGAGAGGAAAGCAGACGCTTTCCTCTCTGGAAATATTCGATACTTATGCTATGAGTAAGATCGTACCCAAATCATCATGTCAGTTGCTACGGCCTAGGCTGCAGTATTACTCGTTGCGTCTGCACTGTTCCATCTGCCATACGCAGTCGCACAAAGTACATGCCCGCCGGCAAGCTACTTAAGTCGACTTCTTCGGTGCCGTATTCCAGCAATCCACTGCGAACCGGCTGCACCAACTTGCCGTTGATATCTAGGATTTCCAACTCGCCCTCCTGGTCCAGGAAGTCGTCTAATTGGATCGTCGCTCGTCCGGTCGTCGGATTCGGGAATACGCTAAAGTTACGGTCACCAAACTGTGCATCGTCGGCCGATGGCTGGATCGCTTCTAGTTCGAAGAAGGTCGCTCCCGTAACGCTCACATTAGCGAAGGTTGCCGAATTGTCACCGCCAGGATTCGAGCTATTCACGATCAGGCCAACCTCAATACATTCCGGCATCAAGATCTGGATCGAGAACTTGTAGAACCAAGTAAAGCCATTGAAGGATACGCGGCCCGTGAAGTTGTTACCTACCCGGTCGATACGTAGCCAGCGACGATTGAACGAGGCGGTCATTGAGCTGGTCACACTGCCTCCGTAAGTAAGGCGTGTTTCCACCCGGTGATTGGCAAACAAGTTGGTCATCAAGGATACGTGCTGCGACAGTGGATCATTGTCGGCCCGCATGGTTACTCCTGCCCAACCCGGTGCATTACCCGTCAAGCTGGTCACCTCGGCAATAATGGAGCCATTGCCACACAAGTTATATTGCGCAAAGGCATACTCATCTATATCCGTCGTCGTTGAGTTGTAGCAATCGGTACTGGATACCGTGAATTCATCTTCCGGTACACTATAGCTCACCGAGTTACCATCTTCACAGCCTACGCCATCTTCTTGCTGGCTCCAGCCACAAGGTAGACCAAGCACATCCACCTTACTGGTACAGGTACTGGTCAGGCCATTTACATCAGTCGCAGTGGCTGTGACAGTAATCTGATCGCCCAGTTCTTCGCAGAAGATGCGCACGATATCGAGTTCCACACTTTCCACCTCGCAGTTGTCCGTAGCCGTAGCAATATCATCAACGATCAGGTCAATGTATTCCTCGCCATTGAAGATGACTTGTGCATTGGTGCAATTGATCACCGGCGGTTCGACATCCTCTACAACGAATATGTAGCTGCAGAAATCGGTATTGCCGGCCTCGTCAGTAGCCCGCCAGCGCACGCGGTAGCGACCTACATCAAGCGTTACATCATTTTCGAAATCTCCCGTCCAACCGATCAGCCATGGGCCGCTGTTCTGGTTGTTGTCATTGACCGGACGGTAGCGGAAGTCACGGAATTCCACAATACAATTATCAGTAGCCGGAGGAATTGGCAATAGCACATCGGCTTCGCACTCTCCAGGGTCATTTGGCACTGTGGTGCTGAGGCCGCCGCAGCTAATGTTTGGATCCTCCACGTCTTCTACCGTGATATCGAAGCTACAGGCGGCGGTATTGCCGGAGGCGTCGGTCACCGTAGCTGTTACGGTCGTTGTACCAACCGGGAAGAAGGTACCAGGATCCTGGCTGTAGCTGACCGTAGCCTCTGGGCAGTTGTCATTGATTTCCGCAGAGAAATCGACTACCGCATCACAATCATTCGGGTCGTTATCTACCGTAATGTCGTTCGGACAAGTGATCGTGGGGTCTTCCGTATCCTCAATAGTGATGCAGAAGACGCAACGCCTGCGGTTGTTGGCTGCATCGCGTGCCTCCCACTGAATACGCCATTTGCCTACCCCGAGGGTTTGCATGGGCGCTGTCGTCCAGTTCGACCAGCCCTGACCGCTGATGTTGCCGCAGTTTTCGTTGGCCGGGCGGTAGCGATAGCGTAAGACGGTTACTTCGCAGTTGTCCACAGCTGTTACTGTTGGAATATCAATCGTAGCGCTACACTCGCCGTCATCGGCAGCATAGACCTGATCATCAGCACATAGTTCCTCATCCGCATAGCAAATGACCAGGTCGTTGATAAAGAAATCATTCTGTGAATCCAGTCCGCCATTACTGTTGACGAATTGTAGGCGGTCCATGAATCCTGCAAACGGCAAGTTAAACATGAAGACCCCGCCAGGGCTTCCGTCTAATGGCGTAACAGTCACCATTACTTGTTGCGGAGCAAGCGCTACAAAGTCAAATTGAGCACCTTCATCACTACGAGGAATACCGGTATTTGTAGTCCCCAAACTATTTCCGATAAGATAGTTAGGCTGAGAAGGTATTGCAGAAACTCTCAAATTTACTACACCGGACATATTTAAATCCATCGTTTGTCTGGGCGGGTTGCCCGTTCCAGTCATGTCGCCGAAGTCTAATTTTACACTAAGTGAAGAACCGACCGTAAATGGATGTAAAAGCAACCGCAATGCGGAGGCTGTAAAATCACTATTGGCATAAAGTCCCCAAGCCCGGTCAGCGGTATCGATATCTCCGTCGCCGTTATCATCGCCATCGCCATTGATGGTAGATGTGAAAACAAAATGGCCTGCCTCAGCGGCACTTGGAGGTGGGCCTCCAAATGGGAAACCAAGAGCCCACGGCCCAAATCCATCGCCATCATTATCACCACTCTGCCAGCCGTCGTCGTAGGCGGCAGCGGCTGCACTACTAGCTCCACAGAATTGCGGGGATTCATTATCTTCCACTGTGATGGTAGCCGTACACTGATCCATCTTATCACCATCACTGACTGTGAGGGTCACCATAGTAGTGCCTAGCTCATATGGGCCCATTGGGTCCAGGCTGAGCGTGATGGGGTCGTCATCTGGGTCAGAGGAGCCGTTGTCTACCTCATCCGGGCTGACTGCTGCCTGGCAATTGCTATCGGCATCCACTGTAATATCCTGGCAAAGGGCTACTGGTGGTGCATTGCAGAGCGTATTTGGATCTTCTACCGTCACGGTAGCGGTACAGGTAGCTGTCTCCTCATTCACATCATCCGTAACCGTTAAGGTCACCGTATTATCTCCCAATTGGTCACAGGTAAAGCTATTCGGTAAAACCGATAGGCTCACCGAATTACATACGCTAAATGATCCACCATCCACATCGCTGGCATTGATAAAGGCCATTGGGCCATACACGATGATGTTGGCGGTGAAGTCTGCGCAAACAGCTGTTGGCGCATTATTATCCTCTACCGTCACGGTCGAGGTGCAGCTAGACGTATTGCCATTGACATCTGTCACGGACAAGGTAGCGGAGTTATCGCCAATATCATCGCAATCAAAAATTGCCGGATTTGCAGACAAACCGGAAACACCACAAACATCCGTCGAGCCGCCATCGATGTCGGCAGCAGTAATGGAGCCGTTGCCGTTGGCGTCGAGCTGCACGGTAATATCCTGGCAAACAGCATTGGGCGCTACATTATCCTCTACCGTCACCGTTGCGGTACAAGTAGCACTATTTCCGCTGCCATCCATCACGGTCAAGGTCACGGGATTGGTCCCTACATCACTGCAGGTGAACTGATCAGGACTCACGCTCACGCTCGGCGGCGGGCAATTATCCGTCGAACCGCCATCTACCTGGCCGGCAGTGAGCGTTCCCATACCGGCAGCATTGAGCTGAATGGTGGCATCCTGGCAGACAGCCACTGGCGGTACGTTATCCTCCACTGTGACCGTTGACATACAGGCATCTACATTGCCGTTATTATCTGTAACCGTCACCGTGACCGTGTTCGCTCCTACATCTGAACAATTAAAGGTCGCCACGTTCACACTAAAGCCATTGATACCGCAGGCATCAGTAGAACCGCCCTCCACATCACTGGCGGTAATCGACGCAAGGCCCGCGCCATCTAATTGTGCCGTTATATCCTGGCAGACGGCTGAGGGTGGTACATTATCTTCTATTGTTACTGTGGCGGTACAAGTGGATGTATTGCCATTGTTATCTGTGACGGCCAAGGTGACCGTATTATTCCCAACATCAGTACAATCAAACGTATCCGGACTTACATTGAGATTGGCAATGCCGCAGGCATCATTGGAGCCGTTATCCACATCGGCGCCTGTGATGGAAGCGTTGCCTGTAGCGTCCAATTGAACCGTAAGATCCTGGCAGACGGCCACCGGTGCTACGTTATCTTCTATCACTACATTGGCCGTACAATTATCCGAATTGCCGGCAGCATCCGTGACCTCCAAAGTCAAATTAACCAGCCCTCCTACAGTGTTGCAGTTTACCCCTACAAATGGTACACCATTGACCGTATTGGAGGTAATGCCGCAATTGTCGGTAGATCCGCCATCGATATCGCCAGGGGTGATAGAAACGGTAACCCCGGAAGCCGGAATTTGAACCGTAATATTCTGGCAGACGGCTGTGGGCGGTATATTGTCCTCTACATCCACAGTAGCTGTACACATGGCTGAATTACCTCCGGTATCCATAACCGTCAGGGTCACCATTTGTGGGCCCGTATCGGCGCAGGTAAAGCTGCTTGGTGCAACCGACAGCATTGCTGGTCCGCAATTGACATCCACTGAACTGCCACCGTCCACATCACTCGCAGTGATGGAGGCGTTGCCTGCGCCATCTAATTGTACAGTTGCATTCTGGCATATGGCCAGGGGCATATTATTACAAGGAGTAATAAAGGTGATATCCACATCATCCGTACTGGCCGTACAGGGCCCGTTGGTGATGGTCCAACGCAGGGTATAGGTGTTGCCGGCTATACCGTTAAAGGTAGAGTTGGGGTCATTCATGCTACCGATACTACCCCCTAGGCCGGAAATAATGGACCAGGTGCCCGTACCGAAGGCGGGCGTATTGCCGCCTAGTGTCGTAGAAGGAGCGGGAACCGTTTGGTCTGAACCGGCCATGGCTGTACTTGGGTTGCGGAAGACCGTAATATTCTGGGTGGTACTCACGTAGCCGTAGGTATAGGTGATTGGGTAGACCTGGCTCGCACCGGCCGGGGTTGGTGCGATGAAGACAGTGCCGCTCACACCGGTGCCGGAGAAGGTACCTAAGTTACCGGCATTGGCCCGAGAGGTCCCGACTGGTGCGGGCGTAGCCGTCAGGTTGCGGGTTTCCCCTGCACACATATTGGCGGCAGAGGAAGTGATTTGCAGATTGTTGTTCTGACGTACCCTGACCGTTGTGGAAGTTGTCCCACTTACCTGGCAGTTAAACTGGCGAACTTGCACCCTGGTATAGTCGTTGAAGTTGGGGGTGATCGTTATAGAGGCATCCAAGCCGGTGCAAGCCGGTCCATTGTCATCATTCCAGGCATATGAGCCGACGGTAGTCGCCCCCTGAAATGCGCTTACCTGGGTATCGATCGTGGAGCCGCAAGTACTAACCGTATAACAAGCCCCGGGCAAGACCGGCATCCGGAAATATTGGCCAGGGCCAAAGTTATTGACGCTTACAAAAGTAATACCCAAATTCGGCACCAATTCACCGTAAAAGAAGTTGGAGCGAGTATTGCAATTGTTTCCCGATTGGGTATTGGATCCGCACTGAGCCAGCAAGTTATTGGGGCTCAATAAAAGGGCCAGGAAGAGTATCAGTGAGATGGATAGCCCCTTTAGGCCATTTTGATTAATATTCCAAGGTAAACACGATTTCATAGAGGTTGGTGTGTGGGCGGTTATGAAATAGGGTATATTAATGATAGACCTAACAAGCAGGTCGCCATGGATGCAAAGCAAACTAAATAAGCCGAAAACCCGTTTCGGCTAATATTGAGGGGGAATTAGAACTGGCATGCAGATCGGTCTTTGGGCAAAAGCCCCTTACTTCCAATCACTTATCAATAAAGTTACTGATTTCAAAGCATATGTCAAAACATCTAATTTAACATACGAGCAATTTCCAGATTTGTTGCTAAATCTGTCCGGTATTACCGATTTCTTACTAGGAGGTAACTGGGGTTTCGATCAAATTCGGCTTTAGGTTAGCCTGAATAGAAGGGATAAAAGGCCCTGCCTTTGCTATAAGATTCCCCAATAAATTGAAGCGATCATCTACTTCCCGCGGCTTAGCCTACCAGGGGTTCTCCAGATCCTCTCCCTGAAAAGTATGCCGGCGATCCATAAAACTGCTCTCCTTAAACTGCTCTTCTTCGGACCGGTTAAACAATCGGTAGATCCAAGCCAGTGGGCATAACAGAAAGATGTAGATCAGCGATAATAGCAGGCTGCTCATTATTCTCCCCATGATGTGCATGACAGCGTCCCAAATACGAGCGACCTGCTTCGTCAATCCCCTAGACAGAAGTAGCAGCAAAGACAGAACTACTATACCAAGCCCAATCTTTTCTTCCTTCCAGAAGTAAATATTGAGTAGTAAAAGCAAAAACACCAATGCCAGCGCAGCTTCATACGGATTACTCGATCTTCGTTGATTAGCCATAGTAGATCTGCCTAAAACAAGGTATAAATAAAAGAACCTACTGCCGAGCCTTCACCGATCACCAGTAAGATACCGATTAACAATATTGCTACGATAACCGGTAGTAACCACCACTGCTTTCGCTCTTTAACAAACTGCCATAAGTCTTGTAAAAATTCCATATATCACTAGTTAATCTAAATTGATTGCTTGCGCCCGAAGGGCCTGAATTTGCTCATTTTCCGACTGTTCTTCCTGTAAAAACAAATGGTGCCCAATAACCAATACATCAATTGTGCCTCTGATAAAACTGTGGTAGGCATCTTCCGGCGTACATACCACGGGTTCTCCCCGTAAATTGTAACTCGTATTGACCAGAACCGGGCTTCCGGTTTGTGCCTTGAATGCTTCCAGCAGTCGATGAAAGGTTGGATTAGCCTCCTTCTCAACAGTATGAACACGGGCAGAACCGTCAATGTGGGTTATAGCAGGGAAGGGTGACTGCACCTGCTTGATCCGATCCGCCAAAGGCTCTTTAGCATTCACAGAAGCGGGCGTATTCGTATTCCGAACAGTGGTCGTAAAGAGCATATACGGATGGGCTTCATCTACAGCAAATAAACCCGCCGCATCTTCGTACAAAACGGACGGAGCAAATGGTCGAAACCCTTCTCGTTTTTTCACTTTGTGGTTAATCTTCTGCTGCATATCCGGATGGCGTGCATCGGCCAATATACTGCGATTCCCCAAGGCTCTAGGCCCAAACTCCTGCCTTCCTTGAAACCAGCCAATTACTTTTCCCACTGCTAAATGCTGCGCCACAAGTGGGTAAAGCTCATCACCAGCTAGTTCATGGTATACCGCTTTATGCTTGCGAGCCATCATTTCTATGTCTAAACTGGTGTATTCCGGGCCGAGGTAGGCGCTTTTCATTTGATCTCGGCCTTGATTATCTGGCTCACGGGCCTGATCAAAATGGATGTGGTGGGCGGCTAGAGCAGCGCCTAGCGCTCCACCGGCATCACCGGCTGCGGGCTGTACCCAAATCTGTTCGAATAATCCTGACTGGGCCAATGCGCCATTAGCTACACAATTAAGGGCTACCCCACCCGCCATGCAGAGGTTTTTGGCCCCCGTCAACTGCTTGGCAGTACTAGCCATTTTCTGGAGAATTTCCTCGGTGATCTTTTGAATAGCGCAAGCTAGATTGCAGTGAACTTGCTCAATCGAACTTTCTGGTTCGCGTCGCGCAACTCCAAATAGGCTTTCCCATCGCCGGTCGGCAATCATACTGCTAACGGAGGTGAAATTAAAATAGGTCGGATGCAGCACAATTGATCCATCAGCATGAACCGTGACGATATGCTCCTTGATTCGTGCAATGAAGTCGAGGGTTTCCGCTGCGGCCTGTTCTCCAAAGGG
>SPJK01089433.1_pt1:0-15000 | contig 17593 bp, 12 predicted proteins | sample 3741771 | NCBI WGS metagenome assembly SPJK01 (sample SAMN10925997, study PRJNA522277) | cold seep metagenome | isolation source: Elba SIP-enriched marine methane seep metagenome, extraction at timepoint T2 | place: Italy: coast of Elba, Mediterranean Sea
ATGCACCGATCTTTATCGACGATACACCGGGTATCAACAGTTTTGAGTTGCGCGCCAAATGCCGCCGCTTGAAAATGCAGCACGATATTCAACTCATCATCATCGACTATCTGCAGTTGATGAGTGGGGGAGGGGACAACAAGCAAGGCAATCGAGAACAGGAGGTAAGTGCGATCTCGCGCTCCTTGAAAGGCCTGGCCAAGGAATTGAATGTACCGGTGATTGCGCTATCGCAGCTAAGCCGAGCCGTGGAGACGCGGGGCGGTGATAAACGCCCGCAACTCAGCGACTTACGCGAATCGGGAAGTATAGAACAGGACGCTGATATGGTGGCCTTTATCTACCGGCCGGAATACTACCAGATTCTGGAAGACGAGGAAGGCCAGTCACTCAAAGGTATCGCGGAAGTGATTGTTGCCAAGAACCGTCATGGTGCCTTGAAAACGGTTCGGCTGCGCTTTACCGGCGAGTTTGCCCGCTTCAGTAACCTGGATGATCCCGATTTTGCGGACCTGCCGGGGGATACCTTCGAAAGTCCCTTTAGTAATGTCATTACGCGCCCGTCCAAAATGAATGAGGACGAGGATATTCCTTTTTAGAAAAACTCACAACCACTTCCACCGCCGAGTATCTTGCTGGAGATCAAAATACTCGTAATTCAGCGCACCAAAGCGCTTGGCGAAATCGTCTTCGCCTGGAGCGGTATTAAAGTCCAAAGCCTGCGGTTTTCCAGCGAAGTTGCGGATAATAGCGTCGTAGAGATGCTCCTTGGCGTATACTTGCTGGCCGGCGGCCGTCACGCTAGGCGCCAGGCTCATCACCCGTCCGTGACTAAAAACAAAAAAGTCGGCGGCCAGGAGTTCTTTTTCGCGGTTCATCACGCCGGTAGCAAAGCCCCAACCTCGGTGTAGCAGATTGTACATGATACGCTGTAGTCCGTGAAAGACCTCTTCTTTGATCGGGCCGTTTTCCTGGCGGTACAGTTCAGCAATTCGTTCTGGCTTGAGGCTGGAAGAGGGAAATAGATCAGACTCCATCGCTACAGCCAGCTTTTCCGTTAGTTCAGGAGTGAAGTTGACGCTCACTTGTTCGTATTCACTGGCGAGCGGGAGGTAGTAATTGGTACGCTCCGCTTTCTGCCACTGGTCACCTTTAGGCGAACTAAAGGAATCCAATTGCAGATCAATGACTTTGTATTTATCGGGAAGAGCGTCCCAAAATGCCTGGTTGCGTTGGTCGGAGGGTGGGTTAACACTGTAGATGGCCAATTCCCGGATCAATGGTGGCTGAATCAAGCCTTCATTTCCCCAGCGCAACGAAGCATACGTTAAGGGCATCACTGATTCATAGTCGCCTTCCACTAATGCATCCCAATGGCGTGCGGTAGCATCCAGGTACCACATGTAGCCAAAAATACTACCATTGGTGGCGTAGTGGACACAACTGTTCCATTTGATCTTGTCAATCTCCTCGCGGGGAACCAATCGGATACTCATGCAGTGCTTTTGGATAGGAACATCCGGTAGGACTTCCGGTTCAATTTAACCATTGTATTCGTACACCAAAGTAGACATAGCGCGGCAATCCAGGGTAATAGTAGCGGGGCAAAGCACCACCAAAGCCCCTCGCATTGATTTGGAGCATAGATGCATAGCGGGCATCAAAGATGTTATTCACACCTCCAAAGAGTCGTAGCTTCCCCCAATTCAAGGGGAAGTCGTAGTGCCCTCGCCAGTGAAGCAAAGAATAGCCATCTGCAAAACCACTGTTGGCATCGTCGAGCGCTTGGCGGTCGGTAACATCAAGGATCAGGCGCATCGACCAGCGATTGAATTTTCGCAGGTCCACCCGGGTGAGAAGGCGGTGACGCGGGGCTCCCGGTAGTTGCTTGCCAGAGAAATCAATGTCATTGCTAACGAATTCATCAAACTGATAATCGCCAAGCGTATACTGCACCGCCGGGGTAAGCTCCAATTCTCTTAAGGGCAATCGCACAGCTAGTAAAGCTTCTATGCCACGATGCAGTGTGCTGCCGCCATTAGCGAAGTAGGTTTGGCCGTCAGGTGTTTGCCGTACGACCAGCGCATCCTTGATATCCATTTGGTACAGCACAACTTCTGTCTGCCAACGATTCGGGTTGCCTTTGATGCCGATCTCCTTGTTCCAGCCGTGCGATGTTTGCAAAGCCGAACGCTCATCATTAAGCACCAAGGTTTGATCAGGTCCGGGAACCGATACGCCTCGGTTGAGGCGCGCATGAGCCGACCATAAGTTAGACAAGCGATAATCCAGAGTAAGGCCTGGGAGCCAAATAGATGGAAACTCGTTTCTCTCCTCTTCATCGTCGAGGGTCCATTGGTAGCGGCCGCTGCGAAAATTAAGGTCAAATTGAGCGCTGAGGCGATTAGGAATAATGAATTGTTTGTATTCCAGAAAACTGAAAAGGTAGCGGCGGTTTTCTGCTTGTTCTGCCAACAACTCACCACGCTCGCCTTCATCTAAGGTTTCAAAAATAGCCTGGTCATAGTTTTCACTGAACCACTCCAGACCGAGCTTGATATTGTTTGACTGGCCATAACGCCACCGCAAGGCAGTGCGTACGCCTCCAACCTGCTGATCTTCCTCCAGAACATTGAAGGGACGAACTTCATCATTGTGGCGCAAGTGACCGAATAAGGTAATTTGATGAGTCAACACATTGCCCTGAGTGGATCGGAAAATTCTGTACCGATGGCTAATGCCAGCGAGGGCGTTCCATTGGTCTTCGCCGCCACCGACTCCAGCCCAGTTAGGTGCAGCAATTTCCGGGCGCAATTCAAAATCATCGGCGTTCAACGAACTTGGGATGCCGGCTTCCAGGCTGCGGTATTGAAGAAGGTAATTCGTTTGCTTTCCCGCATTACGATGTGCCAGGTGGCCACTAACTGTAGCAGAAAAGCGGTCGTAGCGATTATTCTCTCGGTAGCCATTGCTATGGGTTCGCACCAAGCTGATGTCTTGCCCCCAACGCCCATCTTCACTTTGATTGTGGAGGTTAAAGGACTGTCGGTTACGGCCAAAACTACCCGCGCTAAATTGAATAGTCGGGCCCCAATTACGGCGCCACTCGGGCGTAGAGATCAAGTGAATGGACCCGCCTAGTGCAGCCCCCAGGCTAGCAGGTGCAGGGCCTCGACGAACAAAAGCTTGCTGGAGCAGGTGGTTGTCGATATCTTCCAGGGTACTCTCGCCGGCCCCATTTGTGAGTGGAATGTCATTCCAATACAAGCGGACCTGATCAGAGGCAAATGGCGTTCGAACACCGACGCCGCGAATACTCAGCCGGTTGGTGTTCAAGGCTCCGCGTTGTGCCTGCAATCCTGGCAGCCCGTCGAAGGCTTCGGTCACATTCATGCCGTCATTGTCACGCAGGAAACTTGCCGATAATTGCAAGCTTGCAGGAGGGAGGTCTCGTGCGAAATAGTTGAAGTAAGGCCGCTCACCTATGACAACCGTAATGGGGAGCCCAATCTGTTGTCGAGTGAGTTGGATCTTATTGCTGGAAGGCCATTCGTCTGCTGGGATCAACAAGGGCGCAAAACCAAAGTATCCGAAACGCAAAGTGTCATCCGGCATTACGGTAAAGGTGAATTTGCCCTCACTATCACTAAGCTGTCCTCGTCCAGATAACTGGCTGAAAATAGTGACATCCGCGAGCGGTTCGGACAAGCCATTTACCACGGTCCCACTTAAGCGAAGGGAATCCTGAGCACCAAGAGAGAGATGGGTGACAAAAAGCAGGAAAAAGAACAATACTCGCAAGTAACTTTGCATGACAATGCGATGTTTACTAGCCAAAAGAAAGACGAATAATGGAAAAAGCCGCAAGCTACCAATTCAGAACCAATATCAACTGTAGTAGTTGCGTCCGCTCAGTGACCAACTTCCTCAATGAAGTAGAAGGAATAGGGCACTGGGAAGTGGATACAGAACACCCAGAGAAGTTGTTGACAGTGACGGGCGGTGCCTCCGCAGAAGCAGTCATTGAAGCGTTAGATGATGCTGGTTTTGATGCCCAAAAGTGTTAGTTGTTGAGTAATTCATCCGAACCTAAGTAGCGTCGCCCTTGGTGAGTGTACCAGTAGCGCTTGGCCGGCAAGAGTAATGGGCCAACGCTGGCCTCATCTTCTAGCAGGATATACTCCCCATCATTCGCCGCCTCATCGTGATAAAAGCGGTAGCCACTGAGGGCAAAACTGCCAGGATCAAAGTAGAAATACCAGATGTCTGAGCCCACTTCTTCTGAATACGTGACACGGATCTCGTAGTATTCATTTCCGAAGAAATCGACAACATGGGCAGTCTCGTCGATGATCGTTCCTGGATCGCGCAACTTCATCGGAAGGCCCCATAGATAGGCGTAATAATTACTGTAGAGGCTATTGTCTTCACAACGGAGCCGGAGACGATCTCGATCTTCCTCACTAATCTCAGCGCTACCATTGAGGCCGGTATCACAACGCTCAGGCGAGAGGAATCGGTGAATAAGATCTCGTCCACGGCGTTGATTGAGTGTAAAATGGCCGTTGCCGTTATCGATTTCAATTTCAGTAACGCGATAGCTGCCGCCGGGGCGTGATTCATATAGGTCGAAGTTAAAGCTTCCTGTTTCCCACACACTTTGCGGATCATGGTAGGCAATACTACCTCGAAGAATATCTTCTGCAGAAAGTGGCGCTTCTTTTTTATTCCAATCGAGAAGCGTGCGTTCATTCATGCGAACGTAGTGCTCATTACCTGCCTCGCGAGCTAGTTCGAGCGATCGCTCCATCGTCGCTTGTGCAGCTTCTTCATCGCCTAGTTCGTGCTCAATTAACGCCTGGTAGCGCATCACGCCAAATTGCTCGCCATCGATTGCCATACGCCGTTCCATCCATTCGCGAGCTTGCGCTAAGTCGAGATCATTATCGAGGTAATAACGAGCCGCCCGGTAGTAATCACCACCACTAGCCTTTGGACCTAAATGCTCGCCGATGTTTGCATCGACTTGCTCATGCGTCTTCAAAGAGATGGGGATTTCGATCCGGGTGTTCTCCCAGTCTAAGGTGAGTTTGGCAGTTGTGTGTGTTAGGTCGGTCCAGCGCAGGTCAAAGGTTTCGACGCGTTGTGGAAGGTATCGTGCGGGGACTTCTGCGCGAAAAACATCTTGCTCTTCTTCGTAGCCGCGTGCTCCCCAGTGATCCGTTTTGCTATTCAAGATCACGACCCAGCTTTCTTCATTAGGTATCGTGAAGAGGGCATAGGTGCCAGCTTCGATTTCTTCCTCGTTGATCATAATCGCCTGATCGAAGCTCAAGAGTGTGTTTTGATTGGCTCCGGTACGCCACACTTCATTGAATGGGATCAGCTCTCCGAAGACTTTTCGGCCTTTTACGCCAGGGCGACTGTAGGTTAGGGTGAAATTGGTCAATCCGATTTGTTGTTCGATGGTCACCGCAGGACTTGCTGGTGGCGTTTCGAATTGAGCAAACGACGAATAAGGCAATAAACAAAGAAGAACGAAGAGGATTCGCATAATGACAATGGCAATGGTGAATGCTTAAAAATACAAGCAATCCTTAAGATGCTAAAAAAATAGGGTTAATCGGCAGTTCACCGATTAACCCCTACAGGCTTTTGGATATCATTTTTGGCCTAACCCATCGAAGGGACAGTATAGAAGAATTGCTCCCTGACAATCTTGCCGTCCTTCACTTCATAGAGGCAAATTTCTTCCATGGCACTGCGAGGTTGATCCTTCATCTTAGCATCGATCGACATGCGGATCGCGAAGAAGTTTTCGGCTACTACTGGGTCGGATACTTCATTGACATAGTACTCTTCCATCATTTCAGCAAACTGAGCTGATTTGGCACGTAAGCCATCGATGCCTTCCACGCGCGGTGCAGGGGCTCCGTCGGGCTCGATGGCCACAGCAGTGTCGGCGAAAAGTTCATCATACGCTTGATCGTACTGGCCTTGGCGACATAGTTCAACTAGTCGGTTAGCGATTTCCTGGGTTGTCATTAATGGTATTGTTTTGGTTGAGAAATAGCGTGAGTGATTGCTAATTGCCGGAGGCAAAGGCTTTTTATTGGAGTGTTTAAAGGAAGCCCAAGATAAGTAAATGTTTTAAATAAATCAATTTTAAAACAAAAAATTAATTTACACTTAACCTTGACTTTAGGATGGCAGGTCACTTAGGCTATTGTCGAAATAAAAGAGGCCCACTTTCCACAAGGGAAAGCAGGCCTCGGTTCTGATTTAGGCTAATCTATAAGTTCTTTTGCCTATCATTGATAGGCATGCCTTTCCTCAGGAGGAGTAAGGTGTAAACAGTACTGGTTTAGGCTCAAGAAGAATTAGATAACTCGCAGAATTTTGGAAAGGACTTACACTATCTATTCATTATTTGCTGGCTATATATACGCTTGTAAACTTCGTTCAATTGGATAAGGTCGTTCAGCTAGATAAGAGTTCCGATAGATGGCGATTTTTTTATCGCTTCCTCTTTTTGGTACCACAATTTTGCTAGGTCTTTTCTTCCTAGACATGACCAGTTCCTTTTCGTATCTTTGCGCCGCAAAAAAGCGGAACAAGACCTCACGGTATGGGAAAATTTCTTGATGAACTGCAGAAACGTCGCACCTTCGGCATTGTCGCACACCCGGATGCTGGTAAGACGACCCTCACGGAGAAGTTACTTCTCTTTGGTGGCGCTATTCAGGTAGCAGGAGCGGTTAAGAGTAATAAGATCAAGCGGAGCACAACTTCCGACTTCATGGAGATTGAGCGCCAGCGGGGTATCTCCGTGGCGACCTCTGTGATGGCCTTTGAGTACCGCAATTTGCAGATCAATATCCTCGATACACCTGGTCACAAAGATTTTGCGGAAGACACCTATCGCACGCTCACGGCGGTAGACTCCGTGATTGTGGTGATCGACGTAGCGAAAGGGGTGGAGGAACAAACCGAAAAACTGGTAGAGGTGTGTCGTATGCGCAAGACGCCGGTGATCGTGTTTGTCAATAAGATGGACCGCCCCGGTAAGGATGGCTTTGACCTGTTGGATGAAATTGAGCAAAAACTTAAGCTCCCTGCTCTTCCTTTGAGCTGGCCGATTGGGATGGGCGATCGCTTTCAGGGTGTCTACAACCTTTACGAGCAACGGCTGGTGATCTTCCGGCCGGATAATAAACAGGAACGACCGGAAGAAACCATCGAATTCGACAACCTGGATGATCCTGAACTGGAGCAAATAGTAGGAGAGGATGCGGCCAATACCCTCCGGGAAGAGGTGCAGATGATCCATGAGGTGTATCCTGAGTTCGAGCAACAGGATTACCTGGATGGCCAAATTAGCCCGATCTTTTTTGGGTCGGCGGTCAATAATTTTGGCGTCAAAGAACTATTGGACTGCTTTGTAGATATCGCCCCAACACCACTGCCGCGATCTACCGAAGAACGATTGGTGCGTCCGGAAGAGGATCAGTTTTCGGGCTTTGTCTTTAAGATCCACGCCAATATGGATCCGCGACACCGTGACCGGATTGCTTTTCTCCGGATTTGTTCGGGGAAGTTCGAGCGCAATACCAACTACTTGCACGTACGCCAGGGGCGGCAGATCAAATTCAGCAACCCGACTAGCTTCATGGCCGCCAGGAAAACAGTGGTGGAGGAAGCCTTTCCAGGGGATGTGATTGGTTTGTATGACTCCGGAAACTTCAAAATCGGTGATACGCTTACCGGCGGCGAAGAGCTGCACTTCAAAGGCATTCCTCGCTTCAGCCCGGAACAGTTCCGCATTGTTATCAATGCCGACCCGATGAAGAGCAAGCAACTTAATAAGGGGCTTGACCAATTGATGGATGAAGGTGTAGCACAGCTGTTTATTCGCGATTATGATCAGGCAAAGATCATTGGCACCGTAGGTGCGCTGCAATTTGATGTGATCCAGTATCGCCTGCAGCATGAGTACGGGGCAAAGTGCCGCTACGAGGGCCTGAATCTACATAAAGCTTGTTGGGTGACGTCGGAAGATAGTGACGCCTTGAAAGAGTTCCTGCAAAGGCGCAAACGTGATATTGGTCGTGACAAAACGGGCGAAACAGTGTTCTTAGCAGAGAGCGCGTGGGCCTTGAAGATGGCCCAGGATAACCACCCTGAGGTCCAGTTTCATTTCGTCAGCGAAAAGTAAAGCAGGCAAATCGGCACTTGCCCGACAATTCTTTCCTTAATCGGGCTAAACCATAAGGGTTTATTTATTTTTAGGACATACAGAATAAGCACGCTAATACGCCTATCATCAAACCCCGATTACTGCTATGTACGAACCCAATCATTTTCTACTTGACTGTCACCTTTCATCTGATCACTTTCCAACGGACAAGCAACTAGTTTCTGAACAAGCCGCTATTGTTGAACGTATGTTGCTCGAAGGATTGATGGTTCAATATGCCTTTTCGGTGGAGAAAGGTAAATGGTGGGCAATCGTTCAGGCCGATACTGAATGGAATGCTCGGGAGTTAGCGGCGCACCTTCCTTTGTGTGAGCCCGAATCTTTAGAAGTGGCTCCTTTAAGCCAATATAGTTGTAATGAAACAACTGGCTTCTCGCTAAATTAAACCGCCACAACGTCTGATAACCTTCCTAATCCATGTAGTTAAGCCCGCTTCCTAGTTTGTTGCGGGGATATAGCTACAGAAATTCACCCTTGATTCCATCATTGAGTTACTAAAAAAAGCAAGGCCCTGCATCACGAATGTGAGCGGGCCGGCCGATTTTAATGGAGAACAAATGGTTCTTGGGGTCTAACCGTGAATTGTTAATAGGATGTTTAGGGTTAATAGGGGTTGTGGGGAGTAATTCGGGATTATCAGGAGGTTAGATATGGGATATAAAACTAGGGTTTAGGTGCATATTTCGACCTTAAAGAGTAGCGTGGTGAGTGAATTACACACGACTCGCCAAATTTTTTCATTTTTTTTGCCCTGCAGGATTTTCCTACATTTGGAAGACGACTTCATGATGTACTAGAAGAACCCACTACACTGTGCTCCAATTTTTTCGTTCCAACCAGGTTTTACTCAGCGTACTGCTACTCGCATATGCTGCTTTATTGCACCTTCCGTATTGGGTGGTGGAACAACCATCGTTGCCAGCCTCCTCGGGCATCGGTACCTTGGTTGTTGAGCAATGGCTCATAGGTATGCCTGCTTGGGTAGAGCAAGCGTTGGTTTTAGTATGCCTCGGACTTCAAGGCGGAGTTGCCAATTATTTCGTCATGGAGAACCGCCTGGCTCGGCAGGTGAATCTGTTCCCTGGTTTGTTTATCATACTGTGCGCGTCATTATTACCGGTCTTTCTAGCCTTTTCTGGCTATCATTTGGCAAACATCTTCGTCCTCTTAGCCATGAATAGCCTGGCTCAAGTTTATCGAGTGTCAAGTGCTGCTGATACCATATTTAATGTTGGATTCTGGATCGGTGTTGCCAGCCTTTTTCAACCGCACTATCTCTGGTTTTTGCTTGCTGCCTGGGGCGGGCTTACCGTCCTGCGAGCGCGGAAACTGTCCGAAGCGACCTCCCTTTTATTTGGGATGTTTGCCCCCTGGTTGCTAGTAGGCTTCGGCTATTTCTGGTTCGACCAGTTCAATATTTTCTGGAGCGCGCAGTGGACCGAGGCATTCAGTTGGCCGCAATATGTCGACGTCAAACTAATCCCGATGTTTGAGTTGCTGATCTTGGCGATCCTGCTGCTATGGGTGCTGTTTAGTTATCGTGGGTATCAAATGAAGACTACGATGGAAGTGCAAAAACGCCAGGATCTGCTCTATTGGTTTTTGTTAGCAGGCGGTTTAACGGCGATTTTTGCGCAACCGTGGCACATGCTAAGTTGGCTAGCAGTAGTACCCTACATAGGTGTTCTGTTGAGTTTCAACTTCACTAATATGTCGAAAAGAGCAGCCGAGGCATGGCACCTACTTCTACTCCTCTTTTTTGTTGGACTTCATTTTCACGAATTGATCTTTCCTGGATAGCAGGCATACGACCTGTTCCGTCGTGATCAAGGCGATTTGTGGCGGACTAGTTGCATACGAACGAAGCGCGGTTTAAAAGCAGAACCAGAGCGATAGATCGCTTCATTAGCAGAATCGGTTTTATCCGATATCCTAGCCGGTTATCCTCGCAGCACGATCTTAAACCTATAGCATAATTCCTGTTCCCGAATTTGTACCTTTGCGCTTTCGTCAGCCAAAGCTAATCACCAAATGTCTGCAATTAAGATTCGTTCGGCCCTCGTTTCGGTATATCACAAAGACGGCCTGGAAGAGATTATTCAAGAACTTCATCGCTTAGGCGTTCAGCTCTATTCCACCGGTGGCACTGAGAAATTCATAGCAAAATTAGGGGTTCCTGTAACCGCCGTGGAGGACATTACCTCTTATCCTTCCATTCTTGATGGAAGGGTCAAGACACTGCACCCGAAAGTGTTTGGCGGCATTTTGGCGCGAAGAGAAGAGGAACATCTTTCACAATTGAAAGAGTATGAGATTCCCGAAATTGACCTGGTCATCGTTGACCTGTATCCATTTGAGGAAACAGTAGCTGCTACAAATGACGAGAGTGCCATTATTGAGAAGATAGATATTGGCGGGATTTCCTTGATTCGTGCTGCTGCCAAGAATTATAAAGATGTGGTAGTAGTGCCTTCTCAAGACGAGTATGAGCTGTTTTTACAGATGCTTAAGGAGAAAGAAGGCGTACTCGACCTGGATGATCGTCGCGAATTGGCGCGTCGTGCTTTTAAAGTGTCATCCAACTACGACATTGCCATATTCAACTATTTCAATGAAGGCAATACCGATGTTACCTTCAAATATTCGATTCACCGTTCGGATATCTTGCGTTACGGAGAAAACCCGCACCAGTCGGGTGTTTTCTTTGGCGACTTCGATAAAGTCTTTGACAAACTGAGCGGCAAAGATATCTCCTATAATAACTTGGTCGATATAGATGCTGCGGTGCAGATCATGCGCGAGCTTCGCGTAGGTGATCCGGCCTTTGCCATCCTGAAGCATACCAATACTTGTGGTTTAGCCGTGCGCCCTACACTTAAGGAAGCTTGGGATGCAGCGCTGGCTTGTGATAATGTATCGGCTTTCGGCGGGATTTTTATTTGTAACACCACCGTCGATTTAGCCACTGCCGAATCAATCCACGAACTATTCTACGAAGTACTGATCGCGCCGGAATTTAGCGATGAGGCGCTTGCTCTACTCAAATCGAAGAAGAAACGTATTCTGCTGCGTCTTCGGGATTATGCCGTGCGCCCCCGTTCCTTCCGGTCTTTACTAAATGGTGTAGTAGAGCAGGATATGGATCTTCGTCAGGAGACTACTGCCGATTTAGAGGTGGTCACGAAAGTTGCACCAACTGCTGAGCAGGTAAGCGACCTGTTGTTTGCTAATATAGCGGTCAAACACCTGAAGTCAAACGCCATAGCCTTGGTCAAAAACAAACAGTTGATCGGTATGGGATGTGGCCAACCTTCTCGGGTTGATGCGCTCAAACAGGCGATTGCTAAAGCGAAATCTTTTGGCTTCGATCTTAATGGTGCAGTAATGGCATCAGATGCCTTTTTCCCTTTTCCGGATTGCGTAGAAATTGCTGATGGAGAAGGTGTGCAAGCGGTTATCCAACCTGGTGGCTCTATTAAAGATAAAGACAGTATTGCGTACTGCGATGACCATAGCATGGCGATGGTCATGACCGGGCATCGCCACTTCAAACACTAAGAGAAGCGGCCGAATGCTTAACGTGACATTAACGTGCTAAGAGTCGATGTCTGCGTTACTCTATAGGTTATGGAGGCGTCAAAAGAGGGATATTATTCGTTCCAAAATGTAGAACACAACCCGGAGAGTTTGCGGAATCTGGTGATTGATAGTGGGAATACTAGGGTGAAAACTGCCCTGTTCGAGAACGGGAAGTTGCTCAGGAAATGGACTAGTGAATCCTTCGATGGGGAGGAAATTCTGGACCGGGCAACCAACCATGCGGTAGAAAATGTCATCTTATCAACGGTAGGTTCTACCCCCTCCCAGGCATGGGAGGAAGAAATGAGTCGCCGCTTTTACTACCGGCAGCTCGATATAGCAACACCCTTGCCAATTGATAACCGCTATGATACGCCCGCAACCTTGGGTAAGGACCGCCTGGCAGCCGTGATCGGCGCGTGGGCATTATATCCAGGCAGAAATTGCTTGGTTGTGGACGCAGGTACTTGTATGACCCTAGATGTAGTGAGCTCGGAAGGAGCTTATCTTGGGGGGAATATTAGTCCAGGAATACAGATGCGGCTGCGCGCTATGCATGAATACACAGCACGCTTACCGTTGGTTGATGAAGGCAGCGGAGAAGGCCCCGTTTTAGGGCGTAGTACGGAAACAGCGCTACAAAATGGTGGCGTTTTAGGGGCAGCCCTGGAAATAGACGCCCTGCGGATTCGGCTAATGGATCAGTTTTCTGATTTACTAGTAGTGATCACCGGTGGAGATGCCAGCGTTTTGGCTAATCGAGTGAAAAGCAGGATATTTGAGCACTCAAATTTAGTCCTGGAGGGATTGAATAAAATATTGGAATATAATGTCGAAGAATTACGGGCATAGATTTATTGGTGTACTGACGGCCTGCTGTCTGGTGCTAACCCTAGCAGGGCAGGTGCAGAATAGCAATATTCAGCCAAAGCTTAATTCGCCCTTATCGCGTTTTGGGCTTGGTGACCCCGTTGAGCAATACTTCGCAGCACAAGCTGCGCTGGGCGGTATGGGGACAGCCTGGCAAGACCCCTTCCATATTAATATGCTTAATCCAGCTTCTCTAGCAAGTTTGGAGGCCACAGCTTTTGAAGGTGGCTTCACCATCAAGCGTAGTTGGCTGGAAGGGGCAAATGGCGATACGGATGCTATCTGGGGAGGTAACCTCCAGTACCTAGCGCTTGCGTTCCCGCTTCGAAACTCCATTAACACAGCTCTTGATCGACAAAGCAATGAATGGAACGGAGGTATGGGGATCGTTTTAGCACCGTATACGCAAGTGGGCTACGATATCCAATTGATCGATACGCTGACAAACGGTGTAGAACGCTCTACCAATACATTGAAAGGCACAGGGGGAACATACCGCTTGCAATGGGGAACAGGGTTCCGATATAAAGGCTTGTCAGTTGGTGCCAATGTAGGCTTCCTGTTTGGTAAGATTACCAATAGCCGCTTGGTAGAGTTCGATAGCCTGGTTAATTCCCTTGATACAGAATTTCAAGATGACCTCAGTGTAAGAGGGACAACTTGGAATTTTGGCGCTCAATATGCGATTGAGTTTAATGAATTAAATGAGGATGGAGACTTGGAAGCCTCCGGTCGGCGTATCATATTAGGTGCATCGGTTGGTACAGCGACCAATGTGAATACTGAAACACAACAATTCGCCCGCCGTTATTTTGGAGGTGTTATCTCTGATACGCTTTTTCGGGAAACAGAGGTATTGGGTGAGGGTAAGTTGCCAGGCGAATTCAGTTTTGGTGTAACATATCAAGATCGCAATAAATTTACTGCGGGAGCTGAGTTCACTTCTTCCCCCTGGAGTAATTATGAGAACTCGTCAAAACCCGAGACCTTTAGTGATACCTGGCGGGTAGCGCTGGGTGCAGAATGGATTCCCAATGCCTCATCCTATAACAATTATTGGGAGAAGGTACGGTACCGTGTCGGGTTCCGTTATGGTTCCGATCCACGTTCGCTGAACGGCGAACAGGTCGACTACTTAGCGCTTACGTTTGGTACAGGCTTGCCGGTGATTTTACCTCGCCAGCAAGTATCCTTTATGAACCTGAGCTTTGAAGTTGGTCAGATGGGAGTTAGTGATGTCCTACAGGAAAGATATGTGAAGCTGACAGTTGGCTTTACGTTGAATGATAATTCGTGGTTCTTCAAACGCAAATTCAATTAAAATGATCGTCCTAAAAAAAGTAAGCATAACGCTGGCATTGCTCGTGGGATTTACCACGGCTGCACTCGCTCAGTGTGAAACCTGGACTGATTCTTCTCAAAAGGAAGAAGCAGAGAATGCGCATGTGGTCTATCGCCCTTTTCTAAAAGGGAAGACGGAGACGGACATCCAGGCCTTGGGTGAGGAAGACTTTGGTATTGCCCTCAGTAATTGGGAAACGGCCTATAGCCTTGCGCCTGCAGCCGACGGCCAACGCCCGACGCACTATATTGATGGAATTATCCTGCATAAAGCGCTACGCGCAATGACGGATGATGATGAGCAAAAAGTGGAGTATTCGCAAATCATCATGCGCTTGTATGACGAACATATGCAGTGCTACACGGATGACGCTAACTTCATCCTTGGTCGGAAGGCATTTGATATGTTCTATTCACATGGCTATGGCTATACCTTGGAAACGCTTGAGTTGATCAAAGCAGCCATGGATGCCAATGGCAATGATTCTGAGTACATCTTGCTGGATCCACTAGGGCAATTGTTGGTATACCTATATAACAGTGAGCAGATCGACAAAGAGACCGTACAAGTAATGTACAATCAAGCGGTCGAATTTGCTGAGCACAATATTGAGAATGAGCATGCTTATCAGGAGTACTATGAGTCGGGTTTAGCGAATATGAATGCCAAGATTGAGGAGATTGCTTCAGAAGTGTTTGATTGTGCTTATTTCAAGAAGAGCATGTTACCGGCTTTCGAAGAGAATAAAACTAACTACGAGATCGTCAGCTACATCTGGGACAAAATGTTGACGCAAGGCTGTGAGGAGTCTGATCCCGAACTGGCTGACCTGAAGGCGAGCTATGAAACCCTCTACGCAGCACTGCAGGACTCACTCGAACAGGACCGCCGGGATAAAGACCCATGTTTCGACGGCATCAAATTGCAGGAAGAACAGCGCTATAGCGAAGCC
>SPJK01032875.1_pt1 | contig 17576 bp, 15 predicted proteins | sample 3741771 | NCBI WGS metagenome assembly SPJK01 (sample SAMN10925997, study PRJNA522277) | cold seep metagenome | isolation source: Elba SIP-enriched marine methane seep metagenome, extraction at timepoint T2 | place: Italy: coast of Elba, Mediterranean Sea
AATACTTATCAACGTGTTTAGTACGCTGATAACCCTTAGATGAGGGCGATTCCACTTGCGGTTCTGTCTTTTCGACAACCGGTGATGCATTAACTAATGGAGCAACAACAGCCATAGTGGCACCGCCACCGACAACTGAAGTCAATTTACTAAGAAACGCTCTGCGCTCTTGGGAAGGCTTATCCGTCATGGCTCTCTCCTAACCGTCCGGTACAGCAAAATCATTATATTTCTGTGACTTTTATTATTTTTATTAGTCACATGAGAGTATCGCGCAGGGCCACTATTTTCGCAACCCTAAAATTGAGCATTAACTAGCCCAAAATCATTCTGAATTCCAACCACCACTGACTGCACGGTAAATCAAAATTAAACTTTGATTTAATGCAATATCAGATTCAGTTAATTGCTGTTCCGACTCAAGTAAAGTTCGCTCAGCATCTAACACGCCTAAGAACGACTCTGCTCCGGCATTATAACGATTACGTACTAACGCTACCGATTCTTGACTCGCTTCAACTGATGCTTTCAACGCCTGATTACGTTGACGTTCATAATAGTGCTGCACCAAGCTTGTATTCACCTCTTCCAAAGCGGAAAGCACTGTTTGATCATATTTAGCTAACTGAGCATCAACACTGGCTTCAGACTGCTTAATTCTTGCTCGTATTGCATCGCGATTGAATAAATTCCAAGTAATTGCTGGGCCAATCGAATAATTAAACGCACCATCAGCAGTAATATCAGAAGGCTCGTCAGCCGCTAAACCTACATTGCCATTTAACCGAACTGTTGGAAATAAGTCAGCGGTGGAGACACCAACATCTGCAGTTAACGATGCCAAGCTTCTCTCGGCCGCTTTAATATCTGGCCGTCTACGGATCAAATGCTCCGGATTACCCACTGCAATAAATTCAGGCAACGCCGGTAATGTTGTGTGTACCGCTAACAATGTTCGAACAGCAGAAGAGGGTTGTGAGGTTAATGTCGCTAAACGGTTTTTAGCTGATACCAATTGCGTGCTCACACTTGGTAATAATGCATGCGTCGACATCAATTGGGCTTGTGCACGAGCTATATCTAATCCTGTAGACATGCCCTCTTGCTCCATCATCTTTGTTATATCAACCGTTTCGGTTTGGTTAGTGATGTTTTTTTCAATCACAGCCTTTTGCTGTTGTGCACCGCGATAATCAATATAGGCCGTAGCCACATCACTAATAATGATGCGTTGCATATCCGCTAAGAAAGCTTGCTGTGCACTAATATTTGCACTAGCCGCTTCAACAGAACGTTGCACACGGCCAAACAGATCCAACTCCCAACCAAGACCTAAACCCAGTGAGGTGACTAGTTTGTCATCCATAGCCTCATCATTTGAGCCACGCTGATAACCCGCCAAACGTTGGACATCAGCACTGCCTTGAGCATCGATTGTTGGTTCTAAAGCCGCTTCTGACTCAACTAAAACCGCACGAGCTGATTTCAAATTAGCTGCTGCAACTCTCAAGTCCGTATTATTTAACAATGCTTTGTCTATTAGTTGATTCAAAGCGTTATCATTAAGCGACTTCCACCACTCAACGTCAGGCTCAACCGAACGGTAAAGCTCATCATTGCCATTTTTCTCGTTTGGTAGCTGTCCAAATTCTGAGGTTAATTCAACAACGGGTTCAGGTTGAACATAATCAGGGCCAACAACAGCACAGCTCGTCATTGAGAGTGCTATAGATAAGGTCATTAATTTACGCATGCTCATGCCCCTGATAACGTTCAATTTTTTTCATCGCTTTGCCTCGTCCTAACCAACGACAGAACACATAAAACACTGGCGTAAAGATTAAACCAAACAAGGTAACGCCCAACATTCCTGAGAATACGGTTGTACCTAATGCTTGTCTCATCTCAGCACCTGCTCCGGTAGCAATTGCCATTGGTAATACACCCAGAATAAACGCAAAAGCGGTCATCAAAATGGGACGTAGTCGTGTTCTCGCCGCATGAACAACCGCATCAAAGCGATCCATACCCTGCTCTTCTGCTTGCTTTGCAAACTCCACAATCAAAATAGCGTTCTTAGAAGCCAATGCTACCAATACGATAAAGCCGACTTGCACCAAGATATTATTATCCATACCTCGGAATGCGATACCGCCTAAACCTGCAAGCAAACACATCGGAACAATCAAAATAACCGATAAGGGCAGCAACCAACTTTCATATAAAGCGGCCAATAATAAAAAGACAAATAGCACTGCTAAACCAAAGATTGGCAACACAGAACCACCTGAAAACTTCTCTTGTAGCGCAAGCTCAGTCCACTCAAAACCGACACCATCAGGTAATACTTCAGCTAGATTTTTTTCAACACTTGCCATGGCCTGACCTGTTGAGTAGCCCATGGTTGTACTGCCTGAAATATCGATCGCAGGATAGTTGTTGTAGCGGGCAATTCGAGTAGGTCCAGTCCGGTCTTCTAAAGTCACCAATGAACCTAGTGGCACCATATCACCATCGACAGAACGGGTTCGTAATGTGGTTAGATCAGACTTATCATCACGGAATGGGCCGTCGGCTTGAGCGACCACGTTATAAGTTCGCCCCAAGAAATTAAAATCATTGACGTAACGAGACCCCATGAAAATTTCTAAGGTATCGATGACATTCTGAACCGGCACATTTAGCATTTCAGCACGTGTTTCATCAATATTGGCAAACACACGTGGCGTCTTAGTATTGAAGAAGGTATAGACCTGCTGCAGTTCTTGCTGCTGATTTAGCGAACCCAATACTTGCTGCGACACTTGCTCTAACGTGTCTAGCCCAACACCAGCACGATCTTGTAAATACAACTTCCAGCCACCCGACATACCCATGCCACGCACACTTGGCGGTTTAATTGAAAATGCCATCGCACCTTCTAATTGCATCAACGCCGCCTGTGTACCTTGCACAATTTTATTCGCAGTTAAGCCACGAGGAATACGTTCTTCAAATGGAATAAACGGCGTAAAGATAACCGCACTATTACTAGCATTAGTGAAGGTCGCTCCATCAAGCCCCGCAAACTGAACTGTATGCGCCACACCTTCCACTTGACTCAATAACGTCGAGGCACGTTTAACCATGGCATCAGTTCGTTCTAATGAACTCCCCGGCGGCAACTGAATCACATTGATCAAATAACCTTGATCCAACTCAGGAATAAAGCCAGTTGGTGTTTTCGTAAACTGCACAGCCGTTAATGCAATTAAACCGGCGTAAATCACCAGCATAATAAACACCATGCGCACTAACTTCTGCGTCATCCAACCATAGCTTGCCGATAATTTATCGAAAAACTGATTAAATAAATGTCCCGGCCAATGCAGTGTGCGTTGAAATTTACTCATTTCCGAATAAGGCACTTTATGTTTTAACAACAAGGCACCCATCGCAGGCGATAAAGTCAACGACACCAATAAACTAATCACTGTTGCCGTAGTAATCGTTAAAGCAAATTGACTATAAAAAGCCCCCGTAACACCGGTCATAAATGCACTTGGTAAAAATACGGCGACCAACACCAAAGAAATAGCTATCAACGCACCGCCTACCTCATCCATGGTTTTATGTGCAGCGACTAATGGTGAGTCACCATTTTCAATGTAACGCTCGATATTTTCGACCACCACAATGGCATCATCAACCACAATACCAATCGCTAATACAAGTCCAAATAATGTCAGGTTATTGAGCGATGCATCAAAAGCGCCCATCACCGCAAAGGTACCAATCAAAGAGACTGGAATAGCCACAATAGGAATCACTGCGGCACGCCAGTTCTGCAAGAACACCATCACTACAATAATGACCAACAGCATAGCTTCAATGATGGTGGTATAAATCGCATCAATAGACGACTTAATAAATCGTGTTGGATCATAAATAATGGTGTAATCAATACCCGCCGGCATTGTTTTCGCTATTTCTTTCATTTCAGCACGTAGCTGATCTGCAGTCTCTAATGCGTTACTACCCGGACGCTGAAAAATAACCAAAGGCAGTGCGCTGGTTTCATCTAAATAACCATTAATCTCATAATTGCGAGCTGCTAACTCAACCCGAGCCACATCACGTAAACGTACTACTCGGCCCTCATCGCCACGCTTGATAATGATGTTTTCAAATTCTTCAGGTTCTAATAAACGACCTTTGGTTTGCACGCTGTATTCATAAGCGCCGTTGACTTCCAATGGTTGTTGATTAATTACACCGGCAGCAATCTGCACATTGTTCTCACGTAATGCATTTACCACGTCACTTGCAGTTAAACCTCGGATATAAGCGCGCTCAGGATCGATCCAAACTCGCATTGCATACGCACGTTCCGCCGCAATAAATAATGAGCCTACACCTTGGACACGCGCTAACCGATCATAAATTTGATTACGTGCAAAGTTAGACACATACAAACCATCACGCGAGCCATCTGGCGATAAGATATGAATCACCATCATCAAATCAGGCGAGTTTTTGCTGACACTAATCCCTTGCCGACGTACTTCTTCAGGCAATCTTGGTTCTGCCAACGCAACTCGATTTTGCACTTGCACTTGCGCTACGTCTAAATCAGTCCCTTGTTTAAAGGTGACCGTTAAAGCGGTAGCACCATTCGCCGTATTCTCAGACTTCATGTAGAGCATATTCTCTACACCATTGATTTCCTGCTCTAAAACAGATGCGACTGTATCGGCAGCAATCTCAGCAGTAGCTCCCGGATAAGTGGCATTAACACTAATACTGGGCGGCGCAATTTCCGGATACTGTGAAATCGGCAAGTTGGTATAGGAAATAAACCCCACCAGCATAATGAGCACAGATAATACGACCGCCGAAATCGGCCGCTCAATAAAATAATGTGCAATCCTCATTAGTGAACCTCAGCCTTTGCTGCTGCATCCGCTTCTGATTGAGGCACAACTTTGCCTCCAGGACGAGCTCTGAATACACCTTCAATAACGACTTTATCGCTTGCTTCTAAACCTGATTTAATTATCCGTAAACCTTGGTATAAATCACCTAACCGCACTGGTTTTGGCACAACCACATTCTCGTCATTTACAGTCATAACCACTTTATTCGCCATATCAGATAACACTGCTTTATCTGGCAACAACATGATTGGCTTCTTATCACTCACTGGAATTTGTACCCGACCAAACATCCCTGGCAGCAACAAGCCCCCCTTATTATCAGCAAAAGTTGCACGCAGACGAATCGTACTAGTTCCATCATCTAACTGATTATCGATAAAGTTTAATGTGCCACTATGAGAAAAATCAGCTTCATCCAATAAGCGAACTTTCACTTCGGTTTTCTCTTCCCCCATGCTTGTCTGTTTTTTGGCAAGAATCCGGCGTTGATATTTCAAGTAATCAGACTCCGACACATCAAACACGAAATACAACGGCGACTCAGACACAATGCTGGTCAACACTTGAATACCCCCTGTTTGAATCAAATTACCGATATCAATTCGTCTATTCGAAATACGACCACTGATAGGCGCAGTAATTTTGGTGTAATCCAAATCTAAAGCAGCCGTTGTTAAAGCGGCTTTAGCTGACTGAATATTGGCATAGGCAATATTCAAGGTCGCGGTACGAGTATCCAACTCTTCTTGCGACATCGCTTTCATTTTAACCAAACGGCGAGCTCGCTCAACCTCTTGTTCGGCTAACACCAACTCACTTTCAACGCGCTTAAGCTCTGCTCTAGCTACATCGACCTGAGCTGTAAACGGTTTTGGATCAATGCTAAACAACAAATCGCCTTCATTCACGAATTGACCATCTTCAAAATGAATCTTCTCTAAGTAACCAGATACTCGTGCACGTACATCAACCTCCTGAAAGGCTTGAAAGCGGCCAGTAAACTCATCATACTCAATCAATTCACGCACTTCTGGCTGAGTAACAATCACCGGCATTGCAGGCATTTCCTGAGCACTAGTTGGGTTTGCAATTGACGCAACAAATAGCATTGAAATTAAGGGCATAAAGCGGGCAAGACTAAACATACGTATTGGTGTCATAAACGAATTCCATTTTTTCTAACTGATTAAAATCTGGATGTTATGTATTTCAAATAATAAGTGATTGATATTTCAAAAAGGTGAAATATCAATTAAACTACCTTTCAAAGTATCTTTCCAGAAAGCTATTTACGTATCGTATAATTACTAACCTTTATTTGCAAGACAACTTCGGAGAACGTTTTGTTCGAACATAAACTCAACGTAGAAAAATTGGTTGAAAATTTTGAGAAAAATTGGCCTCAACCGAACCAAAAATCTGGCGCGACGAGTGTTCGGATTATTCGAGCCGGCGACATCATGCTATCAATTGCTCGAAAACGATTCGAACAGTTCAAACTCACTCCAGCTGAGTTCGATACTCTCGCTACTTTACGTAAAATTGGCACCCCTCACGAAGCCAGCCCCTCCTGTTTATGTAAAGCTAATCTTCTTTCCTCAGGAGGGCTAACCAAAGTACTAAACAACTTAGAAGATCGTGGCCTAATAGAACGCACCACACATGAAGACGACAAACGCAGTCGGTTAGTCAAGATGACCCAACAAGGTACCGACTTAGTCGACAACGCGATGGCTACTGTTTTAGAAACAAACGAAACCGTTTTTTCGGCTATTTTCAACGATGAAGAACGAGAGCAACTCAATCAATTGCTCAGTAAATTTCATAAAGGCATCGAAAAACTTTTTTAACTTTAACCCATAATAGATATCGACTATTAGAAACTTTTTCCTTCGCCAAACGTCTTAAATTTTATTAACCGAGTAAATCACTATGAGTCACACAGTAAGAAACCTATTCCTCACATTTTTTATCACTGCATTTGTTGCCGGCTGTGCAACACGTTCGCAAACCAACTATTACGTCTCAGAAGTCGGCCAACAGCTTGCAGTAGAAGATGTAAGGGTTATATCATCAAGACTTATTACTATCGAAGGTTTATCTGATAACAATCGTCCCGGTTGGGGCACTGCAGTAGGTGCTGCGGTTGCTGGTGCTGCCGCTTATGGTGTAACCGAAGGTGATAATCCAGCAGGTGTTGCAATTACTATTGTCGCTGCAATCGGCGGTGCTATTGCAGGTCAATTTATTGATGAAAAAAGCAAATCATCATTAGGTGCTGAATACTTATTACGTAAAGCAGATGGTGAAAAAGTCATCATCGTACAAAGCATCGAAGATGAAACTGACATCATTACTGACAACTCACCAGCCTCAATGATCAAAGGCAGTTATGGCTATGTGCGAGTAGTGCCTCAATAAGTCATTTAAGATTAAAAAGAGTGTTGGGTTTAGCCAGCCTAAATCCAACCAAAACTCATTTGTTTTCAATAGAAAAAATTGATTAACAATTAATTGCTTAGCTTTAATTTGGACATTGTCTGATTAATGCCGTATCATTGCCCTCGCTAGAAAAAGTCAACCTTGTAATCTCCATTTCGCTGTTTTATTAATAATACCTCGTCCTGCAGTTTTTAAGATTTAGTTCATTTTCACAGCAACACATGCCTAATTAAGGCTTAACTTTATTTAAATCACAGGATTTTATTATGTCAGAAACAGTTAAAGGTACCGTTAAATGGTTCAACGAAACAAAAGGTTTCGGTTTTATTGAACAAGAATCAGGCCCAGATGTATTCGCTCACTTCAGCGCAATCTCAAGCTCAGGCTTCAAAACATTACAAGAAGGTCAAGCTGTAGAATTTACAGTGACTAACGGTCAAAAAGGCCCACAAGCTGAAAACATCGTTGCTATCTAAACTTTAGTTAGCAGCAACACAAAAAAGGGTAACCTTTAACAGGTTTGCCCTTTTTTTATATCTGTCACTTTTTCATCTTCGATAGCGACTTCTTAAAAGTCACTGCGCAGTAATATATCAGCTCACTAATGCTACTTCGTTTCCATCTCAAAAAACACCTTGGCAAATTCAGCAACTTGTCGATAAAAATTAGCAGATTTAGCCTTAGCTAAGTCATCACAAAATCGTTCAGCCCAAGCTGCTAAGTGGGCATTAAAAAATTGTTCGGCGCTGACGATTGGTGTGCCTTCGGCCATTAAGATTAAACGCATTACATCACACACGGCAGCAATATGGTCTTCGGGTTCTTTGGTTTCTTGCTGTCGTTCTAAGCCGAGTTTGGCTAAGTCAGCTCGTAACTCGGCCAATGGTTCTTCCATTAAAAAGCCAGTTTGGTAATAAGAACCATAAGGTAGTATTTCACCGTGGGTAATACCTATAAATAAATCGTGAAACTCTTGTTGTAAGGTTTCGCTATCGGCTTGTTGACAAGTGTTGATTAATTGCGTCCATTGTTGGCCCATTGGGCTATTTGGTTCGGTGACTTCTATGCTGGCAATATTATCCAGCAAGGCTTGCTCAGGTGCTTTGACAAATAAGGTAGCTAATAATGCGTAGGTTTGTGCATGCCATAGGGTGTTTTCTTGTTCCACAAATCAGTCCCTTTAAAACATGGCCTTGACGCGGCAGTTTTCACACATTTCAAGACGTTCAAAGGCAGCACCTTGAAACATTGGATGATCTTTTAATTTTGCTGACATGGTGTCGATCATCTTTTGCGTGGCAAAGGCTTTATTACAACTAATGCAATTGAAAATAGGTTCTTCATTTAAAAGACGAGGCTTTCTCGCTTGTTCTCGATCAAACAAATAACGCGGTTTTAAATCAATCGCGTCTTCTGGGCAGGCGTTATCACACATGCCACATTGCACACAGAGGTCTTCGATAAAGTTTAATTGCGGTTGGTCACGGCCATCCAATAAAGCGCCGACCGGACATACTGAGACGCAAGACATACATAAAGTACAAGCTTGTTTATCAACCTCCACTTCACCAAATGCAGCACGGTTATCTAATTGTAAAATGGCAGGTTGCTGGCTGGCTTGTTGATGCAAATGAGCCAAAGCAAATTGAATTACGCGACGCTTATCATCAATGCCCGCGAAACTGGCTTTTGCTGTTATGTTTAATGCATCACCGTTTGCTAGTTGAGCGGTCAACTGATCAACATCAGTGCTATTGCTGAAACGTACTAGGTTTTCGCTATAGCCTAACCCAGTTAATAACTGATGGGTTTTGCTTATTTCAGTTTGCAGTTCCTGCCAGTCATGATCGCTATGGCTACCTGCATCCCAGACCGTTACATTAGCCGCCCCATACGCAATTGCAGATAACCAAAAAGGCATACCTAGCGCACCGATCTCTTCAATTGAAAAACAGATAATCGTGTCAGCTAAGTCGACAGCTGCCAGCAGTTCATCCCCTGCCTGCATATCGTGAATTAAAATGCTTGGTGCTAGCTCTGACAATGAGAAATAAGCATTTAGCATGCTACGCAGTCGGTTTAGGCTGACATCTAAACTCGGTAAGTCATAGCTCATCGAACCAGATGGGCACACCGCTGTGCAACTGCCACAACCTTGGCATAATGATGGGTTGACCTGTATTAATCCTGCTTCGCTGGTAATAGCATCAGCTGGGCACGCATCAATACATTGCTCACAGGCAACCATGCCGCGTCGTGAATGCGCACATATGGCCGGCTTGTGATTAAAAAACTTCGGTTTATCAAAGGTGCCGATAAGCTCTGGTATTTCTGCTAATGCAGTATCTATTTTTTCAGGGATGTAATAGCCAATAGGTGCTACTTTGCTGGTAATAAGTGATGACTCAGAAAAGTCTAAAACAGCATCAACTTTGAGCAGGGTGGTTTCAAACTGAATGCTAAAGTCACCTAGCCAGCCATTGAGCTCAACGATCGGTTGATTAAGAACTTGAACAGCTTGGTCAAACTGCTCGGTTAGATTTGTTTCTGGATCGGTTACGAATACAGTGAGCTTAGCTAGGCTAGGCAACACCTCACTAATTTGCTCGGCTGAACCGATAATTAAAACGCGCCCTTTTGATGTAAATTCAATCAGGTCGTTTGGTAATACCTCAATATCACCGGCTTCTCGAACGGCGTTAAACACGCTTTGTATCCTCTCCCTTAGTTGAGTCTGAGTCAGCAGGCTCATCTTGTTGTTCTAGTTGCTGTGATGATGCTTGTTGCTGCTCATTTGCGTCTGCGTCTGGTCTTGTTTTTTGTTCTGCCAGTTCTAGCATGCGCTTCATTTCTCTGGTCACCACATTACCTAAGCTAGAGAAGCTTGTATAGTCTTCATCGTATTCATTTAGGCCATCTAACACGCCAAATTCCGATTGCTTAAATAAATCTTGTAGCGCCTGTTTTTTTACTAAGGGATCGGCATCTTGTTGTTGCCAAATTGGTTTGTCAGCTTCAGCTGGTTGTTCAATCGGGGTTTCTGCTTCAATTGGCTCTATGTCATTGCTTTCGTTTGACTCTTGCTCATCCTGTTGCAATTCATCCTCTGGTGTTAACTTACGCTTTGACCAACGTGATAAAAAGCCTTCGTCATCATCCTCAATGCTCATGCCGAACCTTCATGCTTATGCCATTGGGTGCGACGGCGCTTTTTCAGTTTTTCAGGCTTATAGTTCTCAAGCACAAACTTTTCTAACCACAAACACAAGGACTCAGATAAGGGCGCTTCTAAGACCTGTTCACCGGTTTCCATCAAGGACGCGGCTTCATCAAAATCCACTGTCATCAAAATTGGTTTGATTTCATCATCCAGATCTTGGCAAGCAAGATACACTTTCGGTTGCTGTGAGGTGAGATTGATATAGTAAGCATCGCAATGTTGTAGATATAAGTTCAGTGCTAAATCAGGAATGATTAGTAATTCATCACCTTCTTCTATCGCTTCATTGATTTGGCTATCAGATAAACCCGGCACGGTACCCAGGAACGAGAAGTTTACCGCTAGCCAGCGATTTGGACTTGGTCGTTTGACTAACACAGCTGAAATAGGAAATTTTCGTTCTATGATGTCCAATATATAAACACTTCACGGTGGATTTTTAATCAAGACTAACAAAAACAGCAAGGTAAGCAACCCATTTATTAAGGTCTATAACTTAAGCGCTGTACTGAAGTAATAACTCATCCAAATTAGTAACAACTTCCATACTAGCTATTTCCATGTCAGAAAGGTGCTGCATCATGCGCGTCTGCTCGTCTTGTTTAGCTGCTTCTAATGCCATTCGCCCTGAATCATGAACTTGTTGATGGGGTAACTCAATTTTCCTGAATGCTTCAAAACTTTTAAATAGCTGATTACCAGCACCTTCGTAATACCATTTACCCAGACGGCACTCAGTATGTCTATTCACAGGTTCTGTAAATCGTTTATTTTGAATTAGGCTATAAACGTTCGCCTTCCAAACCGCATGATCCAATTTAACCGTGTTTAAAAATGCCGCTGTTGTTGCAACACCAATCACAGTTTGCATTGAAGTTGAACGTTCAAGCACTTGATTTACGACTTGTTCTATTTGTGATGAAGTACTTGATACTTCTTCTGCGCCTTCCAAGTTGTGTGTAGTCATTCCCTTTATATCCGAAGTCTGTTTAATGACATTTCCAACTAGACGTTCTATTTTCTCACTAGCATCATGTGCTTTAGCTGCAAGGCTTCTAACTTCATCAGCTACTACCGCAAAACCTCGCCCAGCATCACCAGCTCTCGCCGCTTCAATTGCTGCGTTTAAAGCTAAAAGATTAGTTTGTTCTGAAATCTCTTGTATTGTCGATACGAGTTGACTAATACCATTAGCTGTTTGATCCAAAACATTAGTAGCGTTGAGACTACTTCCGGCATGAGTATTTATGTTTTCAGCTCTAGTTTTTAAATTATTTAGCGCATGTCTTGTTTCACTAAAAATCTCATCTAGGACACTTAGCAGATCTTTTTCATTAGTAAGCTCTGTTGCGCTATTAGCCAATGACTCTCTAATCACTTGCAGCATATCATTGCCCTTCAACATCAACTCAACCAACACCCTTTCTTCATATTCATTGTGTTGTGTTTCAGACAATTGCTGTTCTAATGTACTAATTTTTTGCTGTAATTGGTTAATCTCAATATCGTGAGCTTCTTGTTTTCGCTGAGCCTGTAACTCTAAGTCTTGGATTGTTTGTTTTAACTCTTTATGAAAATTAAACATCGTTTTTTTATGAACCATTTTCAGTTTGTAAATTACTATAACTAATATTTCGACCAATTTAATTGATCATTTAATAAAAGTTCATTTCTTGATAAGAAAGGCTACTTATTGGGTTTTAGATAATGTTCTGCGGTACGTTTCCTGCACTACCCACGCATCATTACTCGCACGATGTCGGACCAAGTTAGTTTCAGCAAGAATCTCGTCTTTAGTGTCATGCCAAATCGCCATTTGTGCTTCTGACAAGATAATCTCTATAGGACTGACTCGAAATAGCATAGGCTGTTTTGCTGCATGGAATAACATGGTTAACCAAGGTTTATCGACCACCCAACCGTCGGTATAAAGCACTTTATCTTTCAAGAGACTATTTAGTGCCTCAGTAACTATGGTTACAGCCTTACCTTTATCACGTAAATTTTGCTTAGAAATGCGGTGGACTTGCTCTGCATCATCATCCCAATGTAACCATGAATCGATAGGTTCAATCAATTGGCAAAACTTTTTACCATCTACCAATGCAACGCCAACTTCGATTGGATAACTGCCTGTGCCGAGCCCAGATGCTTCAATATCTATAATTAACGGTCGGCTCAGCTTATTCACTCATCTTCCTTGTGTTAACAGTTTATAGTCAAAATTAGCTGTCAGCTAATTCTACCTCTGACACTTTTTGTAATCCTCTTGGCAATTTATGGCCTCGTTTGCCGCGTTCACCGCTATAGTGTTCTAAATCATTTGGTTTAAGTGTTAAATGACGTTTGCCGGCATGTAATGTCAATGAGCGTTGTTCTGGAATCACGATCACACTATGCAGCCATTCTTGTTTTGCTGCAAATTGCGCTTGGGTGATATTAATCAAACGAACACCTTTACCTTTATTAAGCTTAGGTACTTCATCGATCTTAAACACCAATAAGCGCCCATCACCTGTGGTAACTGCTAGCTGTTCTGTTTCAGATTCAATCCAAATCGGTGGCAACATTTCAGCACCATCCGGTAAATTGAAGAACGCTTTACCCGCTTTATTTTTCGCTAATAAATTTTCTAGAGTGGTAATGAAGCCATAGCCAGCTGTATTTGAGAAAAGAACAGGTTTGCTTAAATCACCGGATAATACCTTCACAATTTTAGCATCAGCTGCAAGTTGTAAGCGACCACTTAATGGCTCTCCCTGACCTCTCGCTGATGGTAAGGTGTGAGCGGCTAAAGGGAAGCTGCGCCCTGTACTATCCAAGAAGATAATTTGTTGATTGCTGCGCGCTTTGACCGAGGTTAAATAACGATCACCAGTTCGATAATTGAGTGCTTCTGGATCAACATCATGACCTTTAGCCGCTCTAACCCAGCCGCTTTCAGACACCACAATCATCAATGGCTCGATTGGTAACAACTCTGTTTCATCCATTGCTTTTGCAGCTTGGCGTTCAACAATCCGAGAGCGACGCTCATCACCGAACTTTTCAGCATCAGCGATGAGTTCTTTGCGAATTAAGGTTTTTAGGCGTGTGTCGGAGCTTAATAGTAATTCCAGCTGTTTGCGCTCTTTACTGAGCTCATCCATTTCACCGCGAATCTTCATTTCTTCAAGCTTCGCTAAGTGGCGTAATTTCAACTCAAGAATGGCTTCAGCTTGGCGGTCAGTAATACCGAAGCGTTCCATCAATACCGATTTAGGTTCATCTTCAGTACGAATAATGGCAATGACTTCATCAATATTGAGATAGGCAACCAGCAACCCTTCCAGCACATGCATGCGATCCAGAATTTTATCTAGACGATATTGCAGCCTGCGACGGACCGTTTCTGTTCGGTAATGCAACCACTCGGTTAATAAATCTCGTAGATTTTTAACTTGTGGGCGGCCATCAAGGCCAATCATATTCATGTTGACGCGATAGCTCCGTTCTAAGTCGGTGGTCGCGAATAAATGCGACATCAAACTATCAGTATTGATGCGGTTAGAGCGCGGCACAACCACTAAACGAACAGGATGTTCATGATCTGATTCATCACGTAAATCACCGACCATTGGCAATTTTTTATTCGCCATTTGAGCAGCAATTTGCTCAATCACTTTGGCACCAGATACCTGATAAGGCAGCTCATTAATGATAACTTCACTGTCTTCCACAATGAATGCAGCACGCTGGCGAACACTGCCGTGTCCAGTCGTGTATAGCTTCGCTAATTCTGCCTTTGTTGAGATAATTTCACCGCCCGTCGGAAAGTCTGGGCCTTGAACGTCTTCTAATAACTCTTCTAATTTGGTTGATGGCTTTTTGAGTAGTTTGAGGCAGGCATTAACCACTTCATTTAAATTATGTGGCGGAATATCGGTCGCCATACCGACAGCAATACCAGTACCACCATTCAGTAATACATTAGGCAATCGTGCTGGCAGCAGTGACGGTTCATTCATACTGCCATCAAAGTTTGGCACCCATTCGACCGTGCCTTGACCTAACTCACTTAATAAACTTTGTGCATAAGGTGCTAGTCGTGATTCGGTGTAACGCATCGCGGCAAACGATTTGGGATCATCCATTGAACCCCAGTTACCTTGTCCGTCAACCAGTGGATAACGATATGAGAATGGTTGTGCCATTAATACCATCGCTTCATAACAGGCTGAGTCACCATGCGGGTGATATTTACCTAATACGTCACCGACGGTACGTGCTGATTTTTTATGTTTTGAAGCGGCGCTTAAACCAAGCTCTGACATGGCATAAACGATACGACGTTGTACTGGTTTTAAGCCATCACCAATATGTGGCAACGCACGATCTAGAATGACATACATCGAATAATCCAAGTACGCCTTTTCAGTAAACTCGCGTACAGGTAATCGTTCTAACTCATCCACTATGCTGGTCATTACAACGTCTCTTTATCGGTTAAATTGTGGCTAAATCGCCTTGCTCTTCAAGCCACGCTTTTCGGTCTGAAGCACGTTTTTTGGCGAGTAGTTTATCCATCACCATCATGGTGTCATCTTCGGCTGAAATGGTCAGACGGATCAAACGGCGTGTATCCGGTGCCATTGTCGTTTCACGTAACTGAAGTGGGTTCATTTCACCCAGTCCTTTGAAGCGCTGAATACTGACTTTGCCTCGAATTTTTTCTTTCTCGATTTTATCGAGATACATCTGGCGTTCTTCATCATCCAAGGCATAAAACACATGCTTGCCCACATCAATACGATATAACGGTGGCATGGCGACGCAGATATGCCCTGCTTGCACTAGCGCAGGGAAATGACGCACGAATAAAGCACATAATAAGGTAGCGATATGAGCACCATCTGAGTCAGCATCGGCCAAGATACAGACCTTACCATAACGCAAGCCTGATAAATCATCTGAACCCGGATCGACACCAACTGCTACGGCGATATCATGTACTTCTTGTGACGCTAACACTTGGGTTGATTCCACTTCCCATGTATTCAAAATCTTACCGCGCAACGGCATGATAGCTTGGAATTCACGGTCACGGCCCTGTTTGGCACTACCGCCAGCAGAGTCACCCTCTACTAAAAAGACTTCGGTTCGGGTTACATCTTGCGACGTACAATCAGATAACTTACCCGGCAAAGCTGGACCAGTTTGCACTCGCTTTCGAACGACTTTTTTAGCCTGTTTCAAACGAGATTGGGCATTACTAATTGCTAACTCAGCAATTTTTTCGCCCTCTTCTACATGTTGATTTAACCAAAGGCTAAAAGCATCTTTGACGGCGTTTGACACAAAAGGCGCACATTGGCGTGAAGATAATCGCTCTTTGGTTTGACCTGAGAATTGTGGGTCTTCTAACTTAACCGATAAGACGTAGCAACAACGTTCCCATATATCTTCCGCTGATAACTTAACACCGCGTGGTAATAAGCTACGGAAGTCGCAAAATTCTTTTAATGCGTCTAATAAGCCAGAGCGTAATCCGTTTACATGGGTACCTCCTTGGGCGGTTGGAATTAAGTTAACGTAGCTTTCCATTAGCTCATCACCCGCCTCTAGTTGCCACATTAATGCCCAGTCAACTTGTTCAGCTTCACCTTCAAAATGACCAACAAAAGGTTCTGGAGGCACGCATTCTTGATCAGTCATCGCACCACTGAGATAGCTTTTTAAGCCATCTTCATACTGCCATTTATCTACCGACTTTTCTTTGCCACTAAGATCAGTAAAGGTGACTTCTAACCCCGGGCATAAAACAGCTTTAGCGCGGAGCACATGACGCAGTCGAGAAACTAAAAATTTCGGTGCATCAAAGTACTTTTCTTCCGGCCAAAAGCGGAGACTGGTTCCCGTATTACGTTTACCAACTGTGCCGATTTCATGTAAGGGTTCAACCACCAAACCATTTTCAAAAGCAATCGCATATTCAATGGCATTACGACGAATTTTTACTTCGAGGCGAGTTGATAATGCATTAACAACTGAGACACCAACACCGTGCAGACCACCTGAAAACTGGTAGTTTTTATTTGAGAACTTACCACCCGCGTGCAAGCGCGTAAGTATGACCTCAACACCGGGCACGCCTTCTTCTGGATGAATATCAACCGGCATGCCTCGACCATTATCAACAACCTCTATTGAGTTATCGGGGTGTAAGGTAATTTGAATTTGATTTGCATGACCAGCAACCGCTTCATCGACACTGTTATCAATGACTTCTTGCGCCAAGTGATTCGGACGCGTGGTTTCAGTGTACATCCCCGGTCGTTTCTGAACCGGTTCCAGTCCTGTTAAAACCTCAATGGCTGAGGCATCGTACGCATTACTCATGATTAACCGCTGTTAATAGTTCAGTCCCGAAGATTAGCAGGATAATTGCTTCCGTTACAAGAAGCCAACAGCAATCGCATGAAATGTTGTCTAAATGCTTAAGCCTTACAGCGCTTATTTAAGTGTCACCAGTTCGGTGCGACCTTTCATTTCAAAGCTGATTTTATCTTCTCTAGCTAACCAACCTAATGCACGTTGCACTAGCTTAGTGTCGAGTTCCGTTTCTTTCGTTAATTTACTCACGCTTGCCGGACCATATTCACTTAAATAGTCCCATAACGTACCTGCTGCTGAACCAACCACTTCAGACATTCCTTCAACCTCCGTAATCAACTGATAAGCATGATAAAAATATCGCACAAAACATGCCATGAGCAGTTATAGACTATAGGTATCGTATTACAACGGTATGTCAAAGCCAAGATGCGTAAAACGCACTTATTCAGTGCAGACCTTGTTTTCCTCGCACAAATTTTGGGCACTCTAAATTAGTAAAAAAGACTCACGCGCTTTTTGTGATTTCTTCATTTCTATTGCCATATAACGGTAGTAACTAAAGCGTTACAAAACTTCAAACAAGTTCTGCTAACGCGCATTAACAATGTTGGCACGAATTATGT
>SPJK01060410.1_pt1 | contig 17557 bp, 19 predicted proteins | sample 3741771 | NCBI WGS metagenome assembly SPJK01 (sample SAMN10925997, study PRJNA522277) | cold seep metagenome | isolation source: Elba SIP-enriched marine methane seep metagenome, extraction at timepoint T2 | place: Italy: coast of Elba, Mediterranean Sea
ACCACAATAGCTATTGTGGCGATCAATAATAAAGGCTGATTTTTCATTTTCCGATCTTTTGTTCTGGTGACTGAGAGACAATTCGCACCCGACCACTTCCGCTTTACTTAGTAAATGTAAGTGTTTAAGCCGGTGCAGCGACCGATCAGATCTTCTAAAGTTGACAGCAGCTCAGTTCTTTAATCCACTACTCAAAATGCTAACTCCAAGGTCTTAGCGTTGACGCTCATGGTTTTCACACGACCCAAGTTGATATACTCGCCTTCAAAATAAATAAACTGGCCGTCGACAATAGCGCCCTTCGTTTTACCCGGTTTGGGTAGATCGATTACACTTTGCTCGCCATTCAGCTCGATCGCTATTGTTTCAACTTCGTGATTCTTAACCAATTTGCCCACTTGGCTGGCGATCTGTGCCCCATCAGAGCAAGCAAACGCAACCAACATCAAAAGCGCCAACAGTAGGATGGATGATTTCTTCATGGTATCTAAATTTTGATTCTTTTCGCTCCTAACTTCCCAATACCAGCTCCCTCAACAGCTGCTCTTTCTCCTCAAAGTTCTGGTACACCGTCCTGGCCCCAAGTCCTTTCAGCTTGCCATCGTTCCTGGTATCAATGCCGATGAATCGAATGCCGAGGTTCTGGCAGGCTTTGAAATCCCACACCCCATCACCTAAATAGACGATTTGATCCGGTGGTTCTGGACTCCTGGCATGCAGTTGATCGATCACATCTTGCATAATTGCTTCCCTCGATATGTGGTGGTCGCTATTGGAAAAGCAAACGCCATTTAGTTCGATCCCGATAGCGTCGAGTTTCATGATGGCCGACTTACTCCAGGAACCTGTGGCAATGCCTAACTGAAAGCCTTCTATAGCTTGGAGTTGGCAGAAGAAATCCCTGGCGCCGGCTACTTCGTTAAACTGGCTCGCATCGATTGCTTTTTCTTCGTGCAGATTGGCTACAAAATTGGCGATCATGCGTTCGTACTCATCCGTGCGAGGCTTTCTACCAAAGTTTCGCTCAATGATCTCTTTGGTGATCCCCCAGTCGGTCACATGGGTGAGTGTTTCCCATTTTTGATCCCAAATGGAGATGCCGAAGGTGGTTTCGAAGGCTCGCATAAAGCACTTGTCTTCTACTTCTTTGGTGTCGGCCAGGGTGCCATCGATATCGAAGATGATGTACTGCATGTAATTGTTATCTCGGTTTTGCCATAGGCATAGAATCCCAAATAATACAGGATAAAGCAACCGTACGAGCATTTGTGCGCACTAAGGAGACTATTTTAACATTCCTTGGAATATGAATTTCATTCTTGATATTGTTCATTTTTCGCTACTGATGCTTTGGTCAGCACAGGTTCGCGGCTACCTGCCGGCCATGCTGGCACAGCAGGCGGGCTTCGTGGTGTCATTGCAACAAACCTGCCTACCAAGCCCTGGCACGCTTGCCGGGCAGGCAGGAACGAACCAAAAAATGCTAGCCCCGCTAACTCCGAGCCGTAGGCGATCACCGAAGGTAAACATGACCGGAGCAGGCCTCCCGCCAGTTATTTCTTGGGCATTTTAACTCATTAACATGCTGGTACATTAGCCCCTTAATCCAGGAATTAGATCTTGGTGCTCTTTGCGATCATTGCTATTAAGTAACTATCCCTTGAATTAAGTGCCTATCCATTCAATATCTAACAAGTCAGATCGTGGAACGATCGACCGCATTGGCAAGAAATCTCTTCTTATGTGCAAAAAAATTCAAGGGAGAGGAACAGCAGATTGGAGGCTTATTCCTTCTTCTTCAAAAGGCTGGCGCTAATCCCTCCAGCTACACCTCCAGCTACGCCACCACCGACAACTACCGGGCTGCTATGACCAAGGTACTTTAGCACAACGACAACAACAATGGCTACTACAACTGCAATCAAGGCGATCAAGAGAAGGGGTTGGTTTATCATAGTTTATCTTTTTTCGCTAGTCAATGAGATGAAAGAAATGCCTCTGCTCAGAGTAATTAGTTCCTACCAAACACTTAGATCCCATCACTTTAATTTACACAATTGAGTGACATCATAAAAAACGGTCCGCCTCTTTAGACTTGCGTTTCTTCTCCAGAAGTAATTTAATGTCGTCGTAGATATACAGTCCACAAACTAGAAGGATCATTGCTCCATATACCAGTCCTTGAAATCCCCCTTCTATAATGAGCAAAATACTTAAAGCAAAAAACAGCATCGACAGCCCATAGCCTACGATTCTCTTAAGTATTTTTTTGGCTGTCCATTCTGATTCATGCCAGAACGCTTCCTTCTTTCTAGCTATTTCGGCATGTGCTGCCTCAACGACCGACTCTCCTTGCATGACTGCCTGATATTGGAGAATTAGTTCGGCCTTGTTTTTTTGATTCACCCCAAATGAAAAGGGATTCGATCGCATGGATGGGTTAACCATGCTATTTAAGTAGATCTTGTCACCCTTAAGTATAGCTGTTATCCTAATTCCATCCCACTGCCACCCTACCTGGGTTATCGCCGAGAAATAATCGGAGGTATTAACTAAAACAATCCAACCATTACGTATTGCCGCTGCTTCATTAGCTAACATAAACTCTTCAGAAGCCAGGTTCGATCGATAAGCCTCCAGATTGGGGCTCACAAGCTTATGCCTCAATAACAGAACAAACCCTGCTAAAATAAGAATGAGCCAAAACCAATGACTCCAATCCTGCGCCTCAAAACCCCTCAAGGGATATCCAATAAAAGCCAATAGAATCGACAGAAAGATCAAGCTTAGCCAATGCTCAATCTTTTCATTTCTACTTAAATGAATCTTCCTTTTTTCGATAGAGGTGGCTATGTCCTTTTGCTTCATCTAATTTAGCTAAGGGTCACAAAAACTATTGCTATCCGCGCTTCTTCGGCGGGCCAGGGAAAAACCTATTCACTCGTTCTGTATATGCCTGATAACCCGGCCTTTTTTGCAGGGAGAAATACTCGGCAGGTTTGGCACCGGTGAAGTACACCAGTGTGCTGTACATGATTCTGGAAATAAATAGCAAGCCCAGCCCCAACAACAACCAAATCACCCAATGCTCGGAAGTTTGTAGTGCCCACCAGGAAGGGATCGCCGCAATGATCAGCGCATTCCACACCATCCACTCGGCGAAGTAATTGGGGTGTCTGGTGTACTTCCACAATCCTACATCGCACACCTGGTTTTGCTGGCCGCTTGCTTTCATCCGGCGGAGGAAGGCTGTTTTTTGAAGGTCCGCTATGGTTTCTAGCACAAAAGAGGCAATCCAGAGTCCACAGCCGATTATTTCAAAAACAGAGAAAGTTGAATCTGGATTGGTGCTGATAATGAAAGCTGGCAAAGCGAGATAAGAAGCATTCGCCAGCCCTTGCATCCAGGCATCTACCTGCATCGCCAATTGGGTATTGGTTTTCCCGGCTCGCTCCCACCGCATCTGTTGGTAGCGATAGCGGGGCAGCTCTTTTTGGATGTAGCCCTTTTTCCAGAGGCGGATCGCTCCAAGGCCCATTCGTAAACCCATGAACAGGTAGGCGCCCCCAATGAGCCAAACGCGCCAATGATAACCCTCGCCCATAAGTAGTGTCAGCAAGCCGATACCTGCTAAGCCCCAAGGCCAGCCAATATCCACGTAGGACATAACGCCCGTTTTCCAGATAGGCCAGGAAACGACTACCCCAAACAGGACCAATTGCAGTAGTGTATTAGCTAGGGAAATGGTCACCATAGACTGGGTGAGCATCAAGATGATCCAGCCAATGATAAATGGATATAAGGGCTTGATGTAATTCATCGAAAAGCTAGCTGCTGATTCCAAGGTAAGTTAAGACACTTTCCCAACTAGCGTTTACACATATTCATCATCCGCGCTCCACTTTTCCTTGAGGAGCTCTAGTTTTTTCAGTTCTAGTTTTTCCGAGTCAGACATTTTCTCCACAGGAGGCAGCTCGGTTTTCTTTTCCTGATATAGCTTCAGCATTTCCTTTTCGATCTCTTCTTCTTTCCAATCTTCCGAGAGCGCCTGGGTAGTGGGCAAGCCAAAAGCAGAAATGTACATGATGGTGAGGACCATCAAAAAGATAGGAATCGGCAGTCTTAGCCAAAAACTAACTGATGGCAGGTAGAAGCTCAACATCAACAGGACGAGGGTGACAAAGGAAAACACGACGACGGTGATGTAAAAATCAACCTTGGCCTGCACTTTCTTCTTAGCCTTCTTGCGTAGTTCTTTATACATGATGAGCGGAGCAGTTCAATGAGTAAACTAAAGAGCGTTGGGGCGTTTCTCTAAAATTAAGGTACCGCAGCCGAAACAACAAGGCCACTTAGACGGAAAGGGGGTCTTGCTAGACGAATCGAATTAAGCATTCACATCCAAGTCCTTGTAAAACGACCGTAGAATGCGGTTGAATTCTGCAGGCTTTTCCATGTTGGGCAGATGGCCAGATCCTTTTATCACCGCAAAGGTGGATCCACTGATGGCCTGAGCCACTTTTTCCACCTCCTCCAATTGGAAGAAATAGTCCTCCTCACCGGCCACCACTAGCGTAGGTACTTCGATTTGTGATAGGTAGTCGAAATTATTCCTCCGCTCCGCTCTTCCTCGATGTGAAGCCACGGCGCCTGCCGTCTTCGTTTCGGACATCATCTGAAAGAGGTGTTGGTAGATCGCCGAGTCTTCTCCGACTTCATCCAGGTTGATGTATTTGTGAATATCCTGATTGGTATAGGCCTGCATCCCGATGTTAGCGATCGATTCAGCGAGTTGCATCCGATTTGCATAACTCTCCTCCGTTTCAGCATTCGGTGTGCTGGCACAGATGGCCAAAGAGAGAACCCTGGCCGGGAAAAGGCGCTGGAATTCGACGATAATCTGGCCGCCCATGGACAAACCTATCAGGTGGACCTTCTGGACACCTAACTCATCTAGTAACAGTGCTAAATCAAGCGCTTGCTCTTCGATGTAGATCTTGTCGAAGTTGTAATCGGATTGTCCGTAGCCTTTCAAGTCGGGGGCCAACAAGCGAAAATCACTCAGCGTCCGGTATTGGTACTTCCACATGCTATGATTGAAGGGGTGGCCATGCACCATCAGAATGACGTCCTCTTTTTCTTGTTGGAGGTCTTCGTAGTGGAAGGTGTTGCCTCTGATTTTGATTGTGTTCATGGGCTTTGTTCAAAAGGTTTTCCAAAATATATCGATTGGCTTTGCTCACGCTCGCCTCTAACTCCCAAAGGAGAATCCAGGTCGCGTCTTTGGACCAGTGTGCCAGGACAATGCAGAAGATCTGCAGAGGGCAAAAGCTAGCCTTAGTATATATGCGATAGATCCTCCCCGAGTCTTCGGTTTTGGTTTAGGCTTTCGATGGTGACCATTTGCTCCGGGGTGAGCTCAAAGTCAAACAGGGCAATATTTTCGGCGATTCGTTGCGGGTTGACCGACTTGGGGATCGCGGCTACGCCTCGTTGGATCAACCAGCGCAAAGCGACTTGCACGGCTGATTTACCCTGTTCTTTACCAATGCTTACCAGTTCCGGAATCTGCAGCACTTCTCCCATCATGATCGGCCGCCAGGCTTCGAGTTGGATGCCGTGACTATTGCAAAAGGCGACTAGCTCGAGTTGGCTCAAATGGGGATGCATTTCGACTTGCAGGACGGCGGGGACAATGTCCGTTTGTGCCATTAGGTGTTCCACTTGTTCGATGTTGCCGTTGCAAAGGCCAATGGCTTTTACGAGGCCTTCTGTACACAAGTGCTCCAAGGCGCGATACGTTTCCACATACTTGGCAGCTACCGGCCAATGGATCAAATACAGGTCGATATAATCGGTTTGCAAGCGCGTCAAGCTCTGCTCAAAGGCGTGCAGGGTGGAGTCGTAGCCTTGGTCGGTATTCCATACTTTGGTAGCCAGGAAGATGTCTTCTCGCGGCACAGCACTCGCTTTGATCGCCCGGCCAACGCCTTCCTCATTTTGGTAGGCGGCAGCTGTATCCACCTTGCGATAGCCCACCTCCAGGGCGGTTTCCACCGCGGCTTCTACCTCTCCGCCATTTTCGGCAAAAAGGACACCTAGCCCAATTGGCGGCATGGGCAAGCCGTTGTTCAGTATAAATGACATGTATTCGAGCTTTCCATGCGCTTTGTGGAAGATTAGGTCTGTGCGCAGGTACCTTTAATCAACAGCTTGGCTTATAGCATAGTTTGGCGTTAGCTATGCTACTCCCCTTTTTGGGCAAATAGCGCTTGGTCACAATAATACCAGGCAGCATCTTCACTCCCTGGCTCATAAGGAGCCAATTGCTCAAACTGCATACCGACCTTTTCCATAACCCTGATGGAGGCTGTATTCTCTTTCATCGCAATGGCGATGATCCGGTCCAACTGGAGCTCTTCAAATCCGTAGGCTAAAATCGCATGAGACACTTCCGTAGCAATGCCCATCCCCCAATATTCCGGTAAAAACCGATAGCCGATGTCAATTTCATCAAACTCGGGTAGGTAAGCCAGCCCCGCCCAACCGACGAACTGCATTCCGTCCTTCAGGAAAGTGGCCCAGCGGCCATAGCCATAGGTCGCATAGTCCCTTCTTTTTTCTTCGATTTTATCGTGGATGCCGGCTATGGTAGTGATAATATCCTCTCCGGTGTATTGCTGTACCTCTGGGCTAGCATGCAATCGGAGCATATCCGCCTCATCAGTCAATTGCAATTCTCTCACTAGCAATCGTTGGGTTTCGAGTATCATATGGTTGGTGGTTGCGACATCCTTAGTCCGTCAAAGCCTTTTCAATAGATTCCGGTTCGAACAAAGCTTTTTTCATTTTGAATCTCACCCAAAGTGCGGCGTAGGCTCCTACTATGAGTATACATATGAATCCACTGTCTTTATCCGCACGCTAAGGCGCAAAATGCTGGTGTTCTCGGTTGGGAACCCGACTAAAGATAAGGCTTGTTGCCGCTATACCGGACGGGGCAGGATCAGTTCGATTATTGAAGCCGTTCATAAACAGTATAGTAGATACTTGCTCTTAGTTTATTCTGTTGTGAAATACCAGTATGCACTAATGCTTCATTGATTTCCTTTTCAATACCTGATGGGCTAAACACCCCCGATAAGTGCTGATAATGCGCCTTATCGGACAGCAACAAGTGCGTAAGCTGGTACGGCCTAATAGCAATGAAGGTTTCTTCTTTATTCGACGACTTCATACTGATTCCTTGAGTGGATAAGCCAGCAAAATCCTCCGCGTGATTGTACGCTTCCGCAACCGCCTCCAACGATTGTTGAATCAACGCCTGTAGCATCTCCTTCAGGTGTAGCTCAAAGTCATAGACGATGATTAGTGCCTTGTCCTTGCTAACCCTGATCGTTTCGTCAAGAAGCTGTTGCGATTTGGCATAGAAGAGGGAGCCGGCAAAAGTGACCAGGTCAACACTTCGGTCCGCGAAGGCCAACGATTTTCCATCAAAATGCTGATAGTCGATAGTTGGATGAGGCAGGGCGTTTTGCAGCATTTGCCTGCTGGGATCAATGCCAATGACTTGTTCACAATAGGCGCTTAGGGCGACAGTTGACCGCCCCGTTCCACAGCCGATATCTAAACCCTGAGCATATGCCTGATCAGATGGCAAACATTTGGCGAGGATGAGCTCGTGCAGGGGCGGGCGGTATTGCGCGTAGTGGTAGGAGGTGATATAGTCGTATTCTTCTTCCAATTAGTATTCGCTTTGAAGCCTGGGCTTATCTAAAGCGCCAATATTTATAATGCCCACTCCGAACTTTATCTAAGCACGATCTTTCCCGATCACTTGAATGTGTGACTGACAACTTGAGCGTTCAAAATTCAAACCCAGCGGGAACATCATTGGATACTTGAGGCAAATGTCCTTCTCCCGTTTTCCCATTTGAGATACTGTGATTTTCACTAACACTAGCATCTCTGGCATTTTTAGAAGACAAGTAGTAGTATCCAATTAAATTGGGTTGCCTTCCACCTATGCGGCTATTCATGTAAGTCGATATTTGGCTTAAAGAACGTGTCGTTGACCAAATTCTCACCTCAAATATCATCCCTCTAAAAAACTCCCCTGGCTCACTTGCATCGTATGCCCCGATAAAAGTGCGACCGGCATTCATAATCGTCCCATTTATATCTCTCCATACATTGCTTTCTTCAATCGCTCCATCAAGGTATAGCTCTATTTTTCCTTGTCCATCATAGACCATGGCGGCATGATGCCATTTATTATCAGCAACAGGAGTTGTTCCTGCAAGAAAAAGGTCATTCTGGTAGAGGCTAGATATTAAATAACCTTGAACGACACCATTGTGTACCTGCAATCCCCACCCTCGATAACCAGTTCCTAACTTCGAAACAATTTGATAAATCCCCTCCGCCTCAGCGATCTTAAACCACGCTTCTACCGTAAAGGCAGAAGTATATTCAAATCCAAAATTATCCCCAAGGTTAATATAATCGTCGGTACCATCGAAAGACAGTGAGCGAGCCTGAGCGCATAGAGTAAAAGAGTAAAGAGATAATACAAAGCCAAGGAAGATGCTAGTTCTCATTTGTCTGACTTTAGAACACTAGTCCATTAATATATCCCTATAAAAATAAACAATTCAGCTACTATACAGACTTACTATTCATTTAACGCTTCTCTATACTAACTTGAAGGTCAACCTTGGCCCAATAGGTCAATGAATTGTCCGGATATCTTTCAATATTAATATTTGGCAAAGCAAGTAAAATGTCAATTTGGCCGAATAGCGCAATTACTCCGCGGAGCGTATCACAGCCCCAACTCCTCCATTTTATCCACTTCATAGCGGCTATCCTCGGCCGGGTAGCGCAGGAAATCTTCATAATCGCCCGATTCCTTGGCCAAGGCCCAAATGAGGCTTTCACCCGCTGGATTGTTGTTAGGTTGATGGGCGAAGATGTTATCCTGGAAGGCTTCTTCCGCATCCATCACCTCCCAGCCTTTCTCTTTAAACAGCTGAATGAGGTCTTCCAAGAACAAGGCACTGGTCAGGTTGTGGTGCAGCAAGAGCGTGTGCGGAATATGTCGACCGGTTAATTCGAAAGCGAGATCTTCGTAGTAGTTGGCTCGCTCCAGGATGTGCTGCAGGTAGAAAGTGCGGTAGTCCTCGATCTTAGGCCCGGCGTCGCCATGCTCTTGCATGTACTTCACGAGTTTGCCATTTACAAACCAATCCGATGCATCAATGGTGACGTAACCATTTCGATAGCCCTGCTCCTGCAAGACCGCTCGGTATCCAGCGATCTTTTCTTCGGTATTGCCTTCTTTTAAATAGGGAAAGCGAAAGAGTTTGCGATAGGTGGCGTAGGAGGAGATAACCGCATCCGTTCGCAGCAGTTCCTGTTCAAATTTGGCTACAGTGGCCTCTTCATTGTTGAAATTGGGATGCGTATAAGTGTGGTTAGCAATGACATGACCTGCCTCCGACCAACTCGCTAACAGATGCTTCCCACGCTCATCCAGTTTATTCGCCCCCGTCACGAAGAATACTGCCTTTAGCTCCGCTTCTTCCAGCGCCGTGAGGATCAGCTGGTTCCAGTCTTCAAAGGCCACCGTAGGTTGGTCGGTGGTAATCCCGTCGTCAAAGGTAAAACTGACCTTCGGCTTCTCTTCAATGGTCGGCACCGGTTCAACCGCAGTGGCTTGATCAGCGGAATTGGTATCGTTACCACAACTAACGACTAGTAAGGCCAACAGGGCGATGTAAACTACTTTCATTTTCCCACGATTGATGAGCAGCTAATTAAGATCCGGACGACGGAAGGTCGCAAGGTATTGGTGCGAAATAGGCCGTCCTATTCTATCCTGAATTCTTTGCTGGCCAAGCGAGTTGCGCGTCGATCATCCCATATACGAAGTCGATAGTTTCCACTTGCTCCAATATCGCTGATGGGAATGCAGGTCAGATTAGTCGTCATGGTGGTCTGATAGCGTAGTTCTCCATTATCATCGAAGATAACTAGGAAAAAATCATGCTCTCTTCGACCAACAGGGCCTCCCCCAAGGTCGACAATAAGGTGATCGCCGGCATAGTTGGTCGCTACTTTAAGGGTTTTAGATTCAATCGCCTCCCGGTCAACAACCTCCACACTTTCTATCCGAACGGGAAAACTGCAAAAGAGGTGCTGATAATAACTCCCGTGAAGCTCCAGGCGACCGACAATAGGAAAGGAAAAATCGCCTTTGATGTCCAACAGATGCGTCTGGAAATTAGTACCAATACCATAATAGGTCGTGTTTTCTTTAGCGATGGTATCACCTTCCTCGCTAATCAGCACAAAGCCGGGATAGTAGTACAGGTTATCTGCATAGCACGCATTTGCAGCCTCGAAGAAGAGTTGAACTCCTGCCTCGGAGTGTACAACGCCATGAAATTCAATCCCTAGCAGTTCGCAGTTTTCGGCCGTTTGTGCGGCGAGAGATACTGTGGTAGCGCAAAACAGAAGTAGCAAAAAGTATTGTTTCATAGTTGGGGACTAGATTTAAGCATCAAAACGATGACGTTTACGATAATACCTGAATATTGAATTCCTTTCTAATATCAGCAAGGGGCCTATCCATATAAGCTTCGAAGCCGGTCCACGGCCATGGCTTATGCATACGCTTTGCTCGGCCAATAAGAATTGGAATAGACCACAGGAGTTTGAATATATTGCTAGCAATATCGGCAAAGCTAAAGTTTTGGGACAAGGCAAAGGCGTTGACCTGATTGTAAGCCCTGATATGTTTCCAAAACCCGAGGGTGGTGCCGAAAATCGTCCAGATTTTCACTGCGCCTTCTCCGAAAAGGGAGATATCACAGCCAAATAAAACGTGCGCGATATCATGTGCTTTAAAGAAAGCGTCGGCTTCACTCGAGTTGCCCTTTTTGTTATGATTGAGATCGCCCTCGTATTCTTGGTAGAAGGCTTCCAAGCCTTGCTGCAGGGTCATATTGTCGTTCATCACCGGTATTTAAGGTAAATCAACTTTCACTCAGATACATTTTCACGCTGCTAGAGAAGGTCGTCAGGTAAAACACGATCGCCAGAGTCAAGAGTAACGCCAGGTAGCTGGTGGCAATGGATTTCGATACCATGAGCCCCATCAGCAGCCCCACCATGATGACAAAGGTCCAAACCGACAAGATAGCCCGGATATGCTTCCATTTTCGAACCAAACCAATCGCCAGTAAGATGCCCAGGTTGCCGAATAGTTGAAAGCTGCCGCTTTGAGCGACGAATAGCTCCGGGTAGAAATTGCCCAGGATAGCAATAGCCAAAATAATGAAAGCAGCTGTGTAGGTTGCGAGTTTGCCTGGTTGTTTGGATGCTTCAAGGTTCATTTTGATCGTGTTAGATTTTAGCTTGCCTATCACAAGTCCTCCACAAAAAAGATCGCATTCTTATTCAAGTCGTACAAGCCGACTTCATTCGTATTCCAAGGAGTGTTTTCCCGCAAGCGGTCTTGCTGCACGGCCCCTCTTTCCAGTAGCTCCTCAAAGAGAGGAGATAGGTTTTTCACAAATACCTTAATCACCGAGCCTCCAAGCAAGGGGTCGTCTTCGGTGTCCGCATGCCATTGCAAGTGGATGTACAGGTTTTCTCTTTTCAATACGGCATACATACTATCTGCATGCAAGAGCTGAAAGCCTAATTGGGCAGTATACCATTGGATATCTCGCTCGATATCCTGGCTGGGGAGAACGGGGGTAATGCCTATGAAGTCAGTTTCCATATTAGCTTCTTTTTTGCTAATTCCTCAATATCTTCATTAGCCTGGCTACGTTAGAAGTAAACAAGGCACTTTTCATTTAACTGATCAATCCACGATGGTTTTACTAGATCTTCATTCCACCGTAGGTCCAATCGCTCCAAGTTCTCCAACTCTAATAACTCTACCGGTAATGCCTTTATTTGGTTCCCCCTTAAATCAATTCGACGCAGTTGCTTTAGGTTCGCTATGCTGGGAGGGATTACTAAAATCCGGTTGTTTCGCAGCTTCAGCTCTCCAATGTTCATCCACCCAGTGGGCAAGTCCTCCAGCTGATTATTCTCGAGATTGACTACCCTTAATTTTGGATGCTTGAGCAAGCCATCCGGCAGTTGGCTAATCCGGTTATTTTGGAGGTGTAATTCATAGAGGCTGGATAGCTGCTCCATAGACGCTGGTAATTCTTCTAGCTCATTGTCTTCTGCCTTTAGCTCCACCAATTGGGTTAAAGCGCCTAAACTATCGGGCAATTCTTTCAACTGGTTCATGCTCATATTCAGGTACTTCAACTTCCTCAAGTTGCCGATGGACTCAGGGATGTGATCCAGCCTATTATTGTGGAGGTACAAATAGGAATCTAATGCTTCCAGCTGGCCTATTTCTTCAGGAATTGATCGAATCTGATTGTGGCCAAGGTCTATCATTTTCAAATTAGTCAAGCCACCAATCCTGCTAGAGATTAGCTCGATGCGATTCACCGATAAATTCAGCACCTCCAGTCCTTTTTCGTCCCACAGCTCATCTGGAACTTCCCTGATCTGGTTATTGAAAACCGATAGGTTCGTAACGCCTTTTGGGATCGCTGGAAACTCACTTAGTTGCTCCCTGTTTCTGGATAGTTTCATTGTGTTCAATATAGGTACAAATTCTACGGTAAGCCAGGGAGAAACTCCTCATTCCGGCCTAATGGAGTAGCAAAGTATGTGATTCGAATAAAGTAAAAAGCCTGCTGGGAAATTTCCCAACAGACTCCTTAAGCAAATTGCCGTTTCACTACTAGTAGTATTCGTGCCTTTCCGTCACGATGTGAGCAGGGTGATTACCAAATGCACTTTCTATCTAATCCCTTTCTATAAATGTGTTAGAGCGCGTTTGGGCATTCGGTATTAATCGGTCAAAATCAACTTACCTGCTATTAAGAGCGCGTCTTTACCTTCAAACTGATAGAAGTACATACCACCTGGCAATCCACCACGGTGGAACAAGAACTGATCGCCTCTGAATTCTTCCTGCGCCATTAGCTGCCCATTGGCATCATACAGGCGAAATATTATCTGCTGCTGGTGAACGTTTTGTAGTTCAAAAATGGCGATTTCGTTCGCTGGGTTGGGGTAAACTTTCAAAGCTACATCCGGCTGAAAAACCACGGTCGAGTTATTGACTATGCTGATAAATGGTCCGCCAATCATATGCTGGGTGATATTGGTCAGGATAGGTGTATTTCCATCAAAAAAGATGGCCGAATTATTTTTAATCAAGATTCCTACGGGATTGTCTGCGACCTGTGAAATACTAAAGGCTACGTAGCCCTGTGAAGCCAATTCATTGGTGGTACTATCCGGCAGCAGTATGTTGTTAAAGGTGAATTTGAGCGTTCTTCCTTCCACAATATCCAGCTCATAAGGGTGGCTGGAAGCGCCGGGCCTCAAGCTGGAAATATCCAGGTATTCGGACAGCTGGTCACGAATCACCACAGTGAAGGCGGTATCATTTCCTACATTTTGAAAGCGGATCAGATAATCCAGATCCACATTGGCCTCAATGCGTTGGTCTTCGCCCATTCCAGTTGGAAACCCTTGTTTATCGTTCGGATCATAGGCCGCCGTTACCTCCACGCACAGCTCATCGAAGTAGGGCTCTGGGTCGTCCAGCGAAAACTGATTGAATAGGCTAGAGTTTGGTAAGGCTTCGCAGTTCTCAATTGCCGCCGAAGCATAGACGCCGCCCAGCTCTGCTGGTATATCAGGCGATTGTTGCGCCAATAGGAAATAGGTAGCCCCATCCATCTTCGGTACCGCTACTTCTCGAGCTTCTCCATTATTGAGTTGAAAATCACCTTGCAGCAAGATCACGTTATCTTCAATGATGACGTACTGCCTGGATTCATTCATGTCGCCACCATCATTCTGGATCGTAAAGCGGATGGAATCAGTCACACAAAAGCCGTCGACTTCAATCAGTGGCCCCTCGTAAATCGGATCAATGCAAAGCATATCCGGCGTAGCGTAGGCCTCCATGCAAAGGGTTTGGCCTACACTTACCGAATCACAATCGAGTTGGAAGTAAATGTTGATCTCACCACATTCAAGTGGCGACAAATCACCCACTTCAAAGGTATAGGTGTGGTTGTTCATTGCGCTGGGGGCGATCGAAAATGAGTCGACCACCATCCATTCATTAAGGGTAACTTCTACCGTGGCATCTTCAGCTAAAGTGGTGCCGTTATTACAGTAGGCTGCCTGCACACTGTTGGGTAGTGGACATGGCCGCAGCCAGGGGCTGAACAGTTCTACATCCATCAGTGGGCAATCAACAACAGTCTGAACAGGGATAGCCTGACTGACGGTGTCACCCGCAGTAGTTGTTGCTATGTCATAAGTAATTTCGCAAGGTTCCCAATAGGTGCTGACGGGATGAACAGCTAGCTGATAAAAGCCCGTATCTACTTCAAAGTAGAAATCGCCTTGGCTATTGGTGATTTTGGCGAAATCGTTATCGCCACTGAGGGTCACCACCCAATTCGCAATGCCTTCTTCATCGGCAGCAGGCGTACAATCTGGAAGCAGGTCATAGAAGACATTACCCTGGACGATATTGGAATATAAGCTGCCATCTTCATCCAGTTTGATCAGTATCATTTCCAATTCATCAACGCTTGGGGCTCCTCTACCGAACAGCACAATACCACCATCATCAACCTCATATAAACGAAGAATGGATTCCTGACCCCTTACCTGGACTTCTCGTGACCACTGCATTTCACCATCTGCAGAGATTTTGTACAACAAGGGAAAGTATACCCCTTCTCCTACTGATCGAGACTTCGTTATCAACACCTCATCATTGGCAGCCAAGCCTAGCCGAAGAGTAGGTCCGCCACTTATATTGGTCTCTTCGATGTCTTGCTGCCACATCAGCTCTCCGGATGCACTATATTTCCTCACCCTCGCCGTGGCCCAATTGGAAAATTCTTCGCCGGCCACGACGAATTCCCCATTGGTCGTTTCTTCCACCTGATAGGCCAAATCCATGGTCGAGTCAGCCACCAGCCATTCACGTGTACCGGTAGCATCCAGTTTTTCTACAAAAGAATAGCTGGATCCTCCACTCCCCGGCACATTTCCGTGAATAATGAACCCATTATCCATAGTCTGCTTAATGCCCCCTCCAGATACAGGAATGCCTTCGGCAAATGGTGTCGACCACACGGTTTCGCCGGTCAACGTAAACTCGAAAAGCACTGGAAAAGTATAAGAATACAGTTTATCATTTGCTCCGATGATCAACTCCTGGCAGTAATACTCGAGGTCGATCTGATGGATCAGCATACCTCCATTATCGAACTGATAGATCTTGCTTAGCGGATCGTCTTCGGCAACATTGAACACGCCTACCAAGAAATCTCCGGTTGACATTTCGCCAACATTCACAATGCCGTGTGTCTCGAATTCACCACTGATCATATATTCCCACACGACGGTACCATCCGCATCGGTTTTGATCACAGCTACCGAATCCGTTCGCTGCCCTCCAGCCATGATAAAGCCCCCGTCCGTAGTTGGCTTCATTCCGAAATTGAGCGTCCACGATTGATTGAAGTCTAAATCACCGTAGTACCTCACCCACCCTTGTGCGAATGCACTTGAAAAGCAGAAGAATAGACTAGTTAAGATGACCACCTTTTTCATTAGCATCCGATTTATCATGATCTAGTATTTCTGGTTCTCTGACCATGTTCACCGCATATCAGAGAAGGGTGTTTTCATTTGACACTGCAATATTCATCGATACGCGCTTTTCAACAAGGACAAAATCCTATATTTGTCAATATCCTATTTTATTAAAACTTAATATTCATAGATTATACAGGTATATTTTGCCATTAATTAAACATGAATAAGAGCCCCGTTTTTCAACTATTTTTAGCACTTAGTAAGGAAGAAAAGGTTGCCTGCCGCAAGTTTTTGCACTCTCCGCTCCATAATCAGCGCCGAGATGTACAGAATCTTTTTGACTACTTCCAAGCCCATTACAAGCAGCTTAGTCAGGCTTTAAAGAAGGAGCAAGTCTTTACTCAACTTTTCCCTGACGAAGCATTCGATGACAAGAAAATCCGCTACACGATGTCTTTCTTACTGCAGCGGATGGAAGATTTTTTGGTGTGGCGTGAACGCCAACAAAACGAGGTAGAAGCTAATCTACTACTAGCGAAAGCCTATCAACGACTCAACCTAGGGAAGCTGCAGAGCAAAGCCTTGCGAAAGGCCGAGAAGAGCATGCTCGCCAACTCCATGCAAGGCATTGATATCTACGAGAATCACTATCAACTGGCCTCTGTCCTATACGATACTCAAGCCGGTCAGCATCGCAACTCGCCGCTCAACTTGCAAGAATGGAGTCAGGCATTGGACCTGGCTTTTGTGGCCAAAAAGCTTCGACAGAGCTGCTTTGCCCTGGCGCATCAGGCCGTCTTTCGTATTGAGTATGATAGCGGGCTACTACCATCCGTCTTGCACTATTTAGCCGAGTTTGAAGAATTGGAACAACATCCGGCCATTGCCTTATACTACTACTTCTATCAGGCACAGACGACGGAGAAGGCTGACCACTACTTTCAAAAACTAAAAAAGGGTGTCGTTGAGCAATTGGCTTCGCTACCGCCAGCTGAGCAACGCAATTTGTACTTGGCAACGATCAACTTCTGCATCCAACGCTTCAATCGAGGCGAGAGCCGGTATTTGCGAGAAATGTTCGATCTGTACCGGGCAGGGATCGCTCAAGAAATTCTGCTGGAGAAGGGGCAAATCAGCCGCTTCACCTATAAGAATGTGGTAGGTGTTGCATTAGGGTTGAAAGAGTTCGACTGGGCCGAGCAGTTCATCCTGGAATACCAAGAAGCACTGGATCGACGGTATAAAACCAACTATGTCCATTACAACTTATCCAAGTTGCGCTTCCACCAGCAAAACTACAGCGAAGCTATGCAACGCTTACAGCAGGTAGAGTACGACGACCTGTTCCTAAACCTCGACGCTAAAGTGATGCTATTGAAGATCTACTTTGAACTGGAAGAATGGGAGGTATTGGACTCTTTCACCATTAGTTTACAACGCTTTCTACAACGAAAGAAGGGCCTCGGCTACCATCAGGAAACCTATAAGAACTTCATACAGCTCGCTCGAAAGCTATTGGAGATCAACCCTTTCGATAAGGACAAAAAAGATAAACTACGTCAGGAAATCACTGAGACCAAAGCCCTCTCGGAAAAGGATTGGTTGTTGGGGCAATTGGAGAAGCGATTTGCTTGATGGGGTTTGGGTCCACCCTCGCCCTAGGCCTAAAGGGGATTCCCCCCAATTAGATTCTAGGACCGTGGGTGAGGCTTCCTTTAGGACCGAGGCACGGGAGACCAGTTCTCCTTACTCCGCACCTTCTACCACTTTCCTCATCTCTCTAATTTGCGTAGGCCCGATTCGGCAACAGCCCCCAATCACATCCGCGCCTAATGCG
>SPJK01012337.1_pt1 | contig 17546 bp, 9 predicted proteins | sample 3741771 | NCBI WGS metagenome assembly SPJK01 (sample SAMN10925997, study PRJNA522277) | cold seep metagenome | isolation source: Elba SIP-enriched marine methane seep metagenome, extraction at timepoint T2 | place: Italy: coast of Elba, Mediterranean Sea
GAAGTGGTCGAGGCGGAAGAAATCGTCGATCCGATTACAGGCAACAATGACGGCCACCTCGTTCTGTTGTATCACAACCAAGAACAAGCAACAAGCTTGGCACGCCTGGATGCCAGCGGAACGGTGCTATGGATAGATCAAATCGACCTATTGGGTGTGACTGCACCTTTAACTGTTGATGCCCGGCCATATGACTTCATCATCAATGGCAATCTGGTGGCGATCACAGGCCGGGCGGAGACTAGCCCAAGCAGGCTCTTTCTGATGACCTATGATTACACCACACGGACTGTTGGTTGTGCACAAACCTTTGGCTTATCGCTACCGGTCTCTCCAGCGGTCAATTCGGAAGGAAGAGTGATCATCAACCAACCAACTAGGAGCACCTATGGCATTGCTGCTTTGCGTGACAACGATCTTGTTTACATCGAACTGGATTACAACTGCTCGCTGCCTACAGCCACTATTTCTACCTATCATCACGTTGATAATACCACCGCCACGAAAGACATTCCTGTAGCCATACTGAACGGCGGGCAATTGCCGGTGGTTTGTGGCACCATGGAAGCCAACAACGGTAGTGCCATCTACGTATCGGAAAACAATGATCACAGCTGGTTCCAGATTGGTGGCTTTAGCACGGAGCTGACTGATGCTATTTACAACAACGACGGCAATATCATCCTGAGTGGCATTGTGGAAACACCTGCTGGTGAGCGTAGCTTCCTGGCAGAGGTCACTGGCCCCAACCCGCCTTTCGCCATGAACTGGGCCAAGATCTACTACGATTCAGAATACCCGGAAAACAATATCAACGAGCTTGACCTGGCTTATGACGGCGGCTACTATACCGTCGGCTATGGCATTCATGAAAGCGCGCCTAGTACGGGCTTCAGGCTGAATTACTTCGACACCTGGGTCATGAAGACAGATCCGGAAGGACGTCTCGAAGATTGTGATTGCTTCATTGATGCCGATTGGGTGTCCAACAATGGCACAGGTAGAGATCCAAACAACATCATCGAGGTCGATCAACTATCGGACAATAGCAACATTCCAGCGACGAATGACTCATTGCTGTTCGCCGAATTCGTTTGTGATCGTTTTTCTCCGGATACTTGCCTGATTTCTTCGACACTGACACCAGTACCAGGCCCGAATCCTGAGGATTGCTGCTATGCGTTGGATCTGTTCAATCAGAACTCCTATGCCTACAAGATTCAGATTGACATCACTACGCCAGGCGTCTTTTTTGACTTTGCCTCCGTTAGCTCAGCCACCAACTTATTCTCCTACAGCCCACAATCCATCGTGATTGATCATAGTGGTGCTATACTACCTGGGGGCACGACACCGAACTACTTCCAGTTTTGCCTCGGGAATACCGGTAGTACCATCGCATTACAGGATTTCACCATCAAATACCTGGACCAGTATTGCAATGAAATTCCCGAATGCGAACAGCAATTGCAGATGGAATGCTTGCTGGAATGCACCGATGACGATTGCCTGGATATCATCCCGATTTCCGTGGAGTGTGATTCGCTGGTGCCTGGTAAGTTCAAGTTCACCTATCAGGTCATGAATTTGACGACTAATTCGGTGATCGATCAAGTCAATTGGAATATTTTGAATTCTCCTGGCACCACCCTGAGTAGTACCGCTACGCCAGTTGTGCCACCGGTAGGTCCCGGGCTTACCTCGACCAATCAATGCATAGACATTTTTGATAATGGTCCGCATCCGAAATTACTGGATATCGCCCTGTCTGCGAACGGGTACATTATGGGCTCGCCCGACTCGCTCTTCTGCTGCCACGATCAGAAGGACACCCTTCAGGTTGTGCTGCCGCGATGTTGTGACCCCTGTGATACGACCTGGGTAAATGTCAATACTATTCCTGGGCCAAACAATGAATGCTGTTACGAGCTGGACATCTTGAATACCTGCCCCAATACCTTGTCAAAGGTAAAGGTAACATCGCTGACAAGCGGCGTCAATCTGGGCTCCCACTGGAATCCGAACTACCCTACACAGTGGACATTTAACCCAATCACTGCTACGGAAGTGGAATGGACACCAGTGCCAGGCCCTTATGCTCCGGTGGGCAACTATACCGACTTGGTGCACTTCTGCCTGGACAATTTCGGAGGAGTACCCAATCCACAAATTCGAGTCGAATACATCACGCTTGGGTTAGGTGGGCAGGATAGTACCCTCTGCGAAGAGATCTTCGAGTTAGTTTGCGAAGTCGACATCAACTGCCTGGACATCACCGAACACGAAGTGGTGTGTGATTCGCTGGGCAATTACTTCCTGAACTTCTGCGTCGACAATGTGTCATTCCCAGCATTCATCGCTGATGAATTACTGGTGCAGAAGCTGTCCTCCACTCCCGGTGATCTGGGCTTAGGGCAATACGTTTGGAATGGTGTAACCAATCCTGCGGACTTCCCATTTGGGCCTGCTGATCCGCCGCTCTGTTACCAGGTACCGATCACTGCGGTGGTTAGCACACCGACAGCTGGAGATCAGCTTGATTTGGAGTTCCGCCTCAAAAACCTGGCGGCCGACACCTGCTGTATCGAAAGTGAACAGCTCTCCTTGATCCTGCCTCCCTGCCCTATCAATACACTCTGTTGTCAGGATTCGCTTGGCTTCCAGAATGCGGTGCAAAACGGCTTTGTCCTGACACCTGTAGGCAGCACAGTAATGCTTGACAATCCGTTACTAGGCGCCTGCAATGATCTGAATATCGACTGGGGCGATGGGCAATTTGACTTTATCAATGCCAGTGCCCTACCAATATCGCATACATACAGCGGTAGTGGTAGCTTCCAGATCTGTATTCTCGTTACCGAAACCAATGATGATGGTACCCTCTGCTGGGAAGAAGTCTATTGTTTCAACACGCCGCAGCTCCCGATACCGGAATGCGTGCCATGTACGGAAGACTTGATGTATGTGCCGATTGATCAGAACACGCCCTTTGGCTATTTTGATGTGCACGACCATCTAGGGACTTTACACGTAGCGGGTAGCCTTACTAGTATCCAAGGCCAAACGGTACAAAGTGTGGGCCGCTGGGATGGTACCAACTGGATTGATATGGCACCTAGTGGTTTCACCGGTGAGTTTAAACAGTTATTAACTCATCAGGGACAGCTTTGGGGTATCGTTGTTCTGAATACAAGTGGGGGCGCTCCTTTTGCCTATGATCTGGCGTTGTGGGACCCTACAGCCAATGATTGGACCTTGCAAAACCTGCAACTCGATTTACCTTCCGCTACGACTTATGGCCGCTTATTTGCAGCTGTCAGTCGCCCGAATGGCATTCTACTAGGGGGGGAATTCGACGAGGTCGGTGGTGGCATTCCCGTGGACAACATCGTGCTGTGGGATAATGTGGCCAATACCTTTACCCCCTTCGCAGTAGGCTTCGACAACCAAATCTGGGATATTGAAATCTATAATGGTGACATCATTGTTGCTGGCCAATTCCTCACACCTCAATCACAAATTGCCCGTTGGGACGGTTCCAGCTGGCAAGCACTAGCTGGCGGGATACAAGACTCTGGCCTGACTGCTGCAAGTCGGGGCGCCCGGGAAGTACACGTATGGAACGGACAATTACTGGTAGGTGGCATTTTCCCAAGTGCCTTAGATGCAAGTAATAGCCCAGTGGCTGGCACCAAAGGTCTCGCCGTTTGGGATGGCTCCAGCTGGAGTAACCTGGGAGGTGGCATTACTAGTACCTCTAATTTCCACTATGTTGATGCGATGAAGGCCTACGGCCCGGATCTTTACGTTGCTGGCGTCTTCTCCTCGATCGGTAACCAATCTATTGGTGGGCTTGCCCGCTGGGATGGTGTCAATTATCAAGACCCTGGCCTTGGTACTAGCCTAGCTGTCTTCGACATCGAGTGCGTCGGCAATAGCAATGGCGATTGCGAAATCTACATTGGCGCGGAAAACAACCTAGGTCGTCTGGCTTGTCAACCCGACGGTGTGGAAGAGCTCTTCCGCCACTACTCCGTTGAGCTATTCCCCAATCCGACCAATGACCGAATAACCCTCCGCTGGGACCTGGAAGCTGATCTTCGAACACTCATCCTGTATGACCTGCATGGTCGAGAAATCGAGCGGCAAGGAATCGACTTTGGTGTCACGGAAGCACGATGGGATCTGAGTCGCTTACCGGATGGGGTGTACATGATCCAACTGCTGAGCGAGGGCGGTTTGTCTGGTACGAAGCGGGTGATCAAGCAGTAGTGCAGTTGCCTTAAGACAAGTTTGCTGGTAGGCGGAGAACACTCCGTTTACCGGCAAATTTCTTTCTATTTGTATTGGTCCCAAAATAAACACCACACCTCTCCTTTTTAGAACCAACTAACATGAATAAGCTCCTTTCCCTGTTTTTCTTTCTTGCAACTAGTCAGCTTCCGGCCCAGGTATCCCTATTCCACGATTTACCTGACCAGCCAGCAGCTAGTGATGTGGCAAGTGTAGTCATCACCAGTGCGGTGGAAGTCGATATTGATTTCTTTATGCAAGGTGTCATCTTATCCGAAGAGATGGATACGCTTTATACCTGGGTCAGTCCTACCCTCACGCAAAACGGTGAGTTGCTTCGGCTTCAACCAGATGACATCGAAGCTACTGCCTCCTCCCCTGTCTTTGATTTGAGTCGGTATAGTGGCCAGCTTCATTTTCATTGCGCGCTGCTACATCCACTCGACCGACGCTCGGTCATTGCATCGACCCAAAAAGCAGTCCACTTAGAGCAGGGGCAGCTCCTAGCAAGAGATCGTGAGAATCTATTATCTGCTGAGGGCAGCGATCTCTCTTTACAGTTCACTGGCTTTCAGCTCACGCAACGCGCCTGGGACTTTCGAGAGGAAGGCTTGCAAATTCATTACGATCTAAGCGCCGATGGTGACGCATTCTTTAACCAAGAGCGATCGCGGCTCCTGGCATTACGCGATGATTTAGGTAAGGATTTACGCGTTTTCGAATTCAATAAACACTACGAACGCCAAGCCTACAATGAGCAGCATGGTCGCAATTGGCGCGTTGGAACGCCCAATCATTTGATTGCATCTAACAATACCTTTGAGCCCGATTTGATGATCCGTTGCTATGAGCTGCCTTCTCCTGGCGCTCAGGAAATTCACGTGGAAGCTAATTTGGTCTTCAATGTAAGCGGCGTAGATACGGTGGAAGTAGTCATTCCCAATTGTTCCATCGCTCCGCAAACCGTCTTTTCACATGACGACATCCTCTTCCATTGGAGAAACTACCAGTTTGGCAACAAGGGGGATTCCACTTTTTTCGCGCTAGAACTGGCTGCCAACGCGCAGATTATTGCCGTCGAATTTATCGACAGTGAACACGCAGCACGCTTCCCCGGGCAACCCTTTGAGCCGCAGACACTATGGCTACAGCAGAAGGCCGTGGAAAGCAATATTATACAGGCAGATCTTCGTATCCGTTATCAGCGCCCAAAGTCGGTGGAAATCCCACTGCGGCATACCATTGCACTGGGTGCATTTGGCACCGGCATTGCTGACTCCGCAGCTCCAACCGCTAGCGAATCGAACAACTCACTCCTGTTTCTCGCTGCCCACGACCGGCTTCCACGAACGTTTCATGACGAGGGGATATCGGTCGGTTTTCTGGCTGAGCTCAACTTGCCACCTCATCAGGTTCTCACCATGGTTGATACCTCTAGTCATTTGTTGAGTTGCCGAGACAATTTGGGCAAAGACCTCCTTGCGGCACATTACGACCTATTCCCGTCACGTAACGATTTTGCCCGACGAACCGAAGAATGGGGCTTTGGCCTAAATTTCAATGATCGACGCATGGTTCAATGGAAGCGCAGTTTCGGGCTACGAGATCGATTAGCTCTACAAGTACTCCTATTTGCACCACCATCAGCTCAAGCAACGCAAGTGGAGGGAACTTACTCACTCGATTTAGTCGTAAGAGACACTAGTGCCGAGTTATTTGAGCAAGTAATTGACTGGACAGCAGGCGATCTATCGACTACCATTCAAACGCCCGACTACTTTATTACACTTGATAAGGCTCGGCTCTGGGGAGCAGAGGAAGGGATGGCGATGACTCACTATTCGTTGGTGTGTCATCAACTGTGGTTTTTACCAGAAAGTGTTGTGCCAATAGATGCTAATGGACAAGAAATCGCTCCTCCAGGAAACATAGAAAACGGAATCAATCACTTCTACTTGCCCAACGAGTATGATGGACAACCCATACAGCTTCGGGTCCGCTATCACCAGCCGATCTTCCTGCAACGACAAGGTCGTTTCCAAGGCAGTATAGGTGCTTTTTAAGGTAAATCGCTAGATTGATAAAAATGCACGCAATGATAGATTTATGCGTACCTATTGTTTAACCCATCCCCAACCCTTCCCTTCAAAATGGAAGGGAGTAAGCTTTGGTAAAGAGAATGGATACTCACAAGAATAAAAACCGCTGCGGAACGCTGTATTTCGCTGCGAGCGTTGCGAGAAAAGGTGCTTCTCGCTTCTCTTTAATCAAGCATTTGTGCAATTGGCAATACACACGTACAGCTGCTTTTTAAGGGTCGTTGGTCTAAAAAAGCGTAGTTTTGTCCTTGGCAACAAACCAAAAGGCTTTCCCCGTCGTCTTATTATTGGTGCCGAATGACAATTCGCCCTTCTGAACCAACGTAACGACATGAAATATTCATTTTATCTCCTCCTTATTTACTTATTTGTAAGCCCTGTCTTGATGCAGGCACAGGATGAGGAGGAAGACAATAATCTGGTCCAGTTTTCTGGTATGATCCTCGACGGTACAACCGAGGAGCTAGTACCCGTTCCCTACGCCAACGTATTGGTGCAGGACAAAGGCCGTGGTACATATTCTGACTTCAATGGTTTTTTCTCTATCGTAGTAGAGAAGGGCGATGTGATCGTTTTTTCTGCGGTCGGTTATCGCACTGTTGAATTCGCCATCCCGGACACCTTGCAGGACAATCGCTATTCCCTGGTACAGTTAATGACGCAAGACGCCATCAACCTACCAGAAACAGTGGTTTTCCCCTGGCCAAGTCGCGATCATTTCAAGCTGGAATTTCTAGCGATGGACGTGACTCCGGAATTGCAGGAACGCGCCGCTCGTAACCTAGCAAATGAGACCCTGGAGCAAATGCGTTCTGAGGTAATTGCTGATGGCGTGGAAAATGCCAATTACTACTTGCGACAACAATCGCGACAATACTACTACATTGGCCAGCAACCGCCGATGAATATATTTAGTCCCGTGGCCTGGAAGAAATTCTTCGATGCCTGGAGCAACGGTGATTTTAAACGAAAACGGGACGAATAAGCAATAAGAAAGCTAGTCTTAGTCCACCAAGGTTCATCAGGAATCTTGGTGGGCTTTTTTATTCTTCCTCATTTGGCCAATTGATCCAGGCCGAACTTTTCCAAAACGACCATTCTTCCTTCGCCAGGTCAACATTTTCATCGACATAGAGGTGAGAATCCCTACCATTCAAGCTGGTGCGGATGTGGGCATAAACGGCTACCTCTCTGCCTTCTTCCGCTGCCTGATCTCGCAAATGATGGGCATACTGAAGTATCATATCCGGATGGGTGAATAGCTTGCGGCTTTGCTTCAAGCGAAGTTCTTGTCGGGGGGAGACCCGCTCAGATTCACCGGTGGATAAATCTTTTACGGTAAAATACCCTCTTCCGTATTTCGTCCGCAACATCATTCGCCAGGCGTAGCGATGTCCTTCCTCCGACCAAGCTACATCACCTGGAAATAGATGGTGACGTAAGGGCAGTGCTCCCTGAACGAATAGCAGAAGGGCAAGCCCGATACAAATCGGAAGTTGGTAAAATTGATTTATCTGCCAGATCGATCGTTTTTGCGCTGGCCTGGTGGCCAGTCTATTACGCCATCGCTGCTGCCACCGATCGAAGCGGCCGCCATATTTGGAGACTAGGTGGTCGAACCATTTCCGTGGCCAATGTGGCGGAAAGAAAAGTCCGGTTAGTGCTAAAGAAAGGTATGGAAAGATCCCAATATTGAAGATTAGGTGATTAGTGAGGTGGAAGAATATAGCCATAGCTAAACCCAGGATCCGCGTGCGTTTCCCCAGCAGCAGAAAGACGATAGACAGATCAAACAAGGCCCCACCCCAGGACATGAACCAGGCGACCCATTCCTGTGCAATAACAGGGCCGATCAACCACAACTCAGATTTTGCATCTAGCCAAAGCTTTAAAGGCATTGCTGCACCTATCCAATCGGCATTCAGTTTGGCAATACCACCAAAAAAATAGACGACTCCCATTAACAAGGCCGGCAAAGCGTGGGTCCAAAGTGGAATACTCTGGCGGCGCAGATGAGGGCGCTGCCAAACGTCGATCGACCATTCTCGCCAGGCAGGTAGAATCGCCATTACCCAAGCCAGCCAGCAATAGAGGTAGGCATGGTTGAGATAATGTGCTTTTTCCAGTAGGAAGTAGTAGGTAAATCCAAGTGCAAAAAGTGGTGCCGTTATCCGATAACGCCAGCCTGCTGCCACGGCCAATCCGAGCCCCATCAAGAACAGAAAGAAAAGACTCATGAATGGTTCAGGAAAGACTGTCACCCATGCAAAACCATAGTAATAGAATTGAAAATTGGAGGGGTCGAACGCGCCAACCATATGGTGGTAGTACACAAAGCTAGCGGTCACATCAGCGAACCCCAGCACGCCCAATATGACGCGAAAAAAGGCCAGCCCGGCACTGTCTACTGTGTTGAAAATCCGTGCGTTCATCCCTTGCCATCTGATTGGAAAATGGCTCGCAATTTTTTGAGTTGCTCGGCGCTGCCCAGCACAATGAAGCTAGCCCCTGGTTCCAAAATGGTTTCTGGATCTGGGTTCACATAGTATTCCCCCAACTGGTCGCGATAGCCGATAATATTTGCGCCAGTTTTTGGCCGCAATTCCAAGGCTTTGATAGCTTGGCCACGGTATTTTTCCGGCAGGTCGAAATACTTCAATTCCTCGAAACCGATATCGGAATGATACTCATTGGTAATAAAGGAGAAGAACTCCACGGCGCCTGGTTTATTCACCAAAGTGGCCATATAGAAGCCCCCGATATTTTCGGGCATTACAACATGATTGGCACCGGCTTTAATCAATTTGGGTTGTGAGCGGGGTTGCATCGCCCGGCTGATAATCTTTAAGCGGGGATTTAGTTGGCGGGCACTAAGAACGATAAAGAGGTTGTCGCTATCTTCACTAAGCGCTGAAATTAAGCCCCTCGCCCGATCAATTCCTGCCTCTACCAGCATTTCATCCTGCGTAGCATCACCCTGTAGAAATAGGACCTCCTCCTTGCTGTGTTGCAATTGCTCCACCTCATCCGGGTTGATATCAATCACTACAAAGGGAGTCTGATGGCTGTTCAGGTTCAGCGCAATTTCCTTACCATACTTTCCGTAGCCACACAGAATAATATGATCCTGGAGTGCATTAATCTTATCCTTCATACGATCAGAGTAGATGCTTTTGAAGATCTCACCTTCAATTACATAGTAGGAAAATACTGCCAGTAGGTAGGCGATCACCCCGATATTGAGCAAGATGATCAGAGAAGTGAACATTCGGCCTGCTTCACTCAGTGGTCGCACCTCGGAAAAGCCAACTGTAGAAATGGTAAGCATCATCATATAGAAGGCTTCCCCCAGGGAATAACCTTCAAGGATGACATAACCCAGGCTGCCGAACATCAGCTCACCAGCTAGCAAGAACAGAGCGATCTTCAAGCTGAGGAAGGTACTCGGGACCCGGTGAAGTCTGAAAAATCGGTTTGACTGCATCGCACTTACAATTCCAGCACTATTTACGGAATTGCCGGCGAACGGGCAAGTTTGTCGAGCCGAATGCTATCTCATAATCAATGCTTGCCCCTGCTGACCATTCGGTCCTGACAAGCGAATAATATAGTAGCCCGCAGGTAACTGCCCTCGTTCAAATGCCAGTTGATGCTCTCCACTTTCCTGCGGCCCTGCCCACAACTGCCGAAGATGACGCCCTTGTGCATCCAACAACTCAATACGGTAGTCCGCAGCAACATCGGCCTGCCAATGAAGGATAAATTCACAGCAACCTGGATTGGGATAAACCGACAGGCGTTCTCCTTCAGGTAGCTGGAATGACGCTATGAAACCGCCGCCTGGATCAAATACAGAGATTCCGCCGCCGCCACCAAACCAGACTCGCCCTCGCCCATCGACCACTATGGTATTGATGCCATTGGTATGAAGCCCGGAGTTGTCGACCGTCAGGTGCTCCCAATTCGTACCATCAAAGTGGAGAATCCCCTGCCAGCCCGTCGTAAACCATACATCGTTTTGCGCACCGATAGTCACCCGCTGGACGGAAAGATTCTCAGGAAAATCCTGGCCTGGAAGAAACTGCTCCACCGTTTGGCCGTCCCACACACGAACGCCTGCATCCATAGCAGCAGCCCAGAGGCGGTCCTCTTCATCGAAGGCTATATCTGAAACGCCTGAAAATCCAAGATTTAAGGTCGTAGAGTCAATTGTATGGAAGCGGAAGCCATCATAATTGATCACTCCTTTATCCGTAGCCAGCCACATTGTTCCTTGGCGGTCGCTCCTCAGTTCGTGAATAAACCGGGCACCGAATTGTGGCAGGTCATTCAATTCGTATTCAAACCATTCTCCGCGATTGAATACGGCAAAGCGATCACTTACACCACCTGCGACCCACAGATTGTACTCACCGTCGAATTCGATTTTATTGATGATCTGGTTCTCGAAACTCACTCCACTCAAATCTAGCGTATCCCAGGACATGCCATTCCATTGGACAACTTCGCCGAATGGCACAAAAAAGCCGAAGCCAGAATCAGTGGCCAAAATGGGTTGATTCTCCTGATTGAACAGGATATCATTGACCAATGAATTCACACCCAGTTCAGTTGGGAAATCGAGCGTATGCCAATTGCCTCCGCTCATATAGATCGGCTGGCCCCAACCACCGGCCCATACACGGCCCAGCGGATCAACAGCCATCCGGAAGACATCAGAACTACTCAGCCAAGGGCGTTCGTTGAGCGAAATGGCCCCGCGTTCTTCTTCCCATTCCCATAGCACGCCAATTTCGCGGCTAAAATACCAGACTCGATCAGTCTGATCTGTGAAGGAGTAGTATCCCAACTGTCCATCCTCCGGGAATTCTTCACTCAATTCTCGCCAGCTAAGCTGATCGGATTCGAATGACACCATAAAGGTCTGGGTTCCTGTGCTCAACAAAGCGCGTTTCCCCGAAAGTGGTGCTGGCTCATGCCCCCAGGAGATACCTATGTCTTCGTAAAGCAAGGAATGGACGTTGGTGCCATCAAAAAAATGTAACCGATCGGAATCCTGTATCCAAAGTCCTCCCTCTACTTCTTGGGCAGAGTTAACAAAGCCCAGTTCCGGAATATCGAGCCAGGTAAAACTTCCATCCAGGAGGTAACCGACCCGAAAGTAGTCCCACAGCAACTTTTTACCGTTAACCCCTTCCGTAGCACCGCGCACACTGGGATTGAATTCCCAGTAGGGGATATCAGTGGCTTGACTAGGTGTCGACGAAGGATCCCAATCGTAGACTCTCCCGGAAGAACTTAGGAGTAAGAGGCCGTCTTGTCCGTTGCTCCCCAATATTTTTCTAAAGAAATACTGATGGTCCTGATCACTAAAATCTGCGGTATGCCAACGATCATCTATTCGATAATGGATCCTATTCGAATGCGAAAGCGCATAAACAACGTCATCATTCCCTACATACAAATCTTGCATATAGAGTCCTCCTAATTTGGCACTAGCATTATCATGATGAATAATCGCCCGGTCTGATTTTCTGATCTCGGTGATCGAGTTGCCTAAGGCAAACCAGATCGCATCCGAGGTTTCACCGCCGCCGATAATGTAACTGGCAAAGTGATAGTTGTCCCAGCCAGGGTAACCCTCCTGTGCGTTAGTTGATAGCGAGAATAGAAGAAATAGGCAAGGGAACAACTTGGTACATCTCCGTTTCATAAAACAGGCGGTTGGGTGAAAGAAAATGGGTTACGTATTAGGACAAGACCATCTAAGGTCGCCATATGGTTGGGGTTTTTACAAAACATTTACTTCTCTGGCCATTTTTGCGGGCTAATGCCTAGTAAACCTTAGTCCAACGCTGATTGTCTCTCGTATTTAAGCGGGCCTGCAAAGTGTCATATAAAGAAGGAATTCGGCAACTTATCGGTAAAAAGTCTTGTTATCCCCCAATACTAGCCACAAAAAGCACTAGTTTTGGGAAGACTTCATAACAGGATAGACTGAAAAATGGATACAAGCATTGAGCCGGCAGCTCCGGCCATCAGCAAACTGCGTGCTTGGGGAATACTCCTATTCCTAAGCCTGATCTGGGGCACTTCCTATGTACTCATCAAATGGGGCTTGATCGTTTTTCCTGCTGAGCAGGTGGCCGGCATACGACTTGGTGTATCAGCACTTGCCTTTTCCCCTATCCTCTTGCGCCATGTACGCAAAATCAAAAAAGAACAACTCTTTCTTCTTTTCGTCATCGGCTTAACCGGCACCGGTCTTCCTTCCATTTTGTTTCCTGCAGCGCAAACGCAGGTCAATAGTTCGCTGGCCGGCATATTAAATTCGCTGACCCCTTTGTTTACCCTACTCTTGGGTTTGATCTTCTTCCGAGCTCGCTTTAGCTGGTTGAAGACAGGCGGCATCCTGGTGGGTCTAGCCGGCGCTATTTGCTTATTTGCCTTCGGAGAACAATCCGGCATGGGGGGCAAACTTGCCTATGGTTTGCTCATTGTGTTGGCATGTCTTTGTTATGCCACCAGTACTAACCTGGTAGGCTTTCATTTGAAAGGTTTGTCATCGCTTACCATCAGCACCGTGTCTTTTTCGATGGTCGGTTTCCCTGCATTGATCTATCTATTGGTTGGCACCGATTTTGTCTATACGATGCAGCATGCAGCAGGAGCATGGCAAGCGTTGGGCTACCTGACTATTCTTGCCTTATTCAGTACCGTTCTGGCCGGTGTCATTTTTTATCAATTGATCCAATGGACCAGCCCTGTATTTGGCAGCACCGTCAGCTACCTGGTCCCTATGATCGCCATGCTTTGGGGTACGCTTGATGGCGAAAGCATCTCGGTGGTCCACTTCCTCGGTATGGGATTAATATTAGCCGGCGTGTACCTGAGTCGAAATTGATCCTACCACATATTGGCACTCCGGCCATCGTAATATCTCCCAAATTCTTGCTACAGGCGACCGAATTCTCGACACCCCTGGCAAAATACCCGGTCCGTATTGCAAAGCTGCCGCCTTATCTGTAATTTATTCACTCTTCAAGTCGTTGTCAGTTATTGTACCGATGTTTTGATGCCAGCATGAGTATACCGACTAAAGAAATCACTGTTGCAGTCCTACCCATTCGCAATTTATCTGCGAACCAAGAATTAAGCTATTTCGTCAATGGGTTTACGGAAGATTTGATCACCGACTTGTCTCGCTTTAGAGGTATCGGCATCATTGCCAGTCATTCGACTCAACAATTGCAATTCGGCGATAACCAGGAGGAGATTTCCAACCTGGGGGCCGACTATCTGGTTCACGGTAGTTTTCGGCAACTGGGAGAGCAGGTACAGATTCGCATCCACTTGGTGCTAGCGCAAACCGGCACCCTTATCTGGGGCGAACGCTACGATGAGCAACTGGACCGTATTTTCCAGGTTCACGAGGCTATCATTGAGCAAATTGTGCACATTCTACAGCGCCAAATCAATGCCAACCTCTTAGCTTCCTCTTTTCAAAAGAATAGTGCTTCGCTCGCCGCCTACGACCATTGGCTGCGTGGAATGGATGAGTTGCGCAAAGGAGGGGTGGAACACGATTTGGCGGCTAGGAATCATTTTGAGCAAGCATTGTCAGTTGATCCCAACTATGCCCGTGCCTATACCGGTATTTCACTTACCTATTTCAACGAGTGGAGTTGCCAGCTTTGGGATCGTTGGGAGGTGAGCCAGCAAGGAGCACAAGAATATGCCCTGAAGGCGATTGAGATCGATGAGGATGACTATGTGGCCTTAGCCGTACTAGGCCGTACCTTCATGTACGAAGCCCAGTATGACAAAGCCGAGCACTGCCTGCGAAAATCGTTGCGCCTCAACCCTAATGATGCCGATAACCTGATTCTGATTGCTTCTTGCTTTGTCTATCTAGGGTTGGTCGAAGAAGCCGAAGTACTCTACCAAAAAGCCTTGCGCTTGAATCCGTTTTGCCCGGATTGGTATTATGCCTACGGTGCCTTTATCTACTTTGAGCTGGGCGACAACCAAAAGGCGCTCAGCATTGGTAAAAAAGTACATCTTGATCATGCTTGGGTCGACTTCGGTGCCTATCTCGCGGCAGTCTGTTACCTAGAAGGTGACTTTCAGCAAATGGAAGTGTATTGGCAGCATTACCTCGAACAACATCGCAACAAGATCCTGGCCAGCGAGCAAGTCGATCAGGCGAAAGCGGTGGATTGGTTCCGCAATGTCAATCCATACAAGGACAAAACAAACCTGGTCCCCTTCTGGGAATACCTAGGCGCGTATCAGGCTATCCAGAAACCTGCACCCGCAACGGTAGCTATCGCCCAACAGACGCGTAATCAATTCCAAAAGAATGGCGAACTCTGGGAAGTCCGGTTCCAGGGGAAAAGTGCTACTCTGGTAGAGGTAAAAGGGTTCTATGATATTCACCAACTACTTGCAGAATCGGGCAAGGCATTTCATTGCACTGAACTGATGGGTACACAGTTCCGGGAAACCGCCGGTGCCGTACTGATTGACCAACAAGCCAAGCAAGAATATCGAGCTAGGATTCGGCAATTACAGACGACAATCGAAGAAGCGGAAGCGCTAAACCATCAGCAGCAACTCATGGATGCCCGGATGGAATATGAGAACCTGCTTGATCACCTTTCTGCAGCCATGTCGCTTGGGGGCAGGAGCCGTAAAGTGGGCTCTACTACGGAGAAGGCCCGATCGGCCGTCACCTGGCGAATTCGCTCCGCAATCAAAAAAATCGAAGCTGTCCATCCAGAGTTGGCCGAGCATTTTTCTCAGCACATCAAAACAGGAACCACTTGTTCTTACCAATCTCCAATTGACCTAGACTGGCAGTTGTAGTTAGGGTTTAGGGTTTAGGTTATAGGGTTTAGGTTATAGGGTTTAGGGTTTAGCAGAAGCATAAGGATGTATAGGTGCATATGTTTGATCGTTAAAGCCTGAAGCCTTTCTAATACCTAACACCCAAGTTCTATATCCTTTGACCACATTTAATGTATCAATACAAGTAGGGATTTGGGAGATCAGTGGCCCTGGTACGTCATTTCGCCCGGCTCCAACCCAAACCGTAGCGTCTCTTTCTCACTTCACGGAGTGCTCAACTTACACTGTAAGGTCAAAACTTACGCCTTTAAGGATGAAACCAGTACGCAAACGCAAGCGAGCTGGAAAAGAATTTTTTTCGTTCACCTGAAAACGTATCTATTATGCCTAATCCTATTGAAATTCTCCTTGATCCTATTTCATTGATCATTCTGGCCATTTATGGCGCCTTATTCCTTTGGGAAGCCTTATTTCCCGGTCGCAAACTGGAACATATCCCGTTCTGGAAACTCCGCGGCCTGACCGCCTTCGCCGTATTCTTCTATTTATCGACCTATCTACCTTTGCTGGTTGATGGTTACCTGGCCCAGTACCAGCTGTTTGACATGAGTCACCTGGGTACTTTGGGCGGTACACTACTTGGCGTCTTATTGTATGAGTTTGGTGTATACGTTTGGCACCGGATGCTGCACAATTCCGATTTTTTGTGGAAGACCTTCCATCAGATGCACCACAGTGCAGAGCGGTTGGATGCGGCTGGCGCTTTCTACTTCAGCCCGATGGACATGATTGGTTGGACGCTCTTGGGCAGCTTATGTTTTGCCTTGGTGGTAGGGCTGTCGCCGCAAGCTATTACTGCTGTTTTATTGACGACTACTTTCCTGGGCATGTTTCAACACGCCAATATCCGTACGCCGCATTGGCTCGGTTATATCGTACAGCGTCCGGAAAGTCACACGATTCATCACGGCCGCGGGCTACACAAGTACAACTATTCCGACCTACCCGTTTTTGATATCCTCTTTGGCACTTTCAAGAACCCGAAGGAATTCGAAATGGAAACGGGTTTTTACAATGGTGCCTCAGCACGAGTGTGGGATATGCTACTATTCCGTCGCGTAGATGAAGAGCCAACTGCCAGAAAGGAACGAGCTTAACAATTGTAAGCTCGGATTTCGAGCTATTGATAATCAAGCTAGTGCTGATTCCAAACTTACTGTACTGAGTACTTGGTAGTGGGTATTGAGACCTCTTAGTGTTCAAAAGCTGGGTCGACCTAAGTACCAAGTACCACATACCTGATACTGTGAGGGTTGCTGAACTAAGACTTCTATCGTTCGGATTGCCTTACAGCAACCTCACGTTAATCTCTTCAGGTAGCGTCGCAGAGGGGCCGAGTGCAATTGACGTGCCTCGGCTCCTATTGCGGCTCTATCCTTCTTATTCCTTAAACCAACTGGCGTACTTCATATATGCATTCGCAATACGATCGATAGAGTCCGCAAATTGCTCTGGGCTGATCGCTTTTACTTTGCGCGCTGGTACGCCGGCATAGATGTGGCCGCTTTCACAAACCGTGTTCTCCAATACCACGGCACCTGCCGCGATGAGCACATTTTCCTCGACCACCGCATGATCCATCACGATAGCTCCCATTCCGATCAATACATTATCGCGTAAGGTACAACCATGCACTAACGCGCGATGGCCAATACTGACATTGTTACCAATAGTGGTGCTTGCTCGCTCATAGGTTCCATGAATAATTGCTCCGTCCTGGATATTGACTTTGTTTCCAATTCGGATACTATTCACATCCCCTCGAATCACCGCCTGGAACCAGACACTACAGTCGTTGCCCATGATGGTATCGCCGATGATCGTAGCATTTTCCGCCAGGTAGCAATCGTTGCCCCAGCTAGGAGTAAAACCTCTTACAGATTTGATTAATGCCATACTCTCTTTGTTATTCTCTGCCATTTTTTGTGGATGAAAGCCTACTAAAGCCTTGACCGTCGCTCTTATTCTATCGCTCACGCCCTGCACCTTGAGCAGGCCCACAAAAAATTCAGAGAAGGTTGTTTCGTGTTTCACGCTACATGCTACATGCTTCAGGCTTCAGGCTGTACGTCCCTGATATAGGTTGACCGTCAAAAGAGTCAACTTATGAACGTGAATGTAAAATTATTACGCAAGAAGAGACGCTATAGTGCTTCTTTCAAGAAGCTGCTGGTAGCGGATTTTGAGTCTGGCCGCTACAGTGTAGTACAATTAAGCCGGCTACATGGCGTGTCACGTCGAAGC
>SPJK01009765.1_pt1 | contig 17544 bp, 17 predicted proteins | sample 3741771 | NCBI WGS metagenome assembly SPJK01 (sample SAMN10925997, study PRJNA522277) | cold seep metagenome | isolation source: Elba SIP-enriched marine methane seep metagenome, extraction at timepoint T2 | place: Italy: coast of Elba, Mediterranean Sea
AAGGCGCTCATCGTGTTCGTTGTCGGCGTGATGACCTGCGTGCTCGGCGCGCTGCTCCCCGCGTGGCACAGCGCCCGCATGGATCCTGTGAAAGCATTGAGGTTTGAGTGAGATGAGCACGATCACACAGACCAATCCGACGATCGATTCCGGGACTGAGTCCCCGATCCTGTCCGCGCGCGATGTCCGCAAGACCTACAAGCTCGGACGCGTCAAGGTCCCCGTTCTCCACGGCGTCGATCTCGATGTCAACAAGGGCGAGTGGGTCACCATCCTTGGCGCATCAGGTTCGGGCAAGAGTACTCTGCTCCACCTCATGGGCGGGCTCGATCGCCCCGACAAGGTCGATAGGCAACGCGGGTCGATCGTGTTCCAAGGGAGCGATCTCACCAAGCAGAGCAAGCGCACCCTCGATCGGTACCGCGCGGACGACATCGGGTTCGTGTTCCAGTTCTACCACCTGCTCCCGGAGTTGAGCGTGGTCCAGAATGTCTGCGTCGGGTCGATGATCCTGCACGGCCGGATCGGGTACATGTCGAACCGATCAGCAACGGTGGAGCGTGCGACGGAGTTGCTTGAGCGGTTCGGGCTCGGGCATCGACTCAAGCATCGCCCGGCGGAGCTCTCCGGCGGCGAGCGCCAGCGCGTCGCAATCGCACGGGCGCTAATCAACAACCCGAGTGTGCTGCTCGCAGATGAACCTACGGGGAATCTGGACATGAAGACAGGCGCTTCGATCCTCGACACGATGATCGAATACCGCGAAAAAGCGGGGTTGACCATGGTGATGGTCACGCACGACGAGCGTATCGCGGTACGGGCAGATCGGGTCATCCGTTTGGTCGATGGACGCGTTCAGGAATCTTCAATCTTGGATTCCCAAGGAGATTCCTGATAATTCCCCATGCCCGGTTTGTGGGTACTACCATTGATTCACAGGAATGAGCCGGCTCGGCCTCATACCCGTGGATGCATGGAATGGATGACGAACGAGTGAACAGCGCAGATACCCAATCGACCGCGATGTACACGCGCGAAAAGCGCAAGGTCTCCCTTCGCGGAGTCAGCGGAAAGAAGATCGAGGCAGATGTCGTCGAGCGTGGCGAGGGCCCAGTCGTGGTCTTCCTCCACGGGCTTGTGGGTCTCAATGAGCATTGGGAACGCGTCGTGGACGCTGTGTGTCATCGGACACGCTGCGTGACGCTGGAGATGCCCCTGCTTGAGCTCCGCGGGGTGGATTGCTCGTTGAGTGCGGTCAGCGCGATGACGATGCAGTTCCTCGACAAATATATCGGTGACCCCGCGGTTCTCGTCGGCAACTCATTCGGCGGGCATGTCGCGCTCCGCGTCACGCACGAGCGTCCCGAACTCGTCTCGGCGTTGGTGCTCGCGGGGTCGAGCGGGCTGATCGAACGAACGGTTGTGAAGGGCGCACCGGTTCGTCCGAGCCGCGAATGGCTGGTTGAGAAGATCGGCGAGTTGTTCTACGACAAATCGAAAATGAACCCCGAGGACGTCGAGCGGGCGCACATGCTTCTCAACGAACGAGGCGGGGCTCGCGCGATGGTGAAGCTCAGCAAAACCGCGCGTCGTGACAACATGACGGATGATCTGGGTGAGATCAATCAGCCGACGCTGCTCATCTGGGGGCGTGAGGATGTCGTGACCCCACCCAGCGCGGGTCAGGGGTTCATGGAACTCATGCCCGACGCACGCCTGTACTGGCTTGATGGCTGCGGGCACGCCCCGATGATCGAATCCCCCGAACCCTTCGGCGTCGCGGTCAACGAGTTCTTCGATGATCTGATCGATCGCGGTGTCATGACCCCCAAGAACTGAACAGGGTTCATATGCGAACCAACGCGCTAACCCCGAATGGGCCGTACTCGTGGACCTCGCTCGTCGGGGCGGCATTGCACGCACGTGTGGAGGCGCGCCGGCGCAAGCTCTCCGATCTCAGATTTTGGCAACGCGAGACACAGCGTTTGCAGATCGGGCGGCTGAGCAAGAACCTCCGCAGCGCCAAAGCAACCCGGTTCGGGAGGGCGCACGGGTTTGATTCGATCCTCAAGTATGACGACGAGATGGATCGTCTCCGCGCCTATCAGGAACAGGTGAAGATCTCCGATTGGTACGCGTTTCAGGACGACATCGCGGACATGCGCGAGCGCGGCGAGCCCGACGTCCTCTGGGCGGGTCGGGTGATGCAGTTCGCACAGACATCTGGGACGACGGCTGGGGACAAGTTCATCCCCGTGTCTGAGCAGATGATGCGATCGAACTACCTCGCGTCGCTGGACATCTTCGCACACCTCATCAACCGAGGCGTACACCCGGGGCGGATCATGGGCGGGCGGTGTTTATTCCTGGGTGGTTCGACGGACCTGGAGTACAACGAGCACGGGATCGCGACGGGTGATCTGTCGGGGTTGGTGACGCCGTTGATCAAGTGGCCGTTGTCGATGATCTACTCGCCCGGCCCAAGCATCGCGCTCCTGAACCATTGGCCTGACAAGATCGAGGCGATGGCACAACTCACGATCAATCAGGACATCCGGTTCATCTCGGGCATGCCCAGCTGGGCGTTGGTGTTGATCGATCGTGTGATCGAACTCGCACGTGAACGCGGGATCGATGCGAACTGCGCCCGCGATGTGTGGCCGAATCTTGAGGTGTTCGTGCACGGCGGGGTGAACTATGTCCCCTTCGTCGAGCGCATGTGCCGAGCGTTCTCGGGTGATCCGAATATCGATTTCCCATCGCGCCAGGAGTTGTACCCCGCGTCGGAGGGGTTTATCGCGATGCAGGACACCACGGGCGATCCGAGCATGCGTTTGCTCGTGGATAACGGGATCTTCTACGAGTTCGTGCCTCTGGAACAGATCGATGACGACGACCCGGATGTCTTTACCTGTTGGCAGGTTGAGCGGGGGCAGAAGTACGTCGTCGTGATGTCCACGGACGCGGGGTTGTGGCGGTATGTGATCGGGGATGTCGTTGAGTTCGACAACATCCCATCCGGATCACAACGCGACGGGTCAACCCGCAACGGGACGGGTCCGGCGCGCTTGCGGATCGTGGGGCGTCATCGGCACTTCATCAACGCGTTCGGCGAGAACCTCATCGGCGAGCACATCGAGCACGGCGTCGCATCCGCATCGGCGCAGACGGGGTTGACGGTGGGGGAGTTTACTGCGTCACCTGTCTATCCGAGCGAGACCAATCGCGCGGGTTTGGAACTCGCGATCGAGTTTGAGGACTTCCCAAGCACGGACGCGCTGCGTGCATTCGGGGATGCGTTCGATCGGGCGATCCGTGCGGAGAACGTCGATTACAACACGAAACGTTCGGATGACTTGGGCATGGCGATCCCGACGATCACGGCGTTGCCCATGGGGACGTTCCATCGATGGTTGGATCGCAAGGGCAAGTTGGGCGGGCAGCACAAGTGCCCGCGCTGCGCGAACCATCGCGAGATCATCGCGGAGGTGATCGACGCCGCTGATTTGGCCGGGACGCGTTAGGCGGCTAGGATAGATACTCGACATATCAGCTGGTATTGCGCATGCCGAGCAGGGTTCTTGATCCGTGTTCGGGGTGTCTGTGCATCTGATTACCGACACAAGCCAAGAATCTGACACATGACGAAGGAGAACTAGATGGGAACTGATAACACAGGAGCTTGCAACGATTTACGGGCGGTCTGCCTCGCGGCAGACGCGATTCTGTCCCAGTGTGCGGACTACATCGAACAGGTCGATGACGATCAGTTCGTCCAGGAATCCAAGGTCGTCCCCGGCGGGACGATCGGCAAGCACGTCCGTCATACCCTCGATCACTTTCGTTGCGCGATCACAACCGATTGCACGGAACCCATCGATTACGATCATCGCAAACGCGGCGGATCGGTTGAAGCCGATCGCGATGCTGCAAAAACGGAAATTGCGACGCTGCGTTCACTGATGGGCGCGTTGGATGTCGAGGATCTCGGTCAGACCGTGACGACTCGTGTGATGTTGTGTGGCGACGGTCAGACCGCGGATCTGCATTCGACGCGTGCACGCGAGATCTTCTTCGCGATGCACCACGCGATCCACCACAACGCGATCCTCAAAGCGATCGCGCTCGAACTCGGATTGACGTGCCCTGAGGGATTCGGGACGGCGCCGTCCACGATCAACTTCGAGCAGGCGGGGGCGAAGTAAACTCCCATGTGCACGATTTCGATTGTCCCTGTAGATAACGGTTATCGCGTGATGCATTCGCGCGATGAGTTGCGTTCGCGTTCACCCGAGCAAGCCCCCGCGTGGCGGATGCTTGAGAACGGGAAAACCGCGTGCTGGCCAACGGATACCGACGCGGGCGGGACCTGGGTCGCGGTGCGTGAGGACGGGTTCTACCTCGGGTTGGTGAATCTGAACGCAGAATCTGACGAGCTCGATCCAGATCTCCCAGAATCGTTCCATATCTCTCGTGGGTCTTTGATCCCGCAGCTCATGGAAGCGGACGATGTCGAGGATGCGCTCAAGCGCCTGACCACAATGGACCTACGCGGGATGAAGCCATTTCGGTTGCTCCTTGTGGGTCCGGTTGAGGGCGGCGGGTTCGCGTCCGCGATTGCTCGATTTGGTGGGGTTCAGGTGACTTTGCCGGCACCACTCGAACCGGTGGTTCGTCCGCGATGCCTCGCGTCGTCAGGGCTGGGTGATCATCTGGTGCAGTGCCGATTGCCGTTGTTCCGGGAGATGGTGGTGCCCGATCCGTCGCCGGACAATCAGCGCGCGTTCCATTTCCATCAGTGGCCTGACAAGCTTGAGTACTCTGTCCTGATGTCGCGTGAGAACGCGCGGACATCGAGCGTGACATCTGTTGAACACACGGGTACGGATCTGCCGAATGTGGTGTATGAATCCGTGGCTGAAGCATGCCCGGAAGCGGACCCCGTGGGGTCTGAGATGCTACAGTAGGGGCACCATGAGCGAGTTCATCCAAGACCTGATTGATTGGCAGTTCATTGTCAGCGCCCTCGTCCTCGCGATCGGCGTCCACGCCGTCCTCGGACTTGTCGCGTACGGCGTCTATCTGGAGCGCAAGATCAGTGCGTACATCCAGGACCGCGTCGGTCCCAACCGGGTCGGGTTTGACTTTGGTCTTCCATTCCTCAAGTTCCTCAAAGGGTGTCTCGCATTGGGTCAGCCTCTTGCGGACGGGCTCAAGTTCTTCGTGAAGGAAGACTTCACGCCGACGAATGTCGATAAAGTCCTGTTCACGCTCGCCCCCCTGTTCGCGGTCGTCCCTGCACTCATCGGGTTCGTGGTGATGCCTTGGGGCGGATACTTCGAGATCCCCGCAGCGCAGGACATGGCGTTCTTCAATTGGTTGTTCGGGTTGCCGGGCATCTTGGGTGAATCGTTCTTCTTCCTGTTCGGGCATATCAACGCCCAGACCGTTTCGGTCTCGGGCGCTGAGGTCCACATCGGGATCATCTACCTCCTCGCGGTCGCATCGATCGGCGTCTACGGCGTCACGCTCGGCGGGTGGGCATCGAACAACAAGTACTCCATGCTCGGCGGTCTGCGTGCAACCGCACAGATGATTTCGTACGAAATCCCGCTCGGGCTCGCGCTGCTCTCGACCTTGCTGATCACGGGTACCTTCATGCCCAACGAGATCATCGCGTATCAGGTTGAGGAAGGCTGGATGATCATGTCCATGCCGCTCGCGGCTTTGCTGTTCTACACCTGTAGTCTTGCAGAAGCGAACCGTGCCCCGTTTGATAACGCGGAAGCCGAGCAGGAACTCGTCGGTGGTTTCCACACGGAATACTCGTCGATGCGATTTGCGCTCTACTTCCTCGCGGAGTACGCGCACTTGGTGACGGGTTGTGCGTTCTTCGTGCTGCTCTTCTTGGGTGGGTACCACGTGCCGTTCCTCGACTTTGGGTTGACATCTCCTGAGGCGACCGGTCTGATTGCGATGTTCGTCAAGATAGGGGTGTTCGCACTCAAGGTTGTCATCATGGTCTGCTTCGCGATGGTGGTGCGTTGGACGATCCCGCGTATCCGGTACGATCAGGTCATGATGCTCGGGTGGCAGGCGATGATCCCCGCGGGGATGCTGATCATCGTGGTGACATCGGTCATGGTGTACTTTGGGCAGACCACGCTGCTGCCGATGCTTGGCGCAAACGTTGTGATGCTCGTCATCCTCCTCATCGCGCAGCACGTCTTCGCGACGATCTACGGGCGTTCCACCTCGAACCGCAAGATCGGGCTCTGGGGTTCGCGTTATTCGCCCATGGAAGGCGAGCGGGTCGTCACGGCACCGTCGAACCCGATGGCACGCGAAGATCGCCCGATGCAGGGCACCGCACCGAGCGTGTAATCAACAATGTCAGATTGAAAACAGGTATGGGTAGTTACTGGATCGAGTTGATATCGCTCGCGCCGAGTCGTTGCGCGATCGTGGGGAGCAGGTACGATTGTCCCCGATAGGCGTAGATGCGACCCGAGACGAGGAACTTCGCCGCGTCTCCCTGATCCATCGCCCATTGCTCCATCCGCATCAGTGCGCGAGACGGAAGGACCACGATCGATGCGTTGTCCTTGACGTCTGTTGGATCGTCGTTGTCGAACGCGAGCGCCCATGCGCCGTCCGCGTTGCGGACCAATCGCGCCGGGCGACGCAGGAGCAGGGTACCTTCTTCTGGGCCGCTCGTTTGGATCCCCGCGTCACGTTGTGGCGTGCGCGGGAGCGCTTCGAGACGATCACGGAGTTGATCCGTTCCCTCGCGTGGGTCGTTGGGGTCCGGGCGATCGAGCTCGCGGAGCAGATCCTGTACTTCCGGGTCGTCTTCGAGTCCCGTGGGCTCGTCCGTGTCGGGCTCGGTCGGTTGTGGGGTCGTTGGGGGTTCTGGTTCGGGTTGCTCGCGGACGAGCCGGTAATCCGAGAGCAGCAGCATGTTCCGCTGGTGGTACGTGAGGATCTCTCCTGACACGACGACGCGTTGGTTGCTCCATTCCTCTTGGAGTCGTTCCAGCGCTCGGCACGGGAGCAGGATCACGGCGCCCTCGCCGGATTCACGCTCGGCGCGATCGGGGACGAAGATCACCTGACCCGATGGGGCAAGCACCAGATCGCCCAGACGTCCTTGGATGAACGAACCCTCCGCGAGGGTCGATGGGGTGATTTTGGTCTCGAGGGTGTCGTTGAGCACCTCAAGCCAATCCGGGCCTTCCCCAAGCCCGGGTTGGATCGCGACGGACACGCTCGATTGGGTCGGCATGATCGCGGTCTGGTTCGTCCCGACGCGTGGGAGGATCGATTTTGCTTGCTCGACCTGTTCGGCGCTGCCGGGGAAATCCTGAGCGCTGCTCGTGGGTGCGATCCCCGCGAGGACGGACAGAACGATCGGCGAGATGAGAAGTTGGGGTGGGTGCATACCTAAGGGTATCGGCAAAGTGCGATCCTTGCCGTACAGATCGGGGTTCTTGAGGCGATAGGACGGGTTTTTCGCGCGCGTGTGTTGATCTTTTCAGGGATGGGTTGTAGGGTCACCCCTGCCCCAATGGGTAAAGGTCGGCCGTGTGCCCGAGTGGTCTAAGGGAGCGGATTGCAAATCCGCTGTGCGAAAGCCAATCGTGGGTTCGAATCCCACCGCGGCCTGTTGAAACGAGAACCGATCCGCATCGACGCGGATCGGTTTTTTCATGGGTTGTGTTGTACGATCTACACATGAGTGATGACGCAGCGCAGCCGATGACCGCCGAGCAGGTTCAACAGGCCTCCACCCGTTTCCGGGACGATTTCGAAGCCGTCCGTTCCCAAGTCGCCCGCGCGGTGGTGGGGCAGACGAGCGTGATCGAGCAGACCCTCGTGTGTCTGTTCGTCGGCGGGCACGCGCTCCTCGAAGGGGTCCCCGGGATCGGCAAGACCCTGCTCGTCCGGAGTATCTCCGAAGCGGTCGATCTGAGCTTTGGACGTGTGCAGTTCACGCCCGACCTGATGCCGGCGGATATCACAGGGACGACGGTCATCGACGAATCTGAAGGCGACGACGGACGGATGCATCGGAGCTTCCGGTTCCAGCCGGGCCCGGTGTTCTCGCAGATCCTGCTCGCCGACGAGATCAACCGTGCGACACCCAAGACGCAATCGGCGCTGCTCGAAGCGATGCAGGAACGCAGCGTGACGGTGGGGGGCACGACGCACGCGCTGCCCGAGCCGTTCTTCGTCCTCGCGACCCAGAACCCCGTCGAGCAGGAAGGAACCTACCCCCTTCCCGAAGCCCAGCTCGATCGGTTCTTCTTCAAGCTCCAGGTCGGGTACACATCACGCGAGGAACTCTCCGAGATCGTGATCCGCACCACCGGCGCGACGAGCGACCCGATCGAGAAGGTTCTTGATACAGATCGGTTGATCGAGCACCAGCGTCTCGTGCGGATGGTCCCGGTTGCGGACCATGTGCGTGATTACGCGATCCGGTGCGTCCTCGCGACGCACCCGCGCGGGGCGTTGTCGGACGGGCAGTTCGCGACCCCGATGGTGAACCGGTTCGTGTCGCTCGGCGCTTCGCCTCGCGCAGCCCAGTCGTTGATGCTCGGGGGCAAATGCATGGCCCTGCTCGACGGGCGTGCGAGCGTTTCGATCGAGGATATCCAGAAGGTCGCGCTCCCGTCGCTGCGGCATCGCGTGCTGCTCAACTTTGAGGCGAGCGCGGAGCTCGTGGATACGGACCAGATCGTGAAGAACATCGTGGAGACGCTGCCTCGGGATGCGGGTGCATGATGCCCAAAGAACAGCTGCCAGAGTTCAAGTACTTCAAGGATCCGCTCGGGGTCGGAGTCTTCAAGGAGAGTGATTCAGTTTGTCTGTGCTGCTCGCAGGCGCGGGGGTACATATATACAGGAACGACATATGCCGAAGAGGAGCTCGGTGAAGCGATTTGTCCTTGGTGTATAGCCGATGGTACCGCTTCGCTGCGATTCGAAGCTACCTTCAGCGATGAGTCAGGAGTTGGTGGGTATGGCCAGTGGGATCGAGTTCCAGAAGAAGTCGTTCAAGAGATCGCATGCCGAACTCCGGGAATCGTGACATGGCAGCCGGAAAGCTGGTGGACACACTGTGGCGATGGAGCAGTGTTCGTAGATTACGCGGGGAAAGATGAACTGCTCAAGCTCGGTGGCGAAGTTATCCAACAGCTAAGAGAAGATACTGGGATGGATGAGGCACAATGGGAGCAGGTGTTTCAGAGCATGCAGAAAGACGGTGCGGTGATGGCGTATATATTCCAGTGTCGCCACTGCGGGGAGTATGGTGGGTACTGGGATTGCATGTAGCGAGTTGGGAATGATTTCACTATTCGTCACTCGTTCATGAAGTCATACTCGCGTTTATTCAAAAAAGTGTATTTCTCTGAATAGACTGGATCCGTCCTGATTCTGTTGCAGTATGTACCTGTGAGCGACGCAGCGATGACGCTGTGCGTCTCTACAGACAGGGGAATCAATATGCAACTGATAAGTTTGGTTGGCACGCTGCTTTGCGGCGTGGGGCTTGTTCATGCGGACATCGTTGATGACTTCGAGTCATACACACCCGGCGGATTGCCCGGAGGTGTGTGGGAAGACGCGACGGCCTACATCGATGCGCCAACGCATACGGGCAACTCGGTTTCGGTGATCGATACCACGGACGCCTTCGGGAATGCGACGCGTGCGGTCCAGATCAACGATCATGTCGGGACATCGGGCGGGTTGATCTCCGATGTCGGATACGCATCCACACAGCACTTCGAGATCGACGTACGCCTCGATCAGCGCGGCAATGGGAGTGCACCCAACTGGATGTCGGCGGTCGGGTTCTTCCAAGATACCGATCAGAGCGATTTCAACTGGAGCCCGCAGGCCGTGGTGTACGCATCGGGGAATGGACGATTCCGCTTGTTCGTACAGAACGCGGACGGGCAGGGCGGCGCGTCGCGTGACTTTGGGCTCAGTGGCGGTGTCTGGTCCATGGACACCTGGTATCGCGTTTCGCTCGAAGCGGATACCGTGAACGGGATCTTTGACGTGATGATCACTGATCTGGAAACGGGCAACGTGATCGCAGACATCACGCGCACCTATACCGGATGGAACGCTGCGTTCGGTCAGTACGATTTGATTTCAGTCAACGACGGCGAGTACGGCAACAACCCCGGAACGATCGGAAATATGTCTACGTATGACAACGCGCGATATGTCCCCGCGCCGGGCGCATTGGGCGTGCTCGGGTTGGGTGCGATCGCGGCGATGCGACGCAAGCGATAGTCGATCTTTCAAGGGGGAAGATCAGTGCTCGTGTAGAGACCCCGCGAGCATCGGCCGAGCGCTGTCATGGTGCTCGGTTCTTTGTTTTGATTTAGAACGAGTAGGGATCGTCGATCAACCCGCGTCGGCGCTTGCGGGTGGAGACGGGGTGTCCCATCGCGCCGGCGCACGCGTCCGCGAGCGCCATCAGGAACTTCTCATGCTCGGGGCACGCGTCGATGCGATCGAGGAAGTCGTCCACGATCCACGCGGGTGGGTCGTCCGGCTCGGACGCGGCGAGCGCGTCTTGGATCGCCTGATCGCCCAGCGCTTCCGCAGCGGCGCTGAACCACTTGGGGTTCGGGGTGTCGTCCTTTGGTGGATCGATGCGGACACGGACGACGCGCTGCGCGACGCCGACGATCGGCCATTGGTTCTTGGAGGTTGTGGGTTCGCGTGTTAGCACGAACGGCGCGATCCCCGCGTCGTTCGCAGCATTGCGGAACCGGAGCGCATCGGCGCCGACAAAGTTAGGCGCGAAGAGGAAACACTCGTCGCCGGGTGTTTCGGGTATGTCGGTGGACTTGGAGATCGTGTGGATCACGCCGTGCTCGATCGCGGATTGGCGGAGGTATCGTTGGGCTTCGAGCATGGGCATGCAGATGCGCTTCATACGCCCGAAATCGTTCTCCGAACGCGCGAGCTTGAGCGCGTCGCGGCACAGCATGGCTGCGAGCAGGTACTGCCCGCTGGTCAGCGCGTGCGATGCTTCCTCCATCTGGGCATCGATCGGGTTGGTCGGGGGTGTGCTCAGCATGGGCTCCAGTCGTGGTTCCACATGGAGTTATACGCCCGATTGCACGCGTTGTGCGAGCGCGTCGAGTAATGCGTCCCATTGCTTTGCCAGATCGTCCAGGTCGTACTCGATTGCGTCGCCCAATGAGGACCAGTCCTGATGTGTCAGGTTGGTGCGGATCTCGAAGAGGGTGTCGCCGAGCTTTTCGATCGCAACGGACGCGGTCGTCCCATCAAACTCGAAGGTGTTGAGATCGATGTCCGCGAGTTCCGCGGATTGGGATACGACTTCTCCGACGGCCTGCCACCCGGTGAGGATCGCGTTGAGCGATTCAACGGCGGGTTCAAGCTCGCCCTTGCGGAGATGATCCGCAGCGGTTGACTGATCCTCACGGACAAGCTCGAGCGATTCGCGAGCGCTTGCGAATGTCTCGACGAGGAACGCAACGGGGTCCGTCGTGGTCAGACGGAGCTCGTTGATCCCGGCGCTGTCGCTCGGCGGGTTGTCGAGGAGCTCGTCGTCGATTGCTTCGCCGTCGGCGTGGATGTCCACGATCAGGCGTCCCGCGTGCTCCGCGTGCTCGCGAGCAGCATCGAGGGCATCCGCGATCGAGTCGTTGTTGTCGAGTTCGGTCTCATCAATAAATACGCGCATGGGCGACGGCCTTTCGGATGCTCAGGTGGTTGGTTGAGCGTGCGGCGTCGGGGTAGGCGACGCGTGGAGTTTCTTTTCTTTGTGGATGAGTTTCAGGTTTCGTGCGTAGATGACGATCCCTGTGGATTGTCCCATGACGCCGACGATGTCGACGCGCCAGACGAAGTAGGTGAACAGGCAGATCCCGCCGACGAAGCTGAACCACCAGAAGATCTCGGGGACAGTCGAGACCTTGGTGCGTTCCGAGATGATCCACTGGACGAACATGCGCCCGAAGAACGCGGCCTGGCCGATGAGCCCGATCGCGACCCACCCGAACGTGCTCCAACGCGTGATGTTGAAGAATCCGAGCAGGTGCCGCTCGATCGCGGGGCGTGCGTTCCACTCTTTAATTTGTGTGTTCAGGAACGTATCGAGCTCATCGTGCGGGATCGGGAGGTCAGTTCGCAAGGGTGTCGGCGAGATGACGTGGTATGCGGAATCCCCGTCGTATTCGATGCGTTCGAGCATGATCTCGGTCGCGCCCACACGCACGATGAGATCAGAGTGCGAGCGTGAGAGCGCGGGCTGAAGGACGAGCCACATGCCCAGGAAAACGAGCAGGATCATCGCGATGATTGGGCCGGACTTCATGAGTGGGTGTGCTCCTCGGACGTCACGGGTCGGCGTCGGTTCCGCATGTACCGGACCGCGAAGAGATCGACGAGCCCGGGGAGGGCGCGTTTGGTGATGCCCATCCCATACTTCGGTTCGCCCGCGTGACGATGACGATGATTCACCGGCATTTCCACCACGAGGTACCCGAGATGACGCGCCGTCGCGGGGATGAACCGGTGCATGCCCTTGAACTCAAGCGGGATCTGGAGTGCGATCTCACGTTTCATGACCCGCAACGAGCATCCGGTATCCGTGATGGTGTCGTTCAGGAGGACCCGGCGGAAAGTCCGTCCGACCCATGATCCGAACAATCGGATGGTTGAGTCGCCCTGCTTGCGTACGGCGGATCGGTCCCCTTGCACAAAGTCCGCGCCCGATGATGCGAGCAACTCGAGCATCTTGGGGATATCCGCGGGGTCGTTCTGCAGATCCGCATCGAGGACCGCGATCAGTCTCCCGCGTGCGGCGCGGAACCCCGCGTGGAAGGCTGCGGATTGCCCGTGTCCTTTCCCCGTCGGGGTGTTGGTCATCGCGACGCAACGAACCCAAGGACGATCCGGTTGATGTGCGATCGCCTTGGTTCGCGTCGAATCCGTAGATCCATCATCAACGAGGACAAACTCGAACGCGATCCCTGTTGGTGACAACGCTGATTCGATCTGCTCGACGAGCAGATCGACGTTGTCCTCTTCGTTGTGTGCCGGTGCAACGACGGAGAGCTCAATCTCGGGGGTGCTCGGGTTGTCGTGTGTTCCTGTTCTCATGCAAATCGGACGACATTGTCCGCTGATTCAAGTACCTAGAGTCGTTCTAAATGGAAGAACCAGACGGGAACCGCCGTCTCTAAGCATATCGCCGAAGGAGTTGAGCGTCATGCATATGCGCAAGTCGGATCACGATCATGGGCCCGCGACTGTCCCCGTGAAGATCATTCTTGAGAACCCGGAAGAGTTGAACGAGGACGGTTCGGATACGGCTGTCCACGAAGTGATGGCTGCGAAGGGCGAGCACCTGCTCGAGGTCGCGATGGATCACGGGATCAACATCGAGCACGCATGCGGCGGTGTCTGCGCGTGCTCGACGTGTCATGTTTATGTCGAAGAGGGCATGGATTCGTTGAGCGAGGCGGAGGAAGAGGAAGAAGATCGCGTCGAGGAGGCGCCGGGTCTTCAGATCAACTCGCGTCTCTCGTGCCAGTGCGATATCAAGGGAGATGGGCCGATTGTGTTCCGCGTCCCCGCGTGGAATCGCAATGCGGTCAAGGAAGTCCCGCACTAGGGCACGAAGATCGATTGATCGCGATATGCTTGGGTATGCGAAACACCCTGCGGATCTCGATCGTATTGCTGGCTTTGATTGGTTGCTCGCTGCCTGTATTGGGCGGAGAGCTTCGTGCGCGGACAGCGCCCACGGAGGAAGTGGTCGAGTCCGTGTGGGTCTCGTTGCGCGCCAAGTTCCCCTTGCCCAGTGACGACGGGTACTCGGGGAGTAACAAGGGGCTCGGGTTGGTCCTGATCGATCCGGAGAAGGGATCGTTGGCGGAAGACTTTTCGTGGGATGAACCCAATACGGACCACTCGATCGCGATCGCGATGGACGTTCACAACCAGATCCCGGATAAGAGCGCGGATGAGAATGGACGCGTCATGGGCTGGTTCGACGCGGACGGGAACTGGTACGAGCGCCCACAGCGCGAGGTGTCTGTCCATGCGAACGGCCGCGAGCGGATCAATGTCCGATCGGAGTACGAGTTCCGCACCAACGCGTGGGTCGATATCGATGTGCATGTGCGCTATGTGCTCGGGGGCGCGAAGGTCATGGTGATGCTCGACGGGCACACCATCATCGATCAGCACCTGTGGAACCTGCGCCCCATGCGTCTGCACGCGATGGTGGGGGTGGAGGGCGACGAGATCGAGATTGAGGATCTCGTGATTACCCGTGTTGTGGCGCTCGATGAACCCATGCCTAAACCCGTGACGTTGACCGCGTTCGATGCGGAGCTGCTGCAGAACGCGGCGACCCTCCGCAACGATGTCGATTTCTCCTCGATTCCCGAATCCGTCGGACGCATCATCGCGACGCTGACCCTGAGCGAGCCCGAGATGGGGTACGACCATTGGGACAAGAAGGGGACCGTCGCGATCCGCGTGCCCACGGGTGAGACGGACGAAGAGGGCAACGCGCTGACCGAGCGATTCGAGGTCTTCCGGTACATCACGCCCTACCGGCGTGGGTGGACCTGGCACATGGATGTCACGGACCTGCTCCCGCTGTTCAAAGACACGCGACAGATGGAGACGCACATCGGGACGTACATGAAGGGGTGGCTCGTCTCGTTCGATCTCGACTTCTACCCCGGCACGCCCGAGCGCGAACCCATCGCGGTGATGAACCTGTGGAACGGAGAAGCGGAGATCGGGAACCCCGAGAACCCCGTGTCGGATTTCTACGCGGCGCGTGAGATCAAGGTCCCCGAAGACGCGACGAGTGCACGGGTCCGAGCAACCGTGACGGGGCACGGGATGCTCCCAAACTCCAACAACGCGGGGGAGTTCATGCCGATCTGGCGCACCCTGACGATCTCCTCCGCGAACTCTAACGGCGGCGGCGATGTTCTCGAGGGCGATTACATCTCCATGTCCGCGCGGAACCATCTGTGGAAGACGGATTGTTATCTCAACCCGTGCCGCCCGCAGGGCGGGACATGGAAGTTCGATCGTTCCGGGTGGGCGCCGGGCGATAAGGTTGACCCTTGGATCGTGGATGTGCAATCGGAGTTCGTGATGGGGGATATGCTCCGGATTGAGTACGAGCTCGATCCGTATCTCAACGAGGGGCGTGGGGAGACCTGGGCGCCGCATCACTGGACCGACACGGTGGTCGTGTTTTACAAGTAACGGACAGAGGACGTGATGGCGCAGAAACGCAAACTTCAGGACAAGTACTTCAGGATGGCGAAACGCGAGGGGTATCTCGCGCGTTCCGCGTACAAGCTCTTGGAGATCAATAAACGGCGCAAGCTCATCCGCAAGGGCGATCGCGTGCTCGATCTCGGGTGCGCTCCGGGGTCGTGGCTGCAGGTCGCAGAGAAGATCATCGGTGAGGAGGGCACCCTCGTCGGGATCGATCTCAAACCCGTCTCGGGTGACTTTGGTCCCAATGTCCGCACGATCGTGGGGGACTTCACCAAGACCACCGCGGCGGAACTGCTCGGGGGCGAGGACGAACTCTTCGATGTTGTGATCTCCGACATGGCGCCATCGACGACGGGGCACGGCGATCACTTCTTCTCCGAACGTTTGTGCCAGGAGATCATCGACACGCTCCCCGATCTGCTCAAACCACGCGGCACATGCACGATGAAGGTGCTCGAGGGAGAGACCTTCCCCGATCTGATCCGGCGCATGAAGCACATCTTCCGCATCGCGGGCGCGATCAAGCCCGACGCGTGCCGGGACGTGTCGCGCGAGACGTATGTGTACGGGATCGGGTTCCGACCCGGACGCGTGCGTGTGAAAGATGACGCGGACGCGGGGGCATTGCCCGAACCCGCGCCGGGGTGGGACGATTGACATTCCTTGCACCCATCGCGGGGTTGGTCGCGGGCGTGATCGGCGCGGGGTTGGTGCTCGTGATGTACATGCTGCGTCTTCGCCGACGCCCGGTGCTCGTGTCGAGCACGATGCTCTGGAAACGCGCGGTCAAGGACCTCGAGGGCAACATCCCCTGGCAGCGGTTGTCGCCGACGATGTTGTTGTTTGTTCATCTTCTGATTGTCGCGCTGCTGGCGTTGGCGCTGGCGCGGCCGGTGATGGACACGGATCTCGCGGACGGGCAACGCGTCGCGATCGTCATTGATTCCAGCGCGTCGATGAATGCGACGTTCGGCGATGACACCCTGATCGAGATCGCGAAGCGCAATGCGCGGGATCGGGTGCGTGGGTTGTTCGATTCGGGTCGATCGCCTCGGGTGACGATCGTGGACGCGGGGATTGAGCCTCGGATCGTGATCCGTGATTCCGCAGAACGCGGGCGATTGCTTGCATCGATCGATTCGATCGACATGACGGATCAGCCGGGTGATGTGATGGGGGCGTTGGAACTCATCGAGCGGTACGACATGGGGGCGGACGAGGAATCGGAACGCACGGAGACGCTCGTGTGGGTGTTCAGCGACGGGGGCGGTTTCGCGTCCGATTCAATCCCGTTGTCCGGCGCATCGGGGGTGTTGGTGTCGAGTGTCCCCGAGGAAACGCAGCTGCGGAATCTGGGAATCGTGGCACTGAGTGCGCAGCGGGATCGGGTGGACACGGAGCTTTGCCGTGTCTTTGTGCGTGTGCGGCGAAGCGCGGGCGGCGCGAGCGCCGGGGTCGTGCGGGTCTTCGATGGGGATGATGTGATCGACACAGCGCCCGTCTCGTTCGACGCGGATCAGGATACCGCGACGCATAGTTTCGAGTTGCGTCTGATGCGTTCGGCGCTGCTGCGTGTGGAGATTGTCGGCGACGATGCGCTCGCGAGCGATGATCGCGCGTGGGTCACCGTTCCGGGCCCGGACCCGGTGCGCGTGACGATCGTGTCTCCGGAGGGGCGTGTGGATCCGTTGCTGCTCGATAGTGTCGAGGTTGTGGCGCGGGCGTCCGCGAGGGTGGTGTCTGCGGGTGACCCGATGGGGAGCCCGGACGTGATCGTGTTTGATCGCGTGGACGCCCCGTCGCTCCCGGGTGTGCCGAGCGTTGGGTTTGGATCGGTCACAACGCCCTACGCGCAACGATTGGATGAACCATCCGGTGCGCGTCGGATGCTCAGTTGGGATCGGAACGATCCGATGCTGCGCGACGCGGGGATCGGTGGGGTCACGTTTGAGCGTTCGATCAGGTTTGATGAAACGCAGCCGGGGGTTCGTGTGCTTGCACGTGATCAGGGCGGCGGCGCGATCATTGAGATCACTGATCGAGGGAATCGGCACATGCGGAGCGCGTTCGTGTTGCACGACTCGGACTGGAGCGTGCAGGTCGGATTCACGATCTTCATGGCGCAGGTTTTTGAAGCGCTGCTCCCCGGCGCGGGCGGGCAGGGCGAGGTGTTCCGCACGGATACCCCGATCGCGTACCGCGACGACGAGGGGATCGAGCGTGTGTTTGG
>SPJK01035977.1_pt1 | contig 17527 bp, 14 predicted proteins | sample 3741771 | NCBI WGS metagenome assembly SPJK01 (sample SAMN10925997, study PRJNA522277) | cold seep metagenome | isolation source: Elba SIP-enriched marine methane seep metagenome, extraction at timepoint T2 | place: Italy: coast of Elba, Mediterranean Sea
ATTCATTTTAGTTGCGCAGTTCCCGCTATCATGCGGGCCAAAGAAAAGTTTGATCAACTGCTGTCGCCATAGGTGCGCAGTGCGCGCCTTTATTGGGTTTATACAGATATAGGCGCTTTAATATGCGCATCAGCCTGATAATTAAGGATTGAAAAATCCTCAAACTGATAATCAAACAAGGATGCCGGTTTTCGGTTAATTTGCAAGGTCGGTAAAGCTTTCGGTTTGCGGGTTAATTGCAAACGCGCCTGTTCAAGATGATTCAAATACAAATGCACATCGCCGCCGCTCCAGATAAAATCGCCAACTTGTAAATCCGCTTGCTGGGCAACCATATGGGTGAGTAAAGCATAACTGGCGATATTAAACGGCAAACCCAAAAAGGTATCGCAACTGCGTTGATAAAGCTGACAAGACAAGCGGCCATCCGCCACATAGAATTGAAATAAAGTGTGACAGGCGGCCAAGGCCATTTTGTCGTTTGCTACGTTTTGTTGCGGGCTGATCGTTTCATCCGGCAAATCCGCCACATTCCAGGCGGAAACCAACATTCGACGGCTATTCGGCGTATCCCGCAATTGTTGCAATATCATTGAAATCTGATCAATTGTCTCACCGTTTCGAGCGGGCCAGGAGCGCCATTGACTGCCGTAAACCGGGCCTAAATCGCCGTTTTCATCCGCCCAGGCATCCCAAATTGAAACCCCGTGCGCATTCAAATAGGCGATATTAGTATCGCCGTTTAAAAACCACAATAATTCATGAATAATGGATTTAAGATGAATTTTCTTGGTAGTCACCAGTGGAAAGCCGTGTTGCAGATTAAAGCGCATTTGATGGCCGAAAATGGATAAGGTCCCGCTGCCGGTGCGGTCTCCTTTCTGATGACCCTCGGATAAGATTTTATCCAGTAAATCCAGATATTGCTGCATAGTGTTTATAAGTTTTAAGCAAATAGCAGCATTCTACGTGGCTTGATGAGTTAAGAAAAGTTGGAATTGGTAGGGTGTGCGCTGCGTACCATGATGTCTAAAAAAGGTCATGGCTTCCGCGCTCTGAAACTGTGAAAGAATTCACTCATTATTCAAAAAAGATGAATGCGTAGGTTGTGGGTGAGCTTGCGAACCCCAACAATCAAGAGCCTATGAGTTTCCTAGTGTTGGGACTACAACCTACATTGAATACTTTCACAGTATCTCTGCGTGGGCGCGGGGGAGTAACGTTCCGTGTCTCGAAACGCAGAGCGGTTATGATGACGTGACCACGGAGACCGTGGCCACTATTTTGATAATGTCTTATTTAACGCACTCAACTTTAATCGATCTGATTTTATGGTAAAAACTAAATTCGCCGAAATTATGCACTTTTACATTCGGCTGGAAAATTAATTCCGAATCTTCCAGAATGTCTTGTTTGGTAATGCCCAATGATTTCATCAGCACCGGATGATTGGCCATTTCTTTTAAAGTCAGCTTAAAATTCTTATTTTCAAACAAGGTGACAACGGCGTTCGGGCCGACGATAATGCTTTCGATTTGTTTATCCCAATTGGAGCCGTTCAGGCTGATTAAATTTTTCAATTGTTTTGGGCCTTTAATACGATGTTTCTGGCCTGTATAGTGATCATCTCTGAAAATATCCACCCAACAGCCTGCTTTTTTTTGGGCTTGGCTGGGAGCGGAAAAGCCGATGGCGGCGACAGAAAAAAGCGTGATCAGTGATGTGCGGAAGTGTGATGCTGTCATGGCGATACCCCTCGTTGTTAATTCAAACAAGTGGGGCGAATACGGAATTATATCGAACAGATAACGCCGACATATCAAGCTCATTATCCACCACCCCACGTTTAAATTGATTCCAAATAACCTTATTGGTTTCAATTTTTTATTTTTAGTTATTAAGGTAACCCCTCAACGGTATTCAATCTAGGAATTGACATATAAATCAATATCCTAAATTTCTTAACGCGAGTCGGTGATTTGATTATAGAATAGAAAATCTATTACGTCATACTCTTTTAGTGAGTAGGGTGCGCTTCGCGTACCTTTGGCGACTATTTTTCCGCAATATGCCATTGCAACGGATATTTCTGTGTCACTCTCTTAAGATAGCCCGTCATCTTTTCCGAAATAAATTTCTGCCTGACGCGATCAAAAATTTCAGCAAAGGTTTTTTGCTCTGAGGGTTTGCGGTTAAGGATAGTAACGATATGCCAGCCTTTTTCGGTTTCGATAATATCGCTGATTTGATGGTCTTGCAGGTTTTTCAGCGCCGCTTCAATCGCCGGTGCGGCGCTACCTTCTGTTAACCAGCCCATGTCGCCGGAGCGTTGTTTGCCGTAGGGGTCTATGCTGTGTTCGGCTGCCAATGTGAACAGACTTTCGCCTTTGTTGATTCGCTGGGCGATGGATTCCGCTTGTTGCCGGTCGGCTAAGACGATTTGGCCGATTTGGCGGCGCTCAGGAATATAGCCGATTTCCGGATGTTGCTTGAAATAGTTTTGTAAAGTCGCTTCATCCGGTATCCATTGTTTTTCTTGTTTAGCCAGTAATATCTTAACCGCCAAGTGACGGGCGTAATCCTGTAATTGCGCAGCGATGTCGATATTTTGCTGTTCGGCTTGTTGCGCCATCAGAATTAATGCAATCCATTCTTCCACTTTTTCGATGACGCGGGTTTTATCAATCGCTCCGGTCGTTGGCGTAGGGAATAAGTCGCCATATTTAATGTTGACTGAACGACCTTCCGCTAATACGGACTCCGGGCTGGGTTTGTCGTCTAATAAGCTGTAATGGGTTTTAATGTGCGCTTGTTTTTTTAAGTCTTCAATGTGCGCTTTTTTATATTCGGAAAAGCGTTTGGCGACATAAGCGGATTGAGCGGCCGTTATGGCATCCGGGTTGCTTTGGTAGCTTTTTTCCAGTTGCGTGTTGATGGCTTCCGGGATTTGAATCTGATTGCGAAATTTAAGCAGATACTGCTGCGCCAGCAAGCTGGTTTTAAAGTTGCTCATTTCCTGAATAAAGGCGCTCTGCTGTTGGATGCCGTTGTTCAACGCTTCCTGATGCAAGGCTTCAGAACGCGCTAACCTGAGCAGCATATCGCCGCGTAAATAAGCTTGTTCTTGTTCTTCCATTGCCGGGAATTGGGTGGCGAATGGTGCGGCGCGCATTGCGGATTCCAGTTGTTGTTCGGTGACTTGGCCGTTGTCGCCGATGCTGACCAGTACGGTGTCGGCATGGGATGTAAAGCTGAATAGGGTGAGTAGTATTATTGCGTGTATTGATTGATTCATGGCTTAATTGGGATTTGGTCATCAAGTAGGTACGACTTTAGCCTGCATGTTTTTTCGATTTTGCAAGCTAAAGCCTGCGCCCCTGATTTTATAATATTAATTATTTAGAGGGTGAGGTGCTAGCTACATCTTGATTAGGCTATTAGGTTGGGTGCGCAGGACGTATCCTACGATGCGCTGTCGAAAAAACCGCCGATGATGATCGGCGGTTTGTGCGCCGTTTATTTGATATTTTTACCGCCTAAATCATGAGCGTTTCCATGTATCCAACTGATCGCGGCATCCAAATCGTCTTTGATTTTTTTGCCTTTCCAGGTCAGGGCTTCAGCGACAATCGGTACGCCCGCCTTGTTGGTTTCATGGCAGGATGCGCACAATAGCGGGCCGTGGCTGCCGTCCGGATTATATTGGGCGGCTTGTTTATAGGTAGTCGGGTCTACTTTCGGCGTCACCGGATATAAGCCGTGTATGGATTCGTGACAGGCTTGGCAAGCCAATCCTGCATGGCCTTTGGAATAACGCATGACACTGTATTTACCCGGCTGGTTAATCGGGAATGCTACCCCGCCCTGACCTTCCACATAAGGCGGCGCATGACAATCGGCGCAATGCGGCGTACCGGCGGACAACCAGTAATCACGGCCGTTGCTGGCGGCGTCATAAGGTACGGCGGCAATGCCGGTGGCTTCGTCAGGTAATTGCAAGGACGCCAGTTTGGCGGATGGATTGGCCGATAACAGGGTAACGTTAACATCGCCGTCTTCATCTTTTTTTACCAGCGGCGCGCCGTCTTTGATGGCGATCACGCCAATATCGGGCACCAGACGATCTTTAGCCCAGGTTAACAAGATGCCGGATTTGCCTGGCGTGTCGTGGCCGTTTTTATCTAACACCACTTTGGGGTCCAGATATTTTTCTTCCAATGTTTTACGACTGACGCCGATGGCTTTGGCGATCTCATCGATTGATTTGTTGCGAATGGTGTCGCCGGTTTGCAGGAAGGCGTTTTGCAGATTGTCGCGCTGATACAATTCGCGCGATAACTGGCTATGGCAGTTCGTACACCATAAGCCTTTGCCGTTTTTACCATTGCCGATGTTGGAGACATTGTTTTGCATCCATTTGCCGATGGCGTTTAAGTGTTCCGGAGTGCCTGCGCCGTCATTTTCCTTGTTCGGGTTGGAGTGTACGTCGCGACCGGCGAAACAGCCGCCTTCGGTATCGCGGTTGTCGGAATCGGCGAAAAAGTTGCGTCCGTCCTCGGTAATCGGATAACCATCCATGCCGCCGTCTTGTCTATGCGCCGGGTGACAACCTGCGCAGGTGCCGGTGCGGCCTTCGGAATCGGGTAATGGACGGATGGTTTGATGTACTCGGTGCAAGGCTTCCGATAACGGCATAATGGGCGTATCCCAATCCTCCCGTTTTTCACTGCCGGAGAGTATTTGCTCAATGCCTTTGGATTGCAACACGCCGATCACGTTATCCGCGTGGCATTGTTGGCATAATACGGGGTCGTTGCCCAAGCGATTTTGAGTGGCGCGGCTGCTCGGGTCGTATTTAGCCAAGAACTGGGTGCCGTGGCGCGCATCATGAATCTGTAAGATGGAAATGGAGGTGGCTTTCAAATTAGCCATATAAGGCGATGCGCCTAAACCCAGCCAGAAGGCTTTTTCCTGTTTATATAAAGTAAATGTATCGCCATTGGCGTTATCATTGGCGTGGCAATTAGCGCAGTTAGGCACGTCAATCGGATTGGTGCCGATGAATTTCACCGGTTTGCCGGTATGACTGTCGATCACCGGCCGACCGTTTTTAGCCTCGACCAAACCAACCCAAGCTTCTTGATAAGGACGAATATCGCTTTCAACAATTTCTAACGGGCTTTTTTTCATTAACTCGTCGTAGAACGGCGTTAGCGGTAAACCCAAGGCATCCCAAATGCCCGGATTGGTGAGAACGATAGGCACATTGTCCAATACCGGCGATTTGGTATAAACAATCGTGCCCTTGTCGCCGGTGTAATGCAGATGTCCGTTCTTTAGCGGCATACCGGAAGGCCCGGCATCTCTGGGGATGGGCAGCTCAATACCGATGCGTTTCTTTTCACTGTCTTTGCTGGTGTTTTTGGGGTTACTGCCTTTTAAATCTTTATAGATATATAAATGGGTGAAATAGGCGTTGCCGACATTTTCATTCTTACTGTATTTGCCATCTTTGTTAACATCGTAAGGGATATTCCAATACGCCAGCTTAGTGCCTTCGGAAAATGTATTATCAATGTGACCGTATTCCAGCTTCATGCGTTTGTCGCCGTCCACTAATACGGTAGGATCGTTCGGGTCCGCCTTTAATAATTGCGGGAATTCATAAGGCCCGGTCGCCGTTTTGACGACCTGGCTCTGAATCGAATTATAAGGCGGCAAGATGCAGCAATAGGAAAAATCAAATCCGGTGCAATGCATGCCCAGTTCATAATTTATGGTGATGTTGTAGTCGTTTTTCGGCTTTTGCAAATCCCCCGCCACTGAATTGGCGATAGGGCTGTTGCGAATCAGCCCCGACTCCCCCGGCGGCTTGTAAGGTATATACTTAGCGAATACCGGGGTAACCCATAAACTGTGCAGCAATGCTACGGAAATGATTTTATTCATAATGCTTACTCTTGTAATTGATTATAATATTGAGCGAGTTGCCGAATATCCTCCTCGGAAAGTTGTTCGGCAATTAGGCGCATCCGACTGTATACATCGTTTTTTCGAACTCCTGTTTTGTATTCCGTTAAAGTTTTAATGAAATACTCTGTCTGTTGACCGGCCAGAGCGGGAATATCCTGTTTTGCACCTTCGCCGTCAGAACCGTGGCAAGCAAAGCAAGGCGGCACAATTTTTTTGCCGTTGCCTTTTTCGACTAACTGCTCCGCCGCCGACAAGTCGCCTTTAACGGCTTTGTTTTTCGCCGTCGGCAAAGAGGCGAACCAGACGGCCAGATCAGCGGAGTCCTGTTCCGATAAACCGGCGGCTACTGAGTTCATCAGCATATGAATGCGTTTATTATCGGCGTAATCGCGCAATTGCTTATAGGTGTATGTCGCCAATTGACCGGCTAATGAAGGATATTCCGGAATCTGGCTGATGCCTTGTTCGCCATGACAGCCTGCGCAACTTTCCGCTAATTCTTTGCCTTTAAACATATCGCCTTGTTTAACAAAATTGAGCATATCAGGCGTCCAGGCAATATTGGAGCTAGGCTCGGCATTAACGATGGTGGAGCAAGTCACTAGTAATAAGATTAGTATACGTTTCATCATTAATATCCCCATGCGCTAGAGTCGTAGGTATCCATAAAGAAGAATTGCAGGATCGGAATACCGAAGCTGACCGCCATCAACACAGCAATTACTTTATTCCATAATTTGAAATCATTCAGATATTCCGGCAAATCGGTGGGTTTATGCAACGGTTCGGCATACTCCACGCTGCCTTCAAAAACTTCCGCAGAGGGGTTAAATTGGGTTTTGTATAAGACATACACAAACAATCCGCCGGAACCCATCATAATCAAGCCGCCGAAGATCATCGCCAATTCGTAAGGTTGCCACGATAAGGTCAGCAGGTTGTTATAAACCACAGAGGAAATGCGGCGCGGCTGGCCCAACAGACCCAATACATGCCAAGGCGTAGTCAAAATGCAGATGCCGATAAACCAGGTCCATAATTGCACTAAAGCCATATTATTGGAGATTAACGGTTTTTTGGTCAAAATCGGCCACAAATAATAAGCGATGGCAAAATACATAATAACTGTGGTGCCGGCAAATATCAGATGGAAATGACCCGGCACCCACGCGGTGTTATGCACCATGGCGTTCATCGCATAGCTGGCGTTCACCAGGCCGCCGAAACCGCCGAAGATCAGCATCAATAAAGACAAAATCACCGATAGCACCATGGTGTTCGTCCATTGCAGCGATCCTATCCAGCCCAGTAATCCTTTGCCGCCGCGTAAGCGTCCGGCGATTTCTAGCGATGCAATGACCGTGAAGCCGGTTAGAAAGGTCGGTATGGTGACCACAAACGTACCGATGCCGTGCAGCATTTTCCAGCCTTTGGCCTGTTCGGGGTCCATGTACAAGTGGTGAAAACCGATTGGTAAACTAAACACCACTAAAACCAAAAACGCCGCTCTGGCCGCTTCTTCACTGAATAAGAAAGAACCCGCTTGCTTTGGGACGAAAACATAAAAAGCGGTATAAGCCGGAATTAACCAAAAATAGACAATCGGATGTAAGGTCCAGGAAAATAGCGTTCTGGCTAATCCGGGGTCAATCGTATCCACCCAACCTAAAGACCAAGGGATGATTAAAAATAGGGATTCAAAAGCGACGCCTGCGCTGGTCCATAACCAAAGCAAGGCGTTGGCGGCGGTGGCGAACATCGCTAACGGCACCAACTCATCAGGGTTTTCCTTTTTCCATTGATAAAACATCATTAACATGATGCCGCACCAGACCCATGAGCCGACGATCAGCAAGGTGGCGCCCAGATAAAATAAATAGTGCGCCTGTACCGGCGGGTAAAAGGTATAAAGCACCGAAGCCAGACCGGTTAATAAGGGAATTGCCGCCAGCACAACGCCGAACAGCGCCAGCCAAAAACCGCCCCAGGCCAGTTTTGGATTCCATACCGGCATTTTCAATGTTGTGCTTGCGGTGTAATAACCGAAGCCCATAATGAAAAATGTGGTTAACACATAGGCCATCAGCACGCCGTGGGTGCTCACCGAGGCGAAATACACACTGGGCGAGTCCAATGATGAAAACAGGCCGCTACGCTCCAGAACCTGATAGACACCCATAATACAAGCCAGCAAAAAGGCGATAAAAGCCACCGACATATGACTTAACGCAAGGTTTCTTTCGGTATTATCATTCATGATTCTGTTTCTCCTGTCGCGCGGTTTTGCTGCGTCGACCATTGTTCTTTTTCGATGACGTCAATTCTGCTCCACATATGATCATGACCCAAACCGCAATATTCGTTACATAGCACTGGATAATCGCCCGGTTTGGGAAATGTGGTCAGTAATTCTGCAACAAAGCCGGGCACAATCATGGTGCTCATGTTTGTCATCGGCACATGTACGCCGTGTAACACGTCGATGCTGACCCAACGGAAAGTAATCGGCGTTTCAGCCGGTACGACAATGTTTTTGGGAAAAAAGGAATAGCGTCCAGCCACCATTCTAACCGTGATATGGCCGTTTTCATCAGTGGAAACGCCGAGGTTTTGTTCGCCGAATTCCTCACTGAGATGCAGTTTAGCAGAGTCAATGGTCTCTACGTTACTTGGCGCATTAACGCCGTGGAACAAAGCGTCGATCATGATAATGCCGACAAATAAGGCGCAAACCCCAACTACGACTTGCACCCACTGTTTTTCAAGAGGATCTATATGCATACTATCCCCCTAATTGATAACGCCGCGGGGGATAAACACCCCGTAGTATAGAAATAACCAACCTAGAACCATGCTGGCGGTGACGGAAATCAACAAAAACCAGGTGCCGATGGGTTTGCTGTTGAGAATCTCTTCGCGTTCTTCATCACTCAATTGAGCCATTTCCCCTCCTAAATAAAATTAATGTTTGTGTTACATCAAAAAAGAATTGATTAAGCATGTTATAAAGTACTAATATATCAGCCTGTCCATATCAGAGCAACCTATTTTGGACTAAGATAATTGAACTTTGTGGAATCATAGTATACTCAGGACTCAGCAAGATACCCTTTAAATAATAGTGTATTCTGCTCATTTTTTGAATTATGATTCAGCCTGTTTCGGAATCGTCAACAATTCATTAAATCCTGAGCGTTACCTAAGTTTAACACGGGATTACACGGTAGGGTACGCACTGCGTACCGCTCGATGGCGTTTAGCATACGTGGCAATCCTATCCTATTGATGTCTCGTTTTAAGGCGATAGCCTTGAGCGCGAAGGGTAGGGACGACCTTCGCCTAAGCGCTGACAACCCTTTAACGTATTATTCAAACATTTTGAGCAGTGGCTTTTAAATAAAAAAATAACGTGAACATTACCGATCAAGATCATCAAACAGCATTGGACAAATTAGTCGCCTACTCTCTGAAAGGCGGTTTGCCGATTTTTTTATTTGTCTTGTCTTTTGCTTTGGGCGCGATTGCATTGATTTATACGCCCAGGGAAGAAGAGCCGCAAATCGTCGTGCCGATGGCCGATGTGCTGATTCATGCGCCGGGGTTATCCGCTCGTCAGGTTGAAAAACAAGTCACCTTGCCATTGGAAAAAATCCTCTCGCAGATCAGCGGTGTTGAACATATTTATTCGCGTTCCAGCGCCGGTAAGGCCATAGTGACATTGAGGTATTATGTCGGCGAAGACCGCGAAGACGCCTTGGTTAACGCTTATACTAAACTATTATCTAATCAAGATAGCATTCCCGCCGCTGTGCAAAGCTGGGTGATCAAACCCTTGGAAGTGGATGATGTGCCGATTGTGGTGTTAGGGATGTGGAGCAATAATCCGCAACGTTACAATGATTATGATTTGCGACGCATGGCCGATGAAATGACCACATCGTTACAGCAAATCGAAGATAGCAATCAAGTCAGCGTAGTCGGCGGTCGTAGCCGCGCTGTTAACGTATTGTTCAATCCGCAAAGCATGGCCGGACGTAAAACTACAGCGATTGATATTGTTCGTTCGATACAGTCTGCAAACCGTTTACAGGAATCCGGTTTACTATCGATGAATAATCAATCTTTAGTGTTGGAAACCGGCGATTTCATTCGCTCGGCGGAACAGTTGGCCACGCTAGTCGTCAAGGTAAACGAGGGGCGACCGGTTTATCTGCAGGATGTTGCAGAAATCAAGGATGGCCCGGCGGAGCTGGATGGTTACAGTTGGATAGAATTTGCGCCGGGTCATGCTTTGGCTGAACAACATCCGGAGCAATATCCGATGGTGACCTTGGCGATTGCCAAAAAAAGAGGCTCCAATGCGGTTTGGGTGGCTGAAAATATCCATCAGCTTATCGATGAGTTAAAACAACAATTACTGCCGCCGGAAGTGCAGATTGAAGTGCTGCGCGATTACGGCAAAACGGCGGATGAAAAAGTCACTAATTTAACCAGCAGTTTGGCATTTGCGATTTTTACCGTGGTGGTGTTTATCGCGGTGTTTTTAGGATGGCGCGAGGCCTTGGTGGTCGGTTTGGCGATTCCGATATGTTACGGATTAACCTTGATGCTGGATATGGCTTTCGGGTACACCATCAATCGGGTGACTTTATTCGCTTTAATTTTATCGTTGGGTTTATTGGTCGACGACCCGATTACCGGGATTGATAATATCGAACGCTTTATGCGTTTAGGAAGCGGTGATTTAAAACAACGCATTATTGCCGCGATAGCGGAAATTCGCTCGGCTTTGTTGATGTCTACGGTCACCATTATTCTGGCTTTTGTGCCGTTAGCCTTCATTACCGGGTTAATGGGGCCGTATATGGGGCCGATGGCCTTCAATGTACCGGTTGCGGTGATTATTTCGACAATGGTGGCGTTTATGGTCACGCCCTGGCTGGCGAGTTTGCTCTTAAAGCCTAAACAAGAGGAAGATGCTTCGCAAGGCTTGTTGAAAATATATAGCGCGATGGTTGGGCCGTTCATTCAAAGTCGTCAAAAAGCCTGGTTGTTAATGGCGATGGTGATAGCTTTATTTGTAGCCACAGCTAGTTTGCCGGTGTTTCAAGCGGTGCCGTTAAAATTATTGCCGTTTGACAATAAAGACGAAATGCAGATATTAGTGGATATGCCGGAAGGCAGTTCGCTGGAACAAACGGCGGCGCTGACTAAAAAGGCCGCGCAAATCGCCGGGCGTTTGCCGGAAGTGCAAGCGGTAGCCGCTTATGTCGGCCAGCCTTCGCCGATTGATTTCAATGGCCTGGTGCGACAGTATTTTTACCGGCAAGCGCCGCATCTGGCGGATATCCGCTTAACCTTGGCGCCGCGAGCCGAACGCGAGCATAACTCACATGCTGTTTTATTGCGTTTGCGCAAAATGTTGCAGCCGTTGAATGTTGATGGGGCGTCGCTCAAAGTGGTGGAAGTGCCGCCGGGGCCGCCGGTGCTGAGTACGGTGGTGGCGGAAATTTACGGCGACCGTTTGACGGATTATCAACAACAACGGCAAGCGGCGCAAACAGTGATGGATAGATTGCGACAAGAGGCTTTTGTCGTAGAAGTGGATTCAACGGTGGAAGCCGAGCAAACCCGCTGGCGCTTTATCACCGATAAAGAAAAAGCCAGGCTTTCCGGGGTCAGCACTGAGGATATTGCGATCAATCTGAGCATGGCCAACCACGGCTGGGTGGCGGATCATTTGAATCTGGAAAGTGAGGCCAATCCATTGCCGATTACCTTACGCTTACCTAAGCCGATACGCGCAGGTCTGGACGATTTAGCGGTGTTGCCGATCAAAGGCCGAGGTCTTGGCCCGGATCAGTCCATCATTGCTTTGGGTGAATTAGGCCGATTTCAAGCATTGGAAACTGACCGCGCTATTTTCCATAAAAACCTGCGTCCGGTGGTATACGTGACCGCTGAACTGGAAGGCAGAACCCCGGTAGAAGTTATCACCAGCATCCAGGCTGATTTCAATAATACCGATAACAAGCGGCGGGACTGGCGCCAGCGCAGCTTTTTTAATCCCGGCGCAGGCATACCCTGGCATTTGCCGGATAATATCAGCGTTAATTGGGGCGGCGAGGGTGAGTGGGATACCACGATAAGAGTGTTTCGGGATATGGGTTTAGCTTTTGCTTTCGCATTAATCGGTATTTATTTTGTCATGCGTCTGCAAACCGGCTCCACCGCATTAACCCTGATTATTATGTCGTCTATCCCGATGACGGTGATCGGCATCATGCCGGGTTTCTGGCTGTTGAATCAATTCGGCGAACGCTTTATCGGCGACAGCCCCGATCCGGTATTGTTCACCGCCACGGCGATGATCGGCATGATCGCCCTGGCCGGTATTGTGATTCGCAACGCCTTAATTTTAATTGAATTCATTGTTCAGGCGCGGGAATCCGGTATGGCTTTGCAAGAGGCATTATTACAAGCCGGCGCGATTCGGATGCGACCAGTTTTGTTAACGGCGGGAACCACCTTGCTGGGCAATATCATTATCACTCTGGACCCGGTTTTCAGCGGTTTGGCGATTGCCATTATCTTCGGGATTCTAGCCTCCACCTTATTCACCTTATTAGTTATACCGGTTGTTTATTATTTGGTATACGCTCCAAAACAAACGGCTCAAGAGAATTAAAATATGGATAATCACACAAAAACCTATCTGATGCCGGTGCTGGCCATGCTCGGCTTGTTGTTAGCGATTTTATGGATGGCGGGCGGTTTTGACGATAAAATCCAACCGGGGCGATTATCTTCCGGCAAAGTCTATCAGGGCGAGACCTTGACCTTGCAGACCAGCGTTGTGCAAAGTGTTGAAGAAGTCGCCGCAAGCGTACACTCCAAACAAACCACCCAAGTCGCATCCAGGGTTTTGGCGCCGATAAAAAAGATTCATGTTAAAGCCGGGGATATTGTCCATCAAGGCGATTTATTAATTGAATTGGATAATCGCAATAATTTGGCCAGAGTAGGTCAATCTCAAGGCAACCTGAATGCGATTCGGGCGCAGTTAAAGCAAGCCGATTCACACTATCAGCGCACTCAAAATCTATACAGCAAGGAGAGTGTCACCAAGGCCGAATTGGAAAGGGCGCGAGCCGCGTACAATAGTCTACGGGCGCAATTAGCCGGGGCGGTGCAGAAGTTGGAATCATCCCGCACCACCTCCAGTTACAGTCAAATAAAAGCCACCTTTACCGCCAAAGTTATCGACCGCTTTGCCGAACCGGGCGACATAGCCTCGCCTGGGGTCAAGCTGTTGACGCTTTATGATCCGCAGTCGTTAAGAGTGGACGCCAATGTCCGCGAATCGGTTGCGCTAAGCTTAAAAATCGGCGATCAATTGGAAGCGGTGATTCCGGCGCTAAACACGCGAATGCCGGTTATCGTTGAAGAAATTGTGCCGGAAGCGAATCCCGGCGCGCGCAGCTTTTTAATTAAAGCCAAGATTGAACATCAAGGTCGAATGCTGCCGGGCATGTTCGCGCGGATAAGAATACCGTTGGCCGAGCAACAGCAATTACTCATCCCTCAACGCTATGTCAAACAAATGGGGCAACTGGATGTGGTTTGGGTGCTGGAACGAAAGCAAGCCGTGCGCCGTTTTATTCGCACCGGCGCCGTTAAACAAAACGATCAAGTTTTGGTCATTTCAGGATTGGATGCAGGCGAGCAATTAATTTTGCCTGAACATGTGGGAGAGCAGCGATGACCAATATGATCAAACGCCGCTTTATCCATTTTGGGTTAATCGCATGCATTTCGGCGCTCATGACGCCAGGCGTTTATGCCCAACAAGCCTTACATTTGAACCTGCCGCAAGCAGTCGATTACGCTATTGAACATAACCCGGATATGCATATTATGCAGCAGCGCATTGCTCAGGCCGAAGCGCAACGGCAAATTGCGCTGTCCTCGTTCTATCCGAATATTGATGCGTCTTTGTCTTATCAGCACAGCGACAATCCTTCACAGGCTTTCGCCATGGTCATCGCCCAGCGCCGTTTGCAATTTACCCCGGATACCGATTTTAACCACCCCGGCGGCATCGATAATTATCGACCGGAAATTCGCGCTCGTTACAACCTGTTCAACGGCGGACAAGATTATTATCAAAGCGGCGCCGCTAAATTGGGCGTTGACGCCGCCAAATTACGACAGGAAGCCGCCAGGCAACAATTAGCAGAAGCGGTCAAAGCCGGTTTTTTTGCTTATTTAGCGGCGATTGAAGCCGATAAAGTCGCTGATAAATCCATTTATGCTGTCAAAACCGAACTTAAACAAAGCCGGAACCGTTTACAAGTCGGCGCAATATTGCGATCAGACGTGTTGTCGTTGGAAGTCAAGCTGGCCGAAGCGCAAGATAAAAAAATCCAAACCAGCAACGCCATTGCTATGGCCAAAGCCGGTTTGAAAAAGCTGCTGGGTTTAACCGCTCAGCAGTCCCTTTCTTTAGATACTGCCGAACACGGGCGACTGCCGGATAAGCAAAACAGCTTTGTTGAATTATTACAGCTGGCCGAACAAAACCGGCCGGAAGCCAAAGCTGCAAAAAAACAAATCGAAATCGCCGAACACAAGCTTAACGCCGCCAAAGGCGCGTATTTGCCAACAGCAGACGCCTATGTCGCCTATGGTTCAGACAGCAAAAATCTGGATTTCGACACCGGCAGCGATAATGTCAGCGCCGGGGTCACGGTACAAGTCAATTTGTTTTCCGGTTTCAGACAACAACAAAATATCAAGAAAGCCCAACAGCAACTCAGCATCGCCCGGAAAAACGCCGAGCAGATTCGCTTGCAAATCGAAAACGGGGTGAAAATTGCTCATCTGCGTCTGCAGGAAGCTTTGGCGCGGATTGACGTGACCACCGTTGCCGTCGAAGCGGCGGAAGAAGCTTTCAGGTTAGTCAGTGAGCAAAGAAAAGCCGGTGTTGTGACGGTAACCCGTTATCTTGAAGCGGAAGTCGCGCGTGATAAGTCTCATGCGCGACAAATAGCCGCTCGTTATGATGCTTTAAGGGCGGATGCGCAATTGCAGCGGGCGGTGGGGAGCTGGGAGAAATAATTACTTGTATTCCCAAATAAATTCATAATAAGTGCCGATTTTCGGAAAGGTTTCGATATATTGCGCCTGATTAAAATTATCCGCGTCTTGATGAGATGACATTTCAAGGACTTCTTCGGAAATTAAGCATAATAATTCAATCGTATCATCGTATTTGTATTTTCGGATGATAATGGGAGATAGATATTGAATTTCACTGTCCAATTGCCATTTCATGCGCAAAAGCTTGGTCGGTCGGGTGATGCTGAGGCGTGAAAGCGATAGGTTCTCATGGCCTTTAACACTGATTTTAACGGTGATGGTTTCATCCCGGCCGAAACTGCCGTGAACCGGTTTGATTGCCTGGCTGTAGCTGTGCCAGTTGTCTTCCAGACGAGTTGATTCCGCGCCTTCTGAATAAATGGCTATTTGTTCATCTTCACCGCTTTTCAGCAGATTGACAAACTCCGGCAGTAATGAGGTTCCGTATACTTCCAGCCCGTCTTCTTTGATTTGAGTAATGCCGGGAGAGCTGAAGCCGATCACATTTTGATAGTCCAGCTGCCATTGTTGGGTAGAGGATAACTGCCACCGGTATTCTTGCAGTAAGGTCTGGTAACCGGCTTCTTGAGCAGCGTTTTCAAATTCATCGCGTTGGGAAACGGAGATCGGCGCGCCGGGTTTTAAACGGGATATTAACCACTCGCCCGGTCTGGCGAAGCCGAAAGATTCAAACAGAAAGCAGAGATCAACAACGAATTTCATCCCCGGAACGTTAAGCATCGCCTGCGGATTTTTGTTGGCGTAAAATTGCGGCGCAAGCTGGCCGAACCATAGAGTGACAAAAGCGCCCAAAAAACCCAGTTTGAGTAAAGTCAAATCCAGTAAGGGAAACCCCTTCAACAGGCTTGCCATATAATCCGGCAAATAGGCGACGGCATTAGGGAAGCTGGTGGACTGGGCTATCAGAAAGACCACAAAAATAACAAAAAATTGACGGCCGGCCAGATATTGTTGCGATTCGGACGTTGTTTTGGTTTGGTTTTGAATGTCTGTAGTGCGGGGGAATTCTTTCTCCAGTCCGGAAAGGTCTTTGGTTCTGAGCGATACGATAGATATCTGACTGCCTTCAAGCGCCGCCAGCAATAACATTAAGGCCAGGAAAATAGCCAGAACGGTTAACGGGGAAACGGCATATGTGATGGAGAGGTTTGATGCGCCGACGAGTATTAAATAAAGCAATGTAAAAATGGCAATCGGCGCCAGAATCACCGCAAACACGGTTGAAATGACATAGAGGACGATTGACCATAAGGACTTGCCCTGATTGGCCGGAATTTCAAAGCCCAGCTTTGTTTGCGCGGTTTCGGCCAGATTAATCAGCTCTTTGTTAAAGCGACCGATAGTTTCAGGTTGTTGGTAGACTTTTAATAACAACTTGCGTTGCTTTAGGGTTTTATGCGAAGGAGTCTCTGATAAAGGGGTGAGGAGAGAATAGGCCAATTCTTCGGAAATTTCATGGCGCAAAAGAAATTCTTTCAGTCGGCAAGCCAGCTTGTTCTTCATAAAGTGATGCTTTAAATTATTCGATAACCAATTTATTATTTTGAACGGTCGCCTCGGCGCCGTCTTCCCATTCTATTTCAAGCTTGAGTTTCAATTCTCCCCGGGGCAGTCTCTCATATCGAACCGTAAAAAGCGGTTGTTGTTGGGGGACAATATTGACATCGTTGATGGTCAGTTCCCCGTTTTCTTTTAAAGCCTGGCCGATTTTAATCAGTTGCTCGGCAATGTTTTCCAACTTGTCGGTTTGTTCGCTATTGACCATCCATTTTTGAGAATGACCATGATGAGGCGGACGTCGTGGGGATGTCATGCTAATTACTCCTGTTGATTGTTTATCGGCGGTTAATGGTTAAAAAGGCGTTATTGCGCATATTGAACGAAAAATAACCTCTTTGCCAAGGCATAGTTTAGGGGGGATTTGTTATGATGGCATTATTGCCGACTCAAAAATCGGCAAGCCTTTAATATGCGTGTGAACGATTGAGATGGAATTCATTATTGAAGAAACAGCCTTGTTTTAACCGTTAAGTATAACGATTTGCTGATGGCCGCTGCAAGTGTTAACCGCTTGATGCAGCCAAAGACAGACTAAAGTCTGTCCTACATGAGCAGGTCGGACTTTAGTCCGACATCTGGGGCTGAGGATTTTATAGCGCACTGTTTTTGATCGATAAATAAATGCAATCGTGACCGCCCGCAGTAGAGATTGTAGCGTTAAATTGACAAAACAGGATTTAAGTATAGGTAAGTATATGCAACGTATTCCGGAACCGGAATTAATGGACGACGGCAGGCAGGCGGAAGCTTATGCCAATGCGGATTTTGAAGCGCAGCATAGCCGTATTGCGCCGTTAATGAAACGATTATTGAATTTGACGGATATAGAAGG
>SPJK01012514.1_pt1 | contig 17504 bp, 24 predicted proteins | sample 3741771 | NCBI WGS metagenome assembly SPJK01 (sample SAMN10925997, study PRJNA522277) | cold seep metagenome | isolation source: Elba SIP-enriched marine methane seep metagenome, extraction at timepoint T2 | place: Italy: coast of Elba, Mediterranean Sea
GCACCCGCGTGCCCCTCCAAAATCACTTTTCTGAGAGAGGGGAGTATCCAAAAAACGACCCCCCTATGACCCAGAACGGGGAGGGGGGTATTCAGGATTCATGAATTGTGAATGTCGTTGATATGAAAGGACTTACGTCCCCAGGATACCCCCTATGGGTTCTCAGGGGCGTCGGCCGCAGGCTCGTCATCCATGAGTGCTTGCTTCACGACCTCGGCTGCCAGCTCTTCTTTCGTGACAGTCCCCCGAGACACAGCGTCCCGCAGCGAAGCAGTCCCTCCAAGCAGACCAGAGATACCCACCATAGCTAGAGTGGGAGCATCGGCACCAGCTACGTAGAGAGCAGCGCACACTAGGATCGTCGTGACAACGGTCAGGTAAGTCTTCTTCCCCTCAAGCGGGGCAAGCAGGTTCTTAATCATCTTTCACCTCGGGCGGGCAGTCTACCACAGACGGGGTTAGGAGGCGTGATAGCCTCAGGATTGGAACTTAGCGAAGAAGGCGGTCCTCGGGCCAGCGCTCAAGAAAGCCGCTGCGGGGAAGGCCATCAGAATGAAGACAGCACTGAAGATGAACTTAGTGCATAAGACCCGAGCCAAACCAAAGGCAACCCCGTAAGCGTTGACCGGAGCCGCTTGGGCTGCATGAATCAACTGGACGACGCCCCCGACAAGCCCATAGCCTAAGGCCACATACGCCGCGACGAAGAACACCCCAACCATCCAGAGCATCAATATGAAGTCTTTCATCCTACCTCCAAGGCCTGCGCGAGCCGAGTCTTGAAGTCACTCCACAGCGCACACGCACGGCTCACAGGCACGTCGCACCCTCGCGCCAATTTGCGGAGGTTCACGCGACCTTCGCCTCGACGCTTCTGATCAAGGACCCGCGTGAGGAACTTCACCTCTGTGGTGGGATGCCTCTCAAGCAAGGTCAAAATGGTGTCCTCTAGCTCAAAGGAGCTACCTCCCATCCCTCCTTCGGTCAGGTCAAGGTCAGAGGGTGGTGCAGTGTATACGGACAGGGGCCGGCGGGACTCCCTGCGGAGAATCGACGAGACATCAAAGCTCAGACGTGAGGCGATTCGGGACTCCAGGGAGCATGGTAGTGTTTGAGGGTCCGTGGTTGCTAGGATCTGAAGAGCGATGGTGTAGAGATCCTGCTTGAGGTCTGCCGCAGCGTCGGGTGATAATCGCCAACGTCTCTTCGCGGACGAGGTCAAGCGGTCCACAGTGCTTATGGTGGAGGGGCTCAGGGTTGGCATAATGGCTCCGTTCGGACATTGGGGCATCCCGCGTATTTCCTACCTCTACAGCCATTATACCGTGCAAAAACGACATTCGGGCACGAAATCGTGGACGAATCTGCCGTTCGGGCACGGTCCACCTATATAAGGAACGCGTGCGTGCAGACGCGGGCGCGCGCATACTCTTACCCCCCTAAATATTTAATTAAAAAAATTCTCTCTCTTAAAAGGGAGTAAAGTGTGCCCGAACGTGAAATTCTTCATAAGTCTAATTCTCCCAAGGTTTTGTACGTCCACAGATTCGTCCACAGAGCATGCCCGAATCTTCGCCCGGAGAAGCTAAGTCTAATTCTCCCAAGGTTTTGTACGTCCACGGAAATTTGCCCGAACCGTGGACGAATCTCGCGTCGACTAATATGGTAGGCACACACACCAGGGGTAACCATGAGCCTTCTCGCTGACCACGAAATCCAAATGCTCTGTCGCGACGGCATATCGAGCGCGGGCCCGCTGATCTCCCCCTTCACTCCTAAGCTAAACCCTGGCGATGGTTACTCTTACGGGCTGTCCTCCGCTGGGTATGACATCCGCCTCGGCACGGCGTTCAAGATCCTAGACCAGAGCTGCCAAGATTCCAAGTGCGAGGAAGAGCACTGGATGGAAGTCGAGAGTGAGGTCCCGTTGGTCCTTCACCCTGGTGACTTGGTCCTCGCTGTCTCGCACGAGAAGTTCGCCCTCCCGAGGAACATCTCCGGAGAGTGCTGGGGCAAGAGCACCTACGCGCGGAAAGGCCTGATCGTCAACGTGACGCCGCTCGAACCCGGATGGAGAGGCTACCTCACCTTGGAGCTACTCAATCCAACCCGTAGTCCCGTCCGAGTATTCCCGGGCCTTGGGATCGCGCAGATCCGGTTCCAGCGACACCAGATATGCGACGTCAGTTATGCTGATAGGGAGGGGAAATACCAGGACCAACCCCGCAAGCCCACCCCTGGAATCGATGTTGGAGGACCTTATGGACTGGGAGGACGCCTTTAAGGAGCCTGACCCTCCACACTGGCTCGACTCTGATTTCCTCTACGTCCTCATCCTCGTCCTCCTCAACGTAGCTGCGCTGGCCGCCATTGCCTTCCTCTCTCCCTGATCCAGGCGCCCCCTCCCTCGACGCGACCCGCCGCCTCTGGGCTGGGGAGAATCTCAGCGAAAAAGACCGAAAAAAGCTCTTGACATTAGCGCTAATCTGGCCTTACTATCGAATCCTCGTAGCACAGACCCTACAAGGAGGAGTGAATGCCAGCTCAGACTCTACGCCCCTACCAGAGTGACGCCGTTGCGAGGGCATGCCAATTCATCGAGGAGAACCTCGACTCCAACGAACCCGGCTGCACCAAACTCTTCACAGCCCCCACAGGAACAGGGAAGGGGACATGCCAGCTGGCGATCCTCAAGACCCTCCGCATGATGGGCATCGACGCCTGGATCCTCACACCCTCCATCGAGATCGAGCGAGGCTTCTTGGAGCGCCTGGACATCTCTACAGACTGCTCCTCGGCCACGATCGCCAAGAGGGCCTGGGATGTCGGCATCTCGACAGGTGAGCGCTTCGTCAATCGGCTCCTTAAGGGTGAGATAGATTGCCCTGAGGCCTTAGTGATCGATGAGCCCCAAGAATTCATTGGTTCCAACACGACTCCCGAGACCATCATGGCGATCGTCGGAGGGATCCCTCTCGTCGGTTTCACGGCTACCCCTTACAGAGCCTCGCCTAAGGGTACCAAGGAGTTCCGCGAGCTTTGGGGTGAGCCGGAAGTCATGTTGGGGTTCACAGAAGCGAAGAATGAGGGGTGGATCTCCATGCCCACCTTCTCGGTCCACCCCCTATGCGACGACGACGCGGTGAAGCTGGCCGGGAGTGAATTCTCCGGTAGGAGCGTCTCGCACGCCTACTCCTCTCGGATCGCGGATCTCGCTAGGCTGGTCGAGTCCTACTGGGCGGGCCGCTTCGAGGTGCCGACGATGGTCAGCGTGCCGAGCGTATCTGTCGGGGAGGCCCTATCCATCGCTCTCAAGGTCCTCAAAGTCAACCCTTTCTTCGTCCACGCCAAGACCCCCGGCGCGGAGAGGGTCACTGCCTATAGAGCCGCCCAGCGTGGCGAAGCGGCGCTCCTTCAGATTTCGGTTTTGACCCGCGGCGCCGACCTCCCGGGGATGAGGAGACTAATCGACGCTCAGCCAACGTTCTCAGGCGTTCGGTGGATGCAGACTATCGGAAGGGTCATGCGGCCCGGCCCGGTTCCCTCTGAGGTCATCGTGACCAACCGCAACTTAGAGCGCCATGCCTACCTTCTCTCCGGCTTCGTGCCTACGGGAGCCGTGATTGAGTCCCAGGTCGCCTTCGGAGGAGCAAGTAAGAGGACCGGCGCGCGGGAACTTGGCTTGGAGGCCCTCTCGCGCTTCAAGAGGATCCCCGTCCCCTTGGCTGGAGGTGGTGAGGCCACGACCTTCAACGTTTACTCGGTCGGGAAAGAGGGTATATGCCGGGACTTCTTCGCCTTCCTTTTACCGGGCAAGGACACTCCAGTGTGGGCGACCCGCAAGAGAGTCCCGACAGGCGATGCTCTCCACTACTGGGATTACGAGCGGTGGTCCCTCTGTGAAGCTCCACCCTCGGATCTCACAGGCTTCGCGACGTCTTCCGCTCGACCCCTATCCGACAAGCAGCGCAACTGGTGGCACAAGGCGGCAGGTCGATATGGCCTGGAGAGGTCCGCCGCCGAGAAGCTCTCACAGAGGCAATTCCAGGCCCTTCCCGTGTTGAAGGACCTCGGAGTAAAGATTTCTGTGTAGACCCTCCCGGAGACCTACCCCGCGTCGACTATTAGGGTAGAGACAACATAACGGAGGTGACTATGTTTCTTCAATCTTTGATCGGTGGTATCCATGCCCTGGATGTCCCCCAGGTCGCTAGCCTCGTAGGCTGCACCACTCAGACCATCAGCAAGCGCATCGCGGATGGCACGATCCCGTCGTTTCGGGCTTCGGGGGTGAAGGGCCGCACCAAGGTCTTCGTCATGCGCTCGGACGCCTTGGCCTTCAAGGAATCTTTCAAGCCTCGCAAGAAGCGGGGTAGCGGTCAGCGGGTCGTCACGTCTGGGGAAGCCGCGGATTAAGCACCCTGCCCTGGGGAACGCTGAGAAATACGGGGCTACGGGAGATCGTCCAGCGAGGACGGAAGGAGGTCCAGAGTACCCCTTCTGCCGGGTTTGAATCCCGGGGTCTCCATAAGGAGCACGATTGAGTAACAACCTCGACATCGGGACGGAAGAGAACCCAATCAGAGGGTCCTCCCTCCCTGGTCTCGCCAAGTGCCCTGGACTCTGGTTGCTGGATATGCAGATCGATAGCTTAGGAGGCCCCGCCGCTCACACCGGCACTGCAGTCGGGCGAGCTGTTGAGTTGTGGCACCGGAAGGTCCCCGCCCCCGAGATCATGGACAAGGTCAAGGGGGAGTCGACGACTGCGAAGCACCCTTTCCCGGATGCTCGGTGGTCGGAGGTCGAGCGGATGCTAACCTCCTACATCGAGGACCCAAGAAACGCGGCCGGCGTCGTCGAGGAAAGTCTAGAGGAAGAGGTTGACCTCCGACTAGATGGCAAGTTCGGCCCGATCTACATCCGTGGGCACCTCGACCAAGTCCGCTTGCGCAACGACGGGAGCTATGAGGTTTGGGACCTCAAGGCCGGCAAGCCCTCAGGCGTAGATATGCTCCGAGCCTACCTCTGGCAGCAAGTCGCATACACCCTCGGCTATTCTCAGAAATATCCCAAGCGGACCGTATCTTGGGGCGGTATACTGAGGGTGTCAGGATACTTGAGCCGTAAGCGCCGCGACGGGAGAAGTGGCCCTCTTGTGACCCCAGAACCTGGAGAGCATAAGGTCTTCTTCCACGCGGGCCTGCGGCGTAAGGACTTGAAGGCGATTGGCGCGGACATCTACAGAGCCATTATCCGCGCCCTCTACCAAGATGATGTCCTCACGCCTGGGGACTACTGTAGATACTGTCCTGGAGAGAGTATCACTCAATGCCGGAAGCAAGTCATCAAACTAGGGTTCTCAGTATGAGAAACGAGGTTGGCTACGACCTGGAGACTCCCCCCGGGACTTACCTGCTGCGGGAGATGAAGCAGGAATCTTCCCTCATGATCCCGAGGGCCCTCGACTCTTGGCAGAGACCAGAGACCCAATTCCAGGTCGTGAAGAATGGATTTAGCCGATCCCCCTACCCAGCCCTGGTCAAACCCTTCGCTATGCCTGGGGACATCGTCTGCGTTGACATGGCCCGGAGAGAGAATACCCCTGGGCCCTTTGTCTTCAATTTCAACAACGAACAATTATTCGTAGTGGGCCACGACCGTTTGATCGCGAAGGTCATTGAGGTCGAGGTGACAAAGAAGGAGTTCTAAGGAGATGAAAACGATGGAAATCAAGAAGCTGAACGGGACGGGCATGGAGGCCTTCGGGGCTGACGGCGCCGAGGACCAGCAGATCGTGGAGAATGTCTCCACGCCGAGCATCATGTTCTTTTACGGCGGCACCGGCAAGCTCGGCAAGGAGGTCGCGAAGAAGCTCAAGGAGCGAGGCATCGAGGTGGAAGATGGTGATCCCTTCTTCTTCGAGGGCGATGATCCCCACCTGCTCGGCGAGGAAACCCTCTACATGGTGCTCCCGAATTCGGTCTACCAATACTGGGCTCAGCGCAAGGAGTCCGACCTCTCGCTGGTCAGGACTTCGCGGACCCGGAGGACCGGCGGGAAGAGCGGCGGCCTGACCTCCTGGCAGGAGAACGTCCTCGCCACGGTGATCATCCTCAACCCGCCCTTCGAGGAAGCGCTCCCGATCGTCAGCGTGACGAACTTCCGCGGCGCGAAGACCAACTTCCCGAAGCAGATGCGCAAGGCGATCCTGGAGACCAAGGAGAAGGAGTGGGCCAAGGAGGACAAGCTCCACGCGGCTCTGATCAAGGCCGGCGTTCCCGAGGCCTTCCGGATCACGTCCGAGATGAATATGACGTCCCACACGGCGGGCAGCGGCTTCGCTTACACCAAAGCTTCGGCCGATCCTCGGGCCAGTGGGGAGTCCGAGCTGGCGGTCATCAACGACTGGCTCTCAACCGTCGAGGCCAAGAGCGCGACCGAGGCGGCGGCTGACAAGCTCGCCAAGCTGCGCGCCGAGGTCGAGGAGAAGATCACATCCTGACTCCTCCTTTTCTGCCGAGGGTGTTCCTCGGGGCGTGGTCTTCGGGTGGCCTACGTAAGTGGTGACCCGCCGTACACTCATAGCTAGATGCAGCCTCTCTGAGCCTCAGGTCACCACGCCTGAGGCTTTTCCTTTTAGTAGGAGGACATGCTATGGAATTCACCGTTGAGAGACTCTCCCCTCGCCGCGCCCGCTGGTCCGTAGGAAACGACACCATTCAGGGCAACATCGAGCAGACCAACAAGCTAATGCTCTTCGCCGCTAAACACGGTCTCACTCCCTCTGAGCTAGTGTCGCGCGCCCTGGCCTCACCACCCCCGTCTACCCGCGCCGCAGAACCCACCCCCGTCGTCCGCACCGAACCTCTGAGGATGCGTGTGAGGGCCATACGAGCCCCGTCAAGCGATGCGATCGACGTTGAAGGGGGTGACCCCATCAAAGCCTTCCAAGACGCTCTGAGATTCGTAAGAGACGAGCAAAGTGTCATTTATTGGAAGGGCACCAAAAACCTTGCCCTGTTGGATGTAGATTTCCATGGGACGACGCCGCCATCTCGCACTCTCGCCTTGACGACCTTGGTGAAGCTTCGCCCGGTGCCCTTCGTGTCCTGGGTGAGCCATGGAGGGGGTCTTCACGCTCTCTATCATCCTCAGGCTGGTCTCGACGCGGATGAGATTGCAGCTGCGGCGGCTCTCTCAATTCGTGACCTCCTGCCGACCGCAGCCATTGAGGTCATATCAGTCACCAACCACCCGATCCCGACCCGCACCAAGAACGGGGTCAAGCAGCGATGCTCTGAGCTATCGTGGCAGGATCAAACTTTGGATGGTGCTCTCCGGCAGTGGATGGGCACGGAGGATGAGGACTCAGTCGACGAAGAGGAGATTGAGGATTGGCTGGACGCTCGCGGCATGCAGATCGATCAGAGATACAATCACACGTTCTGCCCCTTCGATCCGAGTGAGAGTGGCGGCAATGACCCCGTCCTGCCTAACGAACAAGGGGTGACGTGCTTCAAGTGCTACGGCCAGGGTCACTCGTCGGGTGGCTTCCAGCCCTGGAGCAAGTTGATCCACGGTCGGACTATCAGTCGCATCCTCTCTTCGGCGCGAGCCCTCGTCCCGTGGGAGCACGCTCGGTTCGTGATTGCCGAGGACTACGGTCGCCGCTTCTCCCCTGGGCTCCTCAAGCGGGCTTACTTCGCCCTAGCAAAGCTGGTGCATACCCCCGAGGACCCGCGGCTCTGGCGCCTCCGGAAGGAGTATGGTTGCGTGCGCGGCTCGGGTGGCCTGTGGCTCTCCAGCTCGACGCTCGACCCTATCCAGCCTAAGGTGAGTGAATATCGGCTCAAGGAGATGCCCAGCGTCCGGGAAGCCTGGGAGGACGAGGCCGGGGAGTGGCAGGAGAGGGTCTCCGGCACGCTCCTCGACAGACACCTCACCAACGAGCCTATCCCCGGCTGGCCTGAGGTCGTGGCGGTCCGAGGCTCGAAGATGTGGGGGCAATACCTCCCCTACTCAGACCCGAACAAGGTCCGCGCGCAGATTACCCCCGAAGGGACTAAACACCCTGCTAGGTATCTCCCCGAGAAGCGCCGGCTCTCCGAGGACGACTGCGAGGAGAAGCTCCTGGAGGCCTTCCCCGGGATCTGCCTGCCCTACTTGCAACTACTCCTTGTGGCCCGAGGTTTCGCTGAGAGTGGGAAGGGAATGGTGCCGATCATCGTGTCCGTCGGCCCGAGCGGGAGTGGTAAGACGCAGACGGCTGCCCTCGCCGCGACTATCTGCGGAGATGTCTCGACCCGAGTCCCGAGAGGCAATTGGCAGGAGTCCTTCGGCTACCAGTCCAAGAAATCCGGGATAGTGATCCTCGACGAGTTCGCGAAGGGTAAGAAGGGGGACAAGCTTCGGCAGGCCTTCGACTTCCTCCTAGAGATCGACCGAGTCTACGCCTACCGCAGGCTCTATGTCGGCCCGACCAACGACCCAATCCTGTCCGCGATCATTGTGACCAACAACGCCTATGGCCCAGAGGTCCTTGAACACGCTCAGGTCGCTCGCCGGGTAGTCTACGTGCGGCTCCCCACCCAGCCCCGTGTCGATTGGCAGGTGACGTGTGGAACCGGAGATATTCGGAGATGGAGAGACGGAGACGGCAACGCGGAGGTATGTGACTCCTATCTCTCATGGATCATCGATCGTTTCTTCAGCGACACCATAGCGGCCTCTGAGGGTACCCTGTCGTTCTTCGATGCGGCCGAGGAGCTGGGTTACCCTCGCCTCCGGGACTCTCACGATCAGTCGGTCTTCGAGGGCCTAGGTGTCGAGGATCAGATCCGCGAGTTCTTTACCGCCGTCTGTGCCCTCTCCGAGCCTCAGGAGGGGAAATTCAAGGGTCGAGGCTGGCGGGCCCTCCCGCTCGATGATCAGGAGAACGACGCAACCAAGGCTTGGAAGGCTCTTTGTGACGATTGGTCCTCCCCGAGTGGGCGGCTCACGTCGACTAAGATTGATGAGAGGGACCTCTCTCGTGTCTTGGGAGTTGAACTTGGAGGTCCGAGGGAGACTGTGAGATTTTACTCCACTCGCCGCGGTAGGACTCTTCTGTGTAAATTCCAGCACGAGAGGACTCGCAAGGACTACGACGCTAACGAGGCCATCAAGAGGGACTCATGATCATCAACAACCGGCCGGGCTACTTGATCCTGAAGAAGGGGGCCATCACCCGAGCCAAAGACTTCACGAACCGTTCGCACGTCGACGAGGCCATCTCTGAAAACTGCGACATGGATATCGTGAGGCAAGTCTTCGCGAACCTGATCGCCGCGGTCAACTCAGAAGAGCCAGACGCCGAGAAGCACGGAGAGCATACGGTCATCGGCTACACCTTCGCGCGGGATGTTATGTTCGCGCACATGGCCTCGATCCTCGCTATCCCCTTCGCCACGACGGGCTCTCGAACGGACTACCAGTGGACCCACGACTTGCTTCGGAAATGCATGAACGAAAGACTACAGGAGGTGGATGATGGGGAGTAGATCGAAGCAAGGCCCTGCGCTCGTGAGATACGTCGGCCCGCGGAAGGGAAAGTCTTCCTTCCCCACCCCCAAGACGGGCCCTGAGGCGGCTCGGCAACTTCGGATCGGCCTGCTCGACGACGCCCAGCGACCTCGGTCTCGTTGGCTCCGGCACCGCTTCAATCACAACCCGAAGACTCGGGCCTTCAGAGACGCGGTTCGTCGTGGGCGCCAGGGCCGGGTTTCTCCGATGCTCCGGCGAGCCCGGAAGATGCTCAATCAAGCTCGCCAGGAGACCTTGGTCGCGAAGGACCTCCTCGACTCGGGGAAACTGCACGCTCCGGAGGGAGTGACGTCCTTCGAGGCTTACGTCAAGACCAAGGAGCGCTTCGAGGAGTTGGAGAAGGCCTACTACGAGCTTCGGGATGCCACGATCGATGAGAGGGCTGAGGTGCAGCTCCAGAAGGGCCATCCCGGGGAGCACAAGCCTTCCGTGGACCTCGCGGAGAGCCTGACCCCCGAGAAGATCCGGTCCCTCTGCGCTCGGCAATACCGTCCCGGCGCTAAGAAGGGGCTGCGGCGATGAACGATGAATACGCGGACCTCAACGCCCGAGCCGAGTCTGACCGGCTTTGGGGTGAGGAGCAGAGCCAACGGGCCCTTCGCGGGGAAGAAATTCTCAGGTGGGTCCTTGACAAGATCAACTCGCGTGACTACGATGCACTCCAAGCAAATCGAGAGATGATCCGGAACTACTTGGAGGACACCGATGACGAAGCCGACCGTTACCTTGGAGGACGTTACCCGCGCACAGACTGATGAGACCTACCGCAATGAGGTCCTGTGGCCTAAGTGCCGCCGTCTGGTCTACCACTACCTCTTCAAGCAAGTGCCGCCGGGTAAGAACGTGGAAGACTACCTCTCCGCGGCTTTCATCGCCTTCGTTGACGCCCTCCGTCGGTATGACCCTTCCCGAGGGGCTTTTTCCAGCTGTCTCTTCTGGGCCATTACCGCGGAAATGAAGAAGGCCCGGGGGACCACTGGTTATGGGTCCGCTCAAACCTACTACGAGGACTTCCGGCTCCGGGTCAACATACACAATGCCGGCCTGAAGGATGAGCCTAACTCCGTCATCGCGGAGAAGCTCGGCACGACCGTCAAAGCCCTCGAAGGCATGCAGAGCCGGGAGAAGCTCCGCCGGCCTATTAGGCTCAAGCTCTACACCAATCCTTTCGAGGACCCACACGAGCACGACCCCTCCGAACCTCCGGCCAAGGGGCCTTCCCCCCTGGAGCGTGCAGAGATTGTGGACGAGGCCCTCTCGATCCTCTCCCGCATCCCCGAGGAGTCCCGCGAGTTGGTCATGGAATACGCCCTCGGGAGCACCTGGACCGACATCGGCAAGAGGCGGGGGCTCGGGCGAGAGGCAGCCCGGCAGCGGTTCCTGAAGGCGACTCGGAGGATCCGCCGATGACCGTCTTCGTCGACCTTGAGACCCGGAGCCACCGGGACCTTAGAGTCTGCGGCGGGAGGGTCTACGCTCAGGATCCCTCCACTGAGATCCTCTGCGCGGTCCTGAAGCGGGCTGGCGAGACGGTCGTGTGGGTTCCCGGGTGGCGCCCCAAGAAGGAGTTCCAGGAATCTTACTTCCTACCTAAAGAGCCTCTTATCCCCGTCGGACAGGTGAGATTCTTCTTCGGGCGGGTGAGGCCCCCTAAGATCCTAGCCTCGTGGGCGGAGGAGCCTTGGATTGCGCATAACGCCTGGGGTTTCGACGAGCATGTCTGGGCGACCAAGGTCCCTAAGTCCTTCCGGCCCCCTTCATGGGTTGACTCGATGAGGCTGGCTAAGCGGGCCGCTCTCCCTTCGGGCCTTGATGCGATCGGCAACTACCTCTTCGGGGTGGGTAAGCATAAGGGCAAGGCGGTCCTACAGAAGCTCTGCGCGCCACACAAGAAGACTGGTGCCTTCATACCCCTAAATCAACGGAACCTCGGATCCGTGGTGGCATATTGCATCCAGGACGTCCTGCTGCTCCAGAAGGCGTGGGAGGACGAGATCAATTTCGTAGAGCATGCGGCGGATGACCATGTCCTCGCGGCGGATTACTCGATCAACAATCGCGGTGCGAGCCTTGATGACAGGCTCTCGCGCGAGATTATCTCTCTCGAACTTGGCGCGCGCCAGAAACGAGGGGAAGAGATTGAACAACTCACGGAGGGACAAGTTACCCGGGCGCTCCTCCGTAGTCCTAAGAAATTCAGGGCCTGGGTGAAGGATACCTTTGATGTCGACCTTCCAAACTTGCAGCGCGGGACAGTCATTGAACTGCTTGACGAAGCCCCAGATACCCATCCCACTCTCCGTCTCGCTTTGGAAGCCCGTCTCGGAGAAACGCGCATTACTAGCTCGAAGCTCATTAGAGCTTTGGATGCTCTCAGCGAAGACGAACGTATGCGAGACTTGCTTTTCTACCATTCAGCTCATACGGGAAGGTGGGGTGGCCGTCGTTTCCAGCCGCAGAACCTACCCGCGCAGGGTCTTGCACCAGGACAAGTTCTCGATTGCATCTCTTCTCTGTTGGAAGAGCCAAAGGCTGGAAGTGACGGAAAAGGAGGAGGCGCGGGCGGTCCACTTGAACCAGATGGGGGTCAAGGTGACTCCAGCCTTCGGTTGGAAAGTGGGAGCGAAGGACGAGTCAAAGTTCGACCCAGTGATGAGGGTGTACTCTCAGGACGTGTGGCTCGTTTCTTGGCCTCGCTCCCTAGAGGAGTATCAATCTCCGATGGGCTCGGATCAATGGTACGCGCCTGCGTGCTCGCGGTGGAGGGTTTCATACTTGGAATTCCGGACTTTGCAGCCATCGAAGCGCGAGGACTGGCCTGGATTGTCGAGGATCAAGTTCGCCTCAGAGAGTTCCGAGACGATCTAGACCCCTACAAGGCCTTCGCTGCTCGGGCCCTAGGAAAGCCCTACTCCGAGGTGACGAAGGCCGAGAGGAAGCTCTTCAAGCCCCCAGTTCTCGGGGCGGGGTATCAGATTGGTGGCCCGAAGCTGGAGACTTACGCGGCGGGTATGGGCGTAAACCTCAAGGAATATGGGACCTCGGGCCAGGAACTCGTTGAACTCTGGCGTGACCATAATCCCCTCGTTGCGGGGACTCGCACGGGTGACGAATTCTACGGCGTGCAGATGAGGACCGGTGGGATCTGGCGGGACCTCACGTCGGCGTCCTTCGAGGTTGTCGACGGTGGGGGACCATTATCTATCGCCCGGTGCCAAATGGAGATGCGCCGAGGCCACTTCATCCTTACCCTCCCGAGTGGCAAGGAGATTTACTATCGGAATGCCCGGATTGAACCCGTCGAGCCCTCTTGGGGAGGCAAGCCCAGGGACACCTTCACTTTTGATCGACCGAAGCAGGGCGGGATGATCCGCGCGAGCCAGTATGGAGGTAAATGGGTCGAGAACATCGTCCAGGCTATCTGCACGGGCTGCGGCGGGCTGCTCGGCGAGGCTATCGCCCGGATCGAGAAGAGGTTCCCAGGGCGTGCTGAGATCATCCTCCATGTCCACGACGAGTTGATCTGGGAGCAGCGACCCGACGAGGCTCTCTTCCTCGATGTTCTCGCCACGATGATTGAGGTCCCGGATTGGGCGAAGGGCTTCCCTATTAAGGCCTCCGGGTTCATGTCGACCCGCTACCTCAAGGAGGCCCCAAAGAAAACCCCAGAATTCTCGTTACGTGACGACGGGTTCGGAGGTATAGTGTTCCATAAGGAGGTAGAAGAATAGGATGAGTGACTGATCTACCTGACTACTCGGGGCTCTGCCATTTCTGCGGGGCCTACGCGACCAAGGGAATCCCTGAGGATCCTGTCTGTGAAGAGCATTATGTCTCCCCTGAGGCCCGGAGATCCGCCCTCTCGCGGCTGAGGTCTGAGATCAGGGCCTTGAGGGACGTCCCTTGGTTCGCGGCTCGTTGGGACAGAAAGGACCTCACTGCGGGAGAGCTGACTGAGACGGTCGATATCCTACTCTTAGCTCCCCACACACAAGACCTCGCATGGAGAGTATGGGCGGTCCAGCTCTCGGGGTCGACAGACACAAGGACGGGCGTAATCGCGGAGATGCTCGGGATCGACCGAAGGACGGTGTGGAAATGGACGAAGGATTACCGGGAGAAGGGTCTGGGGGCGTTGCTCCAGGAGACGAGCCTGAGATGATGGAGCCTTGGTTCTTCGAGGATTGTGGACTGTGCCCGAAGGACACTGATACGGGGCATCACACTGGGATCATCGGCGGCCCCGTGACATTGAACCAAGGTCGGTGTCCCCGGTGCTCGGGCCGTGGGATTGTCCCTACGAAGGCGGGGCAACACCTCTTGAGGTTCTTTCGGATCTTCGTGCTGGACCCTGCGAATGGCCGGGCCCCGTGAAGCGGAGACTCATCCGAAAGACGTGTCTCTCCTGCGGGAATATCCGCGCTCACAAGAGTAAGGTATCGACTAAGTGCTTCTCGTGTTTCTCCGCTGACGCTGACTACGCTACGGATGAATCCTACCTTCGGCGCTCGCTTCTCCGCTCAGCGGCTCGGCGGGCGAAGAAGAAAGGCAGGGATTACTCCCTCTCAATCGAATGGGCGACGGAGAGGATTAAGGCGTGCGAGGGGCGTTGCGAGGCGACAGGGATTCTCATGGTCCGACCGAAGGGCCGAGGCGAGGATCGCTGGAACTCCCCCTCGATCGACCGGATTGACTCCTCTCTCGGCTACACGGAGGATAACTGCCGCTTTGTCATTTGGGCTTTCAATAACATGAAGGCGAGGATGCCCGACGACCGCCTCGCCATGATTTGCCGGGAATTTCTCAAGAGATACGAGAATTCCGAATAATTCCCCTTGTGCTCGGGGTGGCTCCCCGATAGAATGTGAGCACAGGAGGAAATAACCATGAATGACCAACACCCTTTCACCCCGCTCGCCCTTCCCAAGCTCGTAACTTTGGCTCCGCCGATTGCCACGAAGGAAGCTCACGAGAGCCGTTCGGAGCGGTATCACTTCGTCCCGACGACCGAAGCAATCGAGGCGCTCCAGGACTTCGACTGGCACCCCGTGGATGCACAGTGCAAGTTTGATGACCCTCATGCCGCTCACGTCGTGATATTCGAGCAGAAGGAGCGCCTGCCTCTGCAGCCTCGACTGCTCCTCTGGAACGCGCATGACGGGTCCTCCTCGCTGAAGATCCTCGGGGGGATGTTCCGCTTCGTGTGTGCCAACGGATTGGTCGTGGGGGATACCCTCCACAAGTTCAAGGTCCGGCACCGTGGCGACTTCGATCTGGAGACGATGCTCGCTGAGGCCATGGACGTGGTCGACGAGGCTATGGACTTCGTTGGTAAGATGAGGCGCCGCGAGCTGTCCGGCGAGGAACTCTCTGTCTTCGGGAAGAAGAGCGGGAAGGCCGTCTTCGGTGACAAGACGACGGAGACTCTCAACTCTGCTCTCGTGGCGCACACCCGGCGGATCGAGGATGTCGGTCGGGATCTTTGGAGGACCTTCAATCGGGTCCAGGAGAACGCGCTGGTCGGAGGTATCGATCGAGGCGAGAGTGAGTCCGGGCGGAAGAGCACCACCCGGGGAATCAGAGACTTGGAGCGTCGGATCGCGGTGAACCGGGCTCTGTGGGACGTGGCGATGAGTCACTTGGAGAGGACGAAATGATTGGGATGATTCAAACGGCGTGGGCAACTTACCCCACAGCCATGAGCACGCTGGTGGCCCTGCTGGTCTGTCTGGCCTTCTCCGGTATTGGCTGGGCGATCGGAGAGACCATCAACTGGGTCTTGTCACCCGCCGAGCCGGAGAAGGCTCCTGCGAAGTTTGGGGCTCGCGGAGGGAACATCATTCCGGGGAGCGGAGAGGTTGCTACCCCCGAGGAGATGTCGAGGGATCTCAAGAAGGCCTTCTCGGACACCTTCAAGGTCCGATTCCACTTCGAGGATCCCCCGACCTTCAAGCCCAGGATCGCGAAGCCGACCGACCCGAAGGCCTTCGCGGACAACCTCTACCCAACCCCGAAGACGCCGGCTCGCGATGCCTACGACGCTTTCCCCGAGGATCCGTGGAGCGGCAGCTTCGAGCGCTGGTTCGTCAGCAAGTTCGGGATGGGCGTGGAGCAGGAGAGGCGTTGGAGGGAGCACCAAGTCACGAGGCTCAAGCTAAGGAAGGCTTGGACCTCCGAGCAGCGGGAGAGGCACAACCGTGCGGCCCAGAAGCTGCGGAGATGCTGGGACATTGTCAATGATGCTGCGGCTGGAACGCCGAAGGAGAAGTGAGCGTGGAGTGGATCAATCAAGGGGAAATCAGCAACCTGTCGGCGGGTCTAGCGGCTCTGGACCTCGGACTCTTGGCTCTTCTAGCCTTCGTCCTTTGGAAGGCGAGAGGCAAGATCCAAGGGGAGCGGGCGGGGAGGGCCCTGGTGGAGAAGAGCCTGCGGAAGAGCGCGCTCAACGCTAACGAGGCCCGGAATCGCTTGGAGGGTGAGTTGTCTGAGGCTCTCCGCGACCGCGACAACAAACTCGCCCAGGCCCAGAGGGATGCCTCCTCCTACGCTCATGACATGGTCTACAAGACGGAGACCTACTTCCAAGAGGTCGTTAGCCTCCTCCAATCCGCACTCAAGTCCGCGACGAAGGACGTCAAAAAGGCGCGCGAGCGGATCAAGCAGTATGAGCAGGCGGTGCCGATCTACACAGAGAGATGCTCCAACCTCCAAGCCGCCAGACTCGCTGAGCGGGAGGTCAACAAGAAGCTTCGCTGGGCCCGGGACGAAGACCACAAAACCATCATGGAGCAGAAGGCTCAGATCGAGAAGCTCCAGGACGCTGCGGACGAAAGGACCGCTCAGATCAAGGACTTGAAAGCCAAGAGCAGGTCCAGTAACGGAGAAGTCGGCAAGGGCATTTACGTTGATAAAGCCGGCAACGTCTATGGCCCCGACCCAGAGATCCCTTACAGGAACAAGCGGATCGGCGGCGTCCGTAGGCAGGCTAGCTCGATCCTCCACGTCGCCCCCGGCAAGAACCTTCTCCTCTCGACTGAGGTTGAATTGAGCCCCGATGGTGCTGCTTCCCTCAAACTCTGACGCTGTGTGGAGGCTGCGAGAGAAACACTCGTTGTCCTTCCACGCCGCACGTCGGTTGGTCTCTGATGCTTCCTGGCTGCTTCGACTCTACGCAGCTGGGAAGCTCGCCGAGGCTGACTCCCTCCGCTCTAAGGCCTTCCGAGGCAAGAGTGGACGGAGACGGCTTCTGTGGGCTTTGGTTGCCATGCAGGAATGTAATCATTCGGCTTTTGAGGTATTCGAGGACGAGGTCTGTTGATGCCTAATACTATCGTGATTGATTGGAACAGGCCTATGGGAGCACCTCTGGTTGCCTTCCGTGTCCCTCCAGTGCCCGGTGATAGTATTTATAACGAGCTAGTCAAGCTTGAGGAACTCCACGGAGTGAGATTCTCGGGACTAACTCGTGCCTACCCTCTCTCAACGCCGAATCGATACAACGGAGAGGCGGAGGCCCAGATCGTCTCAGAGCTAGAGGCCGCCCGAGAACGAGCCTTAGAGGGAGTCCTCAAGGAGTGGTATATTGGTTGAGATATTCATTGGCGTCGTTGCCGCGGGTCTGTGCTTGTGGATGGTCATACTCGCCAGCCTCGTGACGCACGCCTTCCGAGAGCAGGAGGACGATCGATGGAGGCGCGGAAGATAACAAGAGCGTGGTGGGTTATAGTGCTACTCACCTTGACCCTAGCAGCATCGGCCCAAGACGCGAACCTCGACCTCCCCTTCGCTCCACCAGAGAGACGGGTTGGCACAACCTGGATTGGCAAGAAACCAACCCGCCGAGGCCCGCCGCCGCCGAGCCGCCCTCCTGTCGGCCCTGTCACTGGCAATCCCCCACCCCCCCCTCCCATCGCCCCCCCGGC
>SPJK01024755.1_pt1 | contig 17496 bp, 16 predicted proteins | sample 3741771 | NCBI WGS metagenome assembly SPJK01 (sample SAMN10925997, study PRJNA522277) | cold seep metagenome | isolation source: Elba SIP-enriched marine methane seep metagenome, extraction at timepoint T2 | place: Italy: coast of Elba, Mediterranean Sea
AACCTATTGATAAATAAAGGTTTTTTTGTTTGCATAAAAATATTTACGTGCTATAACTTGATCCCAGCTGGCCTATTTCAGCTCAGCGTTACAGCAATATTTTTATTAAAGGGGATATTGATGAAGTCAACTCTCACAAAACCAATCCTTTTTGCTGCTCTATTACTAACAGCAAAAACCGGATTCGCGAACAATACGTTTGAAACAGAATATGACAATCTTGCAGCTTGCGGCGGGAGCACTCAACAATTATCAGGTGTGCAATTATGCTGCCACCTAGATGAAAAACTGCAATGCAATGAAGAGGGGGAATGTTGGTGCCAACTTGACCCGTCTTGCCAATTGGAATGTAGTCCACAAAACTCTTGTGGCCTATTGCCTGAGTGTAAAACTCAAAACACCTCAGAATAATAAAATCAATAGGATATAAGCTATGTTTAAATTAATTCTATATACCGTGATTGCATTAGCAGTCATTTCTCCAGTCCACGCAGATATTACGGCAGACAAACCCATTCTAGTGAGTAAGCGACAAATCAGTCGAACTCACTATGAATACACATATCAGGCGAATGCCTTTAATTCAGATCAAAACGCATATAGCGAAGTTTTAGCCAGCATTAGAAGCACCAACGCTGCCACAAGAATTGTTGATTCAGTCGTCTCCTTTAACTTTATTGCCGCAAAAGGCTCTGCGATAAGCCAAGATACATTCAGTATTCAACAAGATAGAAGACTTCCATTTGATCCAAGCTCACTACTCTTCACCTTTTCTGCTCGAAATGCAGCCCCCATTGCCGATGCAGGCATTGACCAAAAAGCCGCGAGCGGCGATGTTGTTACCTTGGATGCCAGCTTATCGAATGATCCAAATAACGATAAACTAAGCTATTCATGGCGCTTAAGCGCAACGCCCGATGGAAGCTCTGCAAAACTTTCTGATACCACAACGGCAAACCCCCAATTTACCGCCGATAAAGGCGGCGTCTACTTAGCCGAACTAATTGTTTCAGATAACAAACTAGGTAGTATTGCTGACACAGTTAGGGTCACTGCTTCAGAACCTGAAATCAATCTTCCAGATTCAGTTAAAGAAGCTTTTGGTGCTAACCCTTCATTCCTTGATAGCGATGGCGACGATCTTCCAGATACTTATGAAATCTTGAAAACCGCCCCTCACCTCATGCCAAACACCGCTGATACAGACGGAAATGGTTTGTCCGATAAAGATGAAGATTTAGATGGCGACGGGCTAACAACGTTTGAAGAATTCACTTTAGGAACTAACCCGCTTTCAGCCGATAGTGATGGGGATGGCCTATCCGATAAAGATGAAATCGCCCGACTCACAAACCCTTTAGACCCAGACACGGATCAAGATGGTTTGACCGATGGCGATGAAGTCAATGCTGGAACAGACCCAACAATTGCCGATACCGATAAAAATGGTGTCATCGATTCATTAGAGACACTGACAACCAGTGTTGAAAATACCAATACAGGATTATCCTTAGAACTAAATGGAAAAGGCTTTTTAGGCCATTCCGTTTCCATTAATGATTTATCTGACACGCCAAATTCTCGATTCCACAATGCAATTGGTCAAGTCGGCCATGCCGTTGAAATCAACCTGGATAGCAATACAACCGGTCGCCTCGAGAAAGCGACCGTTACTCTATCCTATGACCCGGACTCCGATCATTTGGGGGATGTTTCAGACCTCAGAGTTTTCACCTTTGATGAGGAGCTAAACTTTTGGGTGCCTGCATCAAATGATCAAGTGCTTGATGCCGACAACCATACGATCAGCGCAACGGTTAACCATTTCTCGATCTTTGCCATTTTCAATATTACCAACTGGAAAGAAACCTGGAATGCTGAGGCTAATGTTTGTTCCGTTCGGGATACACCAATTGACTTGGTATTTAGTATTGATAGCTCTGGCAGCATGCGTTCAAACGATCCGGATAATCTGAGACTTCAAGCGGCAAAATCTTTTGTCAATGCGCTAATACCCGAAGACCGTGGCGCAGTTATTGATTTTGATAGCTCAACGCATATTTTACAAAGCTTGACCGATAATAAATCAGCTCTAAAAAGCGCCATCAATAAAATTGATAGTTCAGGGGGAACCGATATCAGCGATGGAGTCGCACCGGCTATTTCAATGCTGCGTTCAGCCAGTTCCGATGAACGTGGGAAAGCAGTCGTTCTCTTAACCGATGGGGTCGGCTCTTATAATCATAGCTTAACAAGCTCAGCCGCTAGTAACAAAATTCGTATTTTTACTATTGGATTGGGCGATAGCGTTGATAAAAGCCTACTCTCATCAATTGCATCCGGAACAGGAGCCAAAGCCAATTTTATCAGTCATTCAAGTCAATTACCGGATGTCTTCAGAACAGTCGAAATCGACTCAGGTATTGCAGGCGATACCGATACGGACGGCGACGGCTTAACCGATACTGAGGAATTAGAAGGTGTTTATGATGTCACCGGCAGAAAATTTACCTCCGATCCCGATAAAGTTGACACTGACGGCGACGGCTTAACTGATTTCGAAGAGCTGGGTAATGCTCTAACATTAGAAGAAGTCAAAACGGTATTGAAAAAACGCGGGATCAACGTCGAGTTAGATGATGACAAATGTTACTACAATGTAATTGCAGACCCCGAAAAAATAGATACTGACGGCGACGGCTTAAGTGATGGCGAAGAGCTTGATGGCTCATTTGCTGATGACACGGCATCTTCAAGAACAACCTCCGATCCGAGAATTACTGATACTGACGGTGACGGATTAAACGATTTTGAAGAAGCCTCTTGGGGAACCAATCCAGTTTCAAGCGATACCGATAGAGATGGTTTTTCGGATAGCTATGAAGCTTCAAGGCTTGATAAAGGCTATCACCCAATCAGCTTTACTGTACGAAAATCCAAACTAACTTATGTCAAAGAATTTGCCGTAGGAGCCTTGTGTGGCGAAATCTGTGATCTTGATACGCTTGCCGAGTTAACCGGTAATATTGCAGCCGGGGTCACTCCAGCCGCCGGAACAATCCGCGATATTATCGATGCGGTCGCATTAGCTTTTAAAGGCGATTATGTCGGTTCCGGCATTACTGTTGTTGGCATTCTCCCCATTGGCGGCGATGCTGTTGTCATCGTATCAAGAACACTGAAATTTACCGAGCGTAATCTCAGTAAAGCCGATGATATTATCCAACTCATTGCAAAATCTGATTGGGCATCCGATTCGGTTAGAAAAGAGTTATTGCAAGGCATCGGGGAACGCGCTTTTAAAGAAGCCTTGGATACGCTACGCAGCAAAGGTTTTTCCGATGATACCTTATTGCGCTTAGCAAAAGGCAAAGCCACTAAATTTTCCAATTTGGCGGCTATGGTTTCACGCCCCAATGCAACTATCGTAAAAAGTGGCGGTAAGTTTTATGAAGGCAAAACCGGCTGGAGAAAAGCCGAAGAGTTTTTACGTGGTGGCTCCGGCTCACCCGGACGTTTTCCCAAAGGCGAACCTAAAGACTTTATTCGCTACCCGGATGCTGCAATTGGACGTGTTGGAATGGAAGCTAAGACCGGCTATCAAAAATATTCCAAGCGTATCCGCGACCAAATCGAAAAAGATGCTCAATTAATAACTAGCCGTGAATTAAACGACTTCGAATGGCATTTCTTTGCCAGTGGTCGCTCTAACAGCATTGGCCTTGACCCCAGACTCTTAGATGAGTTAGATAAAGCCGGTATTCGTTATTTTTTTCATATCCCTTAAGAAAGGTAAAACATGACAGCATTTGAAAAATTAACCAAGCGCAATGCGCAAGCATTTTTTGAAGCTTATCTAGACCGCAAGGATGCGGTGCTGGCTGAGTTTATCAAAAAAATAGAAACCCAAGGTGGCTCATCGCAAGCCGAGCTGGATTTTAGCCCTCAATCCTTAGTGCCACTTTGGACATGGCTTTGGCCACGATTGCGACTGGCCGATGAGCATCCGGAAAATCAGGGACAATTACCCATGTGGTACGCGGTAGAAGTTAGTAATAATCCGCACGGTAACACTCCATTACCGGTAGAAACTGCTTTGTGGATCGATGGCCTCGCTTATTATTTTGGCGATACAGTAGTTAAAAATATACCGGATGCAAAATGGGCTATCTGTACCGATAACAAAGCTGCTTATTACAACAAACCGGTTATCGATGGCAGTGTATTTATTTACCCATTGAATAATATGATTGTGGTAACCATGCAAGCTGTTAATAAACACCGACTTCATAGCGATAAAGCACTTTTAGAGGTTTTTAAAATTCTACAAAATTACTATGAAAAATATAAAAGCCGGTCATCCACCTAAATCAAATTCGGAGAATCATCATGAAAGAAGTTAATACTTTACTTATTGGGGGCGCATTGTTAGTCAACACCCCGGCAAATGCAACCCTGATCACTTATGAAAAAAATCATATCAGCGGTAACACTTGGGAGTATGCTTATTCAGTAAACAATGATAGCCTGTCGCTACCAATTGAAAATTTCGCAATCATTTTCGAAGAAGGCTTATACGAAAACATCAATGCGATTTCATCGCCCCTAGGTTGGGACATCCTCACCTTGCAACCCGACTCCTTTTTACCGGATGACGGTATATATGATGCTTTGGCTTTATCGGTTCCCGGTATTGCACCCGGTAACACACTCAATGGGTTTGTAGTTCAATTTGATTTTCTAGGAACCACTCTCCCGGAAACCCAAAACTTTCAAGTAATCGAACCATCGCTTTTTTCTTTAATTGACTCAGGGAGTACACAGGCTAATAATATTACTGTACCTGCACCTCCCGTCGCATTATTGCTTTTAATCAGCATTCCACTGTTAACATTTTATTCACCCACTCACAAAAATATAGCTACAAAACAATCATAAATAGCTCTGTTACAACGGCGATCAATTGTGATCGCCGTTCGCATCTTTATTGCTTAAACTAAACAAAAGCGCGGATATAGCTAATACCCCACTTGGTCTGACCGACCAAGCGGGGAAGATTAAATCAATCAAGCATTGATATGACCTAGCCGTCTGGCTTCATCCGCATATTGGTTTAAGGTTTTATCAGCCCTAAAATGCCGGTCACGTTCTACCGGTAAGTTTAAGCGACCTCTTACTTGTAAAAGCTCGGTAATGCTAACACTGCCTAATTCCGGATATCCTAAACCTAAATCACAGAGGCCAAAGGCAATATCCGTATGCTCCGGATCAAGCTCGGTTAAAAGCCAGGTGCAATTTGCATCGGGGGTAAAGAGTTTCACAACCGGATTGAAGTCTATTTCATCTTTCGTACCTCGAACAGCTTCTTGTTTTTGACCGTTTGCAATTAATTTTGCTTGAATTGCTTGCGTTAATAGTTTCATTTTTAAATCTCCTTTTTTAAATTTCCCGTTATTGGGATAAGGAGACTTGAACAGGGCGTAATCAGGCGCTTATGTCACATGCTCAACACGTTTGCGCGGGCAGAAGCATTGACAAAGAGCCGCGACCTGTCATAACGTCGAATGATCAATTAACGAAAAAGATTTATTCGATAAAGGGATTAAAAACGTTGAAATGGAACTTCAACAAAAAAGCAAAACATGATTTTGAAGTCAGAGAAAGAAGCGGGCGTTATCGAAGTGCTACCGAAGATGAAATCATTGAAACCGCTCTATCAATTATCAATACCCGCTTTGCAAAAGGTACGAAAATATCTAAACCTCAAGATGCACATGATTTTTTAAAGCTGGAACTGGCGCATGTGCCTCATGAGCTGTTTGCTGTAATGTGGTTGGATAATCGGCACCGGATCATTGCCTTTGAAACCTTATTTAGAGGAACCATAGACAGTGCAAGCGTCTATCCACGTGAAGTAGTCAAGGCTGCGCTTGAGCATAATGCAGCAGCCGCTATCTTATGTCATAACCACCCCTCCGGCTCCGCCGAACCCAGCCAAGCAGACAGGCAAATTACTGAAAAAGTTAAGCAGGCTTTAAATCTAATCGAAGTAAAAACCCTCGATCATGTCATCGTCGCTGAGCATACCTATTCTTTCGCTGAACATGGCTTGATTTGAATAACCAATTAAGCAGAACTGGATAATATTTTTCTTTTGATGCTAGGTAATAATTCCGGTAATGTGATAGATACCGGATGATGTCTATTAAAGCTTGATAAAAAACCCACCACTTCGTGAAACTGAGCTTCAAAAAGTAAATTCGTCTCGGCACAGGAAGAGAAGGTGGTTTTTACAATATTGGCTTCATTAAAGCTCGTATAATCAACTAAAAAATCAAAATGTTTCCACATTAATCGGCTACCGTTAACTATTAAGCTACTTCCATCAGGCATAGTTATATTGCGCTCCTCCGATTGCAAGAAATCATCCATTTGTTTTTCTGTATAAAATGCCATATATCGAATATGGCATAAATACATCAAGTAATGCAAACTTCAGTTGTTATCGGCCTCTATCAGGCTGTTTGTCCCTTTCAGGCAAGCGGTCATCTGCATTTAAGTTAAAGTCATCACGAGCACGATTTTGCATAGGCGCAAGACGTTCAACTAGCTTTTGAATGCGTTGCTCGCGTTCCAAATCTGTTTGCTTAACAGCTTGGGCTTGCGTATTTCCACCAATGTCATAAGTACAAGCTGGTTCCGGCTTACTACGCTGATTTAACAATGCTTCCAATTCAACTTTAGTTGCAGGTCGATTATCATGGCTCGATTCTAATGTTTGCTCCTTATTCGCTTTATTTTGTGACTGACTTTGGTGACGTGCATATTCCATTTGTGCCGGTGATAATGAGTCACTTTTCAACGGTTCGGACTTATCTTGTTGGTGGTCATTTTTGGTAAAGTCACGGGTTAAATCCGGCGCACCTTCTGGACGCCATGTTTCATTACTCATAAATATCTCGATGGACGATGCCATTGGTAAAGTTAATCGCTTAACAAAAGCAATTAACGATTATTGAGGATTGATTGAGGTTAAAATTTATTTAATTGGGTACGCCAAGGGTCAATAAACCACCAGGCAATTCTTCCCATCACGAACAGCAGATGACCGCCTACTTTCACAATCTGTTGATCTTGCCCCATTACCCGTAAGTCGGAGGCATGTAAATTAGGTTCGCTTTGTGTTGAAGTTGAGATACTCCCCTGTTCCACAGGCCCCTTATTGGCGGAAATCGTTCTAATAACACTGGGACGGGTTCCACTCATCGCTTGCAAATCTTCAGCAACAGCTTGTTCCGTAATCGACAGATACTGCGTTAGCCCACAATTACTCCGAAAATCAACCGCATGATCTTGCCCCAGTTTTGCAGCTAATGCCGCTTGGTTTTGAGAAATGACAATCGGCACGACATTTCGTTTACGAAGCGTTCGCGACCATTCACAAATCTTTTTAACACCCACAACCGGCGCTTCATCCCATACCGTATAAACACGCAAAGAACCATGACTTGCTGAAGTCGCTTCAGTGATAGTACGCATAATCAATGAAACAGATGTCTTAGCCTGCTCCATACGATGTGTTTTAACACCAATAGTTATCAATGTTGAGTGTGTTTTTAAACGGGTTAAATCAACGCTATTCCCCATTAATGCTTGGCCAAGCTGAGTTTCCTTATCAAAATAACGGGTATCGGAAGTAATTTCTTGTAGCCACCAACCACCATGTTCAGGTTTATTTCTGTAAAGCGTTTCGTATTTCTCCATTTTTTTAGCTAAATACAGATCAGTGGAAACATCGACCAAACTATGAATGGTGGCTAAAAAGTCAAAAAAAGTTGACGCAAAATCATCATGAATAACCGGCAAATAACAAGTTTCCGGCGCATAACGTGCTCGCGCATAGATAGCTGTGTTCAGTAATTCTCTGGCATCTTTTAATATCCAATGACCATCACCCGTTTTAGCAGGATCGGGCTTTAATGTCATAACAACTTCGTCAATTTCACTTAAAGCTTCGTCAATAGAGCCTTGCTGAATCAGGTAAATGGCTTGCGCCAAAGGGTTGATCTTATGACCGGCAGGATTATTTAAATCCACATGGATGACCGCTTGATCGCCACAAATATTTTCCCAATGCTCTCTTACAGCGTTATAGGACTCATCATCAAAGTCAACTACAGCAATAGAATACTTTCCAGCCAAATGCGCCAGATTAGACTGAATTTGCAGTCCTTTTCCAGAACCCGGTATACCTTCAATATAAATTGGACGAGGCGAATCATAAAAAACCAAATACGAATGCCCTGACTGATCTATCATGGTACCAACATACCAACCCCGCCCCTCCAAATTCAGGCAATCAGATGAAATTACATCTGATATTTCGCCCAAACCGCCTGAATAAAATGCCGACTGGTTGACCTGTTCATCAATTAACGCTTCGGTATCCAAAGCTCCCCGACGTGAGCGAGCTTCATCATGCTTACGCTCTTCCTCCTTGATCATATGATGCAGTCGCGATAAAAAACCTCTGCCAATATTAGTGCGATACTGATTATCCATTCATCGCCCCTCTTTTTAACCGATTGATACCTTCAGGAATAATTTGAGGCGCATCGGGAACCGAATTGATTGTGGTCGGATTATTGGGTAACAGCTGAACCGATGAAGCTTGCAGATGCTTCTTCCATTTATTAAACCCAATATCACCGGCATAATGGCTGACAAAGCATAAAGCCCAGTTCATCAGCATGCCATAACCGAGACTGCAAAAGAAACCCAAATTCGGGAATTCAGGAACTAATATTCCTCCGAAATAATAAGCGAAAGTTATTGCCACCGGCAGTAACGTAATGACGCCAAAAATGCCTATCAAACGATTGATCCGACCGCTAATCAAAATAGCGAACATAAAGTAAAACGATGCAATTAAGGCGAAAGGGCCGCCAATGGCTAGCCCTATACGCATTGCTGTCCAATATGCGAAATCCATAAAATCACCTCAACGGGTTACGGCTTGAGAATAACGACCGCCTGAAGCAATCACAAAGTCACGCCAGGCATCTCGAATTGTTTGTTTGTGAATGGACGAAAGTTTGTGGCCTTCAACGCTCACGCCAATTCCCATAAACAGCACATTGCAGTTTGTTAATTGATCAGGAAGCGGAGGGATCTTGGCTTTTTTATCTAAAACGCTGCCCATATTAAAAAATTCGCCACCGCTATCTATGCCGTCGGTAATCAACAAAACCAATGAACCCGGTTGGCAATTGAAAGAGGTGTCCGCAAAATAGCTCCTCAATTGCGTCTCGGACTGCGCTTTTTTCTTGGTATGTAACGCCATCACATAATTTGCAATCATTTTATAAGCCCGACTAGTTCTACGCGGCACTCGCAAAGACTGAGAAAAAATTTCGTCATGGTCATCAATGCCTACGGTGGTTAACTCAACCGTATCACCGTGCTTGAAGGCTTGCCCCAATTTTTCTTCCAGCTTGGGAAGTAAACGCTTCAGAAAATTAGATTGACGCATCACCGGCGAGCTTTGAGACACATCCACCGCAATAAAATGAGAAACCGGCTCGCGTTTAACGGCACCGGCCACAGAAACATTGAAAGCCAGAATCAAGCAAACAGAACCTGCCAACGTAAATTTTAGATTATTCATTTAGGCTACTCCTTCGATGTTAGAGATAGGATTTGATACGTCAGAAACCGTCGGCTCTTTTCCATCTGTCATACAGTCCATGAAAAATTGATAATCTAGCTTTTCTAATCTGGCGATTTCTTTTTCAAGCGTTGCAATAGCCGCTTGATCGCGTTTAAGCGGCACCACCTTTTTAATTGGGGGAACTTTGGCTTGCAATTTATTAGGCTCGAAATTCATATCAGGCTCTGCTTCAACCGCTTCTTCAGGAACGCTCCTTAACTCGGCTAATTCAGCCAGCTTGGATGAAATTTCCTGCTGCACGTCGCCAAATAATTCAGCCGCAACGGTTTCAGGCAATTGACCGTCTAGCTCTTCATCTACTAGCTGGATTTCTAATTCGGCATCTTTGGCACCTTGAACGCCCTTAGTGAATACCAGCCATTCGGTAATGTCGATCCGCCACATTTCATAGCAGGTCAAAATCTTCTTCGACTGGCTCTCAATCACAGACAACAGCCAATGAATTACCAGAATTGAAGCCAATGAATAGACGATGATGCCGAAAAAAAAGAAGTTACTGAGAAAATCCAGCAGGCTTTGCGTAAGGCTAAACTCGTCATTCTCACTAGTTGCAACGGCACCTCCATTGACATCAGGATCGGCAATGATTATCTCCATTGCCGCCTCATCTTGCCTTTTATCGGCGTAGCTATCGCTTCCAAGCGTAGCGCCAATGCCAATCGCGTAAACCAAGCTCAAAACAGCAGTCATGCCAACAAACCCCTGATAAAGCGGGTGAGCTTTGTTATGCCTAGCCCAAAGAAAAAAACAGCCTGAAACGATAACAATCCCGAACCGCAAAGTGTGCAAATCAAACCGAATGGACTCATCCGTCGCAAAGCTATCAAGGCTCAACAAGTGCTTCCAGATCGGTGAAACCAGATCAACTTGGTAAAAACCAATCAAGAATAATCCTATAAGCGCCAAGCCGACACCAAGAGCCGAAACCACCATTTTCCAGATCAGTGACGATAAGATTTGATGCGCTTCATGAGCAATTGTGTCTTCGTCATCAGTTGGAATAGACCTCTCCGTATCGCCCTCAGCCCAGTCCAGATTATCCTTCAAAGAGCTAGCTGTTTTAACCAGGATTCGGCCAGCGGATTGCCAAATAGTTTGGAGTTGTTTTTGAAGATGGATCAATTCAATGCGATGCTTTGAGAGAATCTCACGCCATTGATAATAAGCGCAAACAACCAGAGCCGGGTGAATCGAAGTCCCATTCTTCAAGCATTTCTGTAAAACTAGCCTGGCTGGGACGGTTTTGGAATCAAATTTACTGTTTTCATTCATGATAGCTGACTCCTACATTGAAATAAGAGCCTAAAGCATAACAACCTACCCATAAAAAAGTCAATTATTGATTGTCAATTACTAACTTTTAGGGCAAAAAAATATTTACGCGATTACTACAGGCGATAAATAATATTATGTTTCTTAGTTAATTCCTTTTTCTCTGTTTCTGAAATAGTTCGAGCTATTTGCTTATTCAGTTCATTCTCATTGGGTATGTAGCTACCAAGTTCTTCAGCTTTAAACAGCTTTCTCAGACGTGAAAGTAACTTAGGATCAAGCTTACCAAGATCAGCTTGGCACATATAATCACGATCTAGTGTAGGTGTGAACTTTTTAAGCCATGGGGCGTAATTTTCTTTTAGGCACATAAGACCATCAGTCTCGCCGGTACGTTTTTTAAAGTCTGGATATAGTTCTATTCCATTGGCCAGCACTTCCTCTTTGTTGCTAGGAAGTGTCTTTATTGGTTGATATTTAGCGTTTCCAACAAATTCATTAACCAAGTCCAAAAGCTCTATTTCACGGGACTCCGGCAAACTATCAATTGCTTCTATAAAAGCATCAAGCATTTTCTGCTTGCCATCCATGAAAGTTTTTTCCCTTTCTTCCCTATTTCCATTATTTTCTTCTATCTCTCTTTGAGGTTGGTTGTCAATCTTTATTTGTACTTGTTCACTAGGGCTTAAGGCTTCATCAAATATTCTATGAAATAATTGATAGGATTCTACATAATCTGTATATAAACAATCTTTTAAATTAAACTCTATTGGCTTAATTTCTATTGCAATAGTGTCTGAATAAGGTTCTTGTTCATATGAAACAACATTTATGCTTATTTCTTCAATAATTAAAGCATCTTCATATATATTATTAAATAGTAAAGTAGAAGCTACACTATCTTCATAAAAATTATCACTATTTTTAGCCTCTTCCGATAATATGATTTCAATATCAACTTTACGTTTATCATGGACTTCATCTTTATAAGCTGGTTTCATAGTTAATTAGCGGGTTTGTGAGTATTTGCTTTTCTAATGATATTAATTAGCTGCCTTCTAAGCTCTTCATCAGCCTTTTCTATGCATTCTTTGAAACGACCTTTGTCAAAAAATATACCCTCAATATGAGCATCAAAATATATATTTGACTCTAGCGATACCATAAAATAAATATCTTGAGAAAGATACCTATAAGAAAATTGATTATCATTGAGGTTAATTATTTCATTATTATCAATAGGTGAAAATTTAAGATATGCGTATGAATATACACGACTTAAGGATTTGAATGCCGGATTCAAAATGTCACAGAATTCACGAGGACTAAATGATTGTTGTGTTGCAATACTATTAATAATATTTTTTTGTTTTTCAATGTAGGTTTTATGGATTTCTTCTAAATACAAATTACCTATTTTATTTCTAGCCCCCCTGATCAGATAATGACAAATACTATAATAGAAATGATAATTATTCAGCCATTGATGATGCTTATGTTCCTCAGCATTTTTTAATTTTTTTCCATTGGGTTGTTCTTCAGGATCAGAATATACATGGCCTATACAAAAAAACGGATTCCCACCTACATGACCAGGGACTAGAAGTATTCTAGGATTTTGGTTGTTTTTAAAATCTTCATTTTGAGAAAGCAGCATTAACATATAATGAAAACAGACAAGCCTTTTATATCCAAAAGAATCTTTATTTTGTAAATATGGTTCCTCTAACCTATTATTTCCGTTAAACTTAAAAGGCATTTCTTTAATATTAACATACCCAGTACTAAATACGGCATCACTCATTGAACGCTCTTCTAGCTCATAAGGTGATTCCAAAACATCTAATATATTATCTATTCCATCATCTTCTTGAAGTAATTCCCAAAAAAATTTGTCATCGAAATTATTATCCTCACCTAATGTTGAATCTTTATAGTATCTATCCTTTAAATTATTAAAGGCAAGTTTTAGATCACTTTTTTGACTCTCAGAAATAACTAATCGTATGCTATATGGATAGTTTCCTTCTGGGTGGTGATTTTTTTTATGAAACCTATAACTTGTTTGAGAAAAAGCTTTGATGAAGAAAAAAATATTTGCAGGATGATTATCTTTTTTAATGAGAGGTGAATTTTTTATTTTCCGGTACTCTCGATCAAATATCTTAGCAAGTCGTAGATGATGATATTTATAATTTTCAATAGAGTTAGAATTTTCTTTTAAACTATCAAGAGACGTTTTTTCTATCGCTATTTTTTTTGAATGCCATTGATTTCTTTTTAAATCAAGTTGTTTAATCGTATTTTCATTTGCAAGAAAATAAGTCATTTTCTCAGCAGTAAATGCTTTTTCAAATTCTGTTGCCAAATCATTCAGAAACGGAGTTCCAGAAATTCGAATAGGAAGAAATTCCCGTTTTTTTGATTGGTCTTGTATATCTGGATCCATATTATGAACCATAAAAAAACGGTTTTCATAAAACTGAATCAAAAAACCATCAATATTTTCTTCCTGACCATCTAAGGATTTAAATTTTTTATTAGTATCTATAACAATAATATCTTCATTATCATCATATTTATCTGAAAAGTTATCTTTCAATACTTGTTCAAAATCGTCTTTCCAAAAACTATCTAAGCAGGTATGGTGAATTATTCTATATTTTTCTTCCCGACCAATTTTTATTCTTTCTACAATTGTAATAATACATCGCATTTGTAAAAGCATAAAAAACCGATTGATAATTTGTCTTAATCCAACAACATTCCAACGCACTTGATAATGTGCAGATAGCAAGCTGTTTTTGACTAATAAAACACGCTCAAGGATTGCTTTATTTGAATCAAATTCTTGTTCCATCATAGTTGACAAGTTAAGTAGTCTTATTATGAAAGTTCTTTATATTTATTCTAATGACAAATAAGTTCGAAACAATTTTTTACTAAAAATTCCTCCACTTGAGTTACTAAGTAGAGATTTGTGATGTTATCACCTTTAACGCAAGTAAGGTTTTCCACCCTATTATGCAGTATTAGCATAACAGATTTAACAGGGCGACCGCATTTAAAACGATAAAAAACCAACTCTCCATTAAAATATATTGTCACAATTTCGCTTTATTCCGCCAAGCTCTTGAGCGACAAGTTTCACTACAAAACTTTTTTACTCTTCCTCGTCCTTTTGGTAATAACGGTTTAGCACAGATTAAACATTTTGTTGCTCGATCATATTGCAAGTCATCTTCCTCATTTCGTACTGGCAAAGAATTAATTAGCTCGACCTTACGACGAAAAAGACGATATATACATTGAAATAGCAGTTCATGTCCTCCAAACCATTCAACTCTTTTGTCAATTTTATATATTTCAGGGCATCCTGCAATGTTATACCACCATTCTTGTCCCATACTAATAGCAAGCTTGGTAAATTGAACGGCATGGGCACATTCGTGTGCAATGGTGCACACTGCCAAGTCATGACGGCTTCCGGAATAATCTCCAATTTCAACATCCATGCAAAAGTTTCGATATTCATGGTAAGTTTCTATGTCATCCCATTCTTTCATTGAAAGAGGGAAAACTGAGCCTCTTAAGGATATTGCTGAGCCTTTTTGTTGCCAACTATCTATATCTCTTTTATCCTCTAAGAATACTTCAGAACGCCATTTACTTGAATAACGTCCACCATATGATCTCTCACGAACTTTTCTCCAGTCAACCCGATAACGGATTCTCCAATTTTCTGATAAATTAGAAAGTATTTGTCGTGCAAGGGTTTCAAATATACTGACATACTTAATAAGCATTTGATCTATTTCGGTAATCATTTCTGGAGAGTGTCGAGTAAGACCTAATGAATCTCGAATAGCCGGATCAGAGTGAGATAACATAATCTCGGTATTATTTTTATCTGCCGCTGCAAAACCAGGTAAAACTTTTGTTCTAGCCTGACGTCTACGTCGATTTGCTTCGTAGGTTGAATTGTCCATTTTTAATCTAAAAATGTGGATAAAATTATTATTCGTTTCAATTGAACAGTTACAATTTTACATCAGATAAGAATAGAGTTAAATCATCGCTCAAAACCGCGCGGGTTTCGTTTATGTTCCGGAGTTTGTTCTGTTGGTTCATTGTCATTGGCTAAGCTGGCCTGCCTAAAGTTATCACGGATTGAGTTTGCTCGTTCCTCAATAGAAAGCTGATCGGCTTGTATAGCATTTTGCTTATCTAGCTCAACGCCCATCCTTCGGTTATGCTCACCAAATATCCGCTCAATCCGTTCACGTTCGGCCTCTTGTTGCGCTTCGATGCTTCTCACTCGATCCAGCTCTTCAGCAACGCTTTTATAGGGCGTTAATGCTGGTTCCGGAGTTTTTTTAATTTCTGGCTTTTGGGTGGGTTGGTGAAGTCGTTCTGCTTCGCGTTGTCTGGCTTTTTCTATCGCCGCTTCAATCACCGATTCTTGCCAGCGTAATTCATCCAGCTCGCGGTTCCAACATTCGATCTTCCGGTTGTAATCCCCCCGGTCACTTGGCCGTCCGTCACGCTCCATTGCCGTAGCAGATACCCCTAAATGTTTACTGGGCGCCTTATCAATGCCTTGATCTTCATAAGAGCGATGATCTACCCGTTGGGAATAGCCTTGTCTTTGTAAATGATCATTAACATCTCTTGACCAGTTTTCCCGCATCTCAATAATTTGGCGTTTGCCATTCGCAAAACCCATTTTTTGTTTGGTTCGTCCATCTAACTCTAATTCACTTTTACCGGTAAAACCATTTTTTTCTAACTGTCTCGTGGTCATTAAAAAATGGACGTGATAATTCTTATCGCTACCTTCCGGATGCGGAGCATGAATATTCATATCCACCGCCGTTCCATAACGGTTAACTAAAAATTCAGCATGTTGCTTGGCCAGTAATCGACGCTCTTCATTCGTCATTTCATGGGGTAGGCTGGCTTCAATCTCCCTGGCAATGGTGGCGGTTTTTTTATATTCACCTGCTTTGGTTTTTTCGGCTGTCTCAGCCGCATTCCAAAGAAGGCTTCTATCTAAATATTTTTGATCCGCATCAGCGGGTAAAAATATTTCTGATGCCAATACTTCGCCGTGGCTTTTCCGGTAAGCTTGCCAATTATAAGTTTCGCCCAAGCGTTCATCATAAAGCTTTTCGCCGGAGCGATAAGCCGCCGCCGATACGGCGGAATGCCCTTTGCCTCGTGAATGAACATTCGTCGATAAATGATAAATAGCCATAGGCGGTTGATCGGTTTTTTAAAAGCGTCGCAGACCGCACGGAGTTTTTTTAAATTGAATAATGAGGTACGAAGAAATTTAATTTAAAAAAACTCCTAAGTGCGCCCTTAACAGGTAAGGCAATCCAGCTTCGCATAAAGTTCACTTTGAAAAACGTAAAATTTAGCGCTTAAATGAACCCATCCACAAAATAAGCATCCTAGCTTTCAGGATCAATATTCTAAGGCGGCAAAGAATCCATTAGGCTCATTAAACAGAAACATTAATTCGGTGAGGTCAGGGGCATGAGTGAAGAAACTAAACAAAGCAATGAGACTCCACGCTTAAAGCAGCTCTTACAGCAGCAGGAGAAAATAAAGAAGCAAATCCAGCTCGAAAAAAAACGTCATCGAGATTCGGAAAACCGAAAAGATACCCGCCGGAAAATTGTGGACGGTGCACTCATTCAAAACTACGCGCGGGAAAATCCAGAGTTTCTATCCATTCTCCAAAGACTACGCCATGAAAAAATTACCCGGCAAAATGACCGTGAGTTATTTAACTTACCGCCTTTGCCCAAAAAAGATGAAAAGCAATAAATTATTTAATCATAAAAACTTGCCCGCTAACGCGGGATAAGGTGTGGCTATCGCGTGGAATTATTATTTTTTAAAAGGTGTGGCTGCGCCACGCTTTTTTTATGCGCTCATTGCCGCGCGGCTAGGATATTGCTAGAACAATGATATTACATTTTGATACATTGATCGGCAAAGCAAAAATCTTAAAAAGCACTGGAAAGAATACAAAAATAATTGATAAACTGATTTTACGTTTACGGGTGGGAACCCCTCTGGCGTAACGGTGATATTTCACCTAAGCCCTGCCCTTAGCGGTAGGGCTTTTTTATTTTATTGACAAATCATTAAGATTTAGGGCATACAATAAATAGACGAACCGCCCGATGAGGCAACAACGGACGGTTCTAGAGTTAATTTGTTGAGATTAATAGACGCAAATGCAATCTACCAATCTGTAGGAAGAAGGACAGCTTGACTGTCCTTTTTTTATTTTCTACCACATGCAAATACCTCCTTTCATTGAAATTTGAACTTCACATTGTCATAGCAGTGTTGAAGTTCTCTAAGGTCATAAAAGAAAGCTTGCTCACCTCGTGCAAAAATAAACCCTATTGTTATTTCTATCGGATTTAAGGGTTAAATCCAAGTTAAAACTAAAAGACCATAAAAAAAGCGGCTAC
>SPJK01085503.1_pt1 | contig 17495 bp, 14 predicted proteins | sample 3741771 | NCBI WGS metagenome assembly SPJK01 (sample SAMN10925997, study PRJNA522277) | cold seep metagenome | isolation source: Elba SIP-enriched marine methane seep metagenome, extraction at timepoint T2 | place: Italy: coast of Elba, Mediterranean Sea
AGCGCATTTCATGTCGTGATACTCCGGTCGAGATACTGTTCTCTTGTCATCGTGTTACATATGTAAACACACGCTGCAACCCCACGGATAGTTTTTTTTCGACGCGGTATTTTTAGGCAAAAATTTTGGCTGGAGAGGCAAGGTGCGGCGCAAGTCGATCAAAGACTGCGCGAGTCCTGCAAGATGATTCTTCAGGGCGCGTGCGCCTGCGCCGGGCCGCAAACTGAGACGGTCAGAGAATGACCAAGCGGATCAACACTTTACGGTGAGTACAGGTTTGCGAACTTCGCCATGCACGGAAAACTTTCCCGCGTCGTGGCGGCGTTCGTTTCTTTTTGAGGGGAAGTGGTGTGCTGATCGATAATCGTTTCTGGACTGCCATGCTGTGCGTTCGGCGGATGCATGGAACGACCACGTAGGATCGACATCGAGGTCGCGCGTAACGGTGTCGGCTGCCGCCTCGCCCGTTGCGCCCCGTTTTGTGCCTGCGAAAGCTCTGAAAAAACCTGTGCGCGCAGCGCTGCGCCTTAAGAGAGTTTTACGACTTTGCTGCAAAATTGGTCCTTGGTGGATCGCGCCATGTGGTGAAAGCCGGTCTGCCTGATGGTGTTCAAAAAGCTGCCTCAGCGCAGCCATCAAAGCGCATCAGGCGTTGGGAAGTCAGCCGCATGTCGTTGTCCAACGGGTCAAGTTGGCGATGATAAGGGATGCGGCATGCCGCGAGCTAAAAGCAAAAAGAAAGCGCCGGAACCGGAAATCTATCTGGAACGCACCCAGATTTCTTCCGTGGTCTTTGGCCTGGTCATGGTCGTCGCCATGATCGTGGCTGGCGCCGCTATGCTTGGTGGATCGCTGTCGCAAATGGGCCAGCGCTGGGGCAGCGCCATGGACGGCGTGTCGCGCTCGATAGGCCTGTCCGTCGACACGGTCGAGGTGATCGGCCTCGAACATGTCCCGGCTGTCGCGCGCCAGATCAAGGCCTCGGCCATGGTCGAGCCTGGCGAGAACATGTTCCGCGCTGACCCGCATCTCATCCGCCGCCGCGTCGAAGACACACGCCTAGTCGCCAATGTCCGCGTCTACCGCCTGTGGCCTGACACAGTCATGATCTATGCCGATGCGGCCGAGCCGATGGCGCTGTGGAATGATGGCGAGGCCTGGACCGTGGTCGACAATTTCGGACGCCTGATGCCGAAAGTCCGCCCGCAAGATCATGCCAACCTGGTCAAGACGGTCGGGATAGGCGGACCGGAAGCGACGCCGGCCTTGGAAAATGTCTTCCGGGTCATGCCGGATCTGCGCGCTGAAGTGGACCATGCCCGCCGCGTCGCTGGCCGGCGCTGGGACCTGGTGCTGCGCTCCGGTGCCTTGGTGAAATTGCCGAATGACGAGAATATTGCGCCCAGCCTGCTGAGTTTTGCGCGCATGGACGAAGCTGGGGAGCTGACGCACAGACCGCTCAAGGAGATTGATCTGCGTGTTACCGGACGGGTGTTTCTGACACCCGCACAAGATGAGATGGGAGGGGCCGCATAATGGCGACAAGCACGCAGAGACTGAAACCGAGGCATGTGGGCAAGGCGGGCACCGTCGTTGCTGCGCTGGATATCGGCTGTTCAAAAATTGCGTGCCTGATCGGACGTGTGGACCCGGGCAGCCGCGCCGGATTTGCCTTCATGGGCGGCGGACGCCAGCAGAGCCGCGGCTTCAATGGTGGCTCGATCAGCGATATTGAGGCGCTCGAACGCTCGATCCGTCTTGCGGTTGAGGATGCCGAACGCGAAGCCGGCGAGCGTATCGATCGCGTCATCCTCGGCATTACCGGTCCGAAAGTCGACAGCCAGCTCGCCGAAGCTGAGATCGAACTCGGCCAGCGTGAGATTTCCAGCCGCGACGTCCAGAAAGTCTGGGCCCAGGCGCTCGGCAAGATTGTTCCGAAGGAACGCGAGCTGCTCGGCGCTTATCCGGTCATGTACGGCGTTGATGATCAGGACGATATTCGCGACCCCGTTGGTATGATTGGCGACCGCGTGCGCGTGCTCCTGAACGTGGTGACGGCGCCAAAGTCGCTGGTCAAGAATCTGAAAGAGTGCGTGCAGCGCGCGCATCTCGGCGTCGAACGCATCGTTCCGTCGGCTCTGGCGAGTGGGTCTGGCACCCTGATCGAAGACGAGATTGAAAACGGCGCGGTCTGTATCGACTTTGGCGGCGGCGTCACATCGGTCTCTGTGTTCATGAATGGCGCACCGGCCTGGCTCGACCTGGTCAAGGTCGGCGGCGCACGCGTCACCGGCGACATCGCGCAAGGCATCGGCACCACGTTTGCGGCTGCGGAGCGCCTGAAAACACTGCACGGCACCGCGGACACGGAAGGCCCGGGCATGGCCGAGCGCATTGAAGCGCCGCGGCTTGGCGATGATGGCCGCCTGAAAGCCGGGCGCATGACCCGCGGCGAGCTGACCTCGATCATCGCGCCGCGCATCGAAGAATTGTTCGAAATGGTCCAGGCGCACCTGACGGCCAGTCCGCGGCGTCCGATCCTGCCGAGACGGACCGTTCTCACCGGCGGCGCCAGCCAGTTCGCCGGCGTTCGCGAACTCGCCGCTGAAGTGCTGAAACAGCCTGTGCGCCTCGGCCGTCCGATTGATGCTGACATTTTAGGTGACAATTACGGTAATCCGGCCTTTTCCACAGCAGCAGGTCTGATAAGCTATGAATTGAAGGGGTTTGCTGATGCTTCACGGGCAGGGGGAGCAGCAGCGCTTACCGGAGGTCCCGCCGGGCGTGGAGTGATTTCGAAGGCCTTAAACTGGATCCGCGAAAATTTTTGAGCGAGATGACAGTCATTTAAGGAACTTTTAGGCGAAGCTCGTCATTCTATTCCCGTACAAGGCGTTTGGTACGCAAAAACCAGAGAGAACGGGAATAAGCCATGACGAAAGAACTCAAACCACGAATTGTCGTCATTGGCGTTGGTGGTGCCGGTGGAAACGCTGTCGACAACATGATCGAAGCGAACCTGCAGGGCGTTGAGTTTTACGTGGCCAATACCGACGCGCAGGCCATGCGCCGGTCGAAGACTGAAAACCGTATACAGCTCGGACCTGAAACAACCGCCGGCCTCGGCGCCGGCGCGCGGCCTGAAGTGGGCGAAGCCTCTGCCGAAGAATCCATGCCTGAAATCCTGGCTGCTCTGGAAGACGCACATATGGTCTTCGTCGCGGCCGGAATGGGCGGCGGCACCGGCACCGGCGCAGCCCCCGTCATCGCCAGAGCCGCGCATGATAAGGGCATTCTGACCATTGGTGTCGTCACCAAGCCGTTCGGATTTGAAGGCACACACCGGATGACGACCGCGGAGTCCGGCCTTGTCCGCATGAAGGACGCCGTCGACACGCTGATCGTTGTCCCGAACCAGAACCTGTTCCGCATCGCCAATGAGCGCACGACCTTTGCCGAGGCGTTTCGCATGGCCGATGATGTGCTGTATTCCGGCGTGCGCGGGATTACCGACCTGATGATCATGCCGGGCCTGATCAATCTCGATTTCGCCGATGTCCGCACCATCATGAAAGGTATGGGCACCGCGATGATGGGCATGGGCGAAGGTGAAGGCGAAGGCCGCGCGCTTGAAGCCGCCCGCTGCGCCATCGACAACCCATTGCTGGACGATGTTTCGATGAAAGGCGCCAAGGGCGTCCTGATCAACATTACCGGCGGCTATGACATGACGCTGTTCGAGCTCGATGAAGCGGCCAATGAAATCCGCCGCGAAGTCGACTCGGATGCGAACATCATTCTCGGCTCGACCTTTGATGCAGAACTAGAAGGGCGCATTCGCGTTTCCGTGGTCGCCGCAGGCGTCGCCGTGGAAGAAGCCATCATCGCCGCGCCGATCCGTCAGGAGCCCGTGGTTGCAGCCCCAGAGCCAGCTCCGGTCGTTGTGACCCCGCAAGCCGCGCCAGAGCCTGAAATTGATCCGCGCCCGGATTTCCGCGGTCGCGAGCTTCCGCCTGCGCATATTGAGGGCCAGACGGGCAGTGACACGGTCAGCGCAGATGCTGCGTTTGCCAAGCCGGTGGCTGATAGCCCGGCCGGGTTCTCGAACCTGTTTGGCTGGCGCCGTGAGGATGCCGTTGGCGACAATGATGATGAGGAAGATCGCGAGACCATCGTCTCAACGCCGGAAGATCATCCGAAACCAGCGCCATTTGATGATGCAGACCTCGAGATTCCGGCCTTCTTGCGCCGTTCTGCCAACAATTAAGGCTTACAAATCGTTCACAAAAAGCCGCCCAAACACGGGCGGCTTTCTGTTTTTTGGACGTTTGCAACATTGAGCAACAAAGCTTGTGTTGAGGAGTCCGGTTGCCGCGGTGTTTATGCAGTGTCTGCAGGGAGAGTAGGCTTGGGACGAGTAGAGTATCAGACCACACTGAAAACACCGGTCATCTGTGCAGGCGTTGGCGTGCATTCCGGCGAACGCGCGCGCATGGTCATCAAACCAGCGCCGGTCAACACAGGCATTCGGTTTCGCCGCGTCGACCTGGACAGCCAGAGCGACATTCTCGCGCGCGGCGACCATGTCACCGAAGTTCAGCTCGGCACGACGCTGACCAATGATGATGGCGCCAGTATTGCCACGGTTGAGCATTTCCTCGCCGCTTGTGCGGGCATGGGGCTCGATAACCTCCTGGTTGAGATAGACGGGCCGGAAACACCGATCATGGACGGCTCATCGGCTGTGTTCTGTGAACTGTTCCACAATGCCGGCGTGCAGCAACAAGCCGCGCTGCGCCGCCGTATCCGCATCCTGGAAAAAGTCGAAGTGCGCGACGGTATCAAATGGGCGCGCCTGTCGCCCAGCCCGGACAATGTCCTGACCCTGAAAGCCAAAATCGAGTTTGAAACCAAAGCCATTGGCACGCAGCAAATGTCGATGCGCCTGATGCCTGGCCTGTTTGCCCGCGACATCGCGTTTGCCCGGACGTTCGGCTTTGCTCGCGATGTTGAGACCTTGAAAGCCATGGGTCTCGCCCGTGGCGGGTCCCTCGACAATGCCGTCGTGATTGATGGCGACGAGATTGTGAATCCCGAAGGCCTGCGCAGTGATGACGAGTTCATTCGTCATAAGCTGCTTGATGCTGTCGGCGATCTGATGCTGGCAGGCGCCCCGATTGCCGGGACGTATGAAGCTCGCCAACCGGGCCATGCCATGAACAATAAGCTGGTGCGGGCTCTGCTCGATCAGCCGCAAGCCTGGTGCTGGGAAACCGATGCCGAAGCGCTTGCAACCGGCGCGTCGCTGACCGCCGCGTCTGCCTAGAGCCAGTCCGGCGCAGCCGTCCTTGTTGGATCGCCGCTTTGGTCCATTTCAGGTTGCGGGTAGCGTTCCAGCAATTTTTCGATAATCGCATCTGCGACGCGGCCGGCTTCCCGGAGCGGCGAATATTCCCAACGCTCCAGCGCGCCATCGAACCAACGCGCGCAGCCACGTTCAATCAGGCTCTGGTGCAGGCGGTCGAATTTTGGCGCCTGCCCAGACAGTTTCGCCATATGCACAGGCAAGCCGTGCCAGGCCGCGTCTGACAACATGTTGGCGCTGTCCTCGGTGACCACGGCGACGTCTGAATAGAGCAGCCAGGCGAGATAGGGGTTTGGCCCGTCCTGTTCGCTGGCCCAGAACCGGGCGCCAACCCGATCGGCGAAGGCGCGCATATCGCTGACGACCTGCACCGGTGTGCGCCGGGAGCAGGTGATCCGCAGGCGCCAGCCTTGCCCGGCAAGCGTTTCGAATTGTTCAACCAGTGTATCCGCAGCCTCGCGGGTAAACTTGTGGGCCTTGGAGTCACCGCCAAGAATGACCACGGCGCTCTTGCCGCGCTCATCGGCGAGGTCAGCGAATGCCTGTCCAGCTTCCTCGATCATGTCCTCGGAAAAATGGGTGGGCGATCCGGTCGTGCGGATGACGTTCGGGCCTTCCAGCGTGTCATGTTCTGGAACGACGACGAGGTCAAACAGGGCCGGGTCCGTCTTTGGGTCGAGGATCTGAACGCTGAGTGTCCGTCCGCCGCTCCAGTCGCGCACTGCGGCGGTATAGGGCGCGCTGCGCCGGCCGGCGGCCACCCAGATGGTCGGCCATGGGCTCGAAAGGAGCTGGCGTTGTGCTGCGGGCAGGGCACTTCTCACCGCCGGCCAGCTGGCGCCCGGAAGCCAGGTCCAGGGTGCGCGCGGTGTCAGTGTGATCGGTTCAGCGCGATGTCCCTGGCCGGATATGTGTCCGATCTGGAGCCAGCGGCGGGTCTCGGACAAGGCCGCAATCACGGCGCGGACCTGCGCTGCATTACCAGCGCGGCCGTCGCTGACCGCCCAAATCGAGGGACCAAGGGAAGATTCAGGCGAATCCATATGTTTTGACCTGCCAGAATTCGCCTATGAGGTGAAGAACGGGTGTTAGATGTATTTCACTTCTGCGACTTCATAGACGCGGGCGCCGCCGGGCGCGGCGACTTCTGCCTCGTCGCCTTCACCTTTGCCGATCAGGGCGCGGGCGATTGGCGACGTGTTCGAGACCTTGCCCTGGGCAATGTCAGCTTCGTCTTCGCCAACGATCTGATAGGTCGACTCGTCCTCGGTATCGACATCAATGATCGTCACCGTCGCGCCGAACACGATTTTCTCGCCTTTGACCTTGCTCAGATCGATGACTTCAGCGCGTGACAGCTTGTCTTCAAGCTCGACAATGCGGCCTTCGATGAAAGACTGTTTTTCCTTGGCGGCGTGATACTCGGCATTCTCAGACAGATCGCCATGCTCACGGGCCTCAGAGATCGCCTGGATAATGGCCGGGCGCTCGACTGATTTGAGATTTTTCAGTTCTGCGTCGAGGGCTTCATAGCCCCCGGCGGTCATGGGTGTACGTTGCATGAATGTGTACCGTATTTGGGTCTGAAAGACAGCGTCCAATCAAAAGACAGGCGCGTCAAGTAGTGCAAAATGTTCGATTTCGCAAGCTATGCTTTCTGTAAGGCGCGAACCGAAAGTGGTTTTTCGCGCATTGCGCGAATTGCTTTCACGGCCGCGCGGGACGCCGCCAGCGTCGTGAAGTATGGAATGTTCTGAATCAAGGCGGTCCGGCGGATTGACTTGGAGTCCTTGCGCGACTGTGCGCCTTCGGTCGTATTGAGCACAAGATCGATCGTGCCATTGAGAATTTCGTCCTCAATATTGGGTTTTCCCTCGAGCACTTTCTTGACCATTTGTGCCTCGATTCCGCGCTCGTGAAGGAAACTGGCAGTGCCTGACGTGGCGACGAGTTCAAAGCCCAACTCAATCAGGCTCCGGGCTGGCTCTATGATCTCTTCCTTGTCCGCGTCGCGGAGTGAGATGAAAGCCCGACCGCTGGTCGGCAAGGTCACGCCGGCCCCGATTTGTGACTTCAGGAAGGCCGTGCCGAAATCATCATCCCAACCCATGACTTCCCCGGTCGAGCGCATTTCCGGGCCAAGGATCGGGTCGACATTGGCAAAGCGGGCGAACGGGAACACGGCTTCCTTGACTGCAACGCGGTTGGCTTCGGCGTGACGCAGGTCGAAATCGGTCAGGGTTTTGCCAGCCATGATCTTGGCCGCGATCGAGGCGATGGGCGCGCCGACAGCCTTGGCCACGAATGGCACGGTCCGGCTGGCGCGAGGATTGGCCTCAAGCACGTAAATCTCGTCATCCTTCACGGCGTACTGAATATTGATCAGGCCCGACACATTGAGCGCCTTGGCGAGCGCGATGGTCTGCTCGCTCAATCGGCCAATGGTGCTTGGCGACAGCGTATAAGGTGGCAAGGCGCAGGCGCTGTCGCCGGAATGCACGCCAGCTTCCTCAATGTGTTCCATGATGCCGGCAACATGGACATTCTCGCCATCGCACAAGGCATCGACATCAACCTCGATGGCGTCGGACAAATAGCGATCCAGGAACAGCGATCCATCGCCCGCGACGGAGAGGGCATATCCGGCATATTCGCGGACATCTTCATCCGAGTGACAGATTCGCATCGCCGTTCCCGAGAGCACAAAGGACGGACGCAGCATGACCGGATAGCCGAGCTGTCCGGCCTTCTCCAGCGTCTCCTCCAGCGAGCGCGCGGTCGCAGATGGTGGTTGCTGGATACCAAGATTGGACAGGAGCGCGGACCATTGCTTGCGATCTTCGGCGAGATCGATGCTGTCCGGGCTGGTGCCCAGGATTGGAATACCGGCCTGATTGAGCGGCTGTGCCAGCTTCAGCGGTGTTTGCCCGCCAAACTGAACGATTACGCCCGCCAGTTCGCCGGCACTTTGTTCCTTATGGATGATTTCGGACACATGTTCTTCGGTCAGCGGCTCGAAATAGAGACGATCGGAGGTGTCATAATCGGTCGAAACCGTTTCCGGGTTGCAATTCACCATGACGCTTTCAATGCCGATATCGGCCATCGCAAAGGCGGCGTGGCAGCAGCAATAGTCAAACTCGATGCCTTGCCCGATGCGGTTTGGGCCGCCACCCAGGATGATGGCTTTCTTGCGGGTCGAGGGCAGGGCTTCGCAATCGGCGCTTTCGGCGCCAAAGGCCGGATGCTCATAGGTGGAATAGAGATAGGGCGTCTTGGCCGCGAATTCGGCCGCGCACGTATCTATCCGCTTGTAGACCGGACGGACAGCGAGGGCATGCCGGGCGGCGCGAACCTCCTGTTCGGTCTGATCGACCAGCTCGCCCAGGCGGGCATCGGAAAAGCCCATGGCCTTGAGGTCGGTGAATTCGCGCTGGGTGGTCGGCAGACCGTCGCGGCGAACATTGTCCTCGACTGAGACGATCTGAGCGATCTGGCGCAGGAACCAGAGATCGATACTGGTTGCCGCATGCACGTCTTCAACGGAGATCCCGGTGCGGAAAGCCTGGGCGACAATCCGCAAGCGGTCTGGTGTCTGTTTGCTCAGCGCTTCGCGCAACGCGCCTTCGCCGCTGAATTCGATCTCATTCAGTCCATTCAGACCGGTTTCGAGGGAACACAGGGCTTTCTGGAGACTTTCCTGGAAGTTGCGTCCAATCGCCATGGCTTCGCCAACCGATTTCATCGCCGTCGTCAACAGCGGCTCGGCGCCCTCGAATTTCTCGAACGCAAAGCGTGGGATCTTGGTGACCACATAATCAATGGTCGGTTCGAACGATGCCGGCGTCACGCCGGTAATGTCATTGTCGAGCTCGTCCAGCGTGTAGCCGACAGCCAGCTTGGCGGCGACTTTCGCGATCGGGAAGCCGGTGGCTTTCGAGGCCAGCGCCGAAGAGCGAGACACACGCGGGTTCATTTCAATGACGACCAGTCGGCCATCCGCCGGGTTGACTGCAAACTGGACATTCGAGCCGCCGGTCTCGACCCCGATCTCGCGCAGCACGGCGAGCGAGGCATTGCGCATGACCTGATATTCGCGATCCGTCAGGGTCAGGGCGGGCGCTACGGTGATCGAGTCGCCGGTATGCACGCCCATTGGGTCAATATTCTCAATCGCGCAGATGATGATGGCATTGTCGGCTTTGTCCCGAACTACCTCCATCTCATATTCTTTCCAGCCGAGCAGGCTTTCATCGACCAGGATTTGCGCCACCGGTGACGCAGCAATCCCGGCTCGGCAAATCTCTTCATACTCGGCGCGATTGTACGCCACGCCGCCGCCGGTGCCGCCCAGTGTGAAGGCCGGGCGAATGATGGCCGGCAAACCGACATGGTCGAGCGCATCCAGCGCGTTCTTCAGGCCGGTGATACGGTCATAGGAGCCGTCTTCATTCTTGGGAGACGAGACGATTTCCGCCTTGGGGTTTTCGAGGCCGATCCGGTCCATGGCTTCGCGGAACAGTTTGCGGTCTTCCGCCATTTCAATCGCGTCGGCGCGGGCGCCGATGAGTTCCACATTGTGCTTAGAAAGAACCCCCGCCTGTTCAAGGGCGAGGGCACAATTCAAAGCGGTCTGACCACCCATTGTCGGGAGGAGTGCGTCCGGCTTTTCGATCTCGATAATCTTCTCGACGAAATCCGGTGTAATCGGTTCGATATAAGTGGCGTCGGCGAGGCCTGGATCGGTCATGATCGTCGCCGGATTGGAATTGACCAGAATGACCCGGTAGCCTTCGCCCTTCAGTGCCTTGATCGCCTGCACGCCGGAATAGTCAAACTCGCAGGCCTGGCCGATAATGATAGGGCCAGCACCGATAACAAGAATGGACTGAATATCGGTGCGTTTGGGCATCTGGAATTCCTTCTTGTCTCGCTGCCCAGATCAGGGAGCAGGCAAACGGGTGGCGTATAGCGGGGAGTCGCCCTGCGGGGCAAGCGGAAATGATGGGATTTGCGCGAAAACATGACAGGTTGCCGAAAATCGGCCGGAGCTGGCCTGTTTCACGCACGCTCCGACAGACAAAGATGCTAGGCGAGCGCTGCGCATGTCGCTATATGCCCGCGTATGACTCCACGTGATAGAATCCGAAATTTCTCCATTGTCGCGCATATTGACCATGGCAAGTCGACGCTGGCGGACCGCCTGATCCAACAGACCGGCACGCTGACTGAGCGAGAAATGTCAGAGCAGGTGCTCGACTCGATGGATATCGAGAAAGAGCGCGGTATCACGATCAAGGCGCAGACCGTTCGGCTCGACTATACGGCCAAGGATGGCGAGACCTATGCCCTGAACCTCATGGACACGCCGGGCCATGTCGACTTTTCCTATGAAGTCAGCCGCTGCCTCGCCGCATGTGAGGGCTCCCTGCTTGTGGTCGATGCGAGCCAGGGCGTTGAGGCGCAGACGCTGGCCAATGTTTATCAGGCGATCGAGCAGGATCACGAGATTGTACCTGTGCTCAACAAGATCGATCTTCCAGCCGCCGATGTGCCGGCTGTGAAAGAGCAGATCGAGGACGTGATCGGTCTCGACGCTTCCGACGCGGTGGAAATCTCGGCCAAGACCGGGATCGGCATCGATGATGTGCTGGAAGCGATTGTGACGCGCCTGCCAGCCCCGGATCATGGCGAGGTGGATGCGCCACTCAAGGCGGCTTTGGTCGACGCCAATTACGACCCCTATCTTGGCGTCGTGGTCATCGTGCGCATGCATGATGGCGTTCTGAAAAAGAAAATGAAGATCAAGATGATGAAGACCGGGGCGACTTATGAAGTCGACAAGGTCGGCGTCTTCAAACCAAACCCGACCGATGTCGATGAGCTTGGGCCAGGTGAGGTCGGCTTCCTCATCGCCTCGATCAAGGAAGTGGCCGATTGCGCCATCGGGGACACCATCACCACGGACAAGCATGGCTCAGATGACCCGCTGCCCGGCTATAAGGACGTTCAGCCTGTCGTCTTCTGCGGCCTGTTCCCAATGGATGCGGGCGATTTTGACGACCTGCGTGCGGCGATGGGCAAGCTGCGCCTGAATGATGCCTCGTTCACCTGGGAAATGGAAACATCAGCCGCGCTGGGCATGGGCTTCCGATGCGGCTTCCTTGGGTTGCTGCATCTGGAGATTATCCAGGAACGCCTGAGCCGCGAGTTTGATCTCGACCTGATCGCGACTGCGCCGAGTGTGGTCTATGAAATGACCATGACCGATGGCACCGAGATCGAGCTGCACAATCCGGCCGACATGCCGGACGTGGTCAAGATTGCGGAAGTGCGCGAGCCCTGGATCAAGGCGACGATTTACACACCGGACGAATATTTAGGTTCGATCCTCAAGCTGTGTCAGGACCGCCGCGGTGTTCAGACCGAGCTGTCTTATGTCGGCGGTCGCGCCATGGTGCAGTACGAATTGCCGCTCAATGAAGTCGTGTTCGATTTCTATGACCGCCTGAAATCGATTTCACGTGGCTATGCCAGCTTCGATTATGAGATTGTCGGCCACCGCGCCGAAAACCTCGTGAAGATGAATATCCTGGTCAATGACGAGCCCGTCGACGCGCTCGCCATGCTGGTCCACCGCGACCGGGCCGAGAGCCGCGGACGTCAGATGTGCGAACGGCTAAAAGACCTGATCCCGCGCCAGATGTTCAAGATTCCGATTCAAGCCGCGATTGGCGGACGGATCATTGCCCGCGAGACGATCTCAGCCTTGCGCAAGGACGTGACGGCCAAATGCTATGGCGGTGATGCGACCCGTAAACGCAAACTGCTCGACAAGCAGAAAGCCGGTAAGCAGCGCATGCGCCAGTTCGGCAAAGTCGAGATTCCGCAAGAGGCTTTCGTCGCCGCATTGCGGATGGATGGGGATTAGTCGGCTGCGTTTGGCGTCGGGCTGACCGAGCCATAAGACTCAGGTTAGCGGCTTACCAAGGCTGGCGCGATCTTCGACATCGTAACCGAGCGCGCGGTAGAAGGCGAGGACGTCCAGGTTCGAAGCGCGCACCTGCAAATTTATTTTCGGGCATCCAATCTTTTTCAGGCAGCGTTCGGCGTGGCGCATGAGGCGTGATGCAAGTCCTTGCCGCCGAACCTGCGGATGGACGGCCAGTCTGTGTATCCAGCCGCGCACGCCGTCAAACCCCGCGATAATGGTGCCGACCACGCGATCTTGTTGGACAGCAACAAAGAACAGATCCGGCTGAACGGCGCGCTTTCTGGCGATCACATCTTCAGCCCTGTTCCACGCTGCGCCTTCGGGAAAGACAATGTCCCAGAGGGCGACCACACCTGCCTGATCGTCTGGCTGGAAGGATCGAATTTCTGCCTCGAGATTCAATCATCTATCCTCAGAGGCCGAGGACCCGCTTGGCGATGATGTTCTTCTGAATCTCGTTCGTGCCGCCATAAATGCTCTGCGCGCGGGCCCCAAAATAGGTTGAGACCCCGGGCGCCGCATCCACCGAATGGCCGACCCAGTCCGGGCTGACGCTGTCCTCGAACTTGCGTTGGCCGTGTGCGGCGGCGATGTCGAGATACAGAGTGGTGATCTGCTGGGCGGTTTCCGTGGCGAGGATCTTGATGATCGAGGCTTCCTTGCCGGGGCTGCCGCCATCCTTGACCGCCGAGAGGACCCGCAAGACGGTCATCTCAAGGCCATCAACCGCGATATCAGCATCGTTGAGCTTGCGGGCAAAGGCCCCGTCATCGATCAGGCGCCGATTGCCGCCGGTCGGCTCTGCGCTGGCCAGGGCGCGGATATGGCTGAGCTGTTTGCGCTTGCCGCCGATGCGGGCATAGGAGGTGCGCTCAAAGCCGAGCAGGTATTGGCTATAGGTCCAGCCTTTGCCTTCCTCGCCGATCAGATAATCGGCCGGCACGCGGACATCTTCGAAGATCACCATGTTGAGCACATGCTTGCCATCAATGGTAATGATGGGCTTCAGGGTCACGCCGGGGCGATCCATCTCGCAGCAGATGAAACTGATGCCCATCTGTTTCTTTTCTTCCCGCGAGGTCCGCGCCAGCAGGAAGATCCAGTCGGCATGCTGGGCCGCGCTGGTCCAGATCTTGGTGCCGTTGAGGACATAGTCATCGCCATCCCGCTTGGCCGAGAATTGCAACGAGGCAAGGTCTGAGCCACTTTCCGGCTCGCTATAGCCTTGCGCCCAGCCAAGCGATCCATCGCGGGTGCCAGGCAGCCATTTGTCCTGCTGTTCCTGTGATCCGAACGTATAGATGATCGGGCCGACATAGATCACGCCCATCGGCGTAACCGTGGGCACGCCGGCGCGTTCAAGCTCTTCATCGAAGATATACTGCTCTTCCAGGCTCCAGCCGGGTCCGCCATGTTCGCTCGGCCAGGCGCTGGCGAGCCAGCCTTTCTCCCCGAGGGCCATTTCCGATTTGCGGACTTCCGCCGTCGTCAGACTGGCGCCCGTGGCCACTTTGGCACGGATGTCTTGCGGATACTCGGTTTCGAAAAAGCGACGAACGTCAGCGCGAAACGGCTCAAGGGCGGGATTGGGTGATAGGTCCATATGCTAAGCTTACTGTTTCAATATGGACTGGAAAGGGGTCTCCACGGGTGACGTCTCACCATCATACAGGCGAAGTTTTTCACTAAAAAGTGAGATCTGATCGCCATAGTCTACCGTAAAGAGAGGCTGGTAACTTGTGGAATTCGCCACTATGTACCGATTATCGCCCTGAGGGTACAACTCCGGGCGGGCGTTAAGTCCTTATCTGGCAGGGTCCTTGAATGGTTCGCTACGGATACGGCTCGACCTCCGTCCCTCAGACTAAGGAATATACATATGGCCATGGATGCCATCACCCCTGACAATCAAATGACTGGTGCCGACGAAATCGAACGTCCGAGCATGGAAGAAGCGATGGACGCTGTGCGGACGCTGCTTGCCTGGGCCGGAGACGATCCGCGCCGTGAAGGCCTAATCGATACGCCAAAGCGCGTGGTCAAGGCCTATCAGGAGTTTTTCGCTGGATACGAAATGGATCCAGCCAAGGAATTGGCGCGCACATTTGAAGATGTGCAGGGCTATGACGACATTGTCATGCTGAAAGACATCGATGTGGAGAGCCATTGTGAGCACCACATGGTGCCGATCCTGGGCAAGGCGCATGTCGCCTATATGCCGACCCATCGCGTGGTCGGGATTTCCAAGATTGCCCGCGTTGTCGAGATATTCGGCAAACGCCTGCAAACGCAGGAAACCATGACCGCGCAAGTTGCCGATTGCATTACCGATGCGCTGCAGCCAGCTGGCGTCGCCGTACTGATTGATGCCAAGCACCAGTGCATGACCACCCGCGGGATTCATCACAAGAATGTCGCCACGGTGACCACCCAGTTTACCGGTGTGTTCAAGACCGATCAGGACCTGCGCAACCGCTTCCTGCGCTTCGCCGGACAATAATCCGACCGCTGCCCTTGGCAGCACGGCATCACGCCGTTAACCATATTAGCGTCGCCGAGATCCTTGGCGGCGCTATATTTTTGGGAGGATGGCCAAATGAAGAAGTTTATTGTTGCAGCAATCGCTGCAGGATTTGTCGCCGCGCCAGCATTTGCTGCGTCGATCACCATATCTTTTGCAAATGATGACGGAACCACATCAGAGTGGACGTTTGACGGCGAAGGCACTGCCACGAGCGGCGATCTCAGCGCTGCCTACACATGGGACGAAGATGCTGCAACGCTTTGCGCAGACGTTCCCGAACAGGGCGAAATCTGCGCGACGTTTAACTCGGTTGCTGAAGCGGTCGGCGAAAGCTCGACCTACACATTGTCGACGGGCGGATCCGGAACGGCGACGATCACCGCAATGGAAGAATAATTCGCACTATTCAACGCGTTTGATTCAGCCCGGGCCCTACGGTCCGGGCTTTTTCTTGACTTGAGGCCAAAGGGATATTATTGTTTATCAATAAGAAGGATCTCAAACATGCACGCAGAAATCGTACGGCTAGGCCTGCACCAGGTCGATATCAAAGTGGTCAATGGTGAGAGCATGCATGTGCTGCAATGGCGGCGCAATCTGCTCTGGGATGAGGTCTTGCTGGACGGCAAGCGCCAGGCGCATTCGTCGGGTCTAATGGGACGCGAGAAGGTCTATGGCCTGGTTTTTGGCGCGGATATTAACGGCCAGGGCGGGACGCAAGTCATGCTGTTGCTGGATCCCAGAACGGAACAAGGCAATTGGGGGCATGCAGATCAACGCATCAGCGGCATTCGTCTGGAGTCCAAGGATGGCCCGATTGTCTCCTATGGAACGCTTGACCCGCAAGCCTTGCAAAAGCCGTCGACATTTGCCGACTGGATGAAGAAGACCATGGGCATGGAGTGGGGCAGTTAAGCCCGCGACGCCAAGATGAATCAAAAAAGCCCGCGCAAAATGCGCGGGCTTTTCTGTTTTCGTCGTGTTCAATATTACTGACCGCTCACCAGCGGCCCTTTGAGCACATATGTCCGGTCGCGAACCGCAACCAGTACATCAAGGTCGGCGGCATCTGCAGTGCGCAGTGCAGTGTAACTCACACGCGGCATCGTACTACGCGCCAGCATTGCGCCAGAGGCCGTGTCCGATAGCCCCCAGGCCACGACTTGCTGGTCGCGGCTCATCAGGCTGGCGCTGAGCGATTGCGTGCCTGTGGCGCTAACTGGCAGGGCCTTATCCAGATCTCCTTCAGCCGTCGCAAACACTTGCACAACATAGACCTGTCCGGCCTGTTCAACCACGCCGATGCCGACATCTGTGAAGCCCGCGCGCAGGATATTGTCCCGATTGAGCTGATCGCGCTTGATCTCGTTATGAATCGCTGCGGCGTCGGCAGAGGATAAGGCAACGGATACATTCGCACCGGACGCCCCGACCAGCATGGTACGATCGAAGGCGCGAATGCGATGCAGGTGATCGCGGCCTTCCAGGTCGGCATGCGCCGCAAAACTGCGCGCCGACATGTCGAGCGCATGCGCGGCTGCGGCCATGTCGAGGGATGCGCGTCGTTCGAGCGGCGCCAGACCCGCAGCACTCCGCTCGGCATTGATCTCGGCGACGAGGCCGTCGGCCGTTCTGGCGACAAGGGTCTCCGCGCTGTTCACGCAAATTGTCGCTTCTTCAATGTAAGATGCCAGTTCGACGGAGAAGCCGTCTTCAAGATTGCAAGCGGTCCCTTCCGCAATGGCGGTGCCCGAGAAAGCTGCGCTCCCAGCCGCCGCGAGTGCCAGCAGCAGGGAGGATTTTAGCCTGTCATATTTCTGTAACATTACTATCAGTTACGTTATGTGACAGTTCTGTGTCAACGCCGATTTGTCCGAAATCGGATTAACTATGATCCTGATCCGGATGTTTGCCCAAAAGAGAAAGCCGCCCCCGGTTGGGAGCGGCTTTGCTGCATTGAATTGTAAACGCGGGAAGCGCGGTTAGCTGGCCTCGGCCGAAACCTCTTTCCCGGTTTCCTGATCGACATTTTTCATCGACAGGCGAACTTTTCCGCGATCATCGAAGCCCATGAGTTTGACATAGACTTGCTGGCCTTCGGAAACGACGTCTTTCGGGTGTCCGACACGCTCATTCGCCATTTGCGAAACGTGGACGAGGCCATCCTTGGGACCGAAGAAGTTCACGAATGCGCCGAAGTCTTTGATCGAGACAACCTTGCCTTCGTAGATTTCACCAACTTCCGGCTCGGCAACGATCTCCTTGATCATTTGCAGGGCCTTGTCGATGCTCTCGCGATCGGTGGCAGAGACCTGAACGGTGCCATCATCATCGATATTCACCTTGGCGCCAGACTCATCAACGATGCCGCGAATGACTTTACCGCCGGAGCCGATGACTTCGCGGATCTTGTCCTCAGGAACCTTGATGATTTCCATTTGCGGAGCATTGTCGGCGAGTTCAGAGCGAACCGTGTCCAGACCTTTGGCCATTTCACCGAGAATGTGCGCGCGGCCGCCTTTGGCCTGCTCGAGCGCGGTTTCCATGATCTCTTTGGTGATACCAGCGATCTTGATGTCCATCTGCAAGCTGGTCAGGCCCTTTTCAGTGCC
>SPJK01079770.1_pt1 | contig 17489 bp, 16 predicted proteins | sample 3741771 | NCBI WGS metagenome assembly SPJK01 (sample SAMN10925997, study PRJNA522277) | cold seep metagenome | isolation source: Elba SIP-enriched marine methane seep metagenome, extraction at timepoint T2 | place: Italy: coast of Elba, Mediterranean Sea
GATCTCGGGTTTGAATGCTGCGTCGAGGGCATCGAATCCGAAGATGCTGCAGACTTCGCCGCAAGCAAGGGGTGCCGCCAGATGCAAGGCTTCTGGTTCGGGCATCCTGAGATCGTTTCTGAGCGCCGTGGTCATCTGAAGATCGCCTCCTGATCTCGGCTCTTGCCGGTTGACGTGGAAGCCCTCTATCCTGCCTCCAAACGGAGGTCCCGGTGCTGGCTACAATTCGCGAACTTGGGCAAGACGGCGCGACTTTGCTCCTGGGGCTGTCTGTCGGCGCCGCCTGGATCGTGACCATTGTCGCGCCCAACACATCCTATGACAATCTAGATGCGACGCGCGCAGACAAGCATGTCCGCAGCCTGCTCAAGTCTGCCTCTGACCCGATTGCGGTGGTCATGCTGGTGGCTGGGGGACTCGCCATATTGGGCGGCGCACTGGTCGCCGGGGTCACAGCTCTGCTGGCCGCGTTCGGCTTTTTCACAAATCGCTGGACATTGGCCAATTTCAAGCGCGGAGAAACGCCGCCGGACGCCAATGAGAAACGCAAGGCGCAGCGCGCGATCGCAGTCAGCCTGACGCTGGTTTTCGCATTGGTCGGCGCGGTCGCTGCCGTGCTCGCCCTACTCGGAATCTAGGAGCTGGGCTCTTCCATCTCGACCGGAAGGCGCGGCTCGACCAGTTCGTCGATAATCTCCAGTCCCACCCGCTGGTCGGACAGTTTGCGCAATGCCTTAAGGAAGTCCGCCCCTGCGGTCACGCCATCGGCGCTGTACGACAAGGAAAGCTCAGCCGCTTTGGCATAATGGCCCTGCGCGGCCTGGAAATCAGAGGAGGCTTCTGAACAGGCGCCGACATTGTGGATGACGGCTGGCGATTGAGGGTATTCCTCGGCCATACCGGCCCACATCGCGCAGGACGTGAACGGATCCTTGGATGAGATATCCAGCGCCTGTTCAAATCTCGGGTCAGCGCGGACGACTGGATCGAGCGCTTCGGTGATGAAGGTCGCCCGCACGGTCGCATTGCGCGGCGCAATATCATTGCGGATCGGACGCAGGGTTTCGAACAAGGCTTCACGGATCAGCTCTGCCGGCGCATCCAGTCCCGCGAACCCAATGGAGTGGAATCCATTCAGACCATGCCGGCGGCGCTTTCGCTTCAGCTTCTTGTCAAAAACGCCGTCATAGACGCCGGTTTCGTAACAGGTTTCGCGCGAGGCATCGCCGCCATAGGCGCCGGAGAATACGACTTCGCCAGTATCCGCATCAACCAGGCGCGGATGCGCAGAGACGGATACGCGCTCTTCTATACAGAGCTCTTCGACGTCTACGCGGGTCTCGCAGTCAAACAGGCCATCCCATTCGATGCATTTGCTGGTCGTGTGGTGATACTCATTCCAGTCATAGGAATCGATGTCGACATGGCCGGTATAAGTGCCGGCCGGGACATCGCCCGGAACACCGTAGGAAAAGTCGGCCAATGTGAACCAGGACGCGCCGTCAAATACGGTATTGGCAATCATGGTTTCGAACTGGCGAGCATACCAGCCACCCGCCGGACCTCGGAATCGGTCGACCTGTACGGTGCGGGTTTCCGCGGCAGCGACGCTCTCAGGCATCAGGCGGGCTTCGTAATTGATTCCCGCAGTGGTACAGGCTGCCGCGCCCATCAGGGCACAAGTGGTTGCAAACAGGGTCTTTTTCATCGGTTCCGTCCCATTCGATTGCAAGTGAGTGTGCGCCCGCAGGTGTGAATGGTCCCTGAATACATTAGGAAAATTAAACGGCCAAATCTTGCCGCAACGTCAGTCTTGCGGTGCACCAACCGAATTCGCACATACGCAGTCAAATCAATGAAGGACTTTTCGATGTCTGGCACTTCCCCGCTTTTCAAGCCGCTGACCATTCGCGGCATGACCATTCCAAACCGTGTTGTCATGGCCCCTATGACGCGCTCATTCTCGCCAGGCGGCGTGCCTGGCGAGAATGTCGTTGAGTATTATGCGCGGCGCGGCGATGCCGATGTCGGACTGATCGTGACCGAAGGGACGACGGTCGATCGTGGCGGCGCCTCGAACGATCCGAAGGTCCCGAACTTCCACAAGGAAGACGCGCTGGGCGGCTGGTCCAATGTGGTCGAGGCGGTTCACAAGACCCCTGGCAAGATTGCACCGCAGCTTTGGCATGTCGGCATGATGCGCAAGCCCGGCACTGGCCCTGACCCGGACGCGGTCTCTGACAGCCCTTCCGGGCGCACGCATCACGGCAAGCAGGTTCAGCCTGAGCCGACGGACAGCGAAGTTGCCGACATGGTCATGGCCTATGCCAAGGCCGCCGGAGACGCCAAACGCCTCGGCTTTGACGCTATCGAGATCCACGGCGCGCATGGCTATCTGATCGATGAGTTCTTCTGGAACGTCATGAACACACGCGAAGACAAGTATGGCGGCGACCTGGTCGGCCGCGCGACCTTTGCCGGTGACATTATCCGCGAATGCCGCAAAGCGGTCGGAGAAGACATGCCGATCATTCTGCGCTTCTCGCAATGGAAGCAGCAGGAATACACTGCGCGCCTCGCTACCACACCACAAGAGCTCGAGCCGTTCCTGCAAGTGTTCGCCGATGCCGGCGTCGACGTCCTGCACGCCAGTCAGCGGCGCTGGTGGGAAGCTGAATTCCCGGAAGTTGACGGCGATAGCGGCCTCAACCTTGCCGGTTGGTGCAAGAAGATCACCGGCCTGCCGTCGATTACGGTTGGATCGGTTGGTCTGTCATCCGACTTTATCGGTGCCTTTGCCGGCCAGGATTCCAAAACCCGTCCGATCTCGGATGTCATTGAACGCCTCGACAAAGGCGAGTTTGATATGGTCGCCGTTGGCCGCGCGCTGCTGCAGGATCCGTTCTGGGCGCAGAAGATCAAAGAGGATCGCGTCGACGAACTTGCCGACTATGATGCCAAGGCACTGGCGACGCTCTACTAGGCAATATCGGCCACAAATAGTATCCTGATGGCGAGGCAAGCGATTGCCTCGCCGTTTTTCTGTTTGGTTGGCTTGAGCAAGGCCAGGCCCGCCAAAAGTTGACGCCAGCGTCATTTTTTGAGATAGAGGCCCATGCAAACCGTCATCAAAGCCATTTTCGCGATTGGACCGCTGCTCTTCGGCTTCGGCTTCATGGCCCCGCTCATTTCGCAAGCAATCCAGGCCTTGTCCTGGACGCCGCCCTTCGGCCTGACCCCGCTCATGACCGGCTTGATTGTCGGCGGCACGCTTGGCCTGATCGCTCAAATACGGGGGACCTGGATATGAGCCCGACCCAAGACCTTTCCAAACTCTCAGAGGCCGAGCTGATACGCCTCGAGCGCGAGGTGGCGGCCCGCCATCTCAACAAGTTTCCTTATTTTGCGGTGATCTGGGCCTTTTCCAATCTCGCCGTCTGGCTGTCACTGTGGCCGCTCGTCTTCATGGGCGTGATCCCGCTCTGGCTCGGCTTCATCATTGCGACGGTGAACATCACGCTGTCTTACCTGCCGAGTCACGAGGCCCAGCACGACATCATCGCCAAGCCCGGGTCGAAGCTGCGCTGGCTGAACCAGCTGGTGGGTCATACCTCCACCATCCCGCTGGTCATGCCCTACAGCACGCTGAAATGGACGCATATGGAGCACCATAAGCACGCCAATGATCCGGCGCTCGATCCCGACTATGGGACGCACGCGACGGGCCACCTACAGGCGATCTGGAAGACCTTCCAGAACCGGCAACCGCGATCCGAATGGATCGAGGCTTATCCGAAGACCCTGGAACGCGTCGGCCATATTGAAGGCATCGTCCATGGCATCCTTTATCAGCTGGTTTTCTATGGCATTCTGTTCGCGCTTGCCTGGAGCGGATACGCCATCGAAGCGGCCCTGCTCTGGTGGTTGCCGCGCCATCTCGCCTTCAGCTATATCCAGTATTACCTCAGCTGGGCGCCGCACAATCCGGGCCTCAGCAAAGGCCGCTATCGCGATACACGAAGCTTCCGCTCAATTTTCGGAAATATCGGCTCGCTGGGCATGCAGTATCATGTCATCCACCACCTGCACCCGCGTATTCCACTGTACCGGACGCCGATGGCGTATTGGGAGATGAAACCGATCCTGGAAGCCCGCGGCTGCGACGTACACGACCTGTAAGACCGCTTACCAGCTGCCTTCATTCTCCATGCTCGCCCAGGGCTCAGCGGGCGCCAGCGGCTTACCCTTTTGCAGCAGCTCGACAGAGATACCATCTGGCGAGCGGACGAAGGCCATACGCCCGTCGCGGGGTGGCCGATTGATGGTCACGCCGAGCTTCTGGAAACGCTCGCAGGCTTCGTAGATGTCGCCAACGCGGTAAGCGAGATGGCCAAAATTGCGGCCACCCTCATAGTCTTCCGGGTTCCAATTATATGTGAGTTCGACCATTGGAATATCCATGGCCGTCGGCGAGGTATTCTTGGGCACACCACCACAGCGTTCAATATCGTCTGGCGAGGCCAGGAAGACCAGCGTGAACCGGCCCTGCTCATTCTCATAGCGCAGCAGCTCACTTAGCCCGAGGCCTTCGCCATAGAACTTCACCGCCGCATCAATATCGGTGACACGGACCATGGCATGCAGGAATTCAACGCTCATTTATACTGCTCCTCAAGCCGCCGGATCTCGGATCGCAGCGATGGCGGGCGATTGCGATAGTAGAAAAAGGTCGCTGCCGCCAGAAGCGCGGCATTGATCGCCATGATGATGATAATGGTCAGAAAGTCGCCGAGAATATTGCCGAGATTTTGCTGCCGAATAGTCACCTGGACATTGTCTTCGCCCCAGACATTTGCGTCATGGGTAAAGCCGTAAAATCCGGCGATGAGTGCCGGCAACAGGACCAGCGCCAGAAGCGCGATGCCGCATTGATAGACACCAAGGCGCGGCCGTTCAGCCCGCGCGAAACTCTTCACGAACTCGTCACGCGGCACATTGCCATTCAACAGGCCCTTCTCGACATTGGAATCATAGACCTGTTCACCGAGTTCCGGCGCCTTGATCCACTTCCAGGCGAGTACCCCCGCCCAGATCGCGACCGGCAGAAACATCAGGTAATAGATGCCGGTAAAATTATCGACGAACATTGGCGTCCACTCCATCCGGTGGACCAGACCCGCCTATTCGGCCGCCGTGTGCACCTTCTCATAAGTTAGCATGGCACGTTTTCGCGCCGTGCCCCAATGGTAATTATGTAACCTACCGTCAGATGCAAGCGCGCGATGACATGGGATCAGCCAGGCGAGTGTATTTGCGCCAATCGCCGTGCCCGCTGCGCGCGCTGCTTTGGGATTGCCGGCAACCGCTGCAACCTGCCCATCAGTCCATGTCTCACCGACCGGAATCTCGAGCAATGCCCGCCAAACCTGACGCCGGAAAGGGGTGCCGTACATGGCCAGTGGCACTTCGCCGCCATCGCCGAATATCTTGTCCGCCCAGCGCTTTGCCTCGCCATCATCGAACTTGAAATCCGCGTTGGCGTAGCGTTGCATCATGTCTTCAAATACGCGGTCCTCAGCATAGCCCGGATGCACGAAACCAGTCTTGTCCTGTACGCCTTCATCAGCGAAGCCGAGCCCGCACAATCCACGCGACGATATCAGGAAGACGCCTGTTCCAAACGGCGTATTCGCTTTTCCGATGGTCAGCTGCGCGCCTTGGCCGCCCGTCTTGGCCTCGCCCGGCGAGAGCGCTTCGTGCGCGATGAACAGGTCATGCAGACGCGACGGCGACGACAGGCCGGTCTCGAACGTGGTGTCGAGCACGCTTGCGCCCTGACGCAGCAGATCGCCTGCCTCGGCATGTGCCAGCGTCGCCTGATACTGTTTCGGGCTGACCCCGGCCCAGCGCGTGAACTCGCGCTGAAAATGACTGGACGACAGGCCAACCGCTTCCGCGCAGGTGCGCAAGTCGGGCCAGTCGCGCCAGGTATCGCCCAGATGTTCCAGGGCGTCTGCCATGCGCCGATAGGCAACACAGCGCTCATCGAGAGGTTTCATCACAAGTGTCATGCCGTCACTCTGCCAAGGCGCGCCGCGCTCTGCCACCCGTTTCTTGCGCCATCTGCATCGTGACACCCTGCCGCAGCCTTAGTTGCGAATCATTCTTGACAAATGCGGTTTGAAGTTGCAAATCGTTCTCATGATCATTTGCATCTGCCGCCGTATCAATGACCAGGGGGTCCGCGAAGCTGTCGAAGCTGGCGCGCGCAGCCCTGAGGCTGTGCAGGCGCATCATGGCTGCAGCTTCAATTGCGGCAAATGCCGGTGCACGATTGGCGAAGTGATCTCTGAAACGCTCGACGCCGACGATCGGGTGCTGGAGCTCATGGCCGCTGAATAAGCGCCAGCCTACTCCGTTTCCTCCTCATAACCGGCAAGTCGCAACGGCCGCGCCTTGCGCCCTTCCAGTTCGGCCCACCGCACCAGCGCATCTTCGCGGCCATAGGTGATCCACAACTCTTCCGGATCGACGTCGCGCACCGTCTGCGTCAGCTCGTCCCAATCTGCATGATCGGACAAGACCAGCGGCAGCTCCACACCTCGTTGCTTGGCGCGCTGGCGGATGCCCATCCAGCCTGAAGCAAAACAGGTCACGGGATCGGCGAAGCGGCGTCCCCATTTATCATTGAAGCTGGCGGGCGGACCGAGAATGATCTTACCCTCGAATGACACCTGCGGGTCGTCGTCTGCAGATGGCGTGACCAACCTCAAGTCCCCCAGATCGACACCGTGACGACCATACAGTGCGCACAGCTTTTCCAGTGCGCCATGAATGTAGAGCGGACGGTCATAACCGGCCTCACGCAGCAAGGCGATCACACGCTGTGCCTTGCCGAGCGAGTAGACGCCGACCAGGTGCGAGCGGTCCCTGAACAGCTCGACACTGGCCAGTAGTTTGCGGATTTCAGCCCGGTCATCCGGATGGCGGAAGACGGGCAGGCCGAATGTCGCCTCGGTGATGAAGACGTGGGTATCCGGAACAATCTCGAACCGGGCGCAGGTCGGATCTAGCCGCCTTTTATAATCGCCTGTGCTAACCATGCGCAGGCCACGCCAGTCGACCACCACTTGCGCCGAACCAAGAATATGGCCAGCCGGCGCGAACCAGACGGTCACGCCATTGATCTCGACCGTCTCGCCGAATTCCAGAGGCTGGCGGCTGGCGGTAAAGTTCTCGCCATAGCGCGCGGCCATGATGGCCAGCGTCGCGGGGGTTGCCAGGACAGAGCCATGCCCGGCCCTTGCGTGGTCGGCATGGCCATGGGTGACGACGGCCCGATCGACGGCGCCGCGCACCGGGTCAATGTAAAAGTCCCCAGGCGGACAATACAGGCCTTTCGGGGTCTCGTGCAGCAAGAGGTCGGGGCGGATCATGCCTCTAGCTATAATCCTGAAATCGAAATCCGACACTGCCCCATTTCCGCCGCTTGCAGGTTTTACCCAAACCAGCCTAGCGTCTCATCTCGAATGATTTTGGAGTATCCTATGCGTCGCATCCTTGCTTTAGCCGCAGGCCTCGCCGTGGCGACTACCCCCCTCGCCCAGGCTCAGAATTCAGACCCAAGCGACACCACCAAGCTGTCCATGGTCGCCGGATACAAAGCCCTCTTTACCTGCTCCGGATATTTCAGCGCCGGGCAGAGCCTGCCGGAAATCCAGTCGAACGAGCTGAGCGGCATCTATGTCGATTACCGCCCCCTTATGAACCAGGTCTCGAACGCCAGGATCGATGAAGACAACCGCACGGTTCAAGTCGAGTTTGACAATAATCTGCCGCCACGCGTCGCGGTCTGGCGCCCAGGCATTGGCTGCTCGACGCTCCCGGTTGGTGCGACCGCCGACATGACGGCCTGGCTGCCCAGCTTTGCCAATATGCCGGGCATGAACGAGCCGGACAATTCGACCGCACTCGGCGACAATGTCACGCTGACTGAGAACACATTCGCGCTCGACCTGCTGGGTGTGCCGGTGAGTTTTGCCTTTGACGAAGCCACCTATGGCCAGAGCACGCGCACCAGCGCTGTGATCATCCTGCACAAGGGACAGGTCGTCGCCGAGCAATATGCGCGCGGCATAGACCGCACGACGCCGCAACGCACCTGGTCGGTGGCCAAGTCGCTGACCTCGACGATTATCGGTGCGGCCATCTATGACGGCATTCTCGGCCTGGACAATGAGGCGATCATTGCCGACTTCAACAAAGGCGGCGATCCGCGGCGGGCAATCACGATCCGCCACGTCCTCAACATGGCGAGCGGCCTTGAATCCAACAATCCGGGATCGCGCACAGACCGGCTCTATTTTGGCGGCGCGGCGGTTGCTGACCAGCTCGCCGATCGTTCCATGGAAGCCATTCCTGGCACGCGTTTCAAATATTCGAACATGGACACACTGATCGCCATGCGCGCCTTGCGCGAGGCGATGGGCAATGACTCAGCCTATCGCGCCTTCCCGCACACCGAAGTGCTGCAGAAGATCGGCGCGCGCCACACCATTCTCGAGACCGACTGGAACGGCGATTATGTCTCCTCATCGCAAGTCTGGATGACCGCTCGCGACATGGCGCGGCTGGGTCAGCTTTACCTGCAGGGCGGCAATTGGGGCGGCGAGCAGATCCTGCCGCCTGACTGGCTCGATTTTATCACGACCCCTGCCCCGTCCCAGCCTGAAGGTGATGTCGGTTATGCCGGATCATTCTGGCTGATGAACAATGTCGACGGCGTCCCGTCTGATACGTTTGCCGGGTTCGGGAATCGCGGCCAGTACATGGTCGTCGTCCCGTCCCGGGAACTGGTCATCGTCCGACGCGGCTTTGATGTCGCTGGCGAACCGCGCTTCGAGATCGGCAATTTCGTCGCCAACGTGGTCGGCGCTTTCGATGCCGCTGAGCAAGCGCGTCTGGCGGCCGAGGCCGCCGCCGCTGCGCTCGAAGAGGAAGACGCTGACTAGCCGACCGGATGCAGGAGCTTGGTGATCCGGCGCGAGACCGCTTCATCAAAGCTCTGCATCATTGCGGAACCGGCGATCTTGAAATCGAAAGCCTCGACAAAGGTTCGGCCATCCGGCGCGCGGGCGCAGGTGGCGTCCATTTCGAATGAATTGATCTTGGCAACAATGGCCGGCTTGTAAGGCTTGGGCAGCTTCATATTGAAGGCCAGGACCGAGCCGTCACTCTTGTCGAGTGTGACCGTGCCTTTGAGTTTTTTCATCATCTTCTTTTCCATGCCGTCGGCGTCAGCTTCGGGCTGGGGCGTAAAGGCATAGGTGACGGTGTCATCGCTTTCTTTAAGCGCCGAGACTTTGTCGGGCACCATTTCAGCAAAGTCCGCGCACCAGATATCGCCATCGGTTTCGGATTCCATTTCTTCGAGACCTTCGCGGAAATCGTCTGACCACTCACTCTCGGCAGGACTGGTCACTTGAATGCGCTCACCTTCCGGCTGGCTCGGGTCGATTTTTCCGGTGGCGAACATGTCGGCCTCCGAATAGGTCATCTCATAGGCATAGACGGGGCCGTCCTTGGACAGATTGCGCATCATGTCGAGCACGGGATCGGCTGAAGCTGGAACGGACAGACCGGCGGCGACAAGCGCGAGCGGGAGGAAACGGGACATGGGAACTCCTAAATCACTTTTCCCCTTCAAACCCGGACCTGTCTGAATGTCAGATGAAAAATCTGCAACAGCGCCGAAGAATGCGGTAGAGATCACGTGATGCCAGACACGATCGCTCCCCGTTTTGCACTGCCAGACCGTTTCGGCGCCTGGTTCAACGAACGGGGCTGGCAGCCGCGCACACATCAGTTGGAACTGACGGAAACAGCCCTTGGCGGCGAAAGCGCGCTGCTGATTGCACCGACCGGCGGCGGCAAGACCCTGGCCGGCTTTCTCGCCAGCCTGATCGAGCTGTCGCACAAACAGACCCGCAATTCAGACCGGCCGGCTCTGCACACGCTTTATATATCGCCGCTGAAAGCGCTGGCCGTCGATGTCGCTCGCAATCTGATGACGCCGGTCGAAGAAATGGGGCTCGATGCTCGCATCGAGACACGCACCGGCGACACGCCATCGCACACGCGTCAGAGGCAGCGGAAAACACCGCCTGACATCCTGCTGACCACGCCAGAACAGCTGGCGCTGTTCATTGCCTCCGACCACGCAGCCGAGTTCTTTGCCGACCTGAAATGCGTGATCATCGACGAAATCCACGCCATCGCGCCAAGCAAGCGCGGCGATCTGTTGAGCCTTGGCCTGGCAACACTGGCCAAATGGGCGCCGGCCTGTCGATTCATTGGACTGTCCGCGACGGTCCATGACCCTAGCGTCCTGCAATCCTGGCTCGCGGTCAGGCAGGATGAGCCAAAACTAATTGTCGCCGAAGGCGGGGTGCATGCCGATGTCGACATTCTGATTTCGGATGAGCGCATTCCCTGGTCCGGTCATTCCGGCCGGTTTGCGGTCGGCGAAGTGTATGAGCAGATCAAGGCCGCGCAGATGTCGCTGGTTTTCGTCAATACGCGCTCGCAAGCCGAGTTGCTGTTTCAGGAATTATGGAACGTCAATGAAGACGCCCTGCCGATCGCCCTGCATCACGGCTCGCTGGCGCGCGAGCAGCGGCAACGCGTGGAAGTAGCCATGGCTGCGGGCCAGCTCAAGGCCGTTGTGTGTACGTCTACGCTCGATCTCGGCATTGACTGGGGCGAAGTTGATCTGGTCATCCAGATGGGCGCCCCGAAAGGCGCCGCGCGTCTGGTCCAGCGCATTGGCCGCGCCAATCACCGCATGGATGAAGCGAGCCGTGCCATGCTGGTCCCGACCAACCGGTTTGAAATCCTTGAATGCCGGGCGGCAGAGGAAGCGGTCGAGGCTGGTGAGATTGATGGTGAACCCCTACGTCAGGGCGCGCTCGATGTCCTCGCCCAGCACGTCATGGGGCGCGCCTGCGGCGAAGGCTTCGGGCTGGAAGACCTGTTCGAAGAAGTAAAAGCGTCCGCCCCCTTCGCCAATCTCGACTGGGAAACCTATGAGCGCGTCGTCGATCTCGTCGCCACTGGTGGCTACGCGCTGAAGACCTATGACCGGTTCAAGCGGATCACGCAGCGGCGCGATGGCCTGTGGTCAGCGCGGACCAAGCGTGACCAGCAGCAACACCGCATGAATGTCGGTGCTATTGTGGAGGCGCAGCATCTGAAAGTGCGCCTCGCAAGCCGGGTCGGACGTGAAAAGGCCGGTCAGGCCACCGGGCGTCCCGCTTTGCGCGCCGGTCGCACACTGGGCGAGATCGAGGAATATTTCATTTCCACCCTGACGCCCGGCGACACATTTCTCTTCGCAGGCGAAATCCTTCGCTTCCTAGGCGTACAGGACAATGATTGTCTCGTGATGCGTGCACCGGCCGACACCAATCCGGCCATTCCGAGCTATAATGGCGGCAAGTTTCCATTGACCCAGTTTCTTGCTGGCCGCGTGCGCAAGATGATCCATGATCGTGACAATTGGCGCACCCTGCCAGACCAGGTGCGCGAATGGTTTGAGATACAGGATCTGCGCTCGACCATTCCCGCCGCCGATGAGCTGTTGATCGAGACCTTTCCACGCGGAGAGCGCCATTTCCTCGCCTGTTATCCGTTTGAAGGCCGCCTCGCCCACCAGACGCTCGGCATGTTGCTGACGCGCAGACTGGAGCGGATGGGCGCCAAGCCGCTCGGCTTTGTCGCCTCAGAATACGCAATGGCCGTGTGGGCGATGGAGCCGATGGGCGCGGTTGATCTGCAGGCCCTGTTCGCGCCGGACCTGCTCGGCGATGATCTTGAAGAATGGCTCGATGAAGCGGTGTTGATGAAGCGCCATTTCGCGCATTGCGCCCAGATCTCGGGCCTGATCGCGCGGCGCATGCCAGGCAAGGAGAAAACCGGGCGACAGGTGACCTTCTCGACCGACCTGATCTATGACGTCCTGCGCAGCCATGAGCCGGACCATATCCTGCTCCAGGCCGCCCGCCATGACGCCGCCACCGGCTTTCTCGACATCCGCCGTCTGTCCGACATGCTGGTCCGGGTTCAGGACAAGATCGTCCACAAGGACCTCGAAAAGATCAGCCCCTTCGCCGTTCCGGTCATGCTCGAGGTCGGCAAGGAGCCGGTGCACGGCGCCAGCGTGGAGGAAGCCATCCTGCGCGAAGCGGAAGCTGATTTGATTGCGGATGCGATGGGAGTGGTTTGAGGGCGGTGTAGCGTTTAGGGCGGCTTTCGGCGTCAAAGCGGACATTTGATCAGTATTAATGATGAGCGTCATTCAATGAGCGACAACTAACTCTATGGCGTTTTCGAACTTCGATGCTAGCTTGTCGCCAACGGCGATCTATTAGCGGGACAGACCATGCAGGGGATCAAGTTTTTTGTAGGCGCTACGCTCGCGTTAACGCTGGCTGGGTGTGAGCTGTTCTCAACCAATGAACCCCCTACGCAATTCGCCGTTCGGGCAGACATCGTGGCATTCGAGCACGCTGAATCGGTCGACACGCCCGACGCTTATGCTGAGTTCATCTACGCCTTCCCGGACTCATCATATGTCCAACAAGCGTTGGCAAGGATCCCGTTGGTCGCTGAAGAGCGGACAGATGATATCAAATTTGTCGGCGGACAACCGAATATTGACTGGAATACTCTGGGACAACACGGACATGGTCGGGGCGAGGTGGAATATTTCTACCGACAGTATGCGGAGATGACCGTCGATCAAGCGTTTGACGATGCGATTCATCGGCAGTCCCTTGCCGCCCTCATGATGTTTGAGCGGGCTCATCCAGACAGCATGTATCACGGCTATATCCATGCAGAGATCGAACGAATTACACATCGAAGCAGCAATGTTGCTGCGGCCACCTCTTCAGGAGGCGCTCTGGAATCGAAAGTCGATGTGCGCGACTTACCTCCCGAAGATCAACAAAGCCTTTTTGAGCTGGGATGGGTCGGGCCGGAGATAGATCGCAATACACTGGCGGCTCTGCGTCCCATGTTAGCCGCTCGACGATCGGATACCGGATCAACACGAGGTAATTCAGCAGAATCTGGCGATACGACCTCTGACAGAAGCTCGACCGCGAGGCGGACGACGACGAGCCCGACCGCGACTAACCCAGCATCCACAATCGGCGATGAATCTCAAAAATTCGATGAAGGGCGCATCATCCATCACGCGCCGACTTCGATGGTTCTTGGACGACCGTACTTTATCGAAGTTGCGATTCAGCCGGTCACATTCGAGACGACTATCGCGGAAATTGATACCAACATATCCGCCGTGGTTGGCAGCGGGCTAGCTCCCGGGGCAGTGGAGCCCGCCCTCGAAACGAGTATCACTACTGTACGCGCAGCTGAGCTGATGACCGCCAGCTTGAATGGAGCAGGATACGAAATTACCGCAACCACGGAAGAAATCCAACCGCTGTTTCCAGGCGAGCCGACCAAATGGCAGTGGGAAGTCATTCCGCGGCGTTCCGGAAACATAACTCTCACTTTCGCGATATCGCGCCGGGTAGCGGTTGGCGGGTCTTTTGTGAATCAGACAGTTGAGACAATCCCGCTTACCATATCTGTTGAGTCTCTCGATCAGTTGCTGGCAATGAAGAAGCAGGAAACGCCAGCAAACGCGGGGCGCAATGAGCGTCCAGCACTCCCATCGGTAAACCGTTCATTGGCGGGATCGCTAATCGCCTCCGGTGCTCAATCCGATGATGAGGTTTGCCATACGGTCGAGGGTGGTAACCCAGATCGGCTGGCGCTACTGATCACCAATCGCGATTATGAAGGGTCAATTTCACGATTGGACGAAACCCATCTCGATGGCGAACGCATGGCGCAGGCACTCAGACAGGTCGGGTTTTCTGTTACACATTGTCGGGACGTTGGAAGAGCGCGAACCATCCGCGAGCTAAGCATCCTGGGGCTTGATGTCCGAAATCGCCTGGACGCTAATGGTCAGCCGGTTAGCTTCTTCTATTATTCAGGGCATGGCGTAAACTTGGACAATACCAATTATATCCTTCCAGTAGATCTTCCAGGGGCGACTTCGATCGATGTTCGCGATGGTGCCGTGCCTTTCGCCGATATCTACAATCGCGTGGGCATTAGTCCGCTCAGTTTCGTAGTGTTCGACGCATGTCGAACGGTTATGGCGGATGGTTCGAAAGGGTTTATGAGGCCGTATGAGCCGGCCCGCTGGGTGTCTGGTTTGTTTCAGGCGTTCGCCACTGAACCTGGAAAGACAGCGGCCGACGATGGGCTTTACTCTGCGATCCTGTCAGACAAGATGGTATCGCTTACAGCGCCGGCAAACGTATTGTTCAAGCGAGTGCAAGATCAGGTTGCGGCGACGACCCGAAACGAACAAAATCCAAATTATATCGACCGAACTCGCGGCGGAGAGTTCTATTTCAATGTGAATTAGTTGTTCTTCTTCCAACGCCAATCTGGATATCAACCTAAATTCTCACAACAGATTTCTTTGGTGACATGACCACCGTAAAGCCGAAATTGGATTCCGCGCCTAACCTGATGAACTCGGCAGAATCGGGTGACTGTTACCAGGCGCGATAGGCATTCTCAATTCCAAAAAAACCAGGCGCGCTCGGTGCAGTGTTGTATCTTTGGCTCTTGCGAATATGCAAATGCACGAAGATAGTGAAAATGTGGGACGGTCCGATATTCTTCGATGCTTATTGCTTTTTCTGTTGGTGATTGCGTTTTCGCTCTCTGCTCAAAGTCAACAGCAGAAAATCGCGCTCCTCATCGGAAATGCGGAATACGATGACGCGGTCGGTGAGCTCGCAAATCCGACAAAAGACATTCGCCTTATCCGAGAATCACTGATCGACGTAGGGTTTGATGAGAAGAACGTTTTTACCTTAGAAAACGGATCACGAGCGGACGTCCGTCGGGCTATTCACGAATTCGCTAATCGGTCGAGATCCCTATCTGGGCCAGACGTCGCGTTCTTCTATTATTCGGGTCATGGAGTTTCACACCCCGAAAGCAAGCAGACTCACATCGTTACCGTAGATTCTCCAGCCTTAGATGATTCATTGTTCTGGACCTATCCAATCGAAATTAGATCTGAGGTATTGAACAAGTTTGCGAGCGCTAGCGATGCCGCTTGGATCATCGTCTTCGATGCTTGCAGAGATGAACTAAAGCTTTCCCCGACCAAAGGATTTGGCGAACCACAGCGCGGTTTCGATAGCTTTCCTTCAGCATCTGGTACGTTGGTTGCCTTCGCGGCCGAACTCGGAAAGACCGCCAGCGATGGTGAAGCCACAGACCGGGCTGGACCATATGCGGTGGCGCTTTCGCAGGCGCTTCGCCTACCCAATCGTTCAATCTCTGAAGTGTTTAGCGCCGTGCGCCCCAAAGTTCTCGCGCTCACGCAGCAACAGCAAGAACCGTATTTTGAGGTCAGATTAAATTTAGCGAAGGACCTAGTCCTAAACCCGAGTGAAGGTATTCTTACAAACGATGAAAGCACATGGCGTCTCGTGGAGAAAACGGGGGCCTACGAAGCCTACTTAGAGTTATTTCCAGGGGGCGCGTATCGAGCAGAAGCGGAGCAAAAAATCGATACGCGAGGGCCCTTGGCATCGCAATCGGAAGAGAGCGTTTGGAATAAACTTACGCTAGAAGACTGGTCGTATAAACCGAGCAATCTCTTACTCGATGCCACGTTGGCCGGCGCCACCGTTCAAGCGATCGCGGCTGCCGCGGTTGTCGGCGACCCCGGAGACGCGGACGCAAAATACTTGCTCGCGTCACTGTTCTTCAACGGGCATGAAGAAGTCGGAGTCGATTACGCTATCGCCTTCTCGTTCTATCGAGCGGCGTGTTTGTCAGGACATATGCGTTCCTGCGCAGCACTTGGAAACGCATACGATCAAGGGCTGGGCGTCGGAGAAGACGATAAGGAAGCGGTCAAGTATGCGCGCCTTGCCTGTGAAAACGGCGTCGCACGTGGTTGCACCAATCTCGGGTATCACTATCGACGTGGAGACGGGGTGAAAGCAGACCTTCGGCGGGCACTGGAGCTCTATGAAACTTCATGTCGGCAGCAGGACCCATTGGGTTGCACGAATGCAGGGTTCCTAGCCTATACCGGCGCCGACGAGGTTGATGCCGACAAAGTGAAAGCCGCGCGCCTATGGGAACTTGGTTGTACGGGTGGTGACATGTTGGGCTGCACTAATTTTGGATGGGCGTTATCCACCGGTGAAGGCGTTGGTTCGAATCCTGACCCAGTTCGAGGGCTGGAGTTTCACCGTGTCGCTTGCGCAGGCGGAAACGCTCAAGCATGTGAGCGCGTCGGGCATGCGTTGCGAGACGGTAAGATAGTGCCGCAAGATTTGAACGAGGCTAGTTTGGCATTTCAGAGGGCGTGCGTGTTAGGTCGAGAGTCTTCTTGCTCGATCGTTTCAGACAGTGATGCGAAAGAGTAATGTAGTCAGGGGTATACCATGAACAGTATTGATCCGGCGGAGCACCAAAATACTCCCGCATACGGGATGCCTGAGCAATTTGAAGAGCGAGTACGCGCGCTCGAAGCCGCACTAAAAAAAGAGCGGAAACAGAAAATTGGAGCCAACCTGAGAAGTATGGCTCTCTTTGTTGTGGCCGTCGCCGCTGCGGCGGTAGCCTTCTTTATCTGGAATGGAACCGAAGATCTGATTGAAAATGCTGCTCAGGAGAGAGACGACGCGATAGAAGCTTTGCAGGCGGCAGAAACCACGATCGCGAACCAGCTTGAGACCATCACCGGGTTTGATGAGTTTCTCCCATTGGCCGACATAACGTGGGAAGTACGCCGTCTGAATACACAGTTAAAAGGCTATGCCGAGGAGTTTGCGACCGGGCCGACACCGGGCCTCAATCGCGACTCGACAATTAACGTTGAGGCGACGCCCGAAACGCTAAATTGGATGAATTCCCGTTTGATGGAACTGCGAGCCGAAGAAATGAGACTTCAAAATGCGATAGCCAGCTTTCAGTCTTGGAAAGACCGTCGCGTCGAAGCGCCACCGGTGGAGGTCTGCGCGCCGAACAATCCGTTTCGCCCAGATAACGGCGATCCAGGTTGCGGAAGTGGAGATGACGGCCCTACCGATGGCGGTGGAAACGTCAAGAGAGAGAACTAAACCCAACGGTTTTGATTTGAGTTGCGTCCACGGGGGTATTTGAACCCACACTAAGTCCATTTAGAGTGATGGTTGGTCAATCCGTCGTCGAGTACATTGCAGGCATGATGTGGTAGGGTGTCAACGAGATTGCCCATCCGTGAAAATCGTCAGAATTTCTATCGCCGGAAAGCGCCGACGAAATGTCTTCCAAGATTTGGCTGGTCGGGTCATCGGCTTTTGACAATGCGTCTGAATCTATTCTCAACC
>SPJK01025221.1_pt1 | contig 17487 bp, 16 predicted proteins | sample 3741771 | NCBI WGS metagenome assembly SPJK01 (sample SAMN10925997, study PRJNA522277) | cold seep metagenome | isolation source: Elba SIP-enriched marine methane seep metagenome, extraction at timepoint T2 | place: Italy: coast of Elba, Mediterranean Sea
GAATTAACTCCTGCCGTGACATCGACTGATAATCTATAAGCCCGTTTTTTCGGTGTGTCTGCGTTGAACTTAACGCGGTATTGATAATGATGGCCGGCTCTTTGTTGCCTTTGGCATTAGGCACCAGGTCTATTTTTATATTGAACTTGAAGCCATGGGAATGAAGTTCATCAACAATAATTTCCTTTATTGGTTTTTCTTTAAGAAACGGAAGCTCAAAAAAAAGCGGAATGGAATCTTTGGCATCTAGAGCGTTGATTGCAAGGTGCCTCAGGAGCATTGATTTGCCTTGGCCAGCTTGGCCCAATATCAAACTAGACTTGTACCCAAGATCGCTTAAGCCAGTTACTTCAAATGCTTCTTCTTGAAAATCTTGTTGTGAAAATTTCCGAAGGCGTGTGCCGCAATAGACGGAATTCCAGGTTGCGAAGCTGATTGGTTTCAGTAGCGTTTGCACATCCGCAACATGCCGAATCGTTTTTGCTGCTTTCTCATAATCACGAGAAGTAATTACAACATCTGCCTTGGTGTAATCAACGACGGCAATGTCTTCGAATTCGTAGTCCAGTGCCGTAACCAGGGCGTAAAGTTCTATGGCAGGCATCCTTGCGACAGTACCATTCTTTACTTTAGTGATCTTGGTTTTGTCGATACCAATTTCTCTTGATATTTGAGCTTGCTTGAGCCCACTCCTGCTAAGTGCTTCTTTTAGCAAGTCCTTTTTCACGGCAAGTCTAATGCTTGTAATCCAATCTCCATATTTCCTGCACAAGATTTCTCGTATTTCTCCTCCGTCTTCAATGCAGTTCAGCATGGTTTCATTTGTTGCAACGTTGCATCGTTTGGTGCACTTCCAAGCAACACCTGCAACAAGTGGACAATCCTAAAATCAGGTAGTTCTTCATTAATACCTTTGGCTGACGAGCCAAACTAATTAGGTGTTTTTGATTCTATCTTCTTTCCTTCAACCGCAAAAGCTTCTTTTGCAGGAGAACAAACGACATGTTTCAAATCCTTGCTGAGTCCACCGGTGGCGGTGGGTTTATTGGTTTCTTAATCCTGATTGGGCTAGTGGCAGTGATCGCCAAGGCGGTAACTACCCCACCCAAGAAAAAGAGCTACGACGTTCTGATGGGAGGTCGAGTTTCCGAACGATAAGCTTCGAGCTCCCGGGCTGTTACACAGCAGCTCGGGAGACCCGAAGCGGTCTATTCTATTCACCCATTAGTTCTAGGAGAAGTCTATGACTGACTACTATCGACGGTGCCCGGCACCGTGGGCTGATCTTTGGATCGCCTTTTTGATTTGGCTTTTACTGATGATTGGCTGGGTTTCACTTGCCTGGCTCATCAAGTTTGGGTGGCTACTTGTTGCCATCTTCTTACTGCTGACCTTTCTGCCCAAGCCTCGTTTGGCACCTTATGCTATCGAAGTTTTCCGACCTTACCCTTTTTACACCATTTGGAGGGCTTAAGTTTTGAACGACCTATATGAAGCGATTCTCGATAAAGCCAACGTTCGAGAGTCCTTGATCGCCGCATCACGTCTTGATGCAACTGACCTAGAAATGCTTGGCTCAAAAGTATCCGACGAAGACTTTGAACGTATCCAAGAGTGGGCTTTTGACAAAATCCAACGTTTCGATGTGCAATGCGCTATCTACTTCGGTGGTTTACTCACCTTGGTTCGATCAGCTGCTTACCTCGATTCAAGAATGGAAACATTCCATCGAGTTATGAAGGAGTTGGATATCTCGAAGACGAAGGCCTACGACTCGATGGCAATCTTCCGAGCGTTTGGCAAGACCTTTCTGGATGAAGAGTCACTGATGCGTATGTTTCCGGTAGGGGCACTGACGCTCCTGTCGGCAAGTAACGTGTCGGAAGAGATTCGTAATAAAGCCATTCGCATGGCAGTCACAGGTAACTATGTCTCTATCAAAGAAGCCAAGACTCTACTTGGCATCGTGGAAGAGCCGGAATTTGAACCTACTATCGAACCAGAATTTGAGCCGGAGCTTGAATTGGGATACGAAGACGATGGTTCCACAGAGCAAATCGACAGTGACGATGTCGTGGAGCCTACTCCTGCGGTTGCGAAAGAGATGGTTGCTTCTTCGGCAACGAAGAAGACCAAAAATAAGGCGTCTCGCAAAATCTGGTCATTCGAAACCGACGGGGAAGTTCGCTTGGTCATCGAATTGGCACCCCATGCCATGGAAGACCATATCTCGATCCCTGAAGTGCTCGCAGCGGCAATCGAACAGTACGAACGAGAAGCGATTGAATCGGATCATCAACTAGAAACCACCAACACCACATCGGAGTCAAGCGATGTTCGATGAAATGGATTCGCCCTTTAACGAAGCGTTTGGTAAGAGCCCCGAGAGTCCTCGGCCAACTCCCCTTCGAGTTCGTAAGACGTGGCAACAAACCTTGACTTTCTGGGGAACGAACCTACTGGTGATGCCCTTTGTGCTGGTTTGTTACCTCACGATTTCGGCTGAAGGGCTTCGTCAAATGATGGGGGTCTTCGGGATGCGTCTCTACAAGACACCGATACCAGGAGCTGGTTTGCTCCGCAACTACGATGGTTGGGACAAGCTCGACATTGGTTCGGTAGCAGCCCTGCTGCTTTGTGTGTCGGCGAGCTACATCTGGTTTCGTGTCTTTACCGAACTGATGGGTTACGGCAAGTTCACCGAGATACGAACCAAGAAGCCAATTTTGTTTTATCTGCTGACCGCTTTCATCGGCATCATGCTGATTGGCGACAGCGCAATTTTCTACTTTGGCCTTCAAAGTAAGGCGGCTGGCGGTTGGAGTGAAACCCCATTTTACATCGCTCCGATGGCAACCATTCTCTACATGGCAGGCTTAGCTCTTCTTGGAGCTTGGCACGCGGATTACCACTGTTCAGGAACTGTATAAAGGAACCGAGACGATGATTTTACAATCTTACAAAGCATTAACGCTACTGCTGGCTCTGAGTTGCATGACGCTAGGTTGCGTCGAAAGCCAACAAGTAAGCCAATCTCAACCGTTTGAAACGAAAGAACTCGAAGCGTGCCTCGCAATCGTCGTCGACATGTCGGGAAGTTTCTCTGGCAACTGGGATGACAAAGCTTACAAGCTCTTTTTGCAACTAATGGATCAGTACTTCACGGACGGGGCAGGCGATGAATCACGCATCGTCATCGGTCAGCTTAGCGGCAACACTGACGTCATTCTCTTTGAAGGTCGTCCAAATGAGTTGCGCCAAAAATTTCGGTCACCTGAAGAGCTTAACCAATTCCTTGAAACGAACTCGACCCCTGACCAATCTCCTGTCTACCAATCGACCGCACGAGCAATTGATTACGTAAGTTCAATGCCTGGCATTACTGAGAAGACCAAGCTAGTCACCGTCGTGCTGAGTGACATGATCGAGTCGGAAGCCAACCGTGTTAAGCGAAGCAGCGCAGGCACAAAAATGGTTGAGTCGCTTAAAAAGTATCAAGCGATGGGAGGAGGGATCGCCCTCTATTACGTCGCACCCGAAGAGACGCAACGTTGGAGCGAGATTCTTGATCGAGCTGGATTTGAGTCGGGCACTTACGTCATTGAAAGCACTTTAGTGGCTCATCCTCAGTTGCCACGTTTTGATTGAACGGAGGCAATTCGTCAAAACCGTAGCGGGGCAATAGGAAAAGAATATGCAACACTTTGATAATCTGCGAGGGGAGCCTACCCAAAAGAATCTAAATGATCTCCTTAACGATCTTCCACGGGGACATCATGCGGAGTTCATCGGCAAACCCTCCAATGCTCATTTTGAATCGCCTACGAACATCATGGCAACCGAATCATTACGGTTCGATGCCCAGCAAAACAAGCAGTCAAAGATCTTCTTGGGCGTTCTTGATGGCAAGGTCGTTACGGGAACACCCCTCGCTGATGGACGTATCAATCGATGGGTCGAGGGGGGATATCCTGTGGGTGTCGGCGATGACAGGCACCACCTGTTAATAGCGGGAAGTCGGGCAGGTAAGGGGCGGTCAGCACTTCTTCCCGTCTTAGCAACTTTGCCTAGAGAAACCTCAGTTCTTTGCATCGATCCGAAGGGTGATCTTGCAAGACTAACCGCCATGCTCAGAAGTCAGAGCCCTTTTATAAATCAAAAGGTCGCTGTGCTTGATCCCTTCGATTGTTCGGGAGAATTAACAAAAAAATACCGTGCTGTTTTTAACCCGTTTACCTCGCTACTGAGCGGCGATCCAAAGAACTTTGCTGCTAACGCTCGCATGATTGCCGACGCAATCATCGTCTCGGGTGAAACCAAAGAAAAGCACTGGGATGATACAAGCAAACAGTTTCTTGCAGGTCTGATTGTCCACGTTGCAACCAACGATAACTATAGCGGGATGCGTGACCTTGTTACCGTCTGGCGCCTTGCGTCGGAAATCGCGACGCCTGATTCCAGCAACCCGCAAAAATACTGGCTCGAAGAAGAGATGCTCGCCAACAATGCTTGCGGCGGCATGGTGCGCGTTGCAGCTCGTTCGTTTTATGATCGGGCAGGGGGCGAATTTACAAGCGTCATGTCGAACTTGCGAAAGCACCTCGACTGGATTTCATATGAACGTATGCAAGAGGTTTTGGTAGGAGAATCGATTGACCTGCGTGATCTAAAACGTGATCTTGTTTCATTCTATGTAACCTTGCCTGCCATGCGAATGGATGCCTTGCGTGGTTGGCTACGGCTTATTGTTCAAATGGCACTCGCTGCCTGTGAAGAAGAGAAAACACTTGTTGGCAATCAATGCGTTATGGTACTCGACGAATTTCATTCTTTAGGTCGATTGTCAGCCCTTGAGACTGCCATTGCTCAAGTGGCAGGCCTTGGTGCCAAGCTTTACATCGCTCTACAAAATTTAAGTCAGCTCCAACATTACGAGAAGAACTATGAAACTTTTATCGCGAATGCAGGCTTAGTCCAAATCATGGGATGTGCTGATGAATCAACTTTGTCTTATGTCTCAAGTCGACTTGGCCAGACCGTTACGCTCAGCCGTTCGTCACATGCCCCCACCTTTGAACAGGCTGCCAAGCAAGCCGTGTCGGGTGAATCATGGTCACTGGCGAACCATCCACTTATGACGGGCGAAGAGGTGGGTAGGTACTTTTCACGCGACGACAAGAAGCTTCGCCAACTGATCCTGCGACCAGGTTATCACCCAATGGTTCTTCAGCGTGCTTTCTACGACAAGCATGAGCTCTTCCTCGATAAGTTCAGCAAAGGATAATCGTATGCAACGCGTTACTGCACCTGGGCTTCCTTCAAGTCCCGCCCTTTATTTTGACAATGAAACAAAACGTGCCAAGGTCACGGTACGCCATCCTACTTGGCATAGTCGTGAAAGGGCAATGAAAGCAGCTACCTTGGTGGTGCTGATCGTCTTTGGTTTTTTGGTTTGGCTTAACTGTCAATTGTTTACCGGCGCTCCACCTGAAACGGTATTACTACTGATATTCGGCTCGCTGATTACTTTTCCTATTGTCGCTTTTGCTATTCGTTACTCACTCACTGGATTCTTCGAACGACAGATCTTTCCAGCACGCACCACCTTTTGGTTCACCCCTAACGCCATCGCGTTTAAGAGCCGTCTTTATTCCAACCCCGTGATCGTTTACCGCAATTGGAAAAACCGACCTGTCAAAATCAGCTTCATCTTGGATTTCGATCAAGAAGCGATGAATTTCTCAAATTCGATTCCCTTTAAGAAGAAGCATCCGAAAGATCATCTGAATCACTCCGAAATACTAACCATAGTCATCAAGGCAATAGATGAAGCAGTTCCCTCGGATCATTACGGGCTACCAGATGCCCAAAGATCGATCCCAGTTACCGAGCTGAGCAATCGGCTCGGACGTAAATTCACCTTGGTCTATGCCGCTGCTGCTTCGATGACAGCCGCTAAGCCATCCGTAGTTGAAACGCCAAGAGCAACCGGCACTGATATCGATTCTGCCTGAGAGGAGACAAATATGCTACTTACAATGAAAGAAGTTGCTGAGTATCTGAGAATCAGCATGAGCCTTACCTATCGGCTAGTAGCTAGCGGTGAAATTCCTTGCTATGAGATTGCTTCCTGCAAGCGAGTTGATAAAGAGGAGCTAAATGCTTACCTAGCTAGCTTACGCCAAAAAACAACCAAACCTCCTAAAATCTTAAAAAAACACTTTTGAGTGCTTCTGGAAGCATTGGAGATAATTCCAGTCGTAATGAGGGCCAATTAACTGAAAAATCTTTTGGAAAGTCTTTTCTCCATTTATCAACTAAGTACCTGGATTGACCATAGACCTCAGACAGGTGTTTAGCCGCAGTAGTGTATCGCCTAGGTAGTGTGCTCAAGAATTACGAACGCGTTGCTGCTTGAGCAGCCAAACTAAACTCTTCTCACAAGTAACGCCAAGGCAATTTTGGCGATCAACCCAATCGTCTTGCTTAGCCGATTGCGAATTGGTCAAGATTGATGACAATATGAGAGAATAAATCAGACAAGCAGTGTTATGCTACGTCGTCTATAATATACGTATTTCGGACGACAATCTAGTTTAACGCTTCGAGCAAATGGCAATCTCCCGGTATCCGTAGAAAGCGTGAGTAACGGTCGCTATGTCAGAACAAACATTTAAAGCGGTCTTCCCCTTCCAGAAGGATGTTCTGGCTCTGCCAGTCTCTGACCTGGATGTCGCATCGAAATGGTACTCAGAACACTTTGGTATGGTTGAGGTGGAGCGATACAACGATCCGTGTCCAACAGTTCTTCTTGAACGAAACGGCACAAAGCTAGGCTTCGCAGTCAATGGTGGTGATGCTTCCCAGGATGGTGCAGCCGTTTTGGTCACCAACATTGAAGGCATGAAGAAAGAACTAGAGTCCCGCGGAGTAGGTATCGATAACTTGCGGATCGATGAACGCGACGGACAGAAGTTGCAAGTCTTTTTCGTGGTCGCCCCCGATGGGCTCTGCTACTACTTCCACGAGCCTATTGAGCTTTGAGTGTGACAATCTAGTTGAACACTACACCGAATTGCCTCATCGATCAGGCAATAATGCAACCATCTCAACGAAAGAATTTCTTACAGAGAAGACCCAAGGCTTCCTTCTAACAACAAACCGTCAATCTGGACGTAGCTTTTCCAAAGGAGACCCAACGCATCAAGGTAGTCGAGGTTGGTTTGAGAGAAAGTCTTTTGAGCGGCTAAGAGTTCAAGATAACCGATTTCTCCCTGGTCAAAAGCAGAGCGTACAAGCTCTAAGGTTTGGCTTGATCGAGGAAGGATATCATTAGCGTATGCCTGAGCAGTCATATGGGCATCTGAGTAATCGCGGAAGGCATTTGATAAACGACTTTGCAAGTCGAGTTCCACGCGGTCGACGTTTCTTAATGCTTCACTAACCTCAGCTTGGGCTTGTCGGATTCCGCCTTGGTTTCGATTCCATATGGGTAGCGGGATGCCAATTTGCACTCCGGCAATTGTGTCTTCGGTTGCGTTGTCGTACTGCACACTTATTTGAGTATTGATATTTGGAACTGGCTCTACGCACGCACGACTTAATGCAAGACGAGCACGTTCCACTTCAGCCATCGCAAGTGCGACTTCGGGACTTTGAGTCTGAAGTCGATTGAGCTGTTCATCCCAGCCAAGCATTGCAGGTAGTTGGTCGACCTCGCCAACCAGCTCTTGCTTAGATAACCCTGGTTCACCAACGATCGCGGAGAGATTTCTCCAGGTTTGAGCACTTCTGTTTTGAGCGGTCTGTAGGAGCAACTCCGCATTTTGTTGCTGTACTTCCGTTTGAAGTAGACCGGCGAGTGAGATTTCTTTTGCTTCAACTAGAGAATTAGAGGCGTTAACAGCCTCAGTAGTGATGCGTACTAGTTCATTTGCCAATGATACCCGACGTTGGGCAAGCAGAGCATCGTAATAGCCACTCCGAACATCAGTCTGCACACGTCTTTGAACAGCGGCAAGGTCTTGCTCAGCACGGTTGATTTCCGCAGCAACGACAGCTCGATTGCGACTAAGCTTATCACCAGTAATGAACTGCTGACCAATAAATCCACCCTGCTGACCAGCCTTTCCTTCGTTACCAATTTCGCCTGCAAGGTAGCCAACATTTGGATTAGGTGGTAATCCAACCTGGACCCACTTTCCTCGTAACGCACGTATGCGTGCATTAGCCTGAGCTATCGCAGGATTGTTAGCCATAGCCATCATTTCGAACGACTTGGCAGTGAGTCCCTCCTGTTTAGGAAGCTCTTTCGAGGTTATGCTCCCGGGCTCTACAAGAGTTCGTGGCTGTATGATATCCGGCAAGGACTCTTCGTGGGCAGTAAGCGAAACTACATTGCTAGCAGAGGCAGTTGCCGTCGCTTTAGGTGAAGGCGCATCAGTGACCGTCGGGCCTGACACACAGCCTATCGAGAACAGCAACGTGAATAAGAAGTAATTTTTCATGGTCATCCTTGACCTCCGTACCTAACTCATCGGTTACGAACTAAAAGTGCTGCAACAAGAACTCAGTGCTAGCAGTAGTTTCGGAGGGGATCATACCTTAATCTCCCCCCATTAGACCTTGATAGCCATCCTAGCATTCCTTATTCAGTGGGCTTTGGAGGAGCTTCACCATATTTGGCTTCATAGCGTGCTGCGAACTTGTCAAAAAGTGCGGGGTTACAAGAAAAGCAATGTGACTCGGGGCGGTTATGTTCATTGCACCAATCTCCTTCGGCTTTGAACTCTGCCACTAGTGACGTATCGCAAAGGGCACAGACTTCTTCGGGCACACCATGTTCTGGACACCACCAACCACTGTGGTCATGCCCAGAATGTTCATCAGTACTTACCTCCACTGCAGCTGGCTCTGTTGTGGAAGAACTACATCCATAGCTCATCGTCAAAATGGCAATAAGAATCGTTAAGTACATTGATCGCATTTCAGTATCTCCAAAAAAGCATTTATAAATTGAATAGAGTCTAGATACGGCATAAGGAATTAGCCGAGCGGGGGAACATCCCTCGTTATAATTTTTTGATCTACCTTTTAGTTCTCTTCGCTTGTGTCGGCATGCTCCGATCTGGAAACAAGAGGTGATTGAAAGACCATATAGAGCACGCGCAGTACGAGTAACGACATCACCATTGCACTGATTACCCCACCAATAACGACCGTAGCTAATGGACGTTGCACCTCGGCTCCCATACCTGTGCTGTAAGCCATAGGGATAAATCCTAGAGCTGCAACGAGGGTCGTCATTAATACAGGTCGCAATCTTGTAAGAGCGGCCTCCTCAACAGCCTTTTCCAGTGCTAGGCCCTTCTCGCGAAACTGGCGAATGGAAGAGACAAGTAGCATATCGTCAAGGACTGCGACACCTGACAGAGCTACGAACCCTATCGCTGCAGAAATTGAGAAGGGCATGTCACGTATCCATAGTGCCACAATCCCCCCAGTCCAAGCGAAAGGGATACCAGTGAATATGCGGAGCGTATCAAGGATGTTGCCATAGGTTGAGTACAGCAGTGAAAACACCATCACTAATGCGACTGGCACGACAATCATCAAACGCTTACGAGCTTCAATCATATGCTCGAACTGACCGCCAAACTCAACGTAGTAGCGAGCTGAAGGCAAAGCTACTTGTTCAGCAACCTGTTGCTTAGCTTCGGCAACGAAACTTCCTACGTCACGACCACGAACGTTGACTGAAACGGTGACTCTTCTCTGCCCCCATTCACGAGCAATCTGCGATGGTCCAGAACCAAAAGAGACGTCGGCTAAGCGTCCTAATGGTATTTGTTCGCCACGAGGTGTCGTAATCGGAATCGTCGCGATACTTTCAGGGTCGTTGCGGTACTTATCCGGCAATCGTACAGTGAGTGGAAAACGTAATTGTCCTTGGAATACGTCGCCGACAGGACGATTTCCAATTGCTTCAACCATGTCAAGGACGCTAGATGCTGGAACTCCATAACGGGCGATTTCGTCTTGACGTATTTTTACTTGCAACATTGGTTGACCGGTTAACTGCGTCGCTCCCACGTCCGCCGAACCGGGCACTTGCAATAGCACACGCTCTATTTCTGTGGCTTTCGCGGCGAGCGTGTCGAGATCATCACCGTAAAGCTTCACTGCAATGTCGGCTCGAATTCCTGTTCCGAGTTCATCCATTCGTAATTTGATGGGCTGCGTGTAGGCGAGTCGTTGACCAGGAAGTTGTCTAAGTGTTTTTTCGAATAAAGCAGTCAGCTGTGCTTGGGTCGATGCCTTAGTCCATTGGTTTCTTGGGGAAAGAGTGATAAACACGTCAGTCAGCTCTAGACCCATTGGATCAGTTGCAATTTCTGCCGATCCGATGCGACTCCAAACATGCCGAACCTCGTCGGGATATTCGTCCAATAATGCCCGTTCCATTTGGGTATTGAATCGCATTGATTCATCGAGCGGAGTTCCTGCCAAACGTACAACGTTGATGGCCACCGAGCCTTCGGAAAGCTGCGGCATAAACTCTGTCCCAAGGTTCGGTGCAATCATTCCAAAAGAGATGAACAGTGCACCAGCAGCGAGACCGATTACAGCCAGTTTTTGGTGCATCGTAAAATGCAAAATGGGTTGGTAAAGCCGCTTGAGACCTCGCACCAGAAGCGGTTCACGCTCGGTCAAGTTCTTTGGCAGGAATAAACTCGCTAGCACAGGCATTAGAGTCATTGACAACAGCATCGAACCGGCTAGAGCGAAGACCACGGTTAAAGCCATTGGCCGGAACATTTTCCCTTCGATACCTTCAAGAGTGAGAATCGGCAGGTAGACAATCATGATGATAAGTTCACCAAACATAGTCGGCCCGCGAACTTCAACAGCAGCATCTCGCACGATTTCCAGTCTTGAGCGATTTAACGGGTTACTAGCCGACAAGTGCCGCACACAGTTCTCTACCATCACCACTGAAGAATCCACTACCAACCCAAAATCAATTGCCCCTAAGCTAAGTAGGCTGGCAGCGATGCCAAATCGCCACATCCCAGTGAATGCAAAAAGCATCGATAAGGGAATGGCCAAGGCAACGATCAACCCAGCCCTTAGATTGCCAAGAAATACAAAGAGAACGGCGATGACTAGAAGCCCACCTTCAAATAAATTTTTCCGCACCGTATCAATGACCGAATCAACCAACTCGGTACGGTCATACATTGTTACCAATGCCATACCGATAGGGAGATTCTCTCGAATTTCTTCGACCTTGTTTTTTAGACGATCAGTATACTGATGGGTATTCTCACCCATGAGCATGAAGCCAAGACCCATCACGGCCTCACCCTCACCGTTAGCAGTTACGGCTCCGCGTCGAATTTCGTGACCTTCAGCAACTTCAGCCACGTCGCTGATACGGACTGGGACGCCATCGAATGCTGTGATTACTATGTTCTCGATTTGCTCAATAGTTGCAGTTCTTCCAACACCTTGTACAAGCAACATTTCTCCCATGCGATCAACGTTGCCGCCACCAACGTTGCGATTGTTGAGCTGCAATGCCTTTATAACTTCACTGAACGTAAGCCCACGCGACACAAGGCCTGCTGGATCAATTTTCACCTGAAATTGCTTTTCGTATCCGCCCCAGCTGTTGATCTCTGCTGTACCGGCAACCGTTCGAAGCTGTGGCTTAACAACCCAGTCGTGAGTTGTGCGCAGTTCGGTTAGTATCCTGAGTCGTTCCGTTTCAGGCAGTGAGCTGTAGTCTACTCCGGGGTAGGTGAGCACATAATGAAAGACTTCACCAAGTCCTGTGGCAACAGGCCCCATCTTAGGACGCCCAACGTCCTGAGGTAGTTCTACCGTTGCAAGTCGTTCACCTACCACTTGCCGAGCAAAGTAAATATCTGTGCCATCTTCAAAGGTTACAACTACTTGCGAGAATCCATATTTGGAAACACTGCGAACGTTTTCAAGCAAAGGCAAACCACTGAGCGATTGTTCGATTGGGTATGTGATTTGCCGTTCAATTTCCTCAGGAGAAAGGGCCGGAGCGGTTGTATTTACCTGCACCATAATTGGTGTGGTGTCAGGAAACGCATCGATATCGAGCTGGACCAATGCATAACCACCAGTGACCATCAGCACGAATACGCTGAGAATTACGGCAATACGATGCTGTAACGAGATTTCAATTATACGAGTGAGCATGGGAGTCCTTTCCTAGGATCAGTGACCGCAAGTGCAACCAGCACCAAGATTGCTTTTGAGCAACTGGGCTCGCAGCACATCGCTTCCGCTGGTGGCAACAACTTCACCTGGCAGGACCCCTGCAATAATCTCTGTGAATCCCTTCTCAACGACCCCTGTTCTTACCGAACGAGCAACAAAGAACTTAGGGCGTCCCTCATCAAAAAATCGCTTATCGCGAACAAATACTAGACTATTCTCGCCATCCCATTGAATCGCGTTGTTTGGAACGACTATCGCATCACTTTCTTCTCGAAGCAAAATTTCGCCAGTCCCAAATGACTCGTTACGAAGTCGACCATCTTCGTTGGTAAGCTCTGCCCTAACTCGAACAGTTCGTGTCTTGGCGTCCACGTCGGAACTAATCCATGAAACTTGGCCCTCGTAAACCTCGTCCGTGCCATCGGGTCGGTAGAGCGCTATCTGGTTCAGGCTTGCGAAACGAGCCTCTTCGGCAGGAACACGAAGGTCTAACCACACTGATTTTGTATCGGAGACACGAAACAATTGGCTTCCACGGTCGACAACCTCGCCTACAACGGAGTTTCTCTCGACGACTCTTCCTTCTAGAGGTGAGGTAACCGCTATCCAATTCTCACTAAGTTCCTGTATCGCTATGCCTAGAGAATTTGTCATTCTCTCTAATCCAAGATTTCGAACGAGAGTATCCGCTTCTTGGGGATTAAGGGTGCGTAGGGATTCGTCTTCAATCCTTAGTCCTAAGTTACGCAATGCACGGACTGATTGATCGACGGCAACCGCCGCTTGTTGCAGCGCAGCTTCGGCTTCGAACAATCGCTTACCCGCTATTGCCTGACTATCCGCTAGCGGACGCAGCCGTGAAACTGTTTGTAGGTAGAGTTGTTCTTGGGAAAGTGAAGATAGAAGTTCAGACTTCATCCTTCCTACCTTTTCCGAGTCGATCAAAGCCATTACCTCGCCAGCATCAACCGAATCACCAACGTTAACAAAAACCTTACGAACGATTCCGTTAACGGATGGTGATACATGAGCTGTTCTAGTCGCGTTGTAGCGAATCTCCCCTGCAGTCTTGATGCCTTCAGTCAAGTCACGTCGCTCCACCGGTTGAACGTCTATTCCTGCACGCCGAATTGAGTCGATAGTGGCGAACTGAATGCGAGATCCGGGCAGTCGACTCAAAGCTAAATTTTCTCTTCGAGGTCGAACTGCAATTGCTCTTGCAGCTCTTTCCAAATCGCTTGGTAAAACTTCAGCTGGTCGCTTCGTTTCGGCCAAAGACGGGTTCTCGTAAAGGCACCCGTGGACTCCGTGTTTCTGACAAAAGCTTAGCTTTGGTTGATCTTCAATTAGCCCAGGAACACAGTTGATACACTCTGCTTCCGGAACGCCGTGGGCATCGCACCACTCAGCTTCGCTACTTGCTGCCTTGTTTATCCCGTTAAGATTGGGCAGCTTCCAGTCATTATGATGCCCTATCCAAGCTAACCCGATGAGTCCGGACACAACCAACACAGAAGGTATCCAGCTCAAAGCCACCGCACCATAATGCGAAATTTTCCGACTTTGTCGTGATGCTGATCTATCCGGTTCGACAGATGAGTGAACCACAGTGGACGACTGCTGGTTAGCTACGTCTGACAAATCAGACGACGCCCCAGCTGGGTCTGTAATTTGAGACATGAGAATGCTATCGTTGCTGACAGAAACGTGAGACGGGTTTAGATCCCGGCCAAAAATTGACAAAGAAAGACGGACAGAAGCCGAATCGTCAATTTGCTATAGCAAAAGAGTGCAATAAGTGGTGCAGAATGCTCGCCCAGAAGACGGCCTAGCATGTAAAAGCCTAAACGGATTATCACCGCTGATTCTTACATGGTCTATGTTGAGAACTATCGTCACTAGCTCAACGAGCAGCTCGGTCTCGTCGGGTAGCTCAATGACATCAACTGCAGGCGGTAAGGCCCCAGCGCAGAAACAGTCATGGCACTGTGAGGGGTAATCTGAAGGCAGCTTAGGAGTATCATCGCTAGTTTGCGAATGTTCGTGGTCGCAGTGACAGTGATTATTTGCCTCTGGTAATTCAAGTCCCGTATCACCATTACTACAGCAACTTCCTCCCCTAGCTGGACAAGCCAGCACGGTTAAGCATAGCAAGAGGATAGTTAATCGCTGTATCAAGGTCTTGGTGCCTCGGATTTTGGTAGGGCTGATTGAATTATGACTAAAATTCTTAATCGCGTCAATGTTGTCTACGTCTCTACCAGCAGTATGTCGAAGGTTCGTCCCTGTAAGCTCCACTCTCTATCTTCTCGGGAAAATAAAAAGTATTTTCCCGCTCGGTAAGCCAAATTATACGTTGCGTATTGAAAAGACAGGTGTAAACCACATACGTTTGATAATTACCAGTAAGTGAGTCTATATGACTAGTGGATGGAATGAGCAAGAAAATGACAACTTAGCATTCAATTAGCAAGCTGTTGTTCATGCTCCCATTGATCCTGGCCTTCTATCAAGAAAACTGTTCCATACGATATGAAGTCAGAAGAAGCAGTACACGCCTCAAAGAGCCAAAGGATGAGAGTAAGCGTTTGAAGTAGTTGGTGCGTAGTCCCCATGATTCGGCTGTTGCCGCTCACGTCAGATACTTTTGGTGGATCAGTATAAAGTATCTGTATCTAATTCGCATCACACTTTACGCGAAGTGTCTTATGCAAAAATGGTAAAAAACCGTGCACGATACGATGCACGAAATGAATGAAAACCTAGCGTATTCAATGGAAATCATGGAACAGCAATTGTGCTAAAACCCGAGGAATACGGGGTTTTTGACTCAATCCAACTCCGTTTACACCGAGGATGTCGGGGGTTCGAGTCCCTCATCGCCCACTCTCTTTTATGCCATTCGACTTGGCTCAAGCGAAGATCTCATTCGCAATCGGCGTGAGTTTCTTTCCTTCATTCTATCAGCTTAAGAAATGAAGCTTTCTGTTAAGCCGGTTTTTATCAGATACAAAAAAGTTACGGTTCTGCATGCTGGACACAACCATGCAGATTAAGATCAGAATCCATGCCGAAGGCTCAGGCACTGATACTGCTAGAGCGCTACCTGGGATGGTGTTCCCGAAGTTAGCGACCCAGAGATTGTAATCGTCTTCATCAACGATGCCATCTCCGTTACCGTCTGCTCCGCCGCCAACCGTTTCTGCACTACCGAGGCTATCTCGCCAAATCGTGTAGTCGGCTACGTCAACAATCCCGTCACCATTAAAGTCTCCTTCGAGAGAAATAGCGTCATGGGATGATAGTATGCCAGTGACCTCGTCAATCCAGTCTAAGTAAGCTGAGACGCGGACGTAGCCGCCGATATCACCGTAGTCAGCATCTACTTCTCCATCGAAAGAAAGTCCGAAAGAAGTCACCCCAGCAAGGTATTGTTGACCATCCTCTTCAAGAAACAAACCTCCTCCACTATCGCCCGGAGCCGTCATGTACTCGAGCGATAATGGTTGGTTGTCTCCCCAACGATTTGCATCTCCATCAGGACTGTCAAAGTCAGTAAAGATGAGGGAGTCAGCATACTGTCGTACTCGGAAATCTCCACCGGTAGCGTCAACGACATTTTGCCCAGCACGTTTCGTCCCTGCAGAATTTTCAAGATAGCCGTCGGTACCTACACCCGTTGAACCGAAGCCAACAAGTGTGGCAACTTGATCTTCTTCGTCCTCAAACTCATAGAGTAACGCAGGATCGATGGATAAGGGATCGCTTGAAAGACGAACCAAGGCGAGGTCAACTCCCAAAGCGAGGTCACCCTGAGAACTAGTCCATTCCGGATGGACGTAGAATTCGTCACCGTAATGAGTTGAACCATCCACGGTAAATCGCCAATTACTCAGACCACCACCCAGAAAGTCTGTGCCGTCTGCGACATGTCCAGCTGTAAGAACCCACCCATCACCGAGATATGTTCCCGATCCGATGAAGCTTAATCCCCCCTCTGACCAACGAACGGAACCTACAGCATCGTATGCTGACTCCGAAGCCAAACTAAGGTACTCGGAATCCGAGACATCATGCCGAATAACTCCCGCGATAGCTCCTGTCAGAAAGCCAAGACAGAAGGTGAGCGCAATACCAATGCGGCTGAGCACGTTAAGCCAAATCACGTTATCTGCTCCAAAGAAAACGACATGCTTATTATTTCCGTCAGGCATATTCTGTCAACAAATTTGCTTTGCTTGAACGAATCGATGCTATCACAGATCCTTGAGTCAAGATCCTATAAGTATCGACTACCCTCTTGTTTCTTGACTCGATTCAATTCAATCAAACAACTAATTACTCTTTAGACGTCAGGTATCGCTAAAAATTACAAAAATAATGCCATCTTCAAAGATTTAAAAAGAAAGCGTCCATAAGATTAACTAGATGCGTGTATCTACAGCAAACTCTCCCCAACAGGATCGCAAGAGCACAGATCCTCTGGTTGTTTCAGCGACTAATAAAATCTTCTTTATTTCCGCAGTGTTGACAGTGCAACCTAATCACCCCCGGCAGGATTCGAACCTGCGACACAAGATTTAGGAAATTGACACACGATTCAAAAAATCGATACTTTTGTGATAATACATGCACCAACCTACCATTAGAAGAGCTTCGTGTATGCCGATCTTTACACTTGATTAACCAGCCATGATCGAACGACCGCCAATAACTGCCGATGAAGAAGTTATCGAACATTATGTCCGGACGTGGGTTTACTACGCAGCGGAGAATGGCTTCGATTCAGCACTTCAGGAACTAGACACAAATGAGAAAGTGTCTTGGTCCGAAGAGTTTCTCGACAAGGTAACCTTTGATCATTTCTCGGATGGCGAGCACTGTAGAATTACCAATCCAAAACTTGTGAAGGACTTGCGAGTGGAGGCTTACCGATTTGACGATGGGAGCGGCTTCGCCGTTGACCACGATCTACCATTGAACAACAATCGCTCAGACTTCACTGCCCAGTTTGAATTCAAGGTTGCTTCTGGCGAGTGGCGCATCACCCTTGAAGACGTGCATGTCCTCTGAACCGAATGGCCCTTGATTCATGTTACGGAATCCATTCTAGAAAGCGTACCGCTCTGTGATAATTCAGCAGCGTGTGTAGAAACAAGCGCCCCCGGCAGGATTCGAACCTGCGACACACGGTTTAGGAAACCGATGCTCTATCCCCTGAGCTACGAGGGC
>SPJK01025523.1_pt1 | contig 17460 bp, 16 predicted proteins | sample 3741771 | NCBI WGS metagenome assembly SPJK01 (sample SAMN10925997, study PRJNA522277) | cold seep metagenome | isolation source: Elba SIP-enriched marine methane seep metagenome, extraction at timepoint T2 | place: Italy: coast of Elba, Mediterranean Sea
AGACAGTCTGAATAGCCAACAGAATTACCCTAACTAGATAATAGTTTCTTTTAGGAAATAATTCTATTGTACAAAAGTACTATATGGGTAAAACTGCCTTTAGCTATTATCTTAAAATATCGAGTCATCATCATTGATTAGTCCATCAAGGGAGCCCATATCTTTTCTAAGCTGTTTCCTTGCATTAATTTTTGCTTGAACAGCTTCTGGCAATTCCGTAAAAACAAAAATCTGTTTCTCCATTAAGACATCAATCAGATCTTCAACTATGCGCAACATTTCAGAGTCAGTTGAATTTAACGCATCAAGCGCTTTGTCTTTTTCATCGTTAGAGTTATTTTCTGTCATCGTTAAACACCTAAATAATCATATTCATCTTCACAAAAGATAAATTTAGTTTAATTAAAATCAATTAGTTATTTAAAGTTACTAAGATTTAATATTAACAGATTTTTAAAAATTATTCGTTTTTAAGCACTTTTTCTTATGGATATACGCTTGAAAGCCGTCTCTTTATTGGTTTACACTAAAATTCGAACGCATTAACTTAATGTTTTTTCATATAATTTGTCGAAAATTCTCAGTTTCCACTTTAACAATCAATTTTTTACAGGGAAAGTTTCCGAACTCCTTTCATTTTCGACTAGACTGATTATTAACTTTTTGTTATTAACCCCCTTTCTTTTTACAGTCCATGTATAGAACCGATGATTCATTGCTCTCTGCCTTAATTTCAATCTGCAAAATCCTGCATACCCCTCAATCTGCCGAATCACTACTACATGGTCTGCCTTTAGTTGAAGGAAAACTAACACCTGCTTTATTTATTCGAGCAGCAAACAGAGCAGGGTTTTCTTCTTCATTGGTCAAGCGCCCATTGAATCAGTTCTCTAAATTGGTTTTACCCGCTATCTTACTCTTAAAAAATGATAAAACCTGTATTTTAAAATCGATTAATGAGAATAATCTGACAATCTTATTTCCAGATATTGATGATGGGGAACAAACTGTCAGCCATGAAGATTTAGAAGAAGAATATTCAGGGCATTGTTTATTGATAAAAGAAAAGCACCGCTTTGATGGTCGTACAAATGATTCATTCACTCCAAGAGCAGATAACTGGTTTTGGGATGTGATAGCCAAATCCTGGCCCATTTACACTGAAGTTCTTATCGCATCTTTGTTAGTTAATTGCTTCGCACTGGCATCACCTTTATTTATTATGAATGTCTACGACAGAGTGGTTCCGAACCATGCCATGGATACACTTTGGGTTTTGGCGGTGGGTGTTTTCATCGTGATGTTATTTGATTTAATTCTAAAGACTTTACGCAGCTATTTTATTGATGCAGCAGGTAAACGTTCAGATATTATTCTTTCTGCCACAATTTTCGAAAAAGTTTTGGGCATTAAAATGGAAGCACGTCCTAATTCTGTTGGAGCATTTGCCAACAACCTGAACGAATTTGATACTTTTCGTGATTTTCTTACCTCAGCCACATTAACCACAATTATAGATATCCCTTTCCTGTTCATGTTTCTGTTTATGATCTATTTGATTGGGGGTGACCTGGTATATATCCCTATGATAGCCATTCCACTTACGTTAACGATCAGTTTATTGCTTCAGATTCCACTTAAACATTTAATTCAACAATTATTCAAATTATCGTCACAAAAAAGTGCCACCTTGATTGAATCGCTTAATAATATTGAAACAATCAAAATCGCAGGGGCTGAAAGCCAAATGCAAAGAGAATGGGAGCAAAATATTGGTCTTATTGCGCAATCCAGATTGAAATCACGTCTGTTATCAACAATCGTCATCAATTTTTCCAACTTTATTCAGCAAACGACAGTAATCGCCATCATTATTTATGCAGTTTACTTGATTTCTGAAGGTGAATTAACCAGTGGCGGTCTGATAGCCTGTACGATGCTGACTCGAAGAGCACTTGCTCCGATTTCTCATATTGCCTCATTATTTACCCGTTACCATCAGGCAGTTGCCGCTCTCAATTCAATCAACAAACTGATGGCCCTGGATGTTGAAAAAGAAAAAAATAAGCAGTATGTAAGTAGATCATCCTTAAAAGGCCAAATCGAATTTAAGAATGTCACTTTTGCCTATCCAGGTCAAAGCGTTAATGCGTTAGATAACGTCTCTTTTAAAATTAACCAAGGAGAAAAAGTGGGTTTTATTGGGCGGATTGGTTCAGGTAAAACAACGATTGAAAAATTAATGATGGGGCTTTATCAACCTCAATCCGGTTCCATTCTTTTGGATAATACAGATATAAGGCAAATCGACCCTACTGATATCAGGCGGCAAATAGGTTATGTGCCTCAAGATATTTCATTATTTTACGGAAGTGTCAAAGATAACATCACTCTGGGATCTCGCTATGCTGATGACCATGCAATTCTTAAAGCTGCCGAAATCTGTGGCGTGACTGAGTTTGTTAACCGGCATCCATCTGGTTTTGATTTATCCGTAGGCGAAGCGGGTTCGGCTTTATCTGGCGGTCAACGACAAAGCATTGCCATCGCCAGAGCATTATTACTTTCACCCTCCGTTTTCATCATGGATGAACCTACCAATGCCATGGATAACAGCAGTGAAGACCAATTTAAACAAAAATTTTCAGGTTTTCTTAATGATCAGACCCTGATTATTGTCACACATAAATCTTCGCTGTTAACTCTGGTTGATCGATTAGTCGTTTTGGATGGTGCCAAGGTGATTGCAGATGCGCCAAAAGAAAGTGTTTTAACTGCCCTTAAACAGGGACATATCAAGGTTTCAGGCTAACATTATGTTGAAGAAGATGCTATCCGCCTGGCAAACAAAAAAAAACAGACTAGAAGAACAGGAATTTTATTCTGACGTCAATGCCGCCAATTTATATGGTCTTCCTGTCAAATGTCACTTGATATTATGGCTGAGTCTGATTTTTTTTATTACATTTATCCTGTGGGCCCATTATGCAAAAATAGACGAAGTCACACGAGGTCGAGGTAAAATCATTCCTTCCAGCCATATCCAAGTGATTCAAAACCTGGAAGGCGGTATTTTAGCGGATATTCTTGTTAATGAAGGCGATCTGGTTGAAAAAGACCAGGCATTATTGCAATTGGATGATGTTAGGTTTGCGTCTTCTTTTAATGAAACTAAACTGAAATATTATGAACAACTGGCCACCATTGCCCGTTTAACAGCCGAGGTTAATCAGGAAGCGATTACTATCCCGGATGAAGTGGTAACAAACTACTCGCAAATTGCCGATGATGCCATTCGACTTTTTAAATCGCGAAAAAATGAAAAACAGGCCAATCAATCTATTCTGGAAGAACAAATTCGTCAAAAAAAGCAGGATCTGATCGAACTAAGATCTAATGCTCAAAAATTGTCCCGTAGTTATTCCTTATTAAAAAAAGAACTGGAAATGTCTAAGCCTTTGGTAGAAGCGGGAGCACTATCCAGGGTTGAAATATTAAGGCTCCAACGAAATGCCAATGACCTTCAAGGTGAATTGACTGCTGCCCGCTTGTCCATGCCTCGCCTCGAATCATCGATTGATGAAGCAAAAAATAAACTTTCAGAGCTTGATATTCGCTTTAAAACAGAAGCACTGGAAAAATTAAACAGCACAAAAGCTGAACTTGAAAGAACCAACGAAATGATTTTAGCGTTGGAAGACAGGGTGACGCGAACCCGTATCATTTCTCCCGTCAAAGGAACCATAAAATTAATCAGAGTCAAAACGATTGGTGGTGTAGTGCAACCGGGCATGGATTTACTAGAAATTGTTCCATTAGAGGATCAATTACTGGTCGAAGCTCAAATCAGGCCTGCCGATATTGCTTTTATCAGACCCGAACAAAAAGGAATTGTAAAACTAACCGCCTATGATTTTTCAATTTATGGCGGACTTGAAGCTAAACTTGAACATATCAGTGCGGACACTATAGTTAACAAAGAGGATGATCAAAGTTATTATCTGGTTCGATTGAGAACAAATAAAAATTATTTAGAAAAAAATGGGGAAAAATTAAATATTATTTCCGGTATGACTGCAGATGTTGATATTTTAACCGGAAAAAAATCAGTACTGGACTACATTCTTAAGCCCATTCTCAAAGCCCGAGAATCAGCCTTAAAGGAACGCTAACTGTCACTCATTTAAATTGTAAGAGCTGTTTCTGTTTTTTACTTAACAACTCAAGTGCAGCACATTAACAGAAAATTAATAGTACATATGCCTGTAAAAAAATACTAAAAGTTCATGCATTTAAAACGTGTCGCCATTCATTCATACGACAAATCAATCATATTTCAATGTACATCGTTTCTGATTGATCACTATGATGTCGAAACTTTGCCTGATATTGAATCTGTTGAACGATTTGACCTAGTCATCCTTGATTCAATTATTCTGGATGAAAATGAGCAATTATTTTCAATTTTTCAATGTCAACGCCCAAGGTTTCTTATTATTGGAAAAAGCTGGCCTGAAGAAAATCAAATAAAGGCATTAGTCAATGGCGCTGCTGGTTACTGCAGTATATCCGAGCCTGCTGAATTGTATTTATTGGCACTGGATCATATCCTTAAAGGTGATTTATGGATACAAAGGCATTTGGTACCTAAAATAATTGGTAAACTGATTCAACTCAAATCAGATACTCAGGTAAAACAGGAATCTCGAAAGAACAATGCATCCAGGGAACGTTTGAATACCTTATCAAACAGGGAATTGGATGTGGCAAAAATGATCGGTTCAGGCGAGAGTAATAAAATTATTGCGTCCACATTAAATATTTCGGAAAGAACAGTTAAGGCACATTTAACCTCTATCTTTAAAAAACTTGATGTACCAGACCGTCTGCATCTGGCTTTGTTTTTCAAAGAATTTAGTTGAATATCTCATTGTTTTACACTAACTTGGAAAGTATAACTAAAATAATCCTGTAAAAGGAACAATAATGGCAAGATTTAATTATCAATTTTACCTTATCTTCAGCGTAATGTGGTTATGTATCAGTACAGCGCAGGCTCAGACACTGGCTGAAATTATTCAAATTACACTGAATGATAATCCTGAAATTAGATCAGCTAAATCAGATCGCCTGGCTGTAGAACAAGAAATCTCACAAGCACGTTCAGGCTATTTACCCAGTGTGGACCTAAATGCCGGTATTGGCTGGGAACATAGTAATAATGTAGCCACCCGAACCCAAAACCAGGGTTCGGTTTCATTAGGCAGACAGGAAACATCCTTGCAGATAAACCAAATGGTTTTTGATGGTTTTACTACAAAAAATGAAATTGATCGCCATACAGCTAGAACCAATTCAAGAGCCTATACGGTATTTGGTCAATCTGAAATTATCGGTTTGACCGCTGTAGAAGCCTACATCAATGTGCTGCGCCGTAAAGAATTATTAGCGCTTGCTAAGGATAATCTGGCTATTCATCAAAAAACCTATGACCAAATCCGTTTAAGGAGTGATCGCGGTGTGGGCCGAGTGTCTGATACCGATCAGTCTAAAGGTCGCCTGGCACTCGCTGAACGAAATACCTTATCTGAAATAGGAAATTTAACCGATGCGCAAACTGCTTTTTTACGGATTGTTGGCATCATGCCAGATAGTTTAGAACCCGTAAAATCACCATCAGACTATCTGCCTGAATCTATGCAAACCGCTATAGAACAAGCAATAAATAACCATCCTACCTTAAAATCCGCAAATACTGATATTGAATCTGCGAATGCTCAGCATGAAACAGCAAAATCGCCTTTTTTTCCTCGCCTGGATATTGAAGCTGGCGCTTCCTATACTGATGATATAGCAGGAACCAAAGGTAGAAATGAAGATATGTCTGTCATCCTGCGTTTACGCTATAACCTCTTTAATGGCGGGAAAGATCAGGCAAGAAGAAATGAAACTGCATATAGAATCAGCCAGGCTAAAGATATCAGAGATAACACTTATAGGCAGGTCGTTGAAAGTATGCGTCTCTCATGGGTCGCTTATGAAACCATTAACCAGCAGCTTGCATATTTTAAGCTACATATGGACTCCAGCATCAAAAGTAATGCGGCCTATATTCAACAATTTAATTTTGGAAAAAGAACTTTGCTGGATTTATTAGATTCTGCCAATGAAATGTTTACCGCTAAAAGTGCTTACACGGATGCTAAATTCAATCATTTGTTTGCACAATATCGAATTTTGGCAAGTAAAGGCATGCTAAACCAATTCCTGAATACTCAATTGCCGGTAGAAGCTCAATTAATTGAACAGGCAGAATAGCCCAAAATCATCCATTTCCCATCTTATTATTACTTGCATGCAACAGGCTGCATGCGTATTATTCAGCTTAAACAAATATACATTTTACAGCCAAAATTCATCGCCTATCTAAATCAATGCAAAAAAAAGAGATCTCAGCTCCAACTAATTTTATTCGCCACATCATTGATCAGGATTTAACTGACAACAAACATAACGGAAAGGTGATCACCCGCTTTCCTCCTGAACCCAATGGCTACCTCCATATCGGCCATGCAAAATCCATCTGTCTCAACTTTGGCTTGGCAATTGAATACCAAGGGCAATGTAATCTTAGGTTTGATGATACCAATCCTGAAAAAGAAGATGTCGAATTCATACAGGCTATAGAAGAAGATGTAAAATGGCTGGGCTTTGAATGGACAAATAAGCATCATGCTTCGGATTATTTTGAACAGCTTTTTAACTTCGCTGTTGAATTAATAAAAAAAGATTTGGCGTATGTAGATAGTTTATCCGCTGATCAAATCAAGGACTATCGAGGCACATTAACTGAACCCGGCCAACATAGTCCAGATAGAACGCGTTCCCAGGAAGAAAACCTTCGCATGTTTACTGCCATGAAAAATGGTGAGTATAAAGAAGGCCAGTATGTGCTTAGAGCAAAAATTGATATGGCATCGCCTAATATGAACATGCGGGATCCAACATTATATCGAATCAAAAACAGCCACCATCCCAAAACAGGAGATAAATGGTGTATTTATCCGATGTATGATTTTACTCACTGTATTTCAGATGCACTGGAAAATATCACGCATTCTTTATGCACATTAGAATTTGAGGATCACCGGCCATTATATGACTGGTTTCTTGATCAGCTGAACACTCCCAGTCACCCGCAGCAAATTGAATTTGCACGTCTTCAACTGGAATATACCATCGTCAGTAAACGTAAGCTGGCACAATTAGTCAATGAAAACCATGTTAATGGTTGGGATGATCCTCGTATGCCGACCATTGCCGGGTTGCGCAGAGCAGGATACACGCCTTTTTCCATTCGTGATTTTTGTGAACGAATTGGTATTACCAAAAAAGATTCATGGATAGAGATGGCTGTTCTGGAAAATTGTATCCGGGAAGATTTAAATGAAAACTCACCACGAGTAATGGCTGTGATCAAGCCTCTCAAGATTGTCATTGAGAACTTTGAAGATAATCATGAAGAAATACTTGAAGTCAGTAATCATCCGCAAAAGCCTGAATTTGGTGTTAGACAAATTCACTTTAACAAAGTGGTTTACATAGAACAGGATGATTTTTCAGACAACCCACCGCCTAAATTCAAGCGTCTGATTGAAGGGGGCGAAGTAAGGCTTCGAGGTGCTTATGTCATAAAATGTCATCGAGTCATTAAAAACGCATCAGGCGAAGCGATTGAGCTAAGATGTAGCTATGATCCTGATACATTAGGAAAAAAACCAGAAGGCAGGAAAGTCAAAGGCGTTGTCCATTGGGTTTCCGAACAGAATTCATCAACAGCAGAAATTCGGCTTTATGATCGATTATTTAACCAGCCCAATCCTGACATGGCTGAAAACTTCCTGGATGCATTGAACCCAAACTCATTGGAAACTGTTTATAACAGCCGCGTTGAAAATAGCCTTAAATCTGCAAAACCAGGTGACTGCTTTCAATTTGAACGTACGGGATACTTTTGTCTGGATCTTTATGACAGCACCCCTGAGAAACTGGTATTCAACAGAACAGTCACTTTACGAGACACATGGGAAAAAGCATAAAGCTAAATTCTGTTTTTCCGGCGTTTATCATGATAAACGCCGGAAAATTGAATCAGTAACACTCTAACACCCCTAATCCAGTGTAAATAACTTATCAAAGTTAGCAATTTTCAGAATTTTTAATACATCTGACTTTGCATTTTTTATCCTTACTGAACTCTTGCTGTCTCCTACCTTATCTCTTATAATCAAAAGCATCCCTAAAGCAGAACTATCGATATAGTCCACCCCACCCATATCCACAACTATGCTGTTTACACCGTTATCAGCCTTATCACTGGCCTGACGGAATTCCTGGTGCACACTAAAATCAAATCGCCCCGAAACTTTTATTTCCAGTGATTTTGAAGCATTATCTAGTATAGTTTCGATCGCCATTTTTTCTCCTATTTAAAATAATTCTATTCCCCCTTCATCCATAGAGTCTTGCACGACAGTTTTTTGTCCTTTATTCTGCCATTGATCCTGTAATGTCTCCAGGCGTTTAGCCCCTTCGGTCAGTTCTCTGAGATGATGGGAGCTGTCTGCTGATTCAAACAACCGTAAACTCAATTTCACTTCATCATTTAAAGCCTGAAAATGTTCGGTATTAGAAACCACATATTCCAGAATTTGCCGGGTCAAATCCTCAAATTGCAAGCCCCTGACTGCCTCAGCCACTTTCATGTCAATTTGTTGTGTCAAGCTTGAAACATCAGAAATTTTCTGGGCAATTGCCTCATTCATTGATCCAACTTCCCCCATCATATAGTCAATATTCGATTTAGATTGTATTGCCACATTCATATCTTTTGATGCCATTCCGGCAATCATGTCTTGGGCCTGACTGATATTTTTTTTGGATGCGTTTACCACCAATCGGATTTCTTCACTGAATTTATCAGAATTTTTTGAAAGATTTCTGACTTCATCTGCAACCACGGCAAAACCACGACCAGCTTCACCCGCACGAGCAGCCTCGATCGCTGCATTCAGAGCCAGTAAATTGGTCTGGTCTGCAATTTTCTGTACATCACCTAATAATTTTTCCACATGAGACATATGTTCACCAACATCATTGATGACACTGACCATTTCCATACTTTGTTTGCTGATTTGTAAGATATGATCAATAAAAAACTTCATCACCTCATCAGTTTCTTTGGCAAATCGACTGAAATTAATCGTATTCTCCTGATCTTCATCTTGTCTATTAGACAAGTTAGTAACCAGAGTATGAACCACATTCGACTGATCAGACGTCAAACTGTGTAAGCCATTAAAACTATTACTCATGGTGAGCACCGAATCAGCTAATACTGTTTTTAACTGATCCAGTTCTGAAATACAGTTATTGATCTCTTGCGTCATACAACTTTCAAGTTTTTCAATATAATCTTCAAGCACCGGTTTTATATCTTCCTGTATTTGATCTCGATTACTTATTCCCTCTGTTTTGTTTGTCTGCGTCACCCTGATCAAGGTTAACAACCAGACTAAACTGACCAAGGGTAATAACCAGGGCTGCAGCCAATTGACACCAAAAAACAAGTCAATCCCTATCGCAATTATGGACAGAAGCAAAGGCAAAATAACCTTTTTGATTAATGGTTTCAAATTAACGCACCTCAATGCTTGAAGTTAAAACGGCCAGAATACGATCAGCAACAGCATCTAAAGGTTCTACATAATCCGCTGCGCCGACTTTATAGGCTTCACCTGGCATACCCCAAACCACACTCGTCTCCTCATCCTGAACAATGTTCACTGCTCCGGCTTGTTTCATTTGCAGCATTCCAGCAGCTCCATCCATTCCCATCCCTGTCAACATCACACCAATCGCATTTTTCCCTACATGTTCAGCGACAGATTGAAACATCACATCAACAGAAGGCTTATGTCGATTTACTGGCAAATCATCATTTAACAGGCAAACATAACGGGCACCATCTCTGACTATTCTTAAATGTTTGCCACCTGGAGCAATATAGATGGTACCTGGAATAATATGTTGACCCTGCTTAGCAATACAGGCCGTCATATCAGTCGCATCATTCACATGTGCAGCAAATGATTGACTAAATGCCAACGGTAAATGTTGGGAGATTACAATGGCCGGAAAACTGCTGGGTAATGACTTGACCAAAGCTTTGATTGCCTCTGTGCCTCCAGTAGATGAACCAACTGCAATAATTTTTTCAGTGGTATTAAAAGACTGGATCTTTTTTTTGATTTCTATGTTGGGCTTTTGATCTGCATGACTTTGTTTTTTTTCAATAACTTCTTCTTGATTTATTTTTGAAAAATTGGATTTAGCAGCAGATTTTACTTTTGAAATGATCTCTTCAGTATAGTCCTGTAATGCATTGGAGACATCCAGCTTCGGTTTGGAAACAAAATCTACCGCCCCTATGGCAAGGGCTTCAAGCGTAATTTCAGCCCCCTTTTCGGTCAATGTGGATATCATCACAACCGGCATGGGGCGCAAACGCATCAGATTTCGCAAAAATGTTAATCCATCCATACGTGGCATTTCAACATCCAAAGTCAAAACATCCGGATTCAGTTTTTTAATTTTATCTCTGGCTATAAAAGGATCTGCTGCAACACCAACAACCTCAATCTCATCCGATGTTTGAAAAATTTCCGTCAATAATTTTCGAATTAAAGCTGAATCATCGACAATCAAAAGTTTTATTTTATTCATGGATTTCTTTCCTAAAATAGATCCACTTCACCTTCAACAGTAATATCCTTAATACTTCTTTGATATTGAGTCTCTCTAACCACGACTGTATTGTTGTGTAGCTCTTTAATCTTTTTCATTAATACTTTTCCGCTTTTAGGAAAATAGATCACTTTTCTGGGATAAACATCACCTAAATCCTTAGTAACCAGTTTCAAAGCCTCTGTATCAATGTATTCAAGGGCGAACTCTATATTTCTACTCCCAACATCTGTCATACTCGGTATAATTTTGCCTCCACCAAACAATTTAACTTCAAGATTTTTTCGTTTTCCACCATGACTTAAAATCGTGTTAATTAAGTGCTCCATCGCATAATTTCCATAACGGGTCGCTTTTCCCACGACAGCTTCCAGTCCATTGTCCAAATTTGCCTGACTTGTCTCTGGCAACATAAAATGATTCATTCCCCCGATACCGGAGGTTTTATCCCTGATGCAGGCAGAAATACAGGAACCCAAAACAGTAGTCACCAGTTCATTCTCATTGGTCACATAATATTCACCCGGTAAAATTTTAGCAGCAATCGTTCCATGATATTTATCCCAATAGCGTTTGATACTTTCAAAACCAGCAATTGAGGGAGAAGTAATATTCGTATCAAAACTCATACAGTTTTTTTATAAATTGTTTGACCTATCGTCTGGAAAGGCGACTCAACTTGATGCAATGATTCAGAATGCCCTATGAATAAACAGGAACCAGGCTTTAATAATTCAGCATAACGTTGCACCAGATTTTGTTTAGTTTCCCGGTCAAAATAAATCAATACATTTCTGCAAAAAATAAAATCAAAATGACTTTTAATTGTCCATTCCTGCATTAAATTCAATTGCTTAAAACTGATTAAGTCTCGACACGGCTTAACAATTTTAGCTTTATTGGACTGACTTCCTTTCCCTCTTCTGAACCAGTGTTTTAATACAGCTTTTTCCAGATTACTAACCCGATCAATTTGATATATGCCGCTGGCAGCTTTTTCCAAAACCTGAGTATCGAGATCGGTAGCCAGAATCTTTATATCCCAGCCCACCGGAACTGACTCGAGTAGAGTCATGGCTAACGAATAAGGTTCTTCACCTGTGGAACATCCGGCAGACCATACTCTGATTTTTTTACTGTTCTGGTTTTTTCTCAATAATTCTGGAACCAGCTTATCCCTTAGATATTCGAAGTGATGCTGTTCCCTGAAAAAGGACGTCAAATTGGTCGTCACAGCATTTATAAATGCTGTAAATTCCTGCTCTGGAGATGCTTGCAGAAATTCACAATATTGGCGAAATGTCTTTAGGCCATGAAAACGTAAGCGCTTGGATAAGCGGGAATAAAACATATCGAATTTATCATCAGGAACAATAATGCCAGAATGTTTATTTGATAAAGAACGCAATATATCAAAGTCTTCGTAAGTATATTCAAACTCGCGTTGTTTGCTTATCACTCTTGTCCTCTCATCCTTTTATTACTTTTTGCAGGACACTTATCCCAAATAGTTTAAAAAAAACCAGACGCAGCACTGTCAACGCCTAATTTATCTGACAAACCTAATAATTCAGCCGCTTCAATAAATGCTTCTGACGGAAAATCGATCTGGATTTGTTTATCCATTTTTTCTGCCGTTTGTTTTAATACCATTAATATCTGCAAAGAACTGGTATCTATCACCCCAACATCTGAAGCATCAATTTCAATAACAGGATTAGTGTCTAAAATTTCTTTTAGTTGGTCGTATAAAGCCTGGGCAGACTGAATATTTAGTTTTGCAGGTAAACTGACTTTTTTTTCAGCCAGCGGTTCTGCTGCTGATTCAACGTTAACCTTTTCTGAAACCGGTTCAATCATATTTTGTTCACTGGAGCCCGGTGTCTTTGAATCTACTTTTTCACTCATTACTTGCCTGGATTTGGATTGTACCTGTTGCTCTTCATTATCTAGCCAGGCCAGAGGATCATAGCCAATTAAATTTTTATCATCATTTTCAGACATTATCTAACCCTACATTCTTCAAAATCGATCGCCAGATTCCTGAAATCCCTGGCAGACCGGCTACCAGGTTTATATTCCAAAATAGTTTTCCCAACACCTGCACATTCAGCAAGTACCGCAGTTTCTCTGATCAAAGTGGATAAAACACACCCCGGAAAATGCTTGGTAATGGTTGCTAATACTTCTTTGGATAATTTTCTGGTCGTCACATAACGCGACATCACTAACAGAATTTTATATTTCCTTTTTAGCAGCTGTTCAAAATTCTTAATGGTTGCCATCATATGTGACAAACCTTGCAGTGATAAAAAATCACCCGACATCGGTATCAAAATTTCATCTGCAGCAAATAATGCATTAGCAACCAATAACCCAGAAGAGGGAGGACAATCGAGCATCACCATATCCTGATCTTCCAGTTTCCCTGACAAAGCAGTGCGTAGTAAATCACCTCGTTTAACTCCGCCTTCAGAAAGCTGTTCAATTTCTTTCAGACGATTCCCTGCCGTTATCAAATTCAGATTTTCTCTGACTGGTCTGATAAATTGATTAATCTCAGCATGTTCCAGCATCACTTCATCTATACCGTGATCTTGCCTGTCTACTATTCCCAGAGAAACTGCAAGATGCCCTTGAGGATCCAGATCTATCAAAGTTAATTTCCTTTGTTTCATGGCCAATGCATGAGACAAATTTGCTGTTGTTGTCGTTTTACCAACACCCCCTTTCTGATTGATAACAGCAATTACACGCCTGGCCATTATTGAACATTTATTCCTTCAAATTCTTCTGAATCAAGCAATTTATCGGAATTCAGTAACATAATCAGACTATTTTGTCCAACGTACATACCCCTCATATAACGGGTATCAATTTTAGAGCCTAATTTTGGACTATCCTGGAGCTCACTTAAGCGAATATCTAAAACATCGGAAACGGCATCTGCAACTATGCCCATAACATTTGAGCCTGAATCATTTTTAACACACAACACGATCACTACCGTCACAGGTGAATATTCCGTCTTTTCCATACCAAAACGCTCACGTAAATCGACAATCGGTACAATGGAACCGCGTAAATTCAATGCACCTTTAATATAATCCGGAGTATTTGGTATATCTCTTACCGGTTCCCAACCACGGATTTCCTGAACTTTCAAGATTTCTACACCATATGACTCACCCGCCAATTCAAATGTCAGAAATTGTTCAACTTCAGTTTCATTAACCATAAAGTTTACCTAAGTAATACCTGTATCTGTTATGAATCAACTCAGCTCGTTTATATTCTTGTAGTGCTTAAAATTTACAACGCGCTTAAAACTCTTCCCATTCATCATCATCTTCTGTCTGATTAGATGACGCTATAAAATTCTGTTTCGGTGCTCTTGTTTCCTCTCTGGGTTTTCGTGGCTCAGGCTGAGCAGGCGTTTCTCTAACCATTGTTCCCTCTGTATGCCCCGACGCATCAACTTTGAAAAAGGAAAGCAATTTAGCCATATTGGTCGACTGATCACTCATGGATACACTGGCAGCTGAAGCCTGCTCAGCTAAAGCTGCATTTTGCTGAGTAATTTCGTCCATTTCATTGACCGATTGATTGACCTGCTCGATCCCTTGAGATTGTTCAACACTGGCTGCGGCTATCTCGGCAACAATATCGCCTACCTTCTTGACTCCCGTAACAATTTCATTTAATGACTTACCTGTTTCATTAACAAATTCAGTGCCTGTTCTGACCTTTTGCACACTGGTTTGAATCAGCTCCTTACTTTCTTTAGCCGCTGTGGCACTACGTTGAGCCAAATTCCTGACCTCAGTAGCAACCACTGAAAAGCCTCTGCCCTGCTCTCCGGCACGCGCCGCTTCCACTGAAGCATTCAGTGCCAACAAATTGGTCTGGAATGCGATTTCATCAATGACACCAATTATTTCAGCAATCTTATTACTGCTTTCATTAATTTCCTGCATGGCATCGACAGCAGAGTTGACGACGGCTCCTCCTTTTTCAGCCAACTGTCTGGCACTGGAAGAAACCTGATTCGCTTGTTGAGCGTTGTCTGCATTATTTTTCACTGTGCTGGTCAGTTCTTCCATACTGGATGCTGTTTCTTCCAGACTGGATGCCTGCTGCTCAGCACGTTGAGACAGATTATTATTGCCACTGGCAATTTCCTGAGAAGAACTATTGATAAATTCGGCGGTTTGTAACACTTCTTTAAATACATCCGATAGCTTCTTCAAACTGATGTTAATATCATTTTTGCAGCTACCAAAAGTGCCTTCATAGTCTTGGGTAATTTCCCGGGTTAAATCGCCTTCAGCAACCCCACTCATCACATGTGCAATATCGTTGATAACCTGTTCAACGACAGCGGATAATTCATTAATGCTGACACTTAACTGCTCAAAGAAACCTTCCTTATCTTCAACCCCGATACGACTATCCAGTTGACCAGACTTAATTTTATTCACTATGGTTTCAATTTCATTTTGAATATTAACTTCCTGTGTTTTATCCAGCCATTCAACTACTGTACCTAAACGTCTTTCATCACTGTAAACTGGAGTAGCGATCACCACCATATTTCGACCACCAATCACCATATCTTCTGAAATTGTTTCTTTAAGTGTATCCAGCATACCGCGCTGATGAGCCGGATTTTTATAGAAAATATCGATATTGCTGCCAACCAATGTTTCAGCATTGAAATCGGGTAAATCTTTACGGAAATCAGCTTCATTTTTTTTGAACATGACTTCTGCTGCATGATTCAAATAAATGATTTGATAATCTGCATCTGCCATAATGACATTACCCGTTACCTGATCTAATGCCTGTTTAATTCTTGAGGAAGATGCGGCCTCTTCTTGAGCAAAAGCCAGGTCTGAAGTCATTTTTACCTGCATACTGAAGATTGCCCGATTAAAATCACCAATTTGATCCATTCGGTTTAAATCAACCTGGTTTTTATAGTAACCACTGGCTAATGTATAACACAACCCAATAGCTGATTCCAGAGTTCTGCTGAATAGCTGATTGATGCGAAAGAAAATAATGATTGCAGCCATGTTGGTCAAAATCATAAAAAACATCATAGCAAAATCCTGCTGAAGATATGCCAGATACATTGAATAAGCCGATGGGAGCAAAAACAATAACAGGGCGATTAATCCCTTATAAACTGGTTTCATTTCGCTAATTTTTTTCAGCAACAACCTGAAACCCGTTGGTCGCATCTGAGCTTTCTTGGCATTTAGATCTCTATAAAATGCCTCGGCCTTTGAAATTTCATCTCTGGAAGGAGAAAAACGCACAGAAAGAAACTCATGAATGTTGCCATCCTTAAATACGGGCGTCACATTGGCTTCAACCCAATAATAATCCCCTTGCTTCGTTCTGTTTTTTACTAATGCCGTCCAGGGATTACCTGCGTTTATAGTCGCCCACAAATCTTCAAATGCCGCTGCTGGCATATCCGGATGCCTGACTACATTATGATTTTTACCAATGATTTCATCCTTGGTAAATCCACTGATTTCAATAAAGGCATCATTTGCATAAGTTATAATGCCTTTCTGGTCTGTTCTTGTTACTAAAATCGTGCCTTTTTTCATTTGCACTTCATGATCCGTAACGGGCATATTAACTTTCATCGTTCATCTCCATACCGTTCAAGGTATTTAATTGTTTCTGTTCAGCTATTATCATCCAAACCATCTAATTTTAATAATTTATCGACATCCAGCAACATAAGCATACGATCGTCTACTGATGCAAGTCCATTAATAAACTCAGTGCTGACTTTGGAACCAAAATCCGGGGGGTTCTGAATACTATTTGTTTCGACATCAACCACATCCGAGACCGAATCAACCACGACGCCCATCGTTCTGTTCTGTCCATCTTCAGAACGACTCTGTAAAACAACCACAACAGTTAACGGTGTATATTCAGAATGACTCAATGCAAAACGATCCCTTAAATCTATGATCGGTACAATAGCTCCACGTAAATTGACCACCCCTTTTTCATAATCCGGTACATTTGGAATTCTGGATACAGGCTCCCAACTTCTAATCTCCTGAACACTTAAAATATCTACACCATATTCCTCATCGCCTAGTGTAAAACTTAAAAACTGGGTTTTAGTGTCTGCCAATTCAATGACTTCTTCAGCACTGGTTTCTATGATTTCAGTCATAATGCATATTATTGATTGGATAAACGTAATAAGCCGGGAATATCCAGAATTAAGGCAACACTGCCATCACCCAGAATTGTTGCCCCGGAAACGCCTTCAGTTTTCCTGTAATTGGCTTCCAATGATTTGATAACCACCTGTTGCTGGCCTAGTAAATCATCAACAAACAATCCACAGCGAACCCCCTGACCATCAACGACAACCATTAAACCATCCCTCAATTTTGTCGACCTGGCCGACTTAACATCAAACACTTCATGCAGTCGGATAATGGGCAAATACTCCCCTCTGAGTCTGAAAGTTTCTCCTTTTCCTGCAACTTTATTCAACATTTCTGCATTGACATTAATCGACTCTTCGATTGAACCTAATGGCATAATGTAACGCACATCCCCTACCGCCATAGACTGGCCATCACGAATTGCCACAGTCAATGGCAAGTG
>SPJK01069130.1_pt1 | contig 17434 bp, 16 predicted proteins | sample 3741771 | NCBI WGS metagenome assembly SPJK01 (sample SAMN10925997, study PRJNA522277) | cold seep metagenome | isolation source: Elba SIP-enriched marine methane seep metagenome, extraction at timepoint T2 | place: Italy: coast of Elba, Mediterranean Sea
ATAACCCCCGATGCGTGGTCCTTCCGGTGTCGGTCCTCAAGCGAGGCTCGATAGGGATCATGCCGGTCAACCGGACAAGGAAAATTAAGATGGCATTGCCTGAATTCACAATGCGTGAACTGCTCGAGTCTGGCGTTCACTTTGGTCACCAAACACACCGCTGGAACCCCAAGATGAAGCAATTCATCTATGGCGCGCGTTCCGGTATCCACATCATGGACCTGTCGACGACTGTGCCGCTGCTTCATCAAGCGCTGGTCAAGGTTCGTGATACTGTCGCCAAAGGCGGCCGCGTCCTGTTTGTTGGCACCAAGCGCCAGGCCTCACAGCCGATCGCTGAAGCCGCACAGCGCTGCGCACAATATTACATGAACCACCGCTGGCTCGGCGGCACGCTGACCAACTGGTCGACGGTTTCCAACTCGATCAAGCGCCTGCGTGAGCTCGAAGAAACACTCGGCGACGGCGAGACCTCGGGTCTGACCAAGAAAGAATTGCTGAACCGCGAGCGTGATCGCGAAAAGCTGGACAAGGCGCTGGGCGGTATCGCCAATATGGGCGGCCTGCCGGATCTGATCTTCGTCATCGACACCAACAAGGAAGCGATTGCGATCAAGGAAGCCCGCAAGCTGGGCATTCCAGTCGTTGCCGTGGTCGACACCAATTGCGACCCGGACGATGCCGACTTCCCGTTCCCGGGCAATGATGACGCCGCGCGCGCCATCTCGCTCTACTGTAACCTGGTTGCTGATGCTGTCCTCGATGGCCTCGCCGAATCTTCTGCCGGTCTCGGCATCGACCTTGGTGAGTCTGAGGACATTGAAGCGCTGGCTGAAGCAGACGTTGCTGCTGCGGATGCTGCGGAAGAAGTCGCTGCTGAAGAAGCGCCGGCGGAAGCAGCCAGCGAAGAGCCGGCGACAGACGCCAGCGAAGACAAAACCGAAGCTTAATCAAATACGTATTTGAACAGAAGGAAGACCAGGATGGCTCAAATCACTGCTGCCCTCGTCAAGGATCTGCGCGACAAGACTGGCGCAGGCATGATGGATGCGAAAAAGGCGCTCGTCGAGAATGACGGCAACGTCGAAGAAGCAATCGACTGGTTGCGCGCGAAAGGCCTGTCCAAGGCTGCGAAAAAGTCTGGCCGGACCGCGGCTGACGGACTGGTCTCGGCCGTCGTTTCTGACGATGGCAAAACCGGATCTGTGGTTGAGCTGAATGCGGAAACCGACTTCGTTGCACGTAACGAGACCTTCCAGAAGGCGCTGAGCGACATTGCCTCGCTGGCCCTGACCACGGAAGGCACGACCGAAGCGCTCGCTGCTGCGCCGGCACCAGACGGTGACGGTACGGTCGACGACATGATCAAGCGTCTGGTCGGCACGATCGGTGAGAACATGACCCTGCGCCGTGCGGCTCAGATCAAAGCTGACTCCGTTGCTGCCTACATTCACAGCGCCGAAGCGCCTGGCATGGGCAAGATCGGTGTTCTGGTCGGCCTGAACGGCTCTGGTGACCTGGCTGATGCCGGCAAGAAAGTTGCGATGCACGTTGCAGCGACATCGCCGGCCTCTGCAACGGTTGCTGATCTCGACGCCGAACTGGTCGCCCGTGAGAAACAGGTCCTAACCGAGCAAGCCGAGCAAAGCGGCAAGCCTGCCAACGTGATCGAGAAGATGATCGAAGGCCGCATCAAGAAGTACTACAAGGAAGTGGTCCTGGTTGAGCAGCAATTCGTCATGAACCCGGATCAGACCGTCGCTCAGTTCCTCTCGGACAGCGGCGCCGAACTCGCTGGTTTTGTCATGTTCAAGCTCGGCGACGGGATTGAAAAGGCAGAAGACAACTTCGCGGACGAAGTTGCCTCGATGACCAAGGCTTAAGGCCTTAAAAAAATAAGTGCTTTTGGGTCCCGGCCACCGATGACAGGTGGCCGGGAATCTTTTATGCCCTCTTGGGATATTGGAGACGCGTAATGTCAGGTGAAACAGAACCTTCGAGCGACCTGCGGTATAAACGCGTCTTGTTGAAGATTTCCGGCGAGGCCCTGATGGGCCCCACGGAGTATGGCATTCACACGCCAACCTGCCTTGGATTTGCGGAAGAAATCGCTGCGGCCCGCGAGCTTGGGGTTGAGATCTGCCTGGTCATTGGTGGCGGCAACATCTTCCGCGGCATGAAAGGCGCAGCCCAGGGCATGGAGCGCTCGCAAGCCGACTCCATGGGCATGCTGGCGACGATCATGAATGCGCTCGCCATGCAGAGTGCGCTTGAATCAATCGGCGTGCAGACCCGCGTGCAGTCTGGCATTCGCATGGACGAAGTCTGCGAACCCTTCATCCGTCGCCGGGCCATCCGGCATATGGAAAAAGGGCGTGTGGTGATTTTTGCGGCCGGGACCGGGAACCCTTATTTTACCACCGACACCGGCGCCGCTTTGCGCGCCGCGGAAATGCATTGCGACGCCATGATGAAGGGCACACAGGTGGACGGCGTCTATTCTGCAGATCCCAAAACCGACCCGAATGCAGAGCGCTATGATCATCTGACCTATCAGGATGTGCTGGCGCGCAACCTGAAAGTTATGGACGCATCGGCTGTGAGCCTTATGCGTGACACAAACATACCGATTGTGGTTTTCTCGCTGCATCATAAAGGGGCCTTGCAGGATGTCCTGACAGGACGCGGCCCGAGCACAGTCATCTCCGGTTCGTGAGGAATAGAAAATGAGTTACGACAAAAAAGATCTCGAGCGTCGCATGGACGGCGCGATTAGTTCTCTCCAGACGGAATTGCAGGGCCTGCGAACCGGTCGAGCATCAATCAATTTGCTCGATAGCGTCCAGGTCTCCGCCTATGGCTCAATGATGCCACTGAACCAGGTTGGCTCCGTCTCCGTCATGGATGCGCGCATGATCGGCGTGAATATCTGGGACAAGGGCCTGGTTGGCGCGGCAGACAAAGCCATTCGCGAATCTGGCCTCGGTCTGAACCCGGTTGTTGACGGGCAGACGCTGCGCATTCCAATTCCACCGCTGAACGAAGAGCGCCGTATCGACCTGACCAAGGTTGCAGGCAAGTATGCTGAATCGGCGCGTGTTGCGGTTCGCAATGTCCGCCGTGACGGCATGGACGCCCTGAAGAAAATGGAAAAAGACGGCGATATCAGCGAGGACGAGCACCGTTCTCTGACGGATGAAGTCCAGAAACTCACCGACAGTTTTGTCGGCAAGGTCGACGACGCCCTGAAGAATAAAGAAGCGGAGATTATGCAGGTTTGACCTCCGCGCCATCTATTGCCCAGACCGGGGAGGGTGGGCCTCCATCCGGCAGTTTCCCCGACCACATTGCCATCATCATGGATGGCAATGGTCGCTGGGCGAAGGCGCGAAACCTGCCACGGGCGGTCGGCCATGAGCGCGGGGTTGAAGCCCTGCGCCGAACCGTTGAAGCGGCCCAGGAGGTCGGCCTCAAGACGCTCACCGTTTACTCATTCTCCACCGAAAACTGGCGCCGCCCCGTATCTGAGGTCAATGCGCTGTTCGGTCTGCTGAAAGCCTATGTGAAACGCGATTTGGATCGCCTGGCCCGCGAAGGTGTACGGGTGCGCATTCTCGGGACCCGCAAAGGGCTTCCGAATGATATTCTCGAACTGGTCGATCGGGCCGAAGCGCGCACGGCTGAGAATTCCGAGTTCAATCTCTGTATCGCTTTCAATTATGGTGGTCGCGAAGAGATTGTGCGGGCCGTACAAAATGCCGCCCAGGCGATTGCTGATGGCGCGTTAAACCCGGCAGAGCTCAGCGAAGACTCGTTTGAACAATTGCTCGATACGTCCGGCGTTCCTGACCCGGATATCGTCATTCGAACCAGCGGAGAATACCGCCTGAGCAATTTCCTGATCTGGCAAGCGGCCTATGCCGAGCTCGTCTTCATGGATGTGCTGTGGCCTGATTTCGGTAAAGAGCATCTGGTTGAAGCGATAGAGACGTTCCAGAAGCGCGAACGTCGATTCGGGGGTCTGGCTTCCGGGGCCGCCTGATCATGGCACGACAGAAGCAACATGACGGCCAGCTGGGCGATCTTGGGCTGCGGCTTCTATCCGCCGCCGCGCTCATTCCGTTTGGATTGTTTGTCGTCTGGACCGGCGGACCGCTGCTCGCGGTCGCCTGCGGCGTGTTTGCGGCGCTGATGGCGTATGAGTGGATCCGCATGACCGGGTCGCCCTCCATGAAGGCGTTCGTGACACTGGCCATAATTCCATTCATTCCTGCCGCTTCAGGCGCGCCGCTCTGGTCGATTTGGGCTTTACTTGGTGCGATGCTCGTCGCGAGCTTTACGCATCCAGCGTCTGAAAAACGCGGCGCAGAGGCGTTCGGCCTACTTTATGTGGCGGGCATGCCGCTCAGCTTGTTCTTCATGCGCGAAGGCCCCTGGGACGGCGTCGCCACGGCGCTGATCTTTATGGGCATCGTATGGGGCTCTGATTCCGCGGCCTATTTCACCGGCCGCCTGGTGGGCGGTCCACTCTTGCACCCGGATTCGCCCTCCAAGACCTGGAGCGGTGCAATCGGGGCCGTTCTGTTCAGTGCGGCATGCGGCGCCTTGGCGGCGCGAATTACTGGCGGGGAACTGCTGAGCTGGGTTGTCGTGGGCGGCTTGATTTCGGTCGTGGCGCAGATTGGTGATATGTTCGAGAGTTCGACGAAACGGCGCTATGAGATCAAGGATTCAAGCGGATTTGTCCCCGGCCATGGCGGGCTGCTCGACCGGGTGGACGGACTTGGCCTGGTTTGTGTGGTCACCGCGCTGGCATTTCTGTTTGCGCCGGGCTTCGTTCGCGTACTAGGGCTAGACGCATGAATGGCGTAAGAACCATCTCAATTCTGGGGTCCACCGGATCGATCGGCACATCGGCTTTGTCGGTGGTCGAGCATGCCAATGCGCAAAGTCCTGACACGGTGTTCGAGATTGACACTTTGACTGGTGGTCAGAACGCCGAGCTGTTGATCAAGCAGGCGCGCCAGTTCAAGCCGAAATGCGTGGTGATTGCTGACCCGGACAAGCGTGAACATGTGCAGGATGCTCTCTCAGGTCTGAACACTGAAGTGTCTGCCGGCGCTGACGCCATCGAGGAGGTCGCCAGGCGCCCGGTTGATCGATTGCTGGCGGCGATTGTCGGTATTTCCGGGCTGCCTTCGACCCTGGCGGCGGTCGAAGCGGGCAATTCGGTTGCGCTTGCGAACAAGGAAAGCATGGTTTGCGCTGGCCCATTGCTGAACCGCATAGCGGCCGATCGCGAAGTTGCCATTGTGCCAACCGATTCAGAACATAACGCGATGTTCCAGGTGATGGAGCGCCGCGAGGACGTCGAACGGATCATTCTCACAGCGTCTGGCGGCCCATTTCGAACGGCCAGCCGGGAAGAGCTTAAAACGGTAACCCCGCGACGTGCGCTGGCCCATCCGCGCTGGGATATGGGACAGAAGATCTCGATCGATAGCGCCACCCTGTTCAACAAGGGGCTGGAACTGATCGAAGCCTGTTACCTGTTCGACCTGCCTGAGGATCAGATCGAAGTCGTGGTGCACCCGCAATCGATTCTGCATTCCGCCGTTGCCTACCGGGACGGCTCGGTCTTGGCGCAGATGGGCGTGCCCGATATGCGAACGCCGATTGCCCACGCACTGACCTGGCCGGATCGGCGCGAACCGACGCCGGTGGACAGGCTGGATCTGGTGGCGTTGAGCCAGCTTGATTTTGAAGCCCTCGACGCAAAGAAATTTCCCGCAGTCGAGCTGTCGCGGCAGGCGATACGGGTCGGAAAAGGCGCGCCGATAGCATTAAATTGCGCTAATGAAGGCGCTGTAGCTGCATTTCTAACGGGCCAATGCGGTTTCCTCGACATAAGCTGGATCGTAGAAACGGTGTTAGAGCGTTTTCTGAACGGTCCAATGTCTTGTGAGGATTGCGAAAATTTGGAAGCGATTCTAGCAATACAAGCCGAAGCTGAGAGATTGACCGGCGCGCTTCTGGATGAAGTGAAGAGCCAGAAGCAGGAGCGTACAGCGTGACCGAGATTCTGTCCCAAGGACCGATTTTCCTGGTGTGTCTGGCCTTCCTGTTGGGCGTGGTCGTGATTATTCACGAACTCGGACATTATTGGATGGGCCGTTATTTCGGCGCCGCGGTTGAATCCTTCTCGGTTGGATTCGGAAAGCCGATCTTCGAAACCCGTGACAAACACGGCACGCGCTGGCGCGTGAACTGGATCCCGCTTGGCGGGTTTGTGAAATTTGTCGGCGAAAGCCAGTTGCCGAATGATGTCGGCCAGATCGAAGAAGGGCCTATCGGAAAGCCTTATCCGCAATTGGGGGTCGGCGCGCGTTCGCTGGTCGCCCTCGCAGGTCCCGCCGCGAATTTTGTGCTGGCAGTCCTGCTATTTGCCATCTTCTTCGGGGTTCGCGGCGTGGAGACCTATGATGTCTACGCATTCAGCGTCGAACAGGATTATCCTGCTGCTGCTGCGGGCATGCAGGAAGGCGACGTGATACAGACGATTGATGGCGAACCCATTCAATCGATTTCCGATCTGATCGTGATTACCAGCATGTCGTCCGGACGGGCGCTGGATGTGGAAGTTGCACGGGGCAGCGAGACGCTAAACCTCTCGGTGACACCGCTTCGCCAGGTTCGCGAAAACCAGCTCGGCCAGATCGTTCCCCAAGGCACGATCGGGATCCGGCCTGCGCCAGTTATGGAAAGCGTGGAATATCGCCGCTACGGCCCGATCAGTGCAATCGGAAAAGGCGCCCTTGAGACCAAGCGCACCGTCGAACGCACCGTCTATATGCTAAGCCGCATCGTCACCGGGAAAGAACCTCTGGCGCTGATGAGTGGGCCGGTTGCGATCGGTGATGCCGGGCGCCGAATCGTCAACCAGACCATGGGGGCAGAAGCCGTGCCCATGTCCGCACGGCTGAGCGCGCTCGGCTGGTCGGTTTTGCAATTATGTGCGCTGATCTCAATCGGGATCGGCTTTTTCAACCTGTTACCACTGCCGGTACTCGACGGTGGCCACCTCGTATTCAACGCCTATGAATTCGTGACCGGAAAGGTCATGCCTGCAAAGGTGCAGGAGGTGGCATTGATGGCTGGGCTCGGTCTGCTATTGACCATGTTCGTTTTCATCACTTGGGGCGATGTTCTGGAAACAGGTCTTTTCGAAAGACCAACAAGCGAATAGGACGCTTACCAAGGAGGATCGAGGGATCGATGCGTAAAGTACTTGCTGCAGCCTTTATGGCGACGAGCGCGCTTGCTCTAACCGGAACACCGGTGGTGGAAGCCGTCGCTCAGTCTTCTGAGACCATTCGCCAGATCCGTATTGAGGGTAATCAGCGGATCGAAGACCGCACGGTGCAATCGTATTTGCTGGTCTCGCCCGGTGATGCGTTTGATCCTTCGCGCATTGATTTGTCTTTGAAAACGCTGTTTGCGACGGGTTTGTTCGCCGATGCGAGCTTCGAGAAAGCCGGGCCGGACCTGGTCGTGCGGGTCGTCGAGAACCCGATTATCAACCGGGTCCTGTTCGAGGGCAATCGCGCGCTCGATGACGACAAGCTGCGCGAAGAAGTACAAGCCGCGCCGCGCGGGATCTTTACCGCTGCACGCGTTCAGGCTGACGTGCAACGGATCCTGGAACTCTATCGCCAGTCCGGACGTTTCTCGGCCACTGTGGAACCGCAATACAAGCCGCTCGATCAGAACCGCGTCGATCTCGTCTTCGTGGTCACCGAAGGCCCGGTGACCGGCGTTCGCGCCATCAACTTTATCGGTAATGACGAATTTTCTGATCGCCGTCTGCGCAGCGAGGTGGTGACCAAGCAGTCACGTTGGTGGCGCTTCTTCAGCTCGAACGACAATTATGATCCGGGCCGCCTGGAATATGACCGCGAATTGTTGCGGCAATTCTACCAGAACCGCGGATATTACGATTTCCGCGTGATCTCTGCCGTTGCTGATCTGACACCGGATCGCGAAGACTTCTACATCACCTACACGATCGAAGAAGGTGAACAGTACACGTTTGGCGATGTGCAGGTCGAAACGGCCCTGGACAAGCTGAGTTCTGAAGGATTGCGCCGGGCCATCCCGATCCAGGATGGCGATCTGTTCCGCGGCGACCAGATTGAAGACACGATTGACACGCTGACTTATGCTGCGGGGATTGCGGGCTACGCGTTTGTCGACATCAATCCGCGCCTTGAGGCCGACCCGGAAACGCGCAAGGTCAATGTCACCTTCGCCATCGATGAAGGCCCGCGGGTCTATATCGAACGTATCAATATTGTCGGCAATACCAGCACGCTGGATCGCGTGATCCGTCGCGAGCTGCGTGTGGCTGAAGGCGACGCGTTTAACCGGGTCCTGCTGGACAGATCGCGAAATCGCGTTCGTGCGCTGGGTTATTTCGAAGAGGTCGAGATTACCGAACGGGCCGGAACGCGGCCAGACCGGACGGTGGTTGATCTCGAGGTCAAGGAACAAGCCACGGGCGAACTGTCCTTCGCGGCCGGGTTTTCATCGGTCGATGCCTTCCTGATCGATCTCAGCGTGTCGCAGCGCAACCTGCGCGGCCGGGGGCAATCATTGATCGCCCGCCTGTCTGCATCCGACCGTCAGCAATTTGTTGATTTCCGATTCCAGGAACCTCGTTTCCTGGATCGCAATCTGTCCGCCGGTGTCGAACTGTTCTCCAGTCGTTCGGACTTCCTCGATGTTTCGGACTTCGAATCCGAAACGATCGGTGCGGGCGTGAATTTCGGATTCCCGGTGACCGACAATACCGGCTTGCAACTGCGTTATCGGCTGCAGTCCGACGAGATCAATGTCGAGGACACGCCGCTGGTGATTGTCGAGTCGACCGGTGCGCTTGCGACAGAAGACGTTCTGATTGACCGCAACAACCCGCAGACGCCTGATGATCCAAGCGATGATACATCTGTGGCGGTGCCCATTCCTATTGATCGCACGCCGTTGCCAACGGGGACGATCATTGTCGATCAATGTTCGGAACAATTCGCCTTCCGCTCGACCATTTGTAACAGTGAACGGTCCGACATTACGTCGCTGATCGGCTATTCCTTCAACTGGGATCGACGCAATGATCCGATTGCGCCGACCGGTGGCTTCGACTTCTCGATTTCACAGGACCTTGCAGGCGTCGGCGGCGATGTTCAGTACATTCGTACCGAACTCACCGGCGCCACCTATCGCGGCATTTTCAAAGGCGTGCGGGCAAGCGTGCGCCTGTCAGGTGGTGCGATTGAGCCGCTGGGAGATGATGACAGTATTCGGATCAACAATCGGTTCTTCCGCGGTGGATCGAATTTCCGCGGGTTTGACGTCGCCGGACTCGGCCCGCGCGTGGTTGACGTGATCGCGGATGCCGATGGCAATGTCTTCGAAGTCATCCCGCAAAACTCGCTCGGGGGTAAAGTCTACTACCAGGGCACCGGGGAACTGACGATTCCGAATTATCTGCCTGAAGAATACGGCATTCGCACGAAGCTCTTCATCGAGGCCGGTTCGGTGGGAACGCTCGATGATGCGGATCTTGAGGATGAGATCTTCTTCACGACCCGAGCCGGGCAGTTCAACAATATTCCCGGGGGGCTGCCGGCCTCACGGCAAATCAGGGACGGATTGGGCCTGCGCGCGTCTGCAGGTCTGTCAGTGGGCTGGGACTCACCGTTCGGACCGATCCAGTTCGACTTTTCACAAATCCTACGCAAGGAGGAGTACGACCGGACGGAGACATTCCGCTTCAGTACGTCTACTCGTTTCTAGTTTAATCATTGTTCTCACAGGAGAGAGACACATGTTTTCCGTTAAATCCATCTTCGCGGCGCTGGCGATCGCTGTATCCGCACCGTTTACGCTCGCGACTGCAGCGTACGCACAAGGCACGACCGTGATCGTCATCGATCGCGCACAGATCCTCACCCAAAGCAAGGCCGGCCAGGACGTCGCCACCAAGATCCAGGGGATCGAGGCGGCTATGCAAGCCGAATTGCAGCCAACCGCCGTTCAGCTTCAGACTGAAGGAACAGCGATCGAAACCAAGACAGCGAACATGACGCCGGAAGCAATGCGCGCAGACGCAGCCTTGAAAACCGAGGTTGAAAACTATGCGCGCAAGGCGAATGATTTCAATCGCAATCGCCAGATCGCAGCCCAGGAACTGGCATTGACCGAACGCAAGGCGCTCATCGATCTTAACAATGCGCTGGTGCCAATTCTGCGCGACGTCGTGGCTGAAAACAGCGCGAACGTCATTCTGGACCGCTCGAGCGTGGTCTTTACCGATGAGGCCACCGATGTGACTGCCTCAGTCATCGCCAAGCTCGATGCAGCGACGCCAACGATCGCGGTAACCCGTCAGAAGATTCCGACCCAAGCGCCGCAACAATAAGCACGTATCGGGGGGCTGATGCCAGTCGACGAACGCTTCTACACATTCAAGGGTCCGCAAACGCTGCGGACCCTTTTGGCTGTCTGCGGTCTGGATGCCGATGTTAAGGCGGATCCCGAGATCACCAGCATTGCATCCGCTGCGAAGGCGCGTGCAGGGGATATCTGTTTCTTCGAGGGCGACCCCAAGCGCGGCATGAATGTCAACGCTGAGGCGGCGGCGTGTTTCGTGCAGGAACAGGCGGCGGATGCACTGCCGGACGGCGTTGTACCAGTTGTCGTGTCCCATCCCCGTTTTGCGCACAAACGCGCGGGCGAGGCGCTGTTTGAGCTCAAACCCTGGAGCGAGGCGGGCGACGACCCCGCGATCCATCCAAGTGCCAGGATTGCCCCAACCGCTGTGATCGGCGCGGGTGCAGCGATCGGCGAAGACGCTCAGGTCGCTCCCGGTGCTGTGATCGGGCCAGGTGTGCAGATTGGTGCCCGAACCAAGATCGGTCCAAACGCCGCCATTCGCTGTGCGCTGATCGGTAATGATGTGACCATTCTTGCCGGCGTCAGCATTGGCGAAGCGGGTTTCGGCGTCACAGCAGGGCCCACAGGTGCCGAAGACGTGCCGCAATGGGGGCGGGTGATTGTTCAGGACCTGGTGACCATCGGCGCCAATACATGTGTCGATCGCGGGGCCTTTGACGACACGATCATTGGGGAACGGACCAAGATCGATAATCTGGTTCAGATCGCCCATAATGTCGTGATCGGCCGCAATGTGATGATGGCGAGCTTTACCGGCATATCGGGCACCAGTACGATTGATGACGGTGTGGTTATGGGCGGACGGGTCGGCATTGCCGATCACGTCCATATCGGCGCAGGCGCGCAGCTGGCCGCCGCGTCGGGCATCTTCCGCGATATTCCGGCGGGCGAGACCTGGGGCGGAAGTCCCGCGCGACCGCTGCGCCAATATTTGCGCGAGATCGCCTGGATCCAGCGACAAGTGGCCCCGAAGAAGAAACCAAAATGAGCGCGACCATCCACCCCACAGCCGTGGTTGAGAGCGGCGCAGAGCTCGGCAACAATGTCACCATCGGCGCGATGGCCTATGTCGGACCTGATGCGAAGCTCCACGACAATGTCACGCTTCATCCCAAGTCGACCGTGATCGGGCGGACCGTGCTCAATGACAGTGTCGAAGTCTTTCCAGGGTCGGTCCTGGGCGGTCCTCCGCAAGTGCTCGGCTATCAGGACAGCGAAGAATCCAGGCTGGAAGTTGGTGCGCGCACCGTAATGCGCGAACACACAACCCTGCACGCCGGGTCGCCGGAACATGGCGGCCTGACCAGGATCGGCGAAGAATGCCTGTTCATGGCCCATACGCACGCCGCGCATGACTGTGTTCTTGGCGACAAATGCGTGGTTGCCAACAACACGCATATTGGCGGGCACGTAACGGTTGGCGAGCAAGTCTGGTTTGGTGGCGCGGTGGCGGTTCATCAATGGTGCCGGATCGGGCCTCATGCTTTTGTCGGAGGCGGGTCGATCCTCGTCGCAGACGTCATCCCGTTTGGCTCCGTGGTTGGCAATCATGCTCACCTTGCAGGCCTGAACGTCGTTGGATTGAAGCGCCGCGGCTTCTCCAGAGAGACCATTCGCAGCCTCAGATCGGCCTATCGGATGCTGTACGCTAAAGAAGGTACGTTCTCTGAGCGCCTCGAAGATACGTCTGCAACCTTTGCTGACACGGCAGAAGTCATGCAAATCGTCGATTTCATTCGAAGTAGCAAAAACCGCGCATTGTGTTTGCCGCGATAGGAGGCGGAGTTGGCACCACTTGGCATCATTGCGGGCCTGGGGGCGCTGCCGGTCCAGGTGGCAGACGCTGCAGTGGCGCGCGGGCAAGGTGTTTATGTTCTGCGCTTGAAAGGCTTTGTCGAAGCTGAGCTTGAACGCTTTCCCGGCGAGATCGCGGGCATTGCGGAACTCGGTAAGGCGTTCAAGGCGTTTCGTCAGGCGGGGTGCGATCAGATTTGCTTCGCGGGTGTGGTCAAACGCCCTGATTTCAAGGCTCTGAAGCCTGACATGAAGGGTATGACGCTCCTGCCCAAAGCGATCTCGGCAGCCCGCAAAGGTGATGACGCCTTGCTGACCTTCATGATCAAAGTATTCGAGGATGAAGGGTTCGAGATTATTGGCGCAGACGAGGCGGCTGGAAACCTCAAAGCGCCGGAGGGATTGCTCGCCGGACCGGCGCCATCCGACGCCGACATGCAGGATCTCGAAAAGGCGGCACACGTCGCGCTCGAGATCGGTCGTCTGGACATCGGACAGGGCGCGATTGTCGCTAATGGCCTGGTGCTGTGCGTCGAGGCACAAGAGGGCACGGATCAGATGCTGGCCCGGTGCGCGACTCTGCCGTCAGAAATCCGAGGCGCTGCCGATGCGCGACTGGGTGTTTTGGTCAAACGTCCCAAGCCCCAGCAAGAGCGCCGCATCGATCTTCCAACCATCGGGACCAGAACGCTGGACGGAATTGCCGCTGCGGGTCTCGCCGGTATCGGTTATGAGGCTGACGGTGCTTTGATCGTCGATGCTGAAGCAGTCCGAGCCAAAGCGAATGAACTCGGCGTGTTTCTCTACGGTTTCCCGAAAGACTGGGCCACGTGACATCGCCCCGGATCTTTCTGGTCGCAGCCGAACCGTCTGGCGATTTGCTCGCGCGGGAAACGGCTGAGGCTCTCAAGTTGATCAATCCTGACATTACGCTTGCCGGTATCGGCGGAGGAGAGCTGTCAAAGCTCGGGATCGAGTCCCCGATCGACATCGCGCCCTTGTCCATTCTTGGCCTGTTTGAAGGTTTGAAGGCGTATGGAACCGTCATCAAGCTTGCCGATGCCGCCGCGGAGGCGATCCTGGACTTCAAACCAGATGCAGTGGTTCTGGTCGATTCCTGGGGCTTCATGTTGCGGGTCGCTCAACGGGTTCGAGACCGCGATCCGAGTATAAAACTGGTCAAGCTCGTCGGCCCTCAAGTCTGGGCGACACGGGCCGGGAGGGCAAAAACGCTGGCCGGCGCGGTCGATCACCTGATCTGCATCCACCAAATGGAAACGACCTATTACGAACCGTACGGGTTGCCAGTTACGGTGATGGGCAATCCGGCGCTTAGCCGAACCGAGCGCGGGGATCGGGAGGCCTACCGGAAGAAACTGGAGCTCATGCCGACCGATCAGATGGTGCTCGTGCTACCCGGAAGTCGCGCAAGCGAGATCAAGCGGGTGGCACCGATCCTGATGGAGGCGGCGTGGCTTCTGAAGTCTGAGCGTCCGGACCTCAAAATTGTCGCTGCGCCGGCGCCGGCTGTCCGCGAGCAATTTCTGCGCGATTTTCCAAATGTGGAGGATTGGACGGTGCTGTCACGAGAGGAAGATGATTCAGCGGACATCATGGCGGCCGCGGATCTCGCTCTCGCCTGTTCCGGCACAGTGACCAGTGAACTCGCTGTCCAGGGGACGCCATTTATCGTTGGCTATAAGACCGGTTGGATCACCTGGTTGCTGGCGCGCTATCTACTTTACAAACCCGAGCACATTACTCTGCTCAATATTGCCGCCGATGATACTGAGATCGCACCGGAATACGTTCAGACACGCTTCCGCGCGGATGCGGTGGCCGACCGCGCAGGGCAGCTTTTGTCCGACGCGTCCGAGCTTTCCCGGCAAACAGACGCGCAAAACAAAGCGCTCTCCCAAATGGGAGAGCGCGATGACCCTGCGCCGGAGATTGCGGCGCGTGCAATTTTGGACGTGATTAGCGGTCGGTAATCGGAACGAAATCGCGTTTCGCTGCACCGGTATAAATCTGACGCGGGCGGCCAATGCGCTGCGATGGATCTTCGATAAATTCGTTCAGTTGCGAGACCCAACCGACCGTGCGGTCGAGGGCAAACAATACGGTAAACATGTCCGTTGGGAAGCCCATCGCATCCAGAATGACACCAGAATAGAAGTCGACATTCGGATAAAGCTTCTTTTCACGGAAATAATCGTCTTCCAGCGCCAGACGCTCAAGCTCTCTTGCGACGCGCAGGATGGGTGTATCGATACCGAGTTCGTCCAGCACCTCGTGGGCCGTTTTCTGCATCACCGTGGCGCGTGGATCGTAATTCTTGTAGACCCGGTGCCCAAAGCCCATCAGACGGAACTTGTCCGCCTTGTCCTTTGATTTTTCGATATATTCCGGAATGCGGTCGACGGTTCCGATTTCCCGCAGCATGTTCAGGCAAGCCTCATTGGCGCCGCCATGGCTTGGCCCCCAAAGCGAAGCCACGCCGGCCGCAATCGCTGCATATGGGTGCGCGCCAGACGAGCCCGCGAGACGAACCGTAGACGTTGACGCATTTTGTTCGTGATCGGCATGCAGGATAAAGATCTTATCCATCGCGCGTGCCAGCGTCTGGCTGGTTTTGTACTTTTCGGCCGGAACCGAGAAACACATGCGCAGGAAATTCTCGCCGTAGGACAATTCGTTGATTGGATCGACGAACTTCTGTCCTTGCGTGTATTTGTAGATGCGGGCCGCCAGGGTCGGCATTTTTGCGATCAGTCGGATATAGGCGAGATTGCGTTCCTCTGGATCAGAGCTGTCCATCGCGCCCGGATAGAAGGCAGACATCGCGCCAACCGTGCCCGTCAGCATCGCCATCGGGTGGCTGTCACGGCGGAAGCCGTCAAAAAAGCGGTCCATCTGAGTGTGCAGCAGGGTGTGCTGCGTCACCAGGCCGTTGAACTGACGGAATTCGGCTTGCGTTGGCAATTCGCCGTTCAGCAATAGATAGGCAACTTCGAGGAAACCGGATTGCTCAGCCAGTTGATCAATCGGATATCCGCGATGCAGCAGGATGCCTTCTTCGCCATTGATGAAGGTGATCTGGCTTTCACAGGAGCCGGTAGAGGTGAAGCCGGGATCCAGGGTAAAAACACCGCCTTCGGCGTAGAGGCGCTTCACATCGATCACATCAGGACCGTGCGTGCCGCTCAAAACTGGCAATTCCAGCGTTTTGCCATCCAATTCCAGTTTCGCGGTTCCGGTTTGTTTTGTTTTATTGATCATCTCAGCCCTCATGAATCTTCCGTTCTCTTACCCGCTCTGCGCCGGTATGTGTTTCTCTATTCGTGCCATAACGTCATCGCGGCCGAGCCAATACATGACCGGCGCGAGATCTGGCGCTGGCAGACCTCCGGTCAGTGCGGCACGCAAAGGCGGACCGACCTGTCCCATGGAGAGATTGTGCGCTGCACAAAAAGTTTCAAGCACACTCTGCAATGTCTCAATAGTCCAAGAATCCGCGCCGTCTAGTGCCTCTCGGAGATCTGACAACCGTTTTATGCCATCTTCACGCAAGGCTTTGCGGGCCTTCTTATTGAGGTTCTCGGCATTGCTATCCCACAGAAAACGGCATGATTCCGCCAGTTCTGGCAGGGTTTGTCCGCGTTCTCTCAAGGTTGGCAAAGCATGCTGCAGGCGCTCAGTCAGCGTTTCGGTTAAATCGGTCAGTTTTTCGACCTCTGGCGCGACAAGTGCGAGCAATCGACCTGGTTCAATCGTGCGCAGGAAATGCGCATTGACGTCACCGAGTTTTTCAAGATCAAGCCGCCCCGGTGCCTTATTGATCCCGTCCAGATCAAACACCGCTGCCGCTTCGTCCATGGTGAACAGTTCCTGATCGCCATGGCTCCAGCCGAGGCGAACGAGATAGGACGTCATGGCTTCTGGCAAATAACCCATGTCGCGATAGGCCAGGGTCGACAATGCGCCGTGGCGCTTGGACAGTTTGGCACCGTCCGATCCGTGGATCATCGGCACATGCGCAAAGACTGGTACATCCCAGTCCATGGCCCAATAGATTGGCAGCTGGCGGAACGTGTTCCGAAAATGATCGTCGCCCCGGATCACATGGGTCACCCCCATATCATGATCATCAACCACCACCGCGAGCATATAAGTCGGGCTGCCATCGGCGCGTAGCAGGATAAGATCGTCGACTTCGCGCGTCTGAAGCGTGACGTCGCCCTGAACCTTATCCGAGACGGTAATCTCGTCATCATCCGGAGCGCGAAGGCGCACGGTGTAGGGCGCGTCCGGCGCGGGTGGGTCGCCGCCATCGCGCCAGGGCGAGCGATACGGTGACAGCAGCGCATTCGCTTCGGTCAGAAGCGCATCCTTGGCGGTGTCGCTCAGTCCGTCTTGTTTGGCTTCTTTACGCTTGGCTTCACCGGCTTCGCGACGGGCTTGCAGCTGCTCCGGGGTGGCGTAGCACCTGAAGGCTTTACCAGTTGCGACCATCTGGAGCGCGCATTCGGCATGGCGGTCAGCGTTTTTGCTTTGAAAGACAGGGGCTTCGTCTGAGTCCAGGCCGAGCCAGCTCATGCCGTCCAGAATGGCCTCAGTTGCCGCGTCGGTGGACCGTTCCTTGTCCGTGTCTTCCACCCGCAACAGGAATTTTCCGCCGTGTCGTTTGGCAAAAAGATAATTGAACAGTGCCGTTCTTGCGCCGCCAATATGCAGCATGCCAGTCGGAGAGGGGGCAAAACGGGTAACGACTTTCATCGACGACTTTCGTGGTTTGACCATAGGCATTGGATGAATCTTCCCCGCTTCAACACGCTCTGCTAAAGTTTCGCAAGGGGTGGGAGGAAAGATGCGGCGATTTCCGTCGTCCTTATTACAGTTTACCCCGCGAGACCGCCTGCCATCTTTCTTTGCCATTGGTATGCTGTGCGGCGCTGCTTGGTACTGTTCTGTCCCGTTCGAGCCCGATAGATTTGCCCTGCTCGCGGGCGTAGTTTTTGCGCTCATCGCCTGCGCCTGGATACGGCGAGCGGCCTTGCCGCCGATCGCGCTGACCCTTTCGATTGCCGCTCTAGGCGCGACCATGGGCGACGGGGCGGGCACCGTTGCG
>SPJK01016894.1_pt1 | contig 17397 bp, 17 predicted proteins | sample 3741771 | NCBI WGS metagenome assembly SPJK01 (sample SAMN10925997, study PRJNA522277) | cold seep metagenome | isolation source: Elba SIP-enriched marine methane seep metagenome, extraction at timepoint T2 | place: Italy: coast of Elba, Mediterranean Sea
ATCCGCAATAATAAATGACGCATAAAAACCAACACCAAATTGACCAATCAAATTAGCGTCTTTGGCTTCATCGCCTGTCATATTGGACAAGAATTCTTTTGTACCAGATTTGGCAATCGTACCAATATTTTCAATCACTTCTTCGCGGCTCATACCAATGCCGTTATCCGCAATCGTTACGGTACGGGCGTCTTTATCAAAGCTGATACGGATATTTAGATCACTATCACCTTGGTATAGATCCGCATTCGTCACAGCCTCAAAACGCAACTTATCTGCCGCATCTGATGCATTAGAAATCAACTCACGAATCGCAATTTCTTTGTTTGAGTACAGTGAGTGAATCATCAGTTGGAGTAACTGCTTCACCTCGGCCTGAAAGGCCATTGATTCTTTATTAGCTGTCGCTGTAGACATGTTTTTGAATCCCTCTATGAATGTTAGTTAAGCAAAATGCATTAAATTTTTTAATATTTACTTAAGTGGGGATAGCGATGTATTTTTCAAGTATTTTTTATAAATCGCTTTATGATTTAAGATAACTGTATTACGCCATCACAATAAAGAGACCCGCAAGTGCGCAAACGTTTCATCATATTCGCCATACTCAGCAGCCTGCAACTCACAAGCAATGCTGCTGAAACAACCACCGACCTCAGCGACAATAAAGACTACTTAGCCGCGCAAACGGCAGGCAAATGCTCTGGATTATTTAAGTTCTTAACACTGCTATATAAAGTCAAGCGTGACCAAACACGCCTGTCAGGTGCAACCGCGGCCGCAACAGAATGGAAAACCACCACAAAAGCAGCACTGAGTGCCGCAGGCCTAAAGCGGGTTAAAACGATTGTAATGTCAGATGAAATAATCGAAAAAGAATATCAGCGCTATCTGTACTTTATGGAGAGTACGCCAAAGCACCTTTACCCAGAATTAGAAACTGGTCTAGAGACATGTGATGCGAACGAAAGCGTTAAAAGTCAGTATAAACCTTAAGCAAAATTGGCTTAATCAATGACCCCACCGCGTAAAGTCAACGGCTTCTTCTCTTTCTGCTTCACCTGATAGCGCACCATATTGCTCACATCTTGCTCGTAATACATCACATCTGCATAGCGCTGCCGTAGCATAAAGTCTTTTAACTCAAGCCGATAGCGGGCACACTCTTCTTCTGCCACAATCATCCTGATTAGCACCAGCTCTTGACCCACCTTAAAGTGATGATCTGGCCCAGCATCACCTTTAACAAACAGTTTGGTATAGATCACATTGGCGCCAGGAATCCCTGTGTACAGAATATGATCCAGCAACTCATTGGCATATTTACGCGGTAGTAATACGCCAATTAAGACGGTATCGTGTTTAGCATGATGGTTTCTGCTGGTATTGTTTTTATCAATCAGAGATGACAATGAACTGGTATTACGCCAGTCGGCACTACCCATCAGTTCATCAATGGCAGCCGTGATTTGTTGATTAGAAGCGCGGTTTTTACTCGCACTGACAGAAGTTGGCAGGTTCACTAAGCCACTGGCAACTGGCACAGCAAACACCACACCACTCCCCACAGAGCCAACATTACCCGCCGAAACTAAAGCATCAATCACATTTTCGCGATCTGCTTCTTCTACCAGCAACATCACGACTTCTTCATAGGGTTTTTTGGTGATCTTTAACCAACCAGCTTTATCACGCGTGCCTCGGCCTTCAACAAAGTAAACAATCGGCCCATGCGAGCCTGCTTGCATCGCCGCTTTGATGGCCTGATCTGTCTTACCTGATTGCAATAAACCAAACACAATATAGAGATTAGTTTTGAATTTAACGGGTGATTCAACCTTGTAGCTACTATAGGTTTCATCCCCTCTAAAGAAGTTAGTGTTTTCAAACAACACGGAAGGTGACGTTGCCGAAAGACGCATAAATTCAGAACTAAACACGGCACCAGACCCAGGCAAGTGCAGGTCACACACATCCACGCAAAACTGCATAAATGGCTCAACATCGATGTCTTTAACAATAAATTGCAGATACTCCATCTCGGGGTTCATAATCGGCAACAAGGCCTGAAACCAGTGCTCGGCAACAACAGTGCCGCGGCAATTAAAATGAATCGCCTTATACGGCCAATGCCCCAGCAAGCCGTTAAGGCATTTCAGCAACTTAGTTTGCGGAATGATTAAACTAACGCGCGAATAACCTTCTCTCTCGATAAAATCAGCCATTAGTTTTCCTTATTGATATGCGCCACAATCAGGCCAACGGTGAGAACGGTAATAATCGGCCCCGCAGAAGCCAATGCCAGAATACCAAAACCATCGGTCACACCTGGTACGGCGGCGCCAACGCCTAAACCCATCGCTAGCACTAATGGCACTGTGATCGGCCCTGTGGTCACGCCAGCGGAGTCCCAACCAAAGTTCACAAACTCCTCTGATGACACCCAAGTCAGTACCAGCAACAAAACATAAGGTGGCACTAATAATTCAATCAAAGGAATATTAAAGGCGATTTTTGACACGCCTGCCGCGATGCCCAGCCCGACACCAAACGCTACTGAATGCATCAACAGGTTCTTCTTAAATGCGCCAACGGTGACTTTTTCGACCGTACTACCCAAGGCATTCAACGCGGGTTCTGCCAGCGTGGCACCATAACCTAAAAAGAAACCAAAAATAATCGCAATGATTTTACCCAGCACCTCAGAATTAAATTTGGCTTGTACCACTACATCATTTTCAGCACCCCATGGCACAACATTGGCAAAAGCAGTGGGGATATTACCGCCCAACTGGGAGCCCAGTGGTGACAACCCTAAGCTTAACCCGAGCATAAACAAGCTCATTCCAACTAGTGCAAAAACAATACCCGTATAAATTTCTGGCTCGATACGCATGTTTTCTTTGTTGAGCTTAACAATCACCCACAAAGAAGCCAGCAGAAACAAGCATAATGGCACAATCGCACGCATCGAGTCCATTACAGCTGCTTTTAAATCCTTAAGCATATTCACTGCTGGATTCCAGGTTTCATGACTGATCACCGAGGCTAGTTTAGCGGGTTTTTTCTTCAGAACAATCTGCGCATCTGTGATGACTATTTTGCCATCTACAAATGTTTTTTTACCACCTTCATAGCTAACCTCATAGTCAGCATCCAGTGCATTTTTTTGCATATACTGCTGAAATTCCATCTCAGTAAATTGACCAATATTTTTCTTAACTGTTTTAGGCTTAAATTCCGGTGCCACCTCTTCTTCAATCTGTACGGTATAGTGCCCGGCATAATGCGGTGCAGTCACATAATCCTGATTGTAAAAATGAAAAAAGCCTAACAACAACACAGCCAGAATAGGAAACAAAGACGCCAGCGTCACAATGCCAAAACCCGCATTACTGGTATCGCCGTCACCTAAAATACGACAAACACCAATACCAAGTGCCAGCACCAGCGGCACTGTCACAGGGCCAGTCGTCACCGCACCACAGTCCCATGCCAGGCCTAATACGGCTTGAGTAATTGGATCTTGATTGGCTAAAAAGGTTAGTCCAACCAGCAATGCAACACTTGGGATAATAAAAAATTTGAGCGACCAGTTTTTGTAAAACCGCAACACGCCAAGCAGCACCGCAAGACCAACACCAATACCCACCACAGTGACGAGCTCGGTGGTGAAATCATTCAGCAAACTATACAACAATGGCGCATCGTCCACAGACACACCAGCGCCAGCACTACGCAGCACGGCAATCGCCGGCTCGGCAAATGTCGCTCCCATGCCTAAAATAAACGCAAACATTAACACGCCCCATAGTGGTGTATTACGTGGCAAAATCGCACCAATGGTTTCACCCAATGGCATCAGCCCTAGCCGCAAACCCTCCATAAAAAACATCAAACCGATGATAACAATGAGGATACCTACACTGATCATCGTGGTGTAGACAATGGGTAAACCTAGGACTAAGACCTGAAAAATCGCCAGATACGCCACGATAAACCAGATGCTTTTTAGCTGGGAAAAGAAGTTTTCAGAGATATACGGCCATAAAATACTCAGCTTCTCAGACAAACTGAGTTCTAGTTGTAATGCTTTCTTTTTCAAAACCATCCTTTAATACAATTGCCACTACAATAGTAGCCTAAAACCAGACAATTTATTTCAATGAATAAGTAAGCAATTATTACGCCTTCTATCAACGCTGTAAGCCATTTATGTTATACTCACGCGCTTCATTTCCCGACTGATTTACTAGGATAAGTATGGAATCACAGATCAATATAAAAGAATCTACCCGATTTTTATTATTAGAAGGCGTTCACCAAAACGCTTTAGATACCCTAAAAGATGCTGGCTACACCAACATCGAGTACGTTAAAACCGCATTAGACGAAGACGCACTGATCGAAAAAATCAAAGGTGTACGCTTTGTCGGCATCCGCTCACGCACGCAAATCACCAAGCGCGTGTTAGACGCCGCTGACCGTTTGGCTGGCATCGGTTGCTTTTGTATTGGCACCAACCAGGTTGACCTTGACGCCGCGCGTGAAAAAGGCATCCCAGTGTTTAACGCACCGTATTCAAACACACGTTCAGTGGCAGAGTTAGTCATCGGCCAACTGATCTTGTTATTACGTGGTATCCCCGAAAAAAGCATCAAAGTGCATCAAGGCACATGGCCAAAAACGGCCGTGAATTCAAACGAAGCCCGCGGTAAAACATTAGGGATTGTCGGTTATGGCAGCATCGGCTCACAATTGTCAGTATTGGCCGAGAGCTTAGGCATGAACGTAATCTATTACGATGTGATCACCAAGCTGCCATTAGGTAATGCTAACCAAGTCGCCACCTTAAAAGAGTTACTGAATAAATCAGACGTCGTCTCACTACACGTGCCAGAGTTGCCATCAACCAAAAACATGATGACGGCGGCTGAATTTGCGGAGATGAAAAGCGATTCAATCTTTATGAATGCCGCGCGTGGCACTTGTGTTGACATCGACGCACTGGCAGAAGTGGTTGCCAATGGTAAATTACGTGGCGCCGCGATAGACGTGTTTCCAACCGAGCCAAAATCAAACAAAGAACCGCTAGAATCGCCACTGCGTGGTTTTAACAATGTGATTCTGACCCCACACGTGGGCGGCTCAACCGAAGAAGCACAAGCGAACATCGGCTTCGAAGTCGCCGAGAAGTTTGTCCAGTTTGCTAGTCAGGGCACAACCATTTCAGCAGTTAACTTCCCCGAGATCGGCATTCCACAGCAGCCAAACACACACCGCTTATTACACATTCATCACAACCAACCAGGTGTTTTGTCTAACATCAACCACCTGTTTGCAGAAGAAAACATCAACATCCTGGCACAAAGCCTGATGACCCGAAATGATATTGGTTATCTGGTGATGGATGTCGCCGATGTGGATTCACAATTGGCGTTTGAACAGCTGGATAAAGTGGATGGCACGATTAGGCTAAGACTGCTTTACTAATCTCCGTCTCTCCAATACCTAAAAAGCCTTGCTAGTTTGCAAGGCTTTTTTATAAAAGGCTTAATGCTATGAACAGAGTCCAGAGCATAGACTTCGTCCGCGCTATTGCAATAGTCGCAGTAATCTCCATCCACACAATGCCATTTAACTATGGCGGTGACAATATTGACATTAACAAATACTTGTTTATTGGTATAAACCAGCTAGCAAGGTTTGCTGTACCATTCTTTTTTATTATCTCAGGCTTTTTCTTCGCTTCTAAAGTCAAAGCTAACGAAGTTGAGCTTTTGTCGTTATCTGCAAAGATGATAAAGAAATTACTGCTCGTGTGGGCATTCTTTTCTGCAATCTATATCATTCCATTTAGCTTAATTCCTACGCTGACTAGCAGCCCATCAGAGTTTTTTGCTGCTATCAATTCTAACTTAAATCAAATTACCACAAAGCCCATTGAGTTCATATTTGTTGGCAGTAAAGTACATCTCTGGTTCCTAGTAAGCTTATCCATATCTATTTTCATTACCGCACTATTTATTAAGCTATACCCCAAAAACCCTCTTTTAGCTCTTATTCCTATATCCATAGGTCTATATATCTTTGGGTTACTAGCAAAAGCTTATTCAGTAACATCTTGGGGACTAGATATTAATTTTAATACTAGAAACGGCCCCTTTTTTAGTACTATATTCTTTGTATTGGGATATGTACTTTCTTATTTCCAACTATCCCCAAAGCACATTGTTCACGGCGTACTAGTTATGCTGGTTGGTTATCTCTTACATTTCGGAGAAGTTTATTATCTATACTCTACTTTCGATATCAGCCCAAGCAAAGTGGACTATGTAGCCGGAACTCTCTTAATTGGTCTAGGTTCTGCAATAATAGCCCTCTCCAATCATAAGTTCTTAAGAAATGAGAGCCTAAGCTATATCGGCAAACACACCCTTGGGATATACACAATCCACTATATTTATGTAAGTATAATCGACAAGCTATCTTATAACTTCAGTAGTGCCACATGGGAAATTAGCTACATTTTTATCGTTTTATTATTATCTCTGGGCACTACAATGCTACTATCCAAGAACAAATGGCTTAAAAAAGTTCTAACTTAAAGTATTAATCATTTAACATCTAAGTCTATGACCAGTTTCTTAACTTACTAGTCTTACCAATCCCTGGATTAAAACTATTGGTCGGATCTAACTCACGATAAAAGTTTTTAAGCGTGTCTTTGGCATGGTACTCATGTCCAACGTTGTGTTCGGCGGGGTATTCAGCGCCGCGAGCGTCGAAGGAGTCAAGGATTTTTTGTTTGAGCGCTTTGGCATCCACGCCTTTTTTAAGCACATAATTTTGGTGCATCACGTGACAGAATAAATGGCCGTAATAGAATTTATCCGAGATTAACGCATCAACCTCAGGTGGTAGCTGTTCAAACCATTCGGCTTCGTTACGGCGCAGGGCGACATCAACGGTCATCATCGCACCGACTTCGTGTTTTTTAAGCGCATAATAGCGACCAATCGCACCACCGGCCACAAAACGATGCAAGATGGCTTTGTCACCTTCTTCTGGTGTGCAGACAAAAAAGTCACCTTCGTTGTCTTTAAAGAATGTGTTTAAGTATTCTCTTGCTTCATCAATACCAACGCCACTCATTTCTAAAATCCAGTGGTGTTGGTACCGTTGGTGGTAGTCTTCCATGCGTTTTGGCAAATGGCTTGGTAGTAGATAGCTCATCCACTGCATTACCACTTCTGACAACTTGGCGGGTAGAAATTTAAAATTACTGGCAATACGGTCAACCGTGCGCTTAAGACTAAACAGTTTGGGGATAAATTTTGATCCGAATTTGTCGATCACCCAAAACGTGTCTTTGCCGTATTTTTTGCTCACGGCATAGCAGTCGCGGTGCAAGTATTCACCAGACACAGGCAGTGTTTTAAAGCTGGTTAATATGTCGCGGCGCATGGTCTCCAGCACCTGCGAATCGTTCGTGCCAACATAAAACACTTGTTGTTTTTTAATTGGATACGTATCTAAACGCACGGCAAACACGGCTAATTTACCCGCGCAACCGGATGATTCGTGCAAGCGGCGGCCATCATTATTAAATCGCGCTGGCGTATCGGCATCGACCTCACGTACGCGCGCATGATAAACATTGTCTGAGGCCAGTTTGTCTGAGTATTGAATATCCCCTTGGCTATAACGCTTGTATTGCAGATTACTCAAGATCTCTTCGGGTGAATCGCCTAATTTGATGCCAAGATTATTCACCAGACTTAATTCACCATTGGCCTCGATCTGCGCAAACAGTGATAGCTCGGTATACGCGGGCCCACGCTGCACCAAAGCACCACCTGAGTTGTTACACACACCACCCACGATAGACGCGCCAATACAAGACGAACCTATCACTGAATGTGGTTCACGCCCATACGGCTTTAAGGTTTCTTCCAGTCCAAACAACGTACTGCCAGGCAGGCCGATAATCTGTTTAGCTTCATCAATCAGCTGAATCTGATCGATACGCATGGTGTTGATAATGACAATTGGACGATCATAATCATTACCGTCAGGCGTTGAACCACCTGTCAGGCCCGTATTGGCGGCCTGCATAATAATCGCCACATCGGCCTCAACACAGGCGTTGAGCAACTGCCAGATTTCCAATAAAGTTGCTGGACGAACCACGGCCATCGCCTCGCCTGCGCCAAAGCGAAAACCTTTTGAATATGGCGTCATCTTGGCAGGGTTGGTAATGACGTTTGAATCGCCAACAATGGATTGCAGTTGGCTGATCAGTGCTGGGTTAGCTGGGTGTGTCATAAAGCTAAAAAACCAAAGGAATGATTACTAAAATTAACAGTCAATTATAGCATGAGGGCAAATTAAACAACCATTGTATGGTCAAATTCACATACGCCTGACAATTAATTCGGTTTACAATATCGCTATGAAAAAAATACTACTCCCTATCGTTGTGTTAGGCCTTGCTGGCCTGCTCTTTTTGAACCTGACCAACAAGCCGCAAGCACCGGATGTGACCTTCACAACATTAGATGGCACAACCATCAAGATGGCAGATCTAAAAGGCAAAGTGGTACTGGTAAACTTCTGGGCGACAGACTGCCCCGGTTGTATTGCCGAAATGCCGGGCTTGATTGAAACGTATCAACAGTACAAAGACAAAGGGGCTGAATTAATTGCCGTTGCCATGCCCTACGACCCACCCGCACAAGTGCTGAATTACACTAAACAAAAAGCGCTGCCGTTCCCAGTGATGCATGATGGGCTGGCAGAGATTTCGAATGCATTTGGTGATGTAAGCCTGACACCAACCACGTTTATTTTTGATAAACAGGGCAACCGACTAAAACGCATTATTGGCGAATTAGAGTTTGGCGGCTTGCAACAATTACTCAACCAGGAGCTGGCACTCTAATGCTCTGGGTCAAAACATTTCACATTATTTTTGTCACCAGTTGGTTTGCTGGGCTGTTTTATCTGCCACGTATTTTTGTTAACCAAGCCATGGAGACTGACCCAAACAGCCGGGCACGCCTGAGCCTAATGGCACACAAACTCTATCGCTTTATGCTACCCCTGGCAGTATTAGCACTTGGTTTTGGCTTTTGGTTAATGTTTGGCTATGGCTGGCTACAAGCAGGCGGCGGTTGGCTACATGCTAAGTTGTTGTTAGTAGCTTTTTTGGTTGCTTATCACTGGTACTGTGGACGCCTGTTAAAAGCCTTTGATGCAGGTAGCAATACACACAGCCATGTCTGGTTTCGCTGGTTTAATGAACTCCCAGTATTAGTCTTATTTGCAGTGGTAGTACTTGTGGTAGTAAAACCTTTTTAAAATGATCATCACAAGCCATGTCATCATACAATGCCGATCAACTGACCCAACAGATAGAAACAACACCGTCCAATAAAGCACAAAATCTGCTGGCCTTATTTGACGCATTAGATGCTGCGGCGCAGGACACCACGATCAAGTTAGATCCACTGTCTATTTTTACCGATGCCTTTACGGCGTTTTACCTAAAACAAGCCAAATTAACGACAGCCGAAAACCCTGACAGCTTAGCGGCGCATTTATTATTAATCGCCCAAAAAGCGCTGATGGATCAACTATCAGGACGCGAAAGCGAAAGCCTGCACCATGCCAAAACTGTCGCCGCAGCACTGATTCAGTCACAGTGTAAACCTGAACCAGCAAAACCTGTTCGTATGGTTAAGCGCCACTGGTTTACCATGGCGGCCAGTGTAGTTGTCATTAGCATTGTGGGTTGGTTTGGCTGGAGCCAGTATGCTATACAAAAGCAACAGCCAACGTTAGCCACAAACTCGGTCAACCCTAAGACCCTCGCTACCCCTACGGCCATTACGGCCATTACGGCCAATCAGGCATCCGAAATGTATCAAAAGTTTGAAATGATGCGCAACGGCACCTGCCGTTACCTTGAGGCTATTCAGATTCCTGACGAACATAAGGCCGTGTATATTGAAAATGTAATGAGCGGCAAACTACCCAAAAACCTTAAAGACCTGGCGATAGCCAATGCCTATCTTGAAAAAATTCAATGCAGCTATACGCCAATGCTGATGAAAAAATCCACCTGATACTACGTACGCGCCAACACAGTTATTTGGCACGTACTCGCCTAACCATCCTGATAAAGCCAGTTTATTCAGCGATTTTTTTCAAATTCCCCAAACCCGCTTTATAGACAGCTTGAATAGTATTCACTGCCGTCGCGTCATCTTGTCCCTTAACTGGTGAAGCACTGGTGTCTTTGCGTTTAAATGTACCTTTCCACACGACTTCTGACCTGTCGCCTGCTGGCAATACAGAGATCGTTGAAGCATAATGACTAACGGGCAACACACCCTCATTGATTACATAAGAATAGGTTTTATTCGCCGCATCATAAGCGGTTAAGGTCTCTTTAATCTGACCACCATCACCTAATGTTAACAAACGCACTGCGCCTTTTTGATTATTCGTGCCACCGACGATCTCTGTTTTAGCCACGGCTGGATGCCAAGCGCCAAGGTCACCAAAATTATTTATCTGATTCCAAACCTGACTCGCAGGAGTGTTGATAGTGACACGCTCAGTAACAGATAAGCCTTGTGCCATGTTTGAATCTGCTGTTGCACAGCCGACAAGCGAAGCAATGCCAACGGTAACTAACAAGTGCTGAATGGTTTTCATTTTATTTCTCCTAGTGTATTTGCTAAATGCTCCATTACAAGACGATATACTATACCGTCTTGTATAGTATACTTATCTGTATACCTAACATGCTAATGATTTTCATTAATTTAATACGTGATTTATTAAAATTTTTAAGATAAAATGACAAGTAAGTCTAAACTAGGAATACCCAATAAAACGGTTTGTAGTCTGATCTATCGATGAGCATATTAAAAGAGAAAATTCTCAAAACAGCGACTGACTTGTTTCAGACCAGAGGCATCAATTCAACTGGGGTGGATACCATTGTGGCTGTGGCAGGCACGACCAAAATGACCTTGTACAAACATTTTCGCACCAAAGAAGGCTTGATTATGGAAGTGCTGAAGCAAAGTCAACAGGATTTCCAAACATGGCTGGATGATAAACTGAGTGTCAACAGTAAAAAGCCAGACGATAAGATCAAGCAACTGTTTGACTTTATTGAAGAATGGATTACCTCACCAGACTTTCTTGGCATTGGCTTTCTCAAAGCGTCGGCTGAATTCCCCAATGAAGAAAATCCTATCCATCAACTGTCATCCAAACAGTCTCGCGAATTCAGGCAATACATCAGCCAACTAGCTAAAGAGGCGGATATCAAAGATGCCAACGGGCTGGCACTACAACTCTCATTATTGTTCGAAGGTGCTGTGCAGGCCGAACAAATGAAGCGTGGCTCTGGTGCGATCAAGCAAGCCAAAAAAGCCGCCAAACTACTCATCGACAATGCACTCAATTAGGTATTGACGCGCACTCTTCGCTCTACCACGTAAAAATCATTGGCTTAACCGCTGTTTACCCATTAAGATAATGGGCTTTATAAAAGCCTTGAGTATATTTGCATGTCTATTCTAATTTGCGGTTCATTAGCCTTTGACACCATCATGGTGTTTCAAGACCAGTTTCAAAACCACATCCTGCCAGATAAAATCCATAAGCTGAGCGTTGCGTTTCTTACACCTGAAATGCGTCGGGAGTTTGGCGGCACGGCGGGTAACATCGCATACAACCTGCAATTGCTAGAAGGTGACCCGATGATCATGGCCACAGTTGGACAGGATTTTGGCCCTTATACTGACTGGCTCATGAAAAACAAGCTGGATACAACACACATTAAACAAGTGCCTGACAGTTTTACGGCGCAAGCATTTATCACAACGGATATTGATGATAACCAGATTACCGCCTTTCACCCAGGTGCAATGAACGAGTCACATCAAAACAGCGTCAAAGAAGCCAAAGATGTGCAAATTGCCATCATTGCGCCAGATGGACGCGACGGCATGTTCCAGCATGCCAAAGAATGTCACGAAGCAGGCATACCCTTTATGTTTGACCCAGGCCAGGGCTTACCGATGTTTACGGGTGAGGAGCTAATGTACTTTATCGACATGGCGGATTATCTCGCGGTAAACGACTATGAGTCACAAGTGATCCAGGACAAAACCGGCCTGACACTGGAGCAACTGGCGGCTAAAGTAAAAGCATTAATCGTTACGCTGGGTGGCGAAGGCTCACAAATCTATGCCGAGGGCGAGATTCACACTGTACCTTGTATTGAAGCCGAGGCCATTGTCGACCCAACAGGTTGTGGTGATGCGTTTCGTGCAGGGCTGCTATATGGCATGTCTCAAGGCTGGGACTGGCCGACTTGTGGCCGTCTGGCTTCCACCATGGGTTCTATTAAGATCGCGCACAAAGGTGGTCAAAACCATGCGCCAAGTCGTGAAGAAATCCAAAACATCTATGCTAGCCAGCTGGTCAAAGAAACCAAGCTCGAAGATTTGGAAGGCTGACTTATCAGATTCTGACAACACAAATCTTAACAAAGCCCTCTTTTAAGAGGGCTTTGTTTATCGTATGATCCACAGTAAATCACACTGCAAAAGGAGGTTTCTGATGAAAAAAATATTTTGTTTCAATCAGTTATTACTCATCTTGTGTTTCGTTAGCCTTCACTTATTATCGGGCTGCGCCAGCCATTCTGATAAAACCGTTGTCAAACAACAAGAGCAAAAAACTGTCGTCAATGTTTCTTTTGGCACCGTATCAGAAGTGAATGAAGTCATGCTCGCTGGCAACGTCTCACCCATCGGCGGCACAACAGCAGGCGTATTAGGCCGCGTGGCTGGTGCATCAGCTGGGGGTAGCAGCGGCGCGGCGATACAAATCCTGGCGACATTAGGCGGCATGGTTGGCAGCATTCTTGGCTCCAGTGCCGAAGAAGCCATGACGCGCAAAAAAGGATTAGAAATCTACGTCATTCTGGACGACACCCAGGAAATGGTCAGAGTGGTACAACTGGCCGACGTCGCTTTTAAAGCTGGCGATGCGGTAAAAGTCATCGAAAATGGTAGTAAATCCCATGTAGAACATCATCAATAGCGTTATAATCTACGCAGTTTATATTAGATAATCAAGCATTTCAGGCCTATTGTGATCATTGAAGACACTGACTTATCACAAACCAGGGTGTACTGGCTTGTAACAAAATAGTCAACACGATGTCACTCAATAGTCATCTACCTTAATTAAAGTACACCAAAACCTGAATGGAATAACAAAATGGATAATGCTTTAATGAAAGATTTGATCGAAGCCAGCAACCCATCTGTTAATAGTACAGAGCTAACAACACAGCAGTTAAAACAAATCGCCCGCAGGCCTCTAAAGGTTAGCTTTGCCAAAACACCTGAAGAGGTCGCAGAAGCACAACGTTTAAGATACAAAGTCTTTGCAGAAGAAATGGGCGCACAATTGCCAGAGAATAATGGCTTGGACATTGATGGCTTTGATGAATATTGTGAGCATCTATTAGTGCGTGACGGTGAGACGAATCAAGTGATTGGCACTTATCGCATTCTGAGCCCCGAACGCCGTGACGAAGCGGGTGGCTATTATGCCGCCGGAGAATTTGACTTATCCCGCCTGGAACATTTATTTGACCGCACGGTAGAAGTCGGCCGTGCTTGTGTGCATAAAAATTATCGCAATGGCGGCACCATCACCATGCTTTGGGGTGGTTTGGCAAAATACATGCAAATGCACAACTACGAGTACATGATTGGTTGTGGCAGTGTCAACATGACAGACGGCGGTCATACGGCTGCCAGCCTGTATCGCCAGATTAAAGAAAAATCATTAGCGCCTTTGGAATATCGCGTGTTCCCTCATAACCCATTGCCGATCGATACACTGCGCCAGGATTTAGAGGTCTCTGTGCCACCATTAATCAAGGGCTATATGCGTCTTGGTGCCTATATCTGTGGCGAACCAGCCTGGGACCCGTACTTTAACTCTGCCGATATGTTGGTGATGCTACCCTTATCACGCATCAACCCACGCTACGCAGCACATTTTTTTAAGTAGTCACGTCAAGAAAAACCAACATCCCTTATAATTGAGGCTTTTGAGCATTCTAATTTGATTGGCACAAAAGTCTCTTTTCTCGTCTATACTTGGCGCAGCCTCGTTTTAGCTTCACACATACTGTTTGGGGAGCTTTGCGCGGCGCTAGTGCTACCAATCACTAACACAATGTTTCAACATCGGCTGATCCGTTGGTGGTGTACACGCAACCTGTCTATCCTCAATATTCAAGTCGTCACTTCTGGCGTAGTACCTGACCCAACACATAATGCTAGGGGTCGTATGTTTGTGGCCAATCATATCTCTTGGGTAGACATACTCGCATTGATGTCAGTGGTGTCGATTCGCTTTATTGCAAAAAGCGAAATCCGCAGCTGGCCTGTGTTTGGCTATCTGGCTAAAAGCGCCAATGTGCTGTTTATCGACCGCAGCAAACGACAAGAGGCCAAACGCATGCAAGGCATCAGTGTCGACTGCTTGACTAAAGGAGAGCAACTGTGCTTTTTCCCCGAGGGTACGACAACGGATGGCACGCATATTTTGCCGTTTAAGGGTTCGATTATCCAGGCCGCAATTGATGCTAAAGCCATCTTACAACCAGTTGGCATTTATTACCCCAACACAGACCACTCAGCCAATATTGACATGGCCTTTGCTGGCGAAACGACAATGGTTGAGTCGATGGGCACTATCTTGCGCCGCAAAAGCTCGGTTGTAACCTTGCATTATTTCGAACCAATAGACCTGAGCACGCAAGCAACTGTAGAAAGACGCGTGCTGACACAACAAGTACATAGCGCGATTAAGACAAAGCTGTTTCCCAATCAGGAAGACTGAGGTTTAGACCTTATAAATGTTTCAAAATAGGTTTATCGTCCACCTGATAAGGAACCTGCGTAATCGCTTTAGTCTCAAGATTCAGAGCCGTTAAATGCCCTCCCCATAGACAGCCAGTGTCCAGCGCATGCACGTTGTTGCGGTGTTGCAACCCCAGTGCCGACCAATGGCCAAAAACAATGGTATGGTCCACGCTTTTGCGGTCAGGCACATCAAACCATGGCATAAAGCCCGCTGGAATCGCATCCAGCTCACCCTTAAATGCAAACTCCATTTCTCCTGCGACATTACAGATTCGCAAGCGCGTCATCGCATTGGTAATCACCCGCAAGCGATCAAACCCAGCCAGACCCTCATGCCAGGAATCGGGCTGGTTACCATACATGTGCGCTAAAAATTCGACATAATCATCGGCCTGCAAGACAACCTCAACCTCTGCCGCATAGGTCAGCGCCTGACTCACTGTCCAGCCAGGCAACAAGCCCGCATGCACCATGACAAAGTCACCTTGTTTAACCATCAAGGGCTGATGGCGCAACCAATCCAACAATTCGTCAGCATCGGGCGCTGTTAACAAGGGCTTTAATGTGTCGTGCTTTTTGTGCTTAACAATACCATTGGCCACCACAAGTGCATGCAAATCGTGGTTGCCCAGCACCACTTGCGTCACTGCACGGTTTGCATAACACCAACGTAACATCTCCAAAGAGCCACTACCTCGGTTTACCATGTCGCCAACCAACCAGAGTCGATCGTTAGTTGGGTCAAATGCAAGCTTGGCTAATAACGCCTCAAACGCATGGAAGCACCCTTGCACATCGCCAATGGCATACGTTGTCATATCACTCTCTAAATTTGTTATAAAAAAAGCCACTTAGCTAAGTGGCTTTTTAATGCGTTAAATACTGACTTGATTAAAAATCAGCACCTGCTGAATTGGCCATATAAATCACAGCGTTTTTCACTTCTTCTTCCGATAAGCTGCCATTACCACCTTTTGCCGGCATCATGTTAAATCCGTTAACGGCATGATCAACCATGGCATCTAAGCCTTGTGAAATACGAGCACTCCAGGCACCACCGTCACCAAACTTAGGAGACTCCATCATGCCAGTTGCGTGACACATCATACAAACACTGTTATAAACTTCTTCACCAGTCTTGGCCATTGCTGCACCCTCTGTTTCTGCCGCGGCCACCTCCACCTGAGCAACCGGTGCAATTGCCTCGGTAACTGCTTCTTCTTCCGCTGCTGGCGCAGCTACTTCTGCGTCAGTTTGCACGCCAAAGAAATTTGCAATCAACGCAATAACCAGCGTAAACGCGATGATTGAACCAGGAATGGCAATCATCAGCTGCCAAAAAGAAGAACCATTATTCTCGTTATCATAGTCACTCATTTTTACTCGCACCCTATCCAAATAAAAAACTGTTAAATGTATCAAATTGTTATTGTAATCGCATTATACAATAAATATTCAGCAAACAAAGAGCGTTAAACACACTTAACAGCGATGCTTTGTTATAATCCGCGCAACGCGCTCGTAGCTCAGTTGGATAGAGTGTTGGTTTCCGAAGCCAAAGGTCGTGGGTTCGACTCCCGCCGAGCGCGCCACCTAACTTAAAAGGGCTGTGTGTAGTAGTCACTGTTGCATCAGCCCAACCAAAACGATTATTTGAAATAACGCTAAGCAGACTACCCGCAACATCAGGCTGCTATAGTTGTGCATGACTTTCTCAACCCAGAATTGCATAAGGGTCTTTACTTTCTTTATCAGCCATATCAAACAGCATTAACCACCTCACCGACCCATTGACCTACATAAAAGTAGGTCATTAAGTATCTAACTTAATTAGCACGGCATGTTATCTATGATATAGGCGGCATCATTGGTGTATCAGCTACTATTTACACTCATGACAATGTGTGCTGAACTTTTGGCCTCAAAACTCTATCATTCGTTCGTACTAAAACCACCCTTACAGTTAGATTAATCAAAGCGTTGCAATGCGATTAAAAACACATTGCAAACACACATAACAAGCTAATAACGGTTGTGAGCAAAACACCAACTGACAAATATGTCACTTTTTGATTTTCTAGTACTACATAGTGTGACAAATAAGTCTCAATATGGCAATGTGGTAATAGATAATTAATACAATGTATCTACATTTCAATGAGTTACCTTCAATGGAACAATCATTGCTCAGTTAAAGGATAATCTAAATGTCATAAAAACTAAGATTCGTTTCGTTGCAAACGCGTATTTAAAATAAGTTAAGTATCGCAACAGTATTTATATTCATATCAAAGGGGAGTGTTATGTGTAGTTCATCGACAAATAAATTTGATATATTGGTTCTTGGTGGTGGCTCTGCCGGCATCGCCATAACCGCCAGTATATTAGCGCGCGATAAAAAATTAAAGATTGGCATCAT